>Ga0105239_10001365_pt1 | contig 32795 bp, 27 predicted proteins | sample KBSC44metaG_FD_92761 | JGI IMG/M metagenome (GOLD analysis project Ga0105239, IMG submission 92761) | Corn rhizosphere microbial communities from Kellogg Biological Station, Michigan, USA - KBS C4-4 metaG | ecosystem: Host-associated > Plants > Roots > Rhizosphere > Soil | place: Michigan, USA...
ACAACTGGAACAGCTTGCCGAACAATGCGAACAGCTGAGCGACATCGAATATGATTTTCTGCTCGAGCCGTCTACCGGTCTGCTCAGGATCGGCTTCAATATTGAAGAACAGCGAAAAGACAGCGGATACTACGATTTACTGGCATCTGAAATAAGGTTGGGAATTTTTGTGGGTATCGCCCAGGGCAAGCTCCTGCAGGAAAGCTGGTTCGCCCTCGGGCGTTTGCTCGCCGACTCCGGCGAAGATCCGATCTTACTTTCCTGGAGTGGATCGATGTTTGAATATTTGATGCCCCAACTCGTGATGCCATCCTATGAGAATACCCTGCTGGCCCAAACCAATAAAGCGACGGTCAGACGGCAGATCGAGTACGCCGCGCAACACGGCAAACCCTGGGGTATCTCGGAATCGGCCTACAATCTATTTGACGCAAACCTGAATTATCAATATCGGGCGTTTGGCGTACCCGGATTGGGGTTAACCCGCGGGCTGGAAGAGAATCTTGTCATCGCACCCTATGCCTGCATGCTGGCGTTGATGGTTTTACCCGAAAACGCCGTTTCCAATCTGCAGCTTATGTCAGAGAAAGGCCTGGAAGGCGAATATGGCTTTCGTGAGGCGGTGGATTATACAGCTTCGCGGGTGCCCAGGGGCAAGACTTCGGTTATCATTCAATCTTACATGGTCCACCATCAGGGCATGGGATTGCTGTCGCTTGCCTATGTCTTGCTGGATAAGCCGATGCAGCAACGGTTTATGTCGGAACTCCGTTTTCAGGCAACCCTGTTGCTTTTACAGGAACGCATCCCACGCGCCACCCTGTTTTACGCTCATACGGCCGACATGGCGGAATCTCACTCGTCAACACCCGAGGCACAGATCCGGATCATCAATACCCCGCTCACGAAAATACCGGAGATCCAGTTGCTGAGCAACGGTCGCTACCAGGTCATGATTGCCAATTCGGGAGCCGGATACAGCCGATGGAAAGACCTTTCGGTCACCCGGTGGAGGGAGGATCCTACCAAGGACGACCGGGGCATCTTCTGTTATATTAAAGACGTGAACAGCGGTAACTTTTGGTCAAACACCTATTATCCTACCCTCCGCACCAGCAAAAAATACGAGGTAATATTTTCACAATCGCACGTTGAATTCCGCAGACGTGATCATGGGATCGATACCAATACGGAAATAGTCCTATCGCCGGAAGATGACATGGAATTGCGTCGGGTAAAGATCACCAATAGATCCGCATTTTCAAGAGTGCTGGAGATAACAAGCTATGCGGAAGTGGTTATGGCAACACAGGCTGCGGATGAGGCGCATCCGGCTTTTAGCAACCTCTTCGTGGAGACGGAGATCATTCCCGAACTTTCAGCAGTGGTCTGCACCCGCCGTCCCCGCTCCGAAACGGAAACGCCGCCCTGGATGTTTCATCTGATGAATGTTCAGGGCGCCTCCGTAGAAGACGTATCCTATGAGACCGCGCGGCTGCCTTTTATCGGCCGGGGCAGGACGCTGAGCCACCCGCAGGCAATGGACATAGAGTCGTTGTCCGGCAGCCAGGGCGCCGTGCTGGATCCGATCGTGGCAATCCGCTACCGTATTGCAATAAAGTCAAATCACACCGCGACCATCGATCTGATCTATGGGATCAGTGAAACAAGGGAGGCATGCGACGCTTTGATGAACAAATACCGCGACGAACATTTGAAAAACCGCGCCTTTGAACTGTCCTGGACCCATAACCAGGTATTGCTGCGCCAGATCAATGCGACGGAAGCCGACGCCCAACTATACGAACAGCTGTCATCCTCCGTGATCTATCCCAATCCGGCTTTACGCGGTGAACCGGCTGTGATCGTCAATAATTTTAGAGGACAATCAGGCCTCTGGAGCTATTCGGTGTCGGGTGACATCCCGATCGTGTTGCTGCATATGAGCGACCAGGAAAATCTCGGATTGGCGCGTCAAATGATACAGGCACATGCCTACTGGCGTCTGAAAGGGCTGTTCGTCGACCTCATGATCTGGATTGAAGATCATGGATCGTACCGCCAATTTCTGCAGGACCAGATACAGAGTCTTGTCAATATGGATGCCGAAAACCAGCTTTATCAAAAACCCGGCAAGATCTTCGTCCGATCCTCGGACCAGGTCTCTCCCGAAGACCGTATCCTTTTTGAGAGCGTGGCCAGGGTCATCATCTATGACCAAAAAGGAACGCTTTCAGAACAGGTGAACCGGATCTATTTGGATAAGACGCCGTTGCCCTTCCTGCAACCAAGCACCCCGCAGGCGGAAGAGGATTCCGACAATCTCGTCCTGCCGCAGGACCTTCTCTTTTACAATGGCACGGGCGGTTTCACCCCGGACGGCAAAGAATATAAGATACTCACAGACGGAAAGAGAACGACACCTGCGCCCTGGGTCAATGTCATCGCCAACGCGGAGATGGGTACCGTCATATCGGAAAGCGGTTCCGCCTACACCTGGACTGTCAATGCCCATGAATACCGGCTCACACCCTGGAGCAATGACCCGGTCACGGATGCGGGCGGAGAGGCGTTCTATCTTCGCGACGAGGAGTCCGGGTATTTCTGGTCTCCCGTACCTTTCCCTGTTCGTTCACCTACCTCCTACCTGGCGACGCATGGATTCGGCTATAGCAGCTTTCAACATGTAGACCAGGGCATTGCTACGGAAATGTGCGTATTTGTAGACAAGGATCTGCCGGTCAAGTGGATCGTGTTAAAGGCAAAAAATCAGTCTGGTCGCCGGCGCAGGCTCTCTGCTACCGGGTACCTGGAAATCGTCCTGGGAGACGTCGCGTCGAAGACAAGCATGCACATCTTCTCGGAACAGGACACAGATAGCGGAGCGCTGCTTTTCAGGAATAGATACAACACGGCATTTTCGGAACGGGTTTGTTTCTTCAAGGTGGACGAACCCGGCCAGCTGACCTTCACAACCGACCGTCTTGAATTTATCGGCCGGAACAGAAACCTGCAAAATCCACAGGCGATGGATCGCAAAAGGCTTTCGGGAAGAACCGGCGCCGGTATGGACCCCTGTGCTGCCCTGCAAGTGCTGTTCGATCTGTCCGACGGCGCCGAAAAAGAAATGGTATTTGTCCTGGGAAGCGCATCGAATGCCAGAGAAGTCAGCGAAATGATCCCGAAACTATCCGGCCCGGGCGCCGCCCAACTCTCGCTGCATCGGGTCAAACACTATTGGAGGGAGATTTTGGGAGCTGTACAGATATCCACTCCTGACAATGCGCTGAATATATTCGGCAATGGCTGGCTGCTCTATCAAACTATGTCCTCCAGGCTGTTCGGCCGGAGCGGTTTTTATCAATCCGGCGGCGCTTTCGGTTTCAGAGACCAACTGCAGGACGTACTGGCCTTGCTCCATACCCGGCCTGACCTGGCGCGCGAACAGATCCTCTTGAATGCATCCAGGCAATTTGTCGAAGGCGATGTACAACACTGGTGGCACCCGCCGGAAGGCCGGGGCGTCAGGACCCACTGTTCCGACGATATGCTTTGGCTGCCCTATGTCGTTTCCCGGTATATCACCGTCACCGGCGACACGGGTGTGCTGACCACCCCGATCGGTTACCTGGAAAGCCGGCAGCTTTACCAGGAAGAAGACTCGCTTTATGACCTGCCGGCAAGCGGCAACGTCAGCGGGACCCTATTTGAACACTGCGTCCGGGCGATCAGCTACGGTTTGCGCTATGGTCAACATGGACTGCCACTCATCGGCACAGGGGACTGGAACGACGGGATGGACAAGGTAGGCGACAAGGGAAGGGGCGAAAGTGTCTGGCTGGCTTTTTTCCTGTACGATGTACTGACGCGGTTTATCGCTACGGCAGATGCCTTCGGAGATCATTTCTTTGCCGAGATCTGCAAAACGGAGGCAACCAGCATCCAGTCCAGGATTGAAACGGCAGGATGGGACGGCGAGTGGTATAAACGGGCTTATTTTGATGATGGAACGCCGCTGGGTTCCAGGGAAAATAAGGAATGCCGCATCGACGCCATTTCCCAGAGCTGGGCGGTACTGTCAGGGGCGGCCGACGCCAAACGGGCCGCTATCGCCATGGCCTCCCTCGAAGAAAAGCTCGTCAGAAAAGACCTGAAATTGATCCAGCTCCTCGATCCCCCTTTCAATTCAAAGGAGTTGGACCCGGGGTATATCAAAGGCTATGTGCCGGGAGTCCGGGAGAATGGCGGCCAGTATACCCATGCCGCTATCTGGACCCTCATGGCGTTTGCCGCTTTGGGCCAACGGGAAAAGGTTTGGCAAGGGTTGCAAATGATCCACCCCATCAACCATACGAGCGACGATGGGTCGACCCAGGTATACAAGGTAGAGCCTTATGTAATGGTGGCAGATGTCTATGCGAATGAGTCGCATAAGGGTAGGGGTGGTTGGACCTGGTACACGGGCTCCGCCGGATGGATGTATCAATTCATTCTGGGCTCCTTAGTAGGATTGCGGCGGCAATCGGAGGAGTTAAGCTTCCAGCCATGCTTCCCGCTGAACTGGCCCTCCATACAACTGACCTATCTTTATGGTACGTCCGTGTACCGGATCACGGTTTTCCAGCTATCGGACGATTCGGCTTCCCGGTGGAAAATGGACGACCGGCAAGGTGCAGGGAATACGATCAGACTCGCAGATGACGGACAAACCCACCTGGTTGAAATGTATATTTCCATTAACGTTCCCGCCCCGGAGTTGATTTTCGACCCTGCTCAAACCGGGGAAGGCAAGAAAGCATAATTACCCGCCATACTTCCCTATCTTTATAGGGAATGGCAAACAACGAATTCGACGCTATCGTCATCGGCTCCGGTATCAGCGGTGGAGTGGCCGCAAAGGAACTAACGGAAAAAGGCCTAAAAACCATCTTGCTGGAGCGCGGGATGAATATCGAGCACGTCAAAGACTACACGGAAGCTAATAAGGAAGCCTGGGATTACCCTCATCGGGGCACCCGCACGAGGCAGATGATCAAAGACTATCCGGTCCTCAGACGAAAGTATCCGCTAAATGAAAGGAACCTTTCCTGGTGGGCCAGCGATAAGGACAGCCCATACACCGAGGTTAAACGCTTCGATTGGTTCCGGGGATATCAGGTGGGCGGCCGCTCCCTTTTATGGGGAAGACAGACTTATCGCTGGAGTGATATGTATTTTGAGGAAAATGGAAAGCAAGGGATCGCTATCGACTGGCCTGTCCGGTACAAGGATATTGAACCATGGTACGACCACGTAGAGCGTTTTGCCGGGATAAGCGGATCGAAGGAAGGGCTGCCCGAACTACCCGACAGCCAGTTCCTTCCACCCATGGAAATGAACTGTGTCGAAAAGGATCTCGCCGAGCGCATAAAAAAGCAATTCAACGGCCACCGCAAGATCATCATCGGCCGCTGTGCGCACGCGACCGTGCCGATGGATGGCCGACAGTGTCAGTTTCGCAACAAGTGCTGGTATGGCTGCCCCTTCGGCGGCTATTTCAGCACGCAATCGGTAACGCTGCCCGCCGCCATGGCCACCGGGAATCTCACGCTGAGACCCTGGTCCCTCGTCACCCAGATACTCTACGACAAAGATACCAAACGCGCCACCGGCGTCGAAGTACTGGACGCCGAAACGATGAAGACCTATACTTACAAGGCAAAAGTCGTCTTCCTCAACGCCTCTACCCTGAACAGCGCCTGGATACTGATGAACTCCGCCACCGATATTTGGCCAGGAGGATTGGGCAGCAGCTCGGGTGAACTGGGGCATAACGTCATGGATCATCATCAGGGTCTATGGGCCAGCGGCAGGGTAGAAGGCTACCTCGATAAGTATGTTTACGGCCGGCGGGCCAACGGCATCTATATTCCCCGGTTCCGGAACTTTTTTGGCGATAAAAGGGACTACTTGCGCGGGTTCGGCTACCAGGGAGGAGCCGCGCGCCAGCGGGGCGAAGCAGGCACGGACGATTCCATCGGGACGGAGTTAAAGGAGGCCATGTCCAAACCCGGCGCCTGGACCTTCAGCATCGATGCCTTCGGTGAGATCCTCCCTTATCACGACAATAAGGTCACCCTCGACAAAACGAAAAAAGACAAGTGGGGCTTGAATGTACTGGCCATGGATTGTGAGTTGAAGGAAAATGAACGGAAGATGCGTAAGGATATGCTCAACGATGCCAAAGAGATACTGGAAGCACTTGGCGTCAAAAATATCGAAGCGGTAGATGATAATGATAGTCCCTACCCCGGACGCAGTATTCATGAGATGGGCACTGCAAGAATGGGTGCCGACCCCAGGACATCAGTGCTGAACAAGTGGAATCAGGTTTGGGACGCGCCTAACGTGTTTGTCACCGATGGATCCTTCATGACCTCGTCGGCTTGCCAGAATCCAAGTCTTACTTACATGGCCTTTACCGCGCGCGCAGCCGACCATGCGGTGCGGGAGTTAAAAAAGGGGAATATATAAGATCACTTACAGCCTGACCACTTGGCATTCTTTATCTTTGGTTGGTAAGTAAATCCTAAAACAATGAAAAAAGCAGGGCTATTTATTTTCCTTATCTATTCCGTAGTATCGGTCACCGCGCAATCAGGACCTTCGTTACTCACAGCACCTGCCTCCTGGCAATTTGAACAGTTCTCCCTGCCTCCAAAATTTGCCCCGTCAGTAAGCTATCACGGTCACGAAGAGTTGCGCTTTTCGCCCGGGTGGGACAAAAAAGAGGCAACTGACTATTTTACGATAATTTGGGGCTTCCGCTTTGATGACACAAAAAGCATTTCTCAGCCCGATATTAAAAAGTTTCTGCTGACTTACTTTAGAGGGTTATGCAGTAATACTGCCAGGGACCGCCACTTAACTTCAGTTGACACCTCCGCTATCAGCGTATCGATAGAAAAGAAACCGGCTGCAGAGAGATCCCGGATATATGATCTGACACTGCATATGTTCGGCGTCTTCGCAGATGGATCGCCCGTAACACTTAATGCAGAAATTAAAGTAATGGAAGACGGCGCCCATGACAAAGTCTATCTTCTCATGATCGCGTCTCCGCAGGCCAAAGCAGATCCGGTTTGGCAGCAATTGTATAAAGTACAGAGAGAATTGGTGATGCCTTCTAATTAAAATTCACCGCAAAACAAACCGATGAATACCCACCCGGTAAATCTTCTGCTCCGCTTCCTCCTCGAGTTGACCATGCTGGCCGCGATATCAGTTTGGGGCTATCACCGTTTCCCCGGTTGGCAGGGCGTCGCGGCGGCCATCACCTTGCCCGTCCTGGCAGCGACTCTTTGGGGTGTCTTCCGGATTCCGAATGACCCGCGTCCTGCACCGGTTGTCATCCCCGGACCGCTTCGCCTGCTGCTCGAATGGGCACTCTTTGCGGGGGCGGTCTGGGCGTTGGAAGATTTGGGATACGACACCGGGGCATGGTTACTGGCAGGGATACTGGTTGCTCATTACCTTATCAGTTATGACCGCACAGCATCGATGCTCCGGAACAGACCATACAAGGGGTTTGTCAGGTAACAAAGTGCAAGCCGCTGTAAATCAGCGGCTTTTTTTCGCAGCCGATTTATTTATCTTTATATAAATGCTCGCGCTCAAATATGAGAAACGTCCTCCTTTTAAGCTTGGCTTTTCAGCTTTTCACCACCATAGCTTCGGCGCAAAACGACCATGATCAGCATTTAAAAGCGATCAAAGCACGAAGTGAACTTTGGAATAAGAGTTATAACAGTTGGGATTCGCTTACCTTTTTCTCCCTTTTTGATTCCTCGGCCATTGTTGTTTCGCTGGGCGGTAAATGGATCGGACTCGATAAATGTAAATACCTATGCAGAAGCCTATATGCCAAAAGACCCGATATCAATTGGCATATAGAAAGCACAAAAATTGAGGTGAACGATCAATGGCCCGCTGCTTACGAAACGGGCGCTTGGTCTGAATCGTGGACCGAAAGCGGCGACAGTACCAGGTCGGAAATAAAAGGGAAATATTGGATAATGTGGTTTCTAAAAGGTGAAACCTATTACATTCTCTCCGCCACATTCACTCCTATAACCTGTACAGGGAGCTATTGCGATAAATCAGCAAGAAAAAGCTGAATTTGGCCATTCTCATTCTCCACCTGACGTCATCGCTCTTCAAACCGATGATTTTCAGCGGCTTTTATTATTTGGCGCTTTTTATTACCTTTGCGCAAATGATTTCCAATGAAGTCCGAACAAAACTTCAAAATATCATTGGAGGAGCTCGCCTCGAAAGGACAGAAGATCGTTGCTCAACGATCCGAGATTTCCTTATCGAAAGCTTTGGCACAGGTCCAACTGCTAAAAGCGAATTCGAAAGTCGGGCAGTCAGCAAAGAAAAGCAGGACCAATTTCTGAGATCATACGCCAAGAAGAACCACCTTTGGTTGGAATCGTTGCCGGCAGGCAGCGAATACCTAACGAAGGGCGGCGAATCCCAAATTTACCTCGCTGCAGATAGCAGGGATGTTATCAAGGTAAACGATGCAGTGTATTATGCAACATGGGTTGAATGCTTCACTAGCCTTGTAATTCACAATTTATTATTTCCCAATACTACCTACGCAATAGTAGGATTTATGGAAAATAACGGCGCGTTAGGCATCGTGCTGCAACAGCCATTTATAGAAGGCGAACAAGCCTCGCTGGAAGATATCGATGAGTTGTTGACATTTAACGGATTCAAAAATATAAAACGACAGGACTATTATAACGAGGAATTCGGTCTGTTGTTGGAGGACATGCACGACGAGAATGTGATTGCCAGGGAAAAATTATTATTTTTTATCGATACTGTCTTCTACGTGATGGAGTGAACGATAGATGCGCCATCATCACAGAACGCCAGATCGGTTTCCTAAAACCAACCCCCTACTTCACCAACAAATTCCCCGGCACCCGCAACCCTTCTTCACTGGTCAGCACCTTGCGCATAACCTTTTGCAACGCCTGCGGGATCCGATCGATATCAGCCTGGGTAAGTGGCTGAAGCAATTCAATAAATTCATCATCCTCATCATAGTAGCCAAACTGTAATATCCACTTTTCGCCCGTCTGAAACCTAATTGCCATCTCCTGATCCTCCGCCTCTTTATACACCTTAACGATGGCCCACTGCTGGTCCTCCTCCTCTTCAAAGGAGACGTCAACTGATTTCTGTTTCACCACTGCCGTCACGATCTGCTCCACCAGGGGCCCGGATTGGTTGCGGACCAGTTCTTCGTATGTCTTTTTGTTTGCCATAGCTGTCGCAAAGATAGCGCGGCCGTCATAAAATAACATAAAATCAGCGTCCAACCGGCCAAAAATCCTCCTGACATAAGGCTGTCACTGTCCCTCCTGATCTTTGTTCTCACAAACTAATCAATCAGACAATTATGACAACGCAAGAGCTCGCAAGCCGCTACCAGCAATTAATGACCGAAAGGAAGTTCCTTGAGATCCAGGACACCTTTTACGCCCAGGACGTCGTATGCCAGGAAATGGAAAAAGCGGCGGCAATGGGTCTGGCCGTGATCACCCATGGCCTGGAAGCCGTCAAAGCCAAAGGGATCGCACGCCGGGCAACCATCGAAACGATCCATAGTTACTTTTGCAGCGAACCCCTTGTCGCGGGCGAATTCTTCAGCGTCGTCCTGAGGCAGGATATCACGTTCAAAGGCAGGCCCCGCACGACGATCGAAGAGATCGGGGTTTTTCAGGTAAGGGAAGGAAAGATCGTAAAAGAACAGTTTTTCTACTAACCGTCCCCACCCCGCATCGCCGCTACTCAAACCGCTGATCCTCAGCGGTTTTTTATTTCACCGCCCAATCCTCGCGCCCCACACTATCACCCCTCGGCACATCACACTCGCACTCACAATGCTGTGGCTTGAACCGCGCAATCGCCGCCAGCGATGTATCGATCGCCCGGATACGCACCGAATTCCGCGAGTCGGCGACGCGAATCCCCAGTTGGTTGAGGCCGAGATGACCGATTGTCTGGGAGATCTGAGCTAAAAAAATTCACCTGTTTTGGCGGGAATATTTTACATTCGGCGCCATGAAACGCTGTACGGTCATCTTCCGCCTATTACTCATCCTGCTAATCTCGTCCACCATTCAACTCACCCGGGCCCAGACCCCGTATATCGATTCCATGCAGGCGTGGCGGAAGAACTATATCGACACCCACGAGTTGCTACCAGCGCCCTCGATACCTACGGCGCCGGCCGGTATATCGACTGTACGCTCGCCGACATTCACGGCGATCGGATGACACTGGATTTCAATAAAGCCTATAACCCCTACTGCGCATACACAACCGGTTATAATTGTCCGGTGCCGCCAAAAGACAACGACCTGCCGGTCGCCATCCAGGCGGGGGAAAAGAATTACGGGAAAAGAGTCCATTAAAAGCCACGCCATCTTGCCAATGCGTGGCTCTTTATCTATCTTTAATAGAACCCAATACCTGACCGAATGAGCCACTATCGATCCTTGGCAATAATCAGTCTTATCCTCCTGACAACAACCCTCGGCTGTGCCGACCTCCTCCTCAGCCCCAGTGAAAGGGCCTTTCAAAAAGGCCTCCACTTTTTTAACCAAAAAGATTACAAGACAGCCCTCGACCTCTTCCAGCAATCAGCAGCAGCCGGTAACGGCGCCGCCATGAATCAACTCGGTTGGATGAACGCCAAAGGCCTGGGTGTCCCCCTCGATTATGCGAACGCCGTAATGTGGTAGAAGGGCGGCCGCAGTCGGCAGCATAACCGCCTTGAACAATTTAGGATGGATGTATCAACACGGGGAAGGCGTTCAGGAAAGTAAGTCTCAGGCACTGACGCTATATCAAAGAGCGTCGGATGCCGGGAATGTTACGGCTCGTTGCAATCTGGCCGCGATGTATGAGATAGGCGAGGGGGTACCCGTTGATTATTCCCGCGCAATGCGGGAATATGAGCGGGCGGCCGCACTAAACCATGCATCTGCCATGAACCACCTGGGATGGATGTACGAGTCGGGCGAAGGAGTCCCCGCGGATTATCAGCAAGCCCTTTCGTGGTATCATAAAGCGGCCGATCGGGGCTACGCCGACGGCATCTTCAACCTGGCCCATATGTATCAGATGGGGAAAGGGGTGAAAGTCGACTATAAGTTGGCAATGACCTACTATCATCAGGCAGTAAAAGCGGGAAGTGCACGAGCCATGAACAACATTGGCTGGTTGTATCGGAATGGCTTGGGAGTGACGCAAAATGACTCCCTGTCGATGGCCTGGTACGGACGGTCCGCAGATGAGGGTGACGAAGTTGGCATGTTCAATGTAGGGTGGATGTATTACCACGGCTGCGGTGTCCCACTGGACTATCCCGCGGCGGTGACCTGGTATCAGAAGGCAGCCGAAGCGAAAAATGCCGCGGCGGAAAGCAACCTGGGTTGGATGTATCAAAAGGGACTTGGCGTTAGAAGAGACAATAAAAAAGCAATAGACTGGTACACTCAGGCGGCCGCCGATGGCAACACCTCAGCGATGGATAACCTTGCCTGGATGTACCAGCATGGTGACGGATTGAAAAAGGATGGATCGATGGCCGTCGAATGGTATACAAAGGCTGCGAAAAAGGGAAAGCGGAGCGCCATGGAAAACCTCGCCGCGATGTACGAGCAAGGTGATGGCGTCCCAAAAGACAGATCCAAGGCTGGGGAATGGCGGGAGAAAGCAAAGCATGTTTCAGAAGCAGAGGAATGACATTGCTAAAACACCATCCCCTACTGCTTCACGCCGCGGCGGTATGAACACAGCAGAGTATCAATCCGCCGGGGCTACTTTTCTGGCGGAACGGTATGCAAATTGGAAGATGCAGCATCGATAAAAGGCCTATTTTCACGAATGACTCATATCGAACGTAAGCACTTCGAGGTGCTCGACGGTCTTCGGGGAATGGCAGCATTGGCCGTAGTAGTTTTCCACTTCGCGGAAATAATCGCGCCGGATAGCAGCCACAATTTTATTGGTCACGGCTTCCTGGCCGTCGATTTTTTCTTCTGCCTGTCGGGGTTTGTGATCGCATACGCGTACGATGACCGTATCGCCAGCCTCGGTCCGCGGGAGTTTTTCCAATCGAGACTGATCCGGCTTCATCCCCTGGTCGTATTTGGCACTGTCCTCGGGTTATTGGGCTTCTTTATCCAGTCCCAAATTGGCCCACCCCAATCGATCGACGGTCTGAGGATCGCCGAGATTTTTTTATGCTCCCTCTTAATGATCCCCTTCCCGGTGATGGCCAGCCGGTTTTTTAATAATTTCAGTCTTAACGCGCCCGCCTGGTCGCTTTTCTGGGAATACATTGCGAATCTTTTTTATGCGCTTGTCCTTCGTCGCATCAGCCGCCGTTACCTGGCGGTGTTGATCGGGCTTTCGGCCGCCGCTATCGTTTGGGTTATTTCCAAAGAAGGATCGCTATTAGGGGGATGGAGCGGCGGCACCTTCTGGGACGGACTGGTCCGCGTGTCCTATTCCTTTCTGGCGGGCATGCTCATTTATCGGTTAAAATGGATCGTGACGAACCGGCTGGGTTTTTCACCGTTGGCCGTTGGACTCCTGCTCGCATTTCTCGTCCCATTTGGCAAATGGAATATACTATCAGAATCCCTGATCGTTCTCCTCTATTTCCCTTTGCTGATCGCCCTTGGCGCGGGGACGGCTCCGGCGCCGTGGGTACGAAAGTTTTGTGGGTTCTCCGGAAAAATATCCTACCCGCTGTATATGACGCATTACTGGGTAATGTGGATGTTTGGCGAATATTGGAACAGGCATCACCCGGTCGGAGCGCGACTTTTCGGGATCGTATTGGGAACCCTTGCGTCTCAGCTCATTCTCGCCTATGGGGTCATGGTGTTGTATGATATCCCCGTCCGGCGGGCTCTTTCCAGACAAAGCCGGATGCCCCTCACCCCCGCGAAATAGCTTTGATCCGTCGGCAATTCTTTTTATATTGGCGGGACAGATCAAAAACCCAACCCCATGAACGACCACAATCTCAACAAGACCGAACCCGAAGAAGAAGATATCGATTACCCCCAATCGGATGACGAGCCCATCACTATTCCCAATCAGGTCTTCCCCATTTCCGGCAATAAGGTCCAAAGCCTCCTGATCGATGACCAGTCCCTGCGCCTCTCCGGCGGCCAGTTCGACTTTCCAGAGGATTTCGAAAAGGGGTGGCAAAAGAAATGGACCACGAACGCAAAGCTCAAGGTCAGCCACCGTTCTATCCGGTCGATCACAAAAGAGGACGGGGAGTTGAGGATACGGATCGTTTACCGGACATACGTCGGCATCCCCGGCGAATGCGAGTTCAATTTCTACGATCCGGCGACAGCCGCTGCCTTTCTCTTGTATATGGAGAAGGAACAATATTTTACCTATACACACGAAAAGATGAGCGGTTTTAGGGCGGTATGGCGATATGTCCTGGGCCTGGCCTTTACCATCGCCATGACAGGGCTTTGCCGCTACCTGTTGGAAGATGCGAAGCACGGCGGAAAGGAAGGCAGCGGCGATTATAAAGAACGCATCTTTTTTTACCTGCTCGGCATACTGGGGACGAAAGGCATCCTCGCAGTGGGTATCGCTGTCTGCGCATATATTGGGGTAAAGATTGCGAAAAGAGCCGGCGATCCACCCTTCCGGACAAAGCTGGTAAGGGCATGATCGGCAATCACCACCGCTCGTCTATTCAACGCCAAAGCAGAACAGCGTGGCGCCGCCCCGCATCGAATCCATTCCCTGTGATCGGATCACAAAGGCATATTCTCCCCGCGGCAGTTTCTTATCCACCACCATCTCGAAGTACCCTTCCCTGATCCGCTTCGTACTGATGCTGTATTTCTCGCTTTCTCCGCCCTTTTTGCTGAAGTAGCCTCCGGCTTTGAGCAGAAGGATCGTCCGCTTGCCCTTCGAGGCATCCATGCGGTAAAGCGTGAAGTTCTCCGGCGAGTTGGCCCCACCCGCATTCATCATGGCGGGGTCGAACCCCGTGCTGCGGATCAGACTGTCGGCATGGCTGCCCGGTGCAACACCGGGCGCCGCGCCGGTTGCCACGGCCCCCGTCCAGAACACAAAAGTCAGGCGATCGATATTAGCGAACCGGACGGTTGCTTGCCCCGCCTCGACGTTATATTCCACGCGGGAGCCACTTACGACGGATGTCTTATTCTCGATCGTCGCCGTCTGTTTCTCCAGCCGGACCAGCTTACCGCTGTCCTTCCGGAAGGCATACACTTCATTGTTGAACTCCGGGTTCGGATAGTCCTGCCCATCAGCAACGAGACCACAGGCAAGAAGGCCGCAAAGGCTACTTAGAAAGGCAAGTGCTGTATTTTTCATAACGTTATTTTTTGCGGTTACCACCGAATGTCCACCCCGTGAAGACCTGGAAAACGTTGTTTTTCGCATCGGAAGCAGAGAAGGAAGGCATTTGGCCTGTCATCATCGAACTATAGATCTTTCCCAGGCTGATGTTGTAGCGCACGCCGATGATCCAACCGCCGACGGGATGCAACTCGACACCGCCGCCAAATCCATAGTCGAACTTGTTATAATACCCCATGACATTCCCGTATGGCATCTTGGGACCCGACGCCGCGCTGCTATCGGCTTTTGCATTTAGCAGGAAGGCCATCTGCCCGCCCAACTGGATCTGAACGAACTTCGTGATATTTATCGTCATGAACTGGGGTATCACGAGATAGTTGAGATTGACATTTCCGGTGGTAGTGCCGGACGCATAACTATAGCCCTGTCGCGAGAACAGCAATTCCGTCCGGGAGCCGATGATGCCCTTTGTGTTGGGGGCGAGGTAGAGTCCGGCGACAAAGCCCGCCCGGTTGCCGGGGTTCACCTGCGAGGCACTGGTGACATTGGCGAAATTGGCTCCGGCCTTGATGCCGATTTGGGCATGCACGAGAAACGGAGCGAGGATGAGCAGTAAAAATAGTCGTCGCATATAACAGTATTTATGGTTTGTGAAACGTTTTTTGACCAGGTCAGGGCACCCGCGAAGCACTGATCGAAAATCCCTGGCCGTTTTGGATGCGACTGACCGTGTTCAGTCCGCCGCCAGGTCCATAGCCGACCCGGATATCCCCCGTGGGCAAAAGTTCCAGCTGGATGCTCGTTGGGTAGGCCGGTACGGGAAAGGGCGGGACTTTTCTCGTGTCCCCTTTACAGTGAGCGGTATAAGGTGGCGAACCGCCGAGTGTCGGCGCCAGGGAAATAGTAATTTTCGTGCCTTCCGCGTCGGTGGCGGGCCGGTCCAGGGTAGCGGCGGTCATGCCGGTGATCTCCACCAGGCCCTTCCAGCCCGTCTTGTCGGGGTAATCGTAGCTGCACTGACCGATCTTCGCCGGCCAGTCGCACCAGGGAGTGGGGTTTTGGATGTTGTGCAGTTCGACATCTCCCGAAGAATAGGCCCGGATATCGCAGCTCGCCGAGTCGATCATTTGCAGATGGCCCATCTTGTCGTAACCGGTGAAGGTGTAGCGAATTTCGTCATAGATATCCGCGGTCGTTACAGCGACGACGTTCTCGGCAAAGGAACCATCAGCCAGGGGAATAAGGCCGATGTATTTTGCCATGATCTTCACCGGAGTGCCAGGCACGGCGGCTGGCGCCGTATAGGTGGCCGTATATTTATATTCGCTTCGGGTGATCGTCCCAACCCCGACCGACCATTCGACCGTGTGGGTCTTCCAGAAATCTGCGTCCCCTCTTCGCCCTCCATAATGCTTGCCGTTGGGATAAGTTCCAATGATCCTGAGTACGAAAAGTTGCTGTTTACCGACCCTTATTTTGCTGTCTTCGGGAAAGACCTTGAAGGAAGTGGTAGCGCTATAGTTGGAAAAATGTTCGATCCCGCCCGAGAGCGTATGTGCGGCGGTATCCAGCGTTATCTTTTCCACGCTGGTCCACCGGCCGCTCTTGTCCTGCCAGCGGATCACCGGAGCCGAAGTGGCGATCCCCTTTGCCATACTATCGGCATAATGGATGATCAGTCCAACGGGTTTTTGAAAAAGGAGGCCATCCGGCGTACACGCGTAGGTCTTACCAAAGTTCATCAATGACGTGTTTTCGATGGCCTGTATGCCAATGCTCGTCTGCGCCGCAACGGCGCCCGGCGGAAACGAAAGTTCCATCAACCCATCGGCCGAGCTGATCTTTCCCCCTTCGGGGCCGATAGTCTTTGTTACGGCGTCGCCGACGGGTTTACCGATCGCCGAGCTGTCGACATTGATTGAATCCGACTCCGCTCGCAGGGAATCGGGCGCAGTGGACTGGCCATACGCCGCAAGCTGGAGAAAAAGAAGAAGGATCAACCATTGATTTTTCATAGTTAATTTTATTTATCCAGCATCTGCCGGAAGGCTTCGATATCCAGGTTTTGTTCCATACTCTCCTTGAAGAATTTGTCCACGCGGCAGCAGGTATCCAGGTCGGGCGCACGAGGCCGCAACAGCCCACCGGCCAGGCCCTCCCCGTCATTCCAACTCCAAAATACGATGATGAACTGGGGGAAATAAGCCGTCTGCTGCGGCAGGAAATAGTCCGCATTGTTGATCACCGGCGCGCGGCCGCCCTCTGCCTCAGTGTAGAACCGGTTAAAATTTGGCAGGTCCTTCACGTAGGCAGTCTGGTTCAGATCCTCCTCGGACGCGCGGGAAAGATAATCGTCGATAATTTTGAATTTGGGATCGTAGTGACTCTGCCAATAGGAACGGGCCTGGTCCTTTAGCTGGTTCGTCTTTGCATATTTGATCTCGTCGCCCATTCCCCTTGCCTCTTCCCGTTGCAGCTTGCCCCTCAGACTGGTGAGGTATTCTTTTCGGGTCAACATTTTCAGCGGGAACTGACCATCGCGGGCAATGATGACAAACTGCTCATTGGCCCGGACCAGGCCGGTCTGATACAGATCGACGTCCTTTACTTTTCCCACCCGGGGAGCCATCAGCGCGACGTAATAGTGCCCCACGTGCATGGAAGTATCATAGGATAAAAGACCGCCGAAAGTATTGAATTGAGCAGTAAACCCGCCGTCGCTCTCATCGTCCACGCCCAGGTGCTGTAGGTCGGGGTTGCAATAGTAGTGAAAAGCCATCCCGGTAAGGCCATATCCGACCGTTCCGCTCCTGCCGGGAACCGTGAATCCCAGAGTCCGGTACCATCTGACCAGCATGCCCTTCGGATCCGGCCACGCGGCTTGCACCAACCGGCAGGCCCGGTCGATACGCAACCCCATCTCTTTGATTTGCGCCTCCGGGAACGACCGGCCCGTGATGATATGGTCATCCGGGCTCTTCACCCATTTGCCCTTTATCGACATCATTTCCTCCTGCGAACAAGGCGCCGTCGGCGATGCAGGTTGCGCGACTGCGAGCAAGGGCGCCGCAAGAAGCAGGAGGAGCCAACGAGGGCCGTAATAAGCAAGGCGTTTCATCTCAATGCGATTTTGAGTTGACATTAAACATTTTGATGTTCTTATTCACCTGCTTATCGGGTGGCTCGAGACCAAAAAGATTCCGATCCGCCCAGTCGGTGGCGGCGTCGACAAGCTTGCCCTTGCCATGGAATTCGAGCTCGGAATTCAATCCAAAACTCCAGCCGGCCGAATTCTTTCCGCCCAGGTATCCCGGTAGATCGACCTCCGCCTCCCAGCGCCATCCGATGTCCACCGGCAGGGATCCGCCAAAGCTGATAAAATTGCCCATCGACGCGCCGATCCCAATCTGCGCCACCTTGTTCTTCTTTGTTTTCGCCGAAAGCCCCATGTCAAACGCGACGGTAGTGCCACCGGAAGCCTTTTGTTTTACGGAGAGTTTCGCACCTTCGGGCAGCGAAAAGACAACCTTATATTCCTCGCAGGTGATGTCGAAGCTGGCGAAGTCCTCGGGCTTCTCCTTTCCTTCCACCTTCAGTCCGACATCGATCTTGGCAGTGAGCGGGCATTTACCTTCCGCGATCTCGAGCGAATCAGACTCTTTGTTGCTATAGGTGGCCGGGATATGACAGGTGAGGAACTGTGTCTTGTTGAGTTTGAGGATCCGGTCGATCCAATCCATTGCATTGGTGTAAAACATCTGCCGGTACGAGTGGTCGTCCGTGGACGCGAGATAGCACCAATACGCATAGTCGTCGTAGTAATTTTTTGTCTGGCTGATCCACCGGCGCTGCCAGTCTTCCGTCAGCTCCGCCAATTGCGGCAGGAAGGCATTATGTACGGCATTCAGGGCCTTGCACTCATCGGTTTCCAGCTCCATATCGAGATTCCCTTCGCCGGCGGCGTCCCCTCGCTTTTCGAATTTTTTTGCCACCTGTGCACACTGGTCGTCATGTTGCTTCATCAACTCCGCCATCTTATGATAATAATTGGAATCGAAGTCGTCGAGTTTTTTCATCCGGTCGCCCAGGTCTTCCGTGATATCACCGATGACGGTCTGCGCCAGTACGCTATAGGGCCGGAGCGGATTCTTGCGTTTCTGCACCTTCGCCATCATATCGGCGGCCAAATTTTTCCTCACATAGCCGGCTTCCGTTTTGACGATCTGCTGAAAGCGCTGCTTCATATGGGTCAGCATATTCTTGTATTCCGCATATTGGACGAACAGGGGTCGTACGTCGGCGACCTTCCTGGCCTGCGGGAGAAGTGGATACTTTCCCGGGCTGAAATAATCCTTTTGTTTGTACCGGTGGCGGATGAGATCCATCAGCCGGGCGTCCGGTTTACAGGCCTTCAGCATCGTCCAGCTGTTGACCGAGAACGCTCCGCGGATAGAATGTTCGCAATAATCGATGGCGCTGCTCTTATTACCCTGTATATAGGCCATACAGGCCAGCGCGAAATTGGCCTGGGGATGGTCGGCAAATCCGCCGACGGCGGCCTTGAGGTAGAGGGCGGCTTTTTGCGCATCACCCATAGCATAGTACGCCTGGCCGAGATTGTTATTGATCGTGGAATTGCCGGGATCTTGTTGTCTCAAATAATCGAGGATCGGCACCCCCTCGTAGGGTAACCCGCACATCGTGACGATCGCCGCAAGATTATCGAGGATATTATCATCGTCGGGGTTGGCGGCGGCGGCGTCCAGGGCGAGTTCCAACGCAAGATCGGTGTTCCCCGAGCACCAGGCCAGCACGCCGCCCTTGTCGAGGCCCTGGTCGCTGTAGCCGGTCATCGTCAATGGCCCGCGACCGATCACGCTGGGCATCGCCGTGAAGATGGTCGTCCGCATTTTCTTGATAAAGGCCACCAGCTGCATCTTGCTCATCGGCTGAGTGGGGATGGAGGCGAGACCTTTTTCATTCCTTGCCGGCATCCGCAGGCCCGAGAGAAAGGCAGTGTCGGGTTTCCGGGCACCCGCGCTTGCGAGCAGGACCGCGGGGTTGACCGCCGGCCGGCCCCCGGTATTCGTCCATTGCTTGAATTTTGGATCATGCATGATCGAGTCCATCTTCCGCTGGGCTTCCGCCAGCACCTTGCTGGGGTCTCCGGCAGGTTGCTGCGCAGCAGCAACCACCCAACAGGCGATCACCAGAACCAGGGAAAGGGGTTGCTTTATCATGGTGTTTATTTCTTGGTGAGAACATTGTTTTCACTACTGAGCACCAGTTGATCCGGCGAGTTGACCCCTCGCTGTAAGCCGAGTTCGGCGATAGCCATCTCCGTATGGGTGCCGTCGTAGTAGTGGAAGAAGAGGGTATGATTACGGATGGTATAGGTCCCCCGGCCGCTTTCGGGAACGGCATAGTCGCAGGTCGTGACCCGGTGCTCCAGCTCGCGGATGACGCGATAATCCTCGAACTGGCCGTTCGCCGTGAAGCTGATAGCGATGGCGCCGCTATACATCGTCCAGGTTCCGTTGAGCCGGACATCGTCGAGTATCGGCATCCGTCGGAAATCCCGGGTAGAGCCGTTCATCGATCCGGTTAACTTGTCTCCCTGCATGGTGAAGGGGATCGTCTGATACAATACCTTTATCACCCCGCTGTTCCCCTGGTAGGTATAGGTGCCCCAATGCGGTGGATCGTTGGCGGCGGCGGCGATGGTATTCAGGTCGGCCAGACCGGTACTCGGCCATCTGGTGCTGTAACATACCTGACCATTATCGAACAGGATAAAAGTGGTGGCCCGGTACGTTCCTTCGAAATAGGAAACGCCGGACCAGACGCCGGTGACGCCGGTATTGTTGAACCTGCCCGGACGTACATCCGCATCGGTCCAGTCGTCAAAGCGCATATTGAAGAAGAAGTTCTCGATCACCCGATCGTAGGACCATCGGTTGGAGGTGGTGGTCGCCAGGACGTTGCCACATTTGTAATCTTTGCTAAGATAGCATACGCGTTCGATCCGGTCGTTCACCTGGGCCAGGTAAAGTCCGACCGAGAATTCTATCCAGGAAGGGTAGGGGTCATTGTTTTTCATCACTTTTATGCGTATCCCGCCGTTGCCATACGAATAGTCCCAGCCTTTCAGACACCGGCCGGCATACATCTCGAAATAAAGGGGATGGCCCCCCGATGCCTGGGGAATGGCTTCGCCGTTCATGGCGGTGGCGAGCTGGCTGAGTGTAGCGTTGGCCACGGACAGGAAGCCGGTGTCCGATACCGGTTCGAGCAGTATAAAGCTCAGCAGTTGGTCCGCACCGGCGTCCGGCGGGATCATTGTGAAGAGGTTTCCCTGTCGGGCTGTCTTCCAGCCTTCGGGCACGCGGAAGATAAAATGGCCGACATGGGTTGGCGCGGCATCGCCTGCCGGGCCGGATGGCTGTGCAGGCAAGACCCGAAAAACCGGTAACAGCAGAAGGAAGAGAAATGCCTTTTTCATGGGTTAAAAATAGATTCGCAAAAACGCGATTGCCATCACCCGAAACAGGGATTGTGTCTGCAAAGGCCGGAAATCACCCGAAACAGTGATTTTTGTGGGATTTTTAGAAACCTGCAACGAGATTGACTACTTTTAATAAGGCGGCGGAACGACCGCTATCTCCCCATGCTCCAACTCCCGATCCATATCAGGATGCTGCTTTGCCTGCTGCTGTTTGTCGCACCACCCACTCTCGCGCAAAACCGGCAGACCGACAGCATGGAGAACTCTCTCAAACATCCCAAAGACGATACCTTCCGGTTGACTCTGCTCGCTAACCTCGCCGAGGCATATTTCGGTTATGATACGGTTAAAGGTTGGCGCTACCTCGAGATGGAACATGCATTGGCGGAGAAGATGCACTACCTGTTCTATATTGCCGATTACTATGAAGTTAAGGCCAAAATGGTGCTGAGTCTGCGTAACGATGAGGTAATACCGCTGCTGGACTCGGCGATCGGGTGGTATGAAAAGCACCTGGCGCAAAAGCCAACCGGTACTGACCTTGCACAAACCTTGCTTTCCATCGCCACCTGCCAGGGGCAAAAGGCGAATGTGATGTCAGCGAAAGGTCAATTCAAGCAAGCCATCGCCGCTTACCTGGAAGCCCTGAAGGCCTGGAAGGAATCCGACGATCCGCGTAAGAACGAGGCGATCGCCACCTACTGTGCCAACATCGCCACCGTCTATTATGACCTCAAACAATTAGATAAGGCGCTGGAATATGACAAGGCCGGGATTCCCTACCGGCTGGCGGATGGCAACGAAGAACTTCTCGCCATGGCCTATATTTATGTGGCGGATGATTGGGTCAGCCTCGACCGCGCCGACTCGGCCCAGATTTACCTGGATAAGGCCCGGACGCTGGTCCGCAAACTGGACAAGCCGGGACTGAACAGCAACTATTTCGCCAGGCAGGGCAATCTGTATCGAACGCTCCGTCGGTATCCCGAGGCGGTTGACAACTATAGAAAGGCGCTGGCGGCCTCCGGCGCCCTCGGGAGTCCCTTCAAGCGCTGCTCCCAGTCCCGGGCGCTCGGCGAATGTTATATCGAAATGCAGCAATATGATAATGCGAGAAAGGAGTTGGCGTACGCCCTGGCCATTTCGACCGAAAAGGGCATCCTGAAGGAAAAGCAACTCGTCCTCCGTGATCTCATGAAAGTGGAAGAAGCCACGCATCACGACGCCCAGGCATATAGATATCTGAAGCAGGCCGACACGATCGCCGACAGCCTGAAGAACATCGAGTCGAAAACTGCCATTGCCGGCATCGAAGCCAAATACCAGGCCGCCGAAAAAGAAAAGGAGATCACACAGTTACAAGGAGAAAAGAAATTGCAAACCCTGTCGATACGGCATCAATCTGTGCTCAACTATATCCTCTTCGGGTCGATCACCTTTCTGTTGCTCCTCGGTCTCTTACTTTACCGCAACTATCGGCAAAAGCAGCAGCTGCAACAGCAAACCATCGGCCAACTGGAGAAGGACAAACAGCTGATGGCGGTGAACGCGATGCTGCGCGGGCAGGAAGAGGAACGCAGCCGCCTCGCGAAAGATCTTCACGATGGGCTTGGCGGGATGCTCTCGGGTGTGAAATATTCGTTGAGCAATATCCGCGAGAACCTCATCGTCACCCCCGACAACATCGCGGTCTATGAGCGGTCGCTTGACATGATCGACTCCTCGATCCGCGAGTTGCGTCGCGTGGCGCACAATATGATGCCCGAGATGCTGATACGGTTCGGCCTCGACGAAGCGTTGCGGGACTACTGCCAGTCGGTGAGCAATACAAAATTGGTTGCCGTCAGGTATCAGTCCTTTGGGTTCGGCAGCCGGTTCGGCAGCCGGTTGGACAGCCAGGCGGAGATCATCGTCTACCGCATCGTACAGGAACTGCTGAACAACATCCTCAAACACGCGGCCGCCACGGAGGTGTTGGTGCAATTGGTACGAGAGGCCACCCGCCTGAACGTCCTTGTCGAGGACAACGGCCGCGGATTCGACACCGGCGTCCTGGAGAACAACAAGGGTGCCGGCTGGACGAATATCCGGTCACGGGTGGACTATCTGAAGGGCAAGATCGACGTGCATTCCGAGACCGGTAAAGGAACTTCCGCCACCATCGAATTTACTATATAACCTATGATCCGTGTATTCATCGTCGACGATCACCCCGTTGTCATCGAGGGCATTCATTCACTGCTCCAGCAAGAGCAGGATATCGAATGGGCCGGCCATGCCATGAATGCGCAATCCTGTCTCGGCTACTTTGTGAACAATACGGCCCATATCGTCCTGATGGATATCAACCTCCCCGATATGAACGGCGTAGACCTCTGCGCGACGATCAAGGAAAAATACCCGGGCATCTTCGTCCTCGGCCTCAGCACTTCCAATCAGGGCCTGTACATCAAAAAGATGATGGAGAACGGGGCTTCCGGCTATATCCTCAAAAACTCATCAAAAGAAGACCTGCTAAAGGCCATCCATGCGGTTGCCGATGGCTGTATCTATTTCAGCGGGGAAGTAGCGGAATCCCTGCAGCAGTATCAAAAGTCCGCTCCCGTCGCCCTGCCCGTCATCAGCCGCCGCGAGCGCGAAGTCCTTTTGCTGATCGCAGAGGGGTATACGAACCCCGAGATAGCGGAAAAACTATTCGTAAGTCCTTTTACGGTCGATACCCATCGGAAGAATCTTATCGCCAAACTAAATGTCAAGAACACGGCGATGCTGATCCGTTTCGCCGTAGAACACAAACTGGTGTAAAAAGGTTCATCCCGCCGTAAGCGCAATCCGCCGCAAGCACGGTCACGTCGCAGGTTCAATCCCCCCGCAGGCTCTTCACCGGGTTGATTACCGCCGCCTTGAACGCCTGGTAACAAACAACGCTCATCCCGACAAGGATGGCCGCGCCTCCGGCTATCCCGAACGTCCACCACGGGATCCGGATACGGTACGCAAATACATCCAACCACCGGCTCATGGCCCACCACGCGATAGGCGCCCCAAGGGCGAAGGAAAGGCTGATCAGTTGCAGGAAATCCATGGACAACAACTGCACGATCCGGACCACCGAGGCTCCCATCACCTTCCGGATGCCGATCTCCTTGGTTCGTTGTTCCGCATTGAAGGCCACCAGCCCGAACAAGCCCAGACAGGAAATGAAAAGCGCGACGATGGTGAATGAACTGATGATCCTCGACATAATGATCTCCGATACGTACAATAATTCTACGTCATCAGCAAGGAACCGGTATTCAAAATGATCCACAAACACTCTCCGTTGCCAGATGTACTTCATTCTCGCGAGCAATGCCGCATAGTGCGGCCCCTTCACATTGACGATCAAATGATCGAATTGCTTGATCCCGATCTTATAAACTACCATAAACGGCGCCACCGTGTCGTGCAGGCTTTGAAAATTGAAGTTCCTCATCACGCCCACGATCGTATACTTGGTGCCCTCCCAATTATTTAGGGTGGCGCCGGGCGCGGTCACAAGATCCAGTCCCAATGCCCGGACCATGGATTCGTTCACCATCACCGCGCCGGTATCGTTGAAGTGCAGATTGCGTCCACCCACCAGCGGGATACCCATGGTCTTTAAGAAATGTTCATCGGAACCCATAGCCTGGACGTTTATCGCAGTCGCCGGAGCAACGCCTTTCAGGTATAAGTGATCGCTTTGATACGACAAAGCCCCGGGATAATTGTCCGCCGGACAGGCATCTGTCACATCCGGGAACTCCCGCAGCGCGATCGCGAAATAGTTTGCGGTTCGTTGCGCGTCATAACGGTGAAAAGTGAAAACAATGGGTTCCCCTTTATTGAATCCCAGATCCTTATCCTTCACAAAGTTCATTTGCTGGCGAATGACGATCATGCCGCCGATCAGGACGATAGTAAGGACGAACTGAAAGACCACCAACAGGCGACGCAGCCCGCCGACGGAGATATGACTGGCAAAATCTCCTTTGATCACCCTGGGGGCCTGAAACGCGGAGAGGTAGTAGGCCGGGTAGCTCCCGGCAAGCAGCCCTGTGAAAGTTCCCAGGACGACAAGCAGGCACCAGATGACCGGATCGGCAAAAATGGTTCGGGGGATCTCCGCGCCGGTAGCCTCGTTGATCCAGGGAAGGACGATTACCAGCAAAGGCAGCGCGATCAATACCGCCGTCAGCGAAAGCGCTACCGATTCGATGAGAAATTGAAGGACAAGTCCTTTATTGTCGGCCCCGATGATCTTCCGGACCCCCACCTCCTTAGCCCGCTTCGAGGCCCGGGCGGTGGACAGGTTCATGTAATTGATACAGGCGATGAGTTGGATCAATGCCGCGATGGCGATCAGCATCGCAAGGAAAAAGCCGCTCACGGTTTTGCCCATTTCCGAATCATACTCTTCTGTCGTGTGAATGGCGCTTATTGCCTGAAGATGAAGACTTGTTTTTATTGGATTGTTGACATTTCCGCCCTGGTGATCGATGACAAATGCCGGCAACCGGTCTTCCAGGTTGGCCACCGAAGTTCCGGGTTTCAGCTTGACAAAGGTGTAGGTATAAAAATGGTCCAGCCAGTTCGTGTCCTGTAAAAATTTACTGCCGAAGCCATTCTCATCCGGCACAAAGAAAATATTGGCATGGATACTGGTTTTGCCGCGACTGTCATCCACCACGCCGGTTACTGTGAAGACATTGACGCCGTAACTATCGTTCACGACAATCTTTTTGCCTATCGGGTCGTCACCCCCAAAAAGCAACCTGGCAATAGATTGATGCAGGACGACTGCGTTGGGCCGTATAAGAGCATCGTCTCCGTGGCCTGCCACAAAGTGAAAGTCGAATACCCGGAAGAAATTCCTGTCGACTATATACCCATCCCTTACGGAGAGGTCCGGCATGTCATTCCAGTGAAGGATGTGAACGTTGGCGCCGACCGTCTGGGCGATCCGCGTTGTCACGAGCGTATTCGGAAAACTGGCCGCCAATGCCGGCCCCAGCTGAGCCGGGGTGGTAGCCTGCGGCCGGAAAGCCCGGTCACCCGCTTTCACGCTGCTGGTCACCCGGTAGATGCTCGCCGCATCACTGAAATACCGGTCGTAACCAAATTGATCGCGGACATAGACAAGAATGTAGATACAACAAAGCGTACCGATAGAAAGCCCGGCAATGTTGAGCAGGCTGAAACCCCGGTTATTGGCGAAGAACCTCAGCGAGGCCTTCAGGTAACTCTTGAACATGGCGCGCGTTTATGGGTAACAGGTAAGCCCCCAAATAGCGCACCGCAAACTAAGCTACTGTCTTTCAATAGCCTATGCGGTAGCCTCCACCGCACGCTGTTCAGTTTTGATACAACTGCCGTCCGTTTTTACTGGATCGGCTTATAATCTTTAAACAAACTCAATTTCGTCGCTTCCACGAGGCCGCGATAATCCTTCCACTTCCCATCGAAAAACGCATTGATCCTTTGAAGGGCTTCTGCTACCGCAGTTTCCGCATTGGCCACCATCGTCTCCTCGGGCGCACCCGGCGCCACCATCTTACTGCCGATGGATTGCTGCGCCTCCCGTACTTGCGATTGTACCGTTACATCAAAAGGACTCCTCGCCAGACCCTGCCGGTCGGAAGTTTTCCCGGTAATGAATTCCCGGATCGATTTTATCGTATCCTGCATCCGGGTCGTCATCTTACGCACAGAATCGACCTCTTTCCCCTCGAGTCCATTCAACTCATTGAACATCTTTCCGCAAATCTCATCTGACTCGGTCAGCCGGTCCAGCCCCTCGGTCAATTTGTCAACCGATTTTCTCAGTCGGTCATAAAGGGCTCTTTGCGCCGTCCGGACGGCATTCCGATCGCCCAACCTGGGATCGTCCTTGACGGTTACCAGGGTCGAATCGGCGGCTCCGCCATAGCTGATCACCACTTTATAAGTGCCGGGCATAACTGACAAGCCTCCGGGCTCGGGTGCGTCCGGTTTCGGCTTCGCCGATCCCGGTTGCCGGAAACCCTTTTCCTCCATTCCCCAATACTGCCGGTTGAACCCGCTATCCGCCACCCATTTCAATCTTCTTATCAACTCGTTTTTATCATTATAGATTCGTACACTGGCACTGTCACCTCTCTTGCCTGCGGCAGGAGCTCCATGCAGGCTATCCTTTTGAGGGGTTGGTTCCTTTGGCTTATTGATAAAAAAAGAAACCTCCGCTCCCCGTTTCCTGTTCTCCGCCTCATATAGCCCATCGATACTCCATTCATAGCCCGAAGCAGCCCTATACTGGGCCTGGTAAGCCTCAGCCGCCGGAAAAACAGTAAGGGTATTGGTAAGGGCCACGCCTTTATTGGCCGCAAGTTTTCTAAAGGGACGAATATCGTCGAGCACCCACAGCGACCTTCCAAAGGTCGCGATCACCAGGTCGGCCTCCCTTTCGGGTATCGCCATATCGTAGGTAGAAACGGAAGGGTAGCTATTCTTCCATTGTTGAAAGGTCCCTCCGTTGTCAAAGCTTATCCATAAGCCATTTTCAGTCCCGACAAAGATCAGGTTGGGTTCGACAGGGTCCTCGATCATGCAAAGCGCATAACCCCTTACTTTATTCTCATCGACCATCCTTTTCCAGGTCTTGCCGTAGTCGGTCGTCCGGAAGATATAGGGTTTGAAATCGCCGCGACGATAATCATTCGCGACGACAAATGCTTCGCCCGCATTGTAACGGGAGGCCGTTATTTGGGGTATCCAGCAACTCCCCGGTAGGCCCGGGATCTTGCCGCGGAAGTTCTCCCAGGTCTTGCCGCCGTCCCTGGTCAATTGCACATTGCCATCATCCGTTCCCGCCCAAAGGGTCCCTTGTTCCTTGGGCGAGGGAGAGATGGTGATGATCGTGCAGTGTGTTTCCGCACCGGTAATATCGAGTGTCAGTCCACCCGTTGTCTGGAAGGCCTTGATCTTTGTCGAATCGCCGGTCGTTAGGTCCGGCGAGATCGCCTCCCAACTGGCCCCTTTGTTGACGCTCTTGTGTAAGAATTGGCTGCCGAGATAAATGGTTTTCTTGTCGAACGGGTCCTGCGCCATCGCCGTATTCCAGTTCCATCGCAGCATTAATTTGGGGTTGAGCGCCGGCGGTTGTATAAACCAGCTCTCTCCTGTTTTCCAGTTCCGGCGATCGATATTTCCTCCCTGGCTTTCACTGTACACCCAATCGGCATCCTCCGCATCGGGCATCACATCGAAACCATCGCCGCTGCCGATGTTATCCCAATAATCATTCCGGATGCCGCCGCCGATCCACGTATAGGCCGGGCCATGCCAGCTTCCATTATCCTGCATTCCGCCCATGACATGATAGGGCATTTCATTGTCCGTATTGATATGGTAAAATTGGCCGACAGGGATCTTATCATCAAAGGTCCAGTTCTTACCCCGGTCATGCGTAATGCCGATGCCGCCATCATTACCTTCGATCATAAAGTGCCCATTCCTGGGATGTATCCACCAGGCATGGTGGTCCGGATGGATCCCGGAATACGGGATCAGGGTGGCGAAAGTCTTTCCCCCGTCCTCGCTCACCTCCACCTGGTCGTGGATATTGTAGATGCGGTTCTCGTTTTGCGGATCGACGCGGATATCCTGGAAATAAAAAGGCCGGTTTGTTACGATCTTTGGTTCAGATGTAACAAGTTCCCACTTGGCGCCCCCATCATCACTCTTGTATAGACCGTTCTTTGTCGCTTCCACTAAGGCATAAACCCGGCTGGACTGGCTGGTCGCGAACGCAAGCCCGATCTTCCCATAATCACCCTCGGGCAACCCATCGGCCTTGCCAAGCTTTTTCCAATTCTTACCCCCATCGATGGTTAGATACAACCCGCTTCCGGGGCCGCCGCTCTTAAAATCCCAGGGGGTGCGGCGATGTTGCCACATGCTCGCCAGCAGCCGGTTGGGATTGGAGGGGTCCATCACCAGGTCGGAGCAGCCTGACGTATCATTCGTATAAAGAATTTTGGTCCAGGTCTCCCCGCCATCCGTCGTCTTGAAAACGCCTCTCTCCGGATGTATGCCGTAGGGATTGCCGATGGCGGCGACATAAACGGTATTGGGATTCACCGGGTCGATGAGGATGCGGTGAATATTCCTTGAATTCTCCAGCCCCATTCGCTTCCAGGTCTTGCCCGCATCCAGGCTTTTGAAGATGCCTTCGCCGATATTGACGGAGTTTCTCGGATTTCCCTCTCCGGTTCCAACCCAAACAGTATTGGGATTGGATTGCTGAATGGCAACGGTGCCGATGTTTTGTGTGGGCTGGTCGTCAAAAACGGGTGTCCAGGTACTGCCGCTGTTCTCCGTTTTCCACACCCCACCCGATGCCGAGCCGAGGTAAATGATGTTGGGGTTATCCAGCACAACGTCGATGGTCGTGATCCGGCCGCTCATGCCCGCAGGACCGATATTGCGGGGTCTCCAATTTTTGAATTGATCAAAGTTTACTTTTTGTGCAGTTGCAAACAAACAGAACAAGGTGCTGCATAAGCATAGCAGGATGGGTCTTCTCATTGCGCGGGAGGTTTTGATCCTCTAAATCTATTGAAATTTATTGGTTCGCCCTTGCTTCTTGCATATACGAAATATCGATAATGTATTATGAAAATTTACATCTAAAGGAACACCTGATGACGTCGGTTGAAAAGCTTTCAGAAAAGCGAGCGGGACTTGCTTTATCTAACTAACCCACGAACCCCAGTTCTTCACAAAGACCCAATGGTCGCCCTCTTTTTTGTACAACGCCAATTGTCCGCCGCCACAAAGCCATCCGCAGCTATTCCCGGAATAGAAGAGGCACCAGCTATAATTTCGAAGGAACAGCGGGCACCCAAGGGTGTTGAGGCTGTGGCCAAAATGAGAATAAAAATAGTTCCAACCGTCTCGATGTTGCCCGGAAAAGATGATCCTGATGGTGTCTTTTTTTACGATCCGGGCGCCGGGGACAAGTTCGTTCGTCCAAACCCTGAAGGGAGGATGCGCCGCCCAAGCCTCGATCTGCTGTCGTTCCTCAGCCGTGAAAGTGGCCCTGTCCGCCACGCAACCCGCCAGGAACTCAAAACCGTCACTGGCGGTGACGCTGTCTTCCAGTATAAATTGGTCAGGAGGCCCTCCTTCCGAACGAATGGAAGAAGACACAAAGTCTCGCACTGCCGCATAATAACGGGCATCCCGATGGCTGTCCGGCAATCCACTTTGAGCAGAAGTACACGAAACAGCAAGGATGGTTGCCAGTAAGGCGGGAATTTGGATTCGACGCATGGATTAGATTTAACAGGTGATGCAAAATACACCCCCTTTCATACTTTTTCACAGGAAAACTACGGGGCCAAAACACCCGGCTCCGCCACGCACCCCATCCACACGACAGATAGGAACGTCCCCTCCGCCAAGCAATTCAATCCGCTGATTTTCAGGTTATTTTGTTGCGTTTGACCGGCGCGGCACCTCCCCGTGGCAGGTCTTTTGCATCTCTTTCATCGCATACTCTCCCTCACAAACTTAAAATTTATCAGGTATGAAAAAGCAAAGCACCATCAGACCAGTAATTCTCCTGTTGATATTTGCGGGTCTCTTCTTACCCCGGATTGGAATGGCTCAGGATGAATCCCAGGAAAGAATAATGAGTGACAGTAAAATGGCCAAAGCCTCCTTTCTAAAGTCGGATCCCTCCATGGAAAATTTGTTTAAACATGCCGCCGGATATGCCATATTCCCCAATATCGGCAAGGGCGCAGTAGGGGTAGGCGGAGCCGCCGGAAAAGGCACCGTATATGAAAAAGGAATACCGGTCGGCACCGCCCAGATGGTACAGGTAACCGTGGGCGCACAGGCCGGCGGACAGGCATACCGCGAGATCATCTTTTTTGAGAACAAAGATGCCGTGGATCGCTTTATGCAAAACAAAGTTGAATTCAGCGGACAAGCTTCCGCAATAGCCGTCAAGGCAGGCGCATCTGCCAACGCGAATTACAGAAATGGCGTAGTCGTATTTTCACAGACAAAAGCGGGCTTAATGCTCGAGGCGTCCTTAGGCGGTCAAAAATTCACCTACAAGTCCCTGAAATAACCGGTAAAAACTCAAAAAGCAAAGCTGACGCTCCCCTGGAAAGTGAAGGAGTTTGGTCGGTAGGATACGTTGTGTACCCTCTCGCCGAGCTTCCCAAAACCATCCAACGATATCTTCTGATCCAGATCGAACGTCTCCAACCTTTGCAACAAGGTATGGCCGGCGATCAGGTTTAGTTTCCATCGTTTGGCCAGCGTGCACTCATACAAAAGTCCCGCGCTGACCTGCTGCAGCTGTAAATATTGCTTCCCACCGGCAGAATGAAGCAACCAGGTCCCACCGGTAAAGCTGTTGGTGATACCGAGCGATTGCGTTTTGTCAACCTTATATTTCAGGGACGCCCTGGCCGGCAACACGGCCGTCAGGCTCCACCGCCGATCGATGGCCCATTCGATGTCCGGCACCGGGAGCAGGTATTGACCCGAATAGTTTCGGAAATAGACCAGCGTCACCCCATAACGCAGCGTGTTCCTGGGACGGAAGCCGATCCGCGCGCCGGCGGTATAGAAGATATCGCCACTCCCAATATCGCGCTTAAAGTCGGAACTCACCATCACCCCGCCGAGCAGCGACAGGTCGGTCTTGCGGTTCAGAGAATAGTTCAGTACAAATGGGATCGTCAACGTATGAAATGCCGAACCGCCGATATTCTTCTCGTTGTCGATCATCAGCCCGTCATATCGAAGACCCGTTTTGATAAGGAGAGGGTGGGGGGAGGTAAAATCGGTATAGATAGGAACACCGATATCCACCGTTGGCTGATAAAGCGTAAAGCTGCCGCCGCTCATCGTCACGGGTGTCACCTGCGAAGAGATCGTAACGCCTCCCAGCCGGGGCGCCGTCGTGACCAATGGCTTTTGCCGGCGAGCGTCCTTAGGCCGAACAGTAGTGTCCGTAGACCGAACAGTAGTGTCCGTAGACCGAACAGTAGTGTCCGTAGACCGAACACTGGTGTCCGCACGTTGGGCATAACTCAGAACAGGCAATAACAGCCCCGCCAAAAACAGGCGTTTTTTCATTTGGTATAGTTGTTTGTAAGGAATCGTAGAATCTGTTCCTATGGCAGGCACGCACCGGATACCGGCGTTAGATCGGGATTTGGAGAGAGGGAAAAGGATTGCCTTCGATCAATATCTGCATTAACCGATGCCATTCTCGCTTCTCTTCGGCCGTAAACGCCGAAGCCAGCTTCTCGTCATATTTTTCAATAATGACGTTTGCCTTTTGTGCAAGCTTTTTGCCGGCCGCCGTCAGTTCGACCCTCGTCTTGCGCCTGTCGGCGCTATCGGGGGTAGTCGTAAGGATACCCTTTTTGGCAAGAAAGGCAACCGTCCGATTGACGGAAGCCTTATCCCGCAATAACTTGGAATAGATCTCCTGCTGACTCGCCCCGCCCGAGTAGTAAAGACTAAGCAGCACCGGCAACTGGTCCATCTCAAGCGGAAAGTCGTGCTCCCGAAAGATCTTGTCGCATTCCTTCCTCATTACCGTATGCACGAAGCCGATCTGCGCAATCAACAACGGCGGCCTCGGACGCTGCTTCTCCTGATTCATGGCGCAAAGCTAATTAATATGGTTGATATATCAACCATTATTTTTCCGCTCGTCACAAATCCCTTGCTCGCCCGGGAAAATAGTCAGACCTTAATAGAAGTTCATTATCGGCCAAGTCGCAAGCCACTAGTCGCAGTCCGCAAGCCACTAGTCGCA
>Ga0105239_10001366_pt1 | contig 32777 bp, 25 predicted proteins | sample KBSC44metaG_FD_92761 | JGI IMG/M metagenome (GOLD analysis project Ga0105239, IMG submission 92761) | Corn rhizosphere microbial communities from Kellogg Biological Station, Michigan, USA - KBS C4-4 metaG | ecosystem: Host-associated > Plants > Roots > Rhizosphere > Soil | place: Michigan, USA...
CCGAGCCATTGTTTATCATCCTCGGTTTGCGTTTGTGCTTCGTATTGCGTTAAGGCCGACTGGCAGTTCTCCCACATTGCCTGGAGGGACGTCAGCGTGGGTATCTGATCCGTTGGATACAGCCCGGCGAACCGTTCGGGGACGGGTAATAAATCCAGCCAGGGAATCCCTTGAAGCAACTGGTCCCGGTGATCTTTTACCTGATGAGACAGCCTGCCGATCCATCTCGATAGTTCGGTATTTCCCTCTTTCGCCGGAATGCGTAACTGATCGACGAGACCGGCCAGGTCGTCCAGCACTTTTTTTATGGTCATGGGCGATCGTGGCTCGTGCAGGGTTTTCTTCAACAGGGTCTGTATTTGACCAATGATCGGGTCAAAACGTCCTTTTGACTCTTCAGAAACGATCGCTGTCGTCGTGCGGAAGCCTCGCAGCACCTCGTCGGGGAATATGGGCTGTCCCGGCAGGGCCAACAGCCCCTGACGTAAGGTGAGCAGATGTCCGGCGAGGTTCCCGCTGTCGACGCTCGAGACATACCGCGGATATAGAGTCGACAGGGATCTCGTATCATACCAATTGCAAAAATGCCCTTTGAAGCGCTCCAGCCTGTTCATTGTCCCAAGGGTGAGGGCGCATCGATTCGTGAGCTCAGCGCCGGAAAGGTAGCCAAAATCGTATGCTGCCAAATTGGCCAGGAGGGCCAGCCCCATGTTGGTAGGCGAGGTCCGGTGAGCGATAACGGCTCCATCGTACTCCTGGAAGTTGTCGGGCGGCAGCCAGTTGTCATCGGCCGTCACGAATTGCTCGAAAAACGCCCAGGTCTTGCGGGCGGTTTTATGCAAGAACGACAACTCTTGCGCAGTCAACTCCGGCCTGGCTTCGGTCTCTGGTTTGCTCAGGCGCCATACGACGGCCGGCGACAATAACCACAGCAGGAGGATGGGGCTGGCGATCAATAGTCCCGGCAGGTTCGTCAGCAGATAGCCAAAGCAGATAAGGGCCAGGAGCGGCGGTATCGTGATGAGTTGATACGTGGACCAGAGGGAGCCGAGGGGTTTTCCGTCGGCGGCGGCGGAGGACGTCCATTCCAATAGTCTCGTTCGGGTAACCGTCATCCGCCAGAGCGTGCGCAGGATAGCGTCCGCGTATTGGAACGCTTCATAGGGGAGGATGGAAATGCCAAAGGCAAACCGGAGAAGGGTAATTTTAAGGCTGCCGGCTATTTCCGACAGGTGCGCTTTAAGGGTGAGATCAACGGGTTTGTGCAAAAGTTGCCAGCCAATGGCAACCAGTGGTTGGAGCAGGGTGATCGCAGATACGGCCAGGGTCCAAAACCAGGGAAAAGGGAGGATGAACCAACCCAACAACAGGAGCGACAATAGGGAAACGGGCAGGAGACTTCGCCGCAGGTTGTCGAGTATTTTCCACCTGGACAATGCGGAAATTTTGTTTTTGATGATCTGCCCTTTACCGTTCGTGACAAAGGGTAAGATCCAGCCGGCGATCTGCCAGTCGCCCCTGATCCACCGGTGATGACGAAGGAGATCGGATTCATACCGGGAGGGGTTCTCTTCGTATAAGAATACATCGCTCACCAGTCCGGACCGCACATAACAGCCTTCCAGCAAATCGTGGCTCAGGATGCGATTTTCCTGAAAAAGATGGTGGAAGGTGCGTTCAAAAATGTCAACATCATAAATCCCTTTCCCGATAAAAGATCCTTCGTCGAAAAGATCCTGGTACACGTCGGAGGAGACCCGGGTATAGGGGTCGATGCCCGACAGGCTGCCTTGCATATTCAGATAGAGCGTTGTAGCGGCCAGGGGGATGGTCGATTCGACCCGGGGTTGTAACACTCCATATCCGGCGGTGACGCGTCTTTTCCGCGCATTGTATTCGGGCTGGTTGAGCGGATGAGCCATCGTCGCTACCAGTTTCCAGGCCGATTCCCTGGGAAGCTGCGTGTCGGAATCCAGGGTGATCACGTATTTTACGTCGTGTAGAATGCGGTAGTCTCCAATGATCAGGGAAAATTCATGCTCTCCCCGGGACCTCAGCAGGGCGTTCAGGGCTGCTATCTTCCCTCGTTTCCGTTCATAGCCCATCCATTTTCGTTCCCCGGCATTCCAGACCCTTGAGCGATGGAAAAGAAAGAAAATATCGTTTTCCGTCTGCCGGTATTTCTGATTTAGCGCTTCGATCCCGGCGCTGGCCAGGTCGGTCAATTCCTGATCTTCTTCGAGGCTTTCGGTATTTGCGTCTACGAAATCGGTCAGCAATCCGAAATGCAGGTTGTCGCCCTTGTTGGCGAGGAACCGTATTTCCAGTCCTTCCATCAACTGTTCGATGTACGCTGCGCTGGAAAGCAGGGTGGGTACGACCACCAGGGTGCGGAACTCAGGGGGGATGCCGGTGGAGAAATCCATGCGGGGCAATAATTTTGGCTTGACCAACAGCGTGGATAGCCAGTTGACCAGGGAGATCGCCAGCTGTGCGGAAGCCAGGATAGCCAGAACGACAACCACCGATAACAGCCATCTGCCGCGGATATGCTGGCTGTAGGGAAGATAAAACATCCCGGCGGCTATCAACCCCGTTAGTACGGTGATCGAAGACAGATAAAGAAAGAGCGGGATCTTTTTTGTTGCCAGGAGCAGACGCCGGACAAGGTCGTAGCGTATCCCGATGGTTTGCCTGGTCAGGCTTAGCCCGTTACCGACGAGATAGTAGCCTACATGTTGTTCTCTTTTGGCGGATGGATATGCTTCTTTATGCGTTCCCGCCAGGGCGAGCACCTGTTTTGCGATGTCCGTTTCCGGTAACCCGGAATGTTTAGCGATGGATTCCACTACATGGCGGTAGCTGTCCCGGGTGGCGAAATCCATGTGGGGATAGGTGCCGGCGGGATCCTTTGCCAGTATTTGCTCTACACTGCTGAGCGACTCGACAAAATCGCGCCAGTCCGTCGTTCCGATAAATCGCAAGGTTCCGATGCTGTTACGGACGGAGACCTGGTCGGCGGCTTGTTTTTGGCTTTCCTGCCGAACGAGGGCATTGCTGCTGGTACCCATCGCTGACAATTGCTGCTCCAGCCAACTGAGCGGCAGGGCCAGGGCGGGTCCTTTTCCCTGTAAGCTGCGGGTAAATTCGGCGACGAAAGGGCTGCTCAATGGCGGCTTTGACCTGACCATGTCTGCGATGGTCAGGATCAGGTCGCCCGCCTCGTCCTTGACGGTATCGATCATCTTGTCCGCCCAATAATCGGCAAGGTTATGATCGATCATATCCAGTGCAATCTTTCCGCAAACCCGCCGCAGGTTTTCGATAACGGCCAATCGAAGCATGATCGGTATGGCCCACAACTCACCCAGCGTAAGCTCTGTGGTGGTCTGATAGGCAGCTATAAAACTGCCGAGGTTGTGGGCATCGACCCGGCCGTCGCTATGAGAAATGATCTCCAGGACGATATCGTAGACCCGCGGCATGCCCGCAGAAATGCCGGTGGCCAACGCGGGCAGCGCTTCGCTGTATCCCTTGGGCAGGTGTTTCCTGGCCAGAACGACTTGCTCCTCGATGAGGTAGAAATTGTCGAGCAGCCATTCTCCTCCGGGGGTGACGACCTTTCCTGTTTTGATGTTGCCGACCAGCAGATCCCGTACTTCCAGCAGTGTATTTTCATTGTCAGCCAATCTTTTCAGCAAGTGATCGACGGGACGGATCTTCTGCAGATGGTGCGATCCGGCGATTGCTTTGCCATGGTTGTTCAGTTGGTCAGAGCTGTACAGTTCGGAGCGAAAAGGCTCGTCATCGCCATAAGCGCGGGGATTGGCAATTCGCTGGAAATAGAGGCGTAAACGGGACAAAATGTCAATAACCGTACTGGCCGTGACTTTCATATTGGAATTAATTTGAGTGGTGCGGTCGCTATCGAAGTGACAGTCAGCCGGATGGAAGGCTTTGTAGGAGGAACTGGAAGAGGTGTAAAGGTAGGATTATTTGGGGGTATTGAGGGCGGATGTTTTTTGGGAAAAAGAGCGAGGGAACCGTGAGGTTCCCTCGTTAGGTGGAGAGAGGGGAAATCCCCGGTCATTAATTTCTGCTGGCGGGTAGCGGGTGGCGAGTTCTTGCGTGGCCGACCTAATACCGCTTCACCACCCGGTACACAAAGCGTTGGGGTTCGCCTACCACACCACTTGCGGCCCTTCTTTGTTTGAGCATATCGGACTTCCAATAGGCATAGGCCTTGGTAGTGTCCATGATCGCTGTTACGAGCACAACCTTTTTATCATCGTCGGCGTCGTGGCCAAACGCTCTTACGGTTATACCATTATCTTTCCTTTCCTGTTCACCTTCCTGAAATGCCTTTTGCCAGGCATTCCAATCCTTAACCGTGAACGTGGTTCTGGAGCGGAGATCTGAGGGGATGTCCGCAGTATCCTGGAACATGATCGTAACGAAGCTAAACGAAGGCGCGCCTACTACGCCGCCTTTTTGCATTGCCTGTTTGAGGCTGGGGTCTTTGGCAAACGCTTTTGCTTTGGCCATATCATCCACTTTCACTGCTACCAATACCGTATTGGAATCTTTCATACCGCGGCCAATTACATAGCTGTGAATCCCATTCCCTAACCGAAAAGAGTCATGTGCATCGTAGGAGGTCATCCATTTTGCAAAATTGGAAACCTTGTGCGTTGCTACCATCATACTTTGCGGCGTGGTAATAGTAGTCACTTTTGGTGTAACTGCGACTTTGGTAGTGTCAGCAGCAGTGGAGTCGGCGCTGGGTTGCTTTTCGCTTCCCCCACCGCCGCAAGAGGTAAAAAAGAAAGGCATAGCCACATAAAGCAGCATGCAGGCAAGTCTGGTGTGTTTCATTGATTTGCTTTTAAAATGATGAACAAAATAGGGGGGAGTAAGCCTTACAGAGGGCAGGTATGGTAAATTTAATTAATATTAATCTGTCCGAAGAATTTTTCTTTACAGCAATGGAGGAGAGTATGGAAAACGAACAACAGCACCTGCTTGCCGATCTTGAAGTGAATCTTGTACAAGCTGGCAGTGGCAAGCGCTTAGCAAATTACTTAATCGATGTTGTAGTCTTTTACATTCTCCTCTTGTGCGTTGGCGTTGTTATTGCCGCATTGGATCCAAACGCCAGTGAAGATCTTAATAGCGTTACCGCCCTCGGAACGTTGGCCGATCGATTGATCTCGCTCCTATGCTACGGCATCTACATGGGATTGGTGGAAGGACTTTTCAAGGGCAAATCGCTCGGAAAAGTGATCACCGGCACAAGAGCAGTCAATGAGGACGGCAGCCTCCCGGCCTGATCCTCCTTTGGTCAATGAATCGGCCACTGGGTATTTCCGGGATTTGCTTCCTACAATCGATTATGTTTGAAATTGTTTAGCAAATCTTCATATTGCTCTTTTAATTCCGCCGAAAGCTTATTTACCACTGTATCTACCTTGGGTTGAGATGCCGTCTTTCCCGGGGGGTCCACCCAATTGTACCTGCCATTCCATTTCGACCCGATGCTTACGGGCGCGGCTTCTATGATCTGCTGGAATCCGTCTTCGAATTTATCTTTTTGATCCTGCGGGGATGCCATAAAATTTCACTTTATTTCACGGGAAGGTCGCATTTTTTAAGCTAAAATCTATTAGATGAATTTGGCGCCCTGCTCAGACGGGCGGCCTGCTGCGGGAAATAGTGTACCTACCTGATCAGGGTAACCGTCCCCTTGCGCTGTATCAATTTCCCTGAATAGTCTATTCCCGCCGCCATCCAGACAAAGGTCCCCAGGCTCTGCACCTGACCGTCGACAGCCCCGCTCCAGCCGATTTTAGGGTCCTGACTGAAGAATACCCGCTGTCCCCACCTCGAGAAAACCGCAAAATATTTGAACTCCCGGATCCCGACGGGAACGGGCCTCAGAAAGTCGTTATGCCCATCGCCGTTGGGGGAAAATCCTGATGGAACGAAGATATCCGCAAAACTATACGCCTTGATCGTAACGCCGGCGACTGCTGCACAGCCGGCGTCCGACACTGCCCTTACCGTGTAGGTGCTGACCCCTATGGAAAGGGTGGCTACCGGGTCTTGTATGTTGGGATTGCTCAGTCCGTCGGAAGGACTCCAGGTGAACGTTGTGAATCCCGTGCCGTTGACATCCACGGCATTTAGGGGAAGGGGCTGTCCCGCGACCACGGAGGTATCCGCGCCTGCAGACACTTGTGGCGGCGGCGAGACGGTCACTGTTACCGGTACCGGCTGGAGCGATTGACATCCATTAGCGTCTGTGACGGACAAAGAATATGTTGTCGTCCGTTCAGGTTCCTCCACTTGCGGGTCACGAGCAGTCGGATCGCTGAGATAGGTTGCCGGAGTCCAGCCCCAGGAAGTTCCGTTTCCTGCATGCAGCTGCGTCGACGCGCCATAACAGACGGTACTATTTTTTCCGGGATCGGGTATCGGCGCCGGATTGACGATCACGCTGAGAGAGCCCGTCCCCTGGCAGGCTCCGTAGGTGGCCGTGAGGGTGTATACCGTCGTGGTGCGGGGTGCGGCGGAAGGCTGCATGAGCGAAGGGTTATCAAGTCCGGTTGAAGGCTGCCAGGAGAAAGATATGCCATTGCTGCGGGCGGGGAGGACGGCGCTCGTTCCTTCGCAGATGGTCGGGTCCGGCCCGGCGCTTACAGTAAGCGTATTATTGAGGGCCACGATGGCAGGCTGGGGTGTCACACAGCCAGTGGCATCCCGGACAGCGGCTGGATAGGTTCCAGAACCAAGCTGGTTCCAACTGGGGCTGCTTACAAAATTATTCCCGTCGATCGTATACTGATAGGGTGTTGCTCCTCCGGTGCCTGTTATCTGAATGGTGCCGTCGTCATTACTGCAGGACGCAGCCGTTGTGGCGACCCGTATCTGCGGCGCGAGAGTATTCCCCAGGGCAACGTTCTGCGTTCCCTTGAACCCACGGCTATCCATTGCTGTAACCGTATAGTTGCCGGCTTTCAACAATCCGATCGGGTTGGCGGTTTGGAAATCGACGCCATTCAGCGAATACTGGTAAGGGGCAGTTCCGCCGGATGCGGCAACGGTGATCGCGCCATTTTGCCGATCACAGTTTTCGTCTTTGGGGGTCAGGCTTACGGAGATGCAGACATTCGCCAGCGTTACCGTCGCTATATTGGATAGCTGGGGTGTCGCATCTTTCGCCTGGACGGTGTGAGGCCCCGGCGCAAGCCCTGGAAATACCGGATTGCTTTGAAAACTGCCGCCATCGAGCGAAAAGGTGTAGGGTGGCGTACCGTTGGACACGCTTGCTACGATCTGGCCATCACTCTTTCCACAGCGGGCGTCGGTAGCCGTCCCGGTCAGCTCCGGGCAGAGCAGGCCTACTGCGACGGTGGACGAAGCTGTCTGACTGTGGAAGTCACTAACGGTGACCGTATAACTGCCAGCTGCCAGGCCCGTGAACGGGGGGGTAGCCCCCTGAATATTCGTATTGGGACCAACCAGCGAATAGGAATAAGGCGGTGTACCGCCGCCGACGGCGACGTTGATCCGGCCATTCGAATTCGCGCAGGTTGCTGAGGTTGGTGTGAGGACCACCGAGAAGCAGGGGGTGGCATCGATCGTCAACGGAAGATCGTTGTAGATACCCCTGCTATCCGTCAATCTGAGAGTGTAGCCGCCAGGCGCGAGACCGGTGAAGATGCCGGTGGTATTTGTGATATTGGTCGCGCCACCCGTAAGCGTATAAGAATAGGGCGGCGTACCACCGCTAGCGGTGGCTCTGATGCCGCCATCGTTGTTGCCACAGGTGGCAGGCTGCGGAACGGCGGCCCCGGTAACGCAACTGCTATAGACGATCACGGGCAGCCCCTGCAGTGTGTGGAGGGCGTCTTGTACAACCACCGTATAGTTGCCCGGCAACAGGCCGGTGAATACATTGGATGACTGGTAGTTGATGCCGTCGATACTATATAGATAGGGCGGAGTACCATTGCTCGCCGTCGCGGTGACACTGCCGTCGCCGGTACAGGGCGCGTCCTGCGTAACGGCCTTAAGCGCAAGATTGCAGAAGTGGGCGATATACCATTCAAAGTCATAGAACTTTCCCAAATTGTCCTTGATCCTTACGACATGCTTGCCCGGCCCAAGCCCCGTAAAGTTGACGGTGCTTTGATAGGCGCCTCCATCCATTGAGTAAGAAAAGGGAGGGTTGGGTGTAGAAGGATCCATTGCGATGGTGAAAGTCCCATTCGTCTGACATTCGCGATAGGTAGCGGTAATATGGTACGCGAAACAGGCGGGCGTTTGAAAGTAGACCGAATTCACGCAGCTATTGGCGTCCTTTATATAGAAATAATACCACCCCTGCTCCAGCCCTGTAAAAGTCGGGCTCGTCTGCCAGGTCTGCCCATCTATGCTATAGCTATAGGGAGGCGTTCCGCCACCGGCTTGCAAAGTTACGTTGCCATCCGCGGTCGTACATCCCGACGCAGGGACAGAGGATGCGACCGATACAACGGGAGTATTGTAGATATTGGTGAGAGTTACCGTCGTGGTCCCTATCTGTCCCATCGCATCTTTGACAGTGATAGTATGCGTAGTTGAGCTTCCCGTAAAGAATATGCTGCTATATGACCAGTTGCCACCGTCCAGCTGATATTGGTAGGGAGCTGTTCCGCCGGACGCCTGGATCACGATGGTGCCATTATTAAGCCCGCAGGTAGACGGTGTCGTCGTGATCTGAAGGTTGATACCCGAGAGGATGTACGCTTTGACGGTCTTTGCGTCCGTGCCGGTCAGCAACTGCGCCTGCATCTCGAAGGGCTGAAGCGGCCGGTTATGGGCGGGTGATTTAAGTGACCGGCTATCGGCGGGTGACTTAAGCGACCGGCTATCGAGGGATATCTGGAAGTCCTGGCTACTGACGAACGTCCGGCCGTCTGTACTTTGGTTCTGTTTCGCGGAGCCTTGCGGGGTTTGATTATGGGTCGGCAGTACTTGCGCCTGTGAGAATGCGTGAATAGTTAATAACAGTAGGATAGGGCCAATAAAACGTTGCAACTTTTCGGTGGGGTTTCAGGGTGATTAAGGTCAAATTTATAAAAAATCCCCTGTGTCTCCTAATAGGCGACGACGCTATTTTTCCATGGAAATTGACGGAGACTATTTTTCCAGTGACACGAACAGCTCAGCGGCCAACTTCCAGGCATTCCCTGTCTTGCGCCACATTGCCGAATAGCTCCCGCCCTTGCTATAGCTATGTTCCGCCGTCCACTGGCCGACCTCCCAGGCGAGGGAATCATTCTTGCTGATGACGATCGCAGTTGGCGTCCGGATGTACAAAACCTCCGGCATGGTCTTGAGGGTCTTTTGCCAAAACGTGTAGACGCTATCTTTCCCATTTACATGCTGGCCCCGGCCGGTGACGATGGAATAATCCGGCAGCATGTCCCGGACGATGCCGTTTGCGTCATGGCGGGCGATGGCTTTGTTGCTTTCGGCTCGCAAGGCCCAAATTGGGGAGCCGGCGGACTGAGCGAACAGACAACGTGATGCGAGTAACAGAAGGACAAGTAGTGTGCTGTTTTTATACATTTTTCAGGCGTTTTAGGGATTGGGTGAGAGGGATGTTTCTCCGAGACGTGTCCGGATATAGCGGAAGTGACGTGAATGAGAAACTCAATCAATAGGCCTGAACACCCTTTCCATCGGGAGTGGGTAACAATGGCTTTTTAGGTCTTATAGTGCTGAAGTCGACTACCCCGTTTTCTTTTGCCCAATCAAAGTACAAACGGGATAATTTGTTTACTATCTCTACATTTTGGGCAGCAAGATCATGGGTTTCCCCCCCGTCTTCGGAAATATCATACAGTTCCCATTGGTAGGAAGGGAATATAGAAACTAACTTCCACTTCCCAAGCCGCACTGCCCGGTTGCCGGCCCGCTCCCAAAATACAGGACGCTCCTGCAAAGGGGTTTGCTGAAGCAGAATATTCTTCAAACTCTTTCCCGGCAACTTATACGGATTTATGCCTTTGTATTTTTCCGGATAGACAACGCCTGCCAAATCGTAGAATGTGGGCGCCAAATCAATAATATGGCCATTCCCCTGGAGTATGGCGCCCGCTTTAATTTGCGTGGGATACCAGGCAATAAAGGGTGTGCGAATACCGCCTTCGTAAGCATACGATTTAAATGCGCGGTAAGGTGTATTCGATGCATAAGACCAGTTCTTACTTTGCGACTCAAAACTTCCCGCCGTCCCGACAGGGCCTTCATTGGCTACGGCACCCTGGAAACGAGATACATCTTCTACGGGCGCGCCATTGTCTGACAGGAAAAAAATGACGGTATTGCCCGCTGCCTTTGTTTCCTTAAGGGTTTCCAATACCCGCCCTATTTGCTGGTCTAACCGATCGACCATTGCAGCATACACTTCCATTTTCCTCGACCAGAAGATCTGCTCCTCATACGTCAGGCTATTCCAATTCGGAATATCATTGTCTTTTATAGACGGCCTGGTGTTGGCAGGGATGATGCCCAATTCTATTTGCCTCTTCAACCTTCGTGTTCTTATCGAATCCCAGCCGATATCGTATACTCCCTTGTATTTTTCTATGTCGACCTTTCTTGCCTGCAATGGCCAATGCGGCGCGTTGTAGGCCAGGTACAGGAAAAAGGGTTTAGGGGTTTTTGCGGCATCTGTTACATACCGCACTGCATAATCCGTTATCTTATCAGTTGCATAAAAATCCGGATCACTTCTAAATGAAATGGCTTTATAGTCTTCATAAAAAGGCCCTGGCTCACGGATGCCTTTTTGTAGGACGGGGCCGTACAGGTAAGACGAGCCGCCGCCTAAAAACGCAAAAGCATGATCAAAGCCTCGTTGAACGGGCCATTCATTATTGGAGCTATCCCCTCCTACATGCCACTTGCCTGCAAGATAGGTTTGATATCCGCCCTGCTTCAATACTTCGGCAAAAGTGAGAGATTCTTTGTTCAGGTAACCCTGGTAGGGAGGAAGGCCAAGGTTGATATTGAAATACCCGACGCCTGCCTTATGGGGATACTGACCCGTAAGGACGGAGGCTCTTGTAGGGGCGCAAATGGAGTTATTATAAAATTGTGTAAACCGCACTCCCTCTGCTGCGAGCCTGTCAAGATTAGGCGTATGTATCTCTGAACCGAACGAACCGAGATCGGAATAACCCATATCATCAACCAATATCAAAATGATATTGGGTTGTTTTTGCCCATGGGCTTTGTCGCTATAAATTGTTAAGGCGAACAATATCACAATTTGGAAGAGCGGGGAGGGAAGAAACCGAAGGATGATGTTCATGGATTCAATTTACTTTTCTACTCAATGGGCTTAAAATGCGGGTAATCGTTCCCTGGGGTACGAAAAGTAAAGGAAGGAGGGTCAAGGATATGCGGCTGGCTGGTTTATTTTCCGGAAGAAAAAAAGGGTGTCCTTCCAAAGCTACACAAATTGCTGTCAATACAAAACAAAAATGGTTCAATTGATTGCTTTTCAATCAATTGAACCATAAAGAAGTGGAGGTTCAAAGCTACTTCTTCGGCCCCCCGTTAAAACACCCATTTTTGTTTAGACCGCCGTCAATAGTGTTAATCCCCTGGCCGGCAATCTGAAATTCATCTACCTTCCCTACCCTAACTAATTACCACATGGAACCCCTCCTTACCTCCCGTGACCGGGCATATCTTCTGGCATCCCTAAGCGAATTGGCCTACAATACAGCTGAAAAAACTTCCCAATATTTCCGGGAATTGCCCTGGCAGTTTGATGAGGACAACTATTTTGATATCCCCTCCACCGATACACAGGCTTTTATCGTTTATTCTCAGGATACGGGGGATATCGTGCTTGCATTTCGGGGAACAAGCCTATCATACACGAACAGGATCGATCTCTGGATGGACATATGGTCGGCAACGGCAATGTCTTATCCCAACCATATAACGGCAAAAGTGGGATCTGGTTTTTATTATGCCTGGGAATCAGTGAAATCGACTATTATTCAGAAGTTAAGAGAGGTTATCATCCATGTTGGTAGTTCATCCAAGGTCAATATCACCGGGCATAGTTTGGGGGGAGCATTGGCGATATTTGCGACGGTCGATATTTTAAAAGAACTATACCTTGCACCAACGGGTCCGGTGCCGGTATTCCTGGAAACATTCGGCAGCCCTCCGGTGGGAGACCTTGCCTTTAAATATTATTTCAACCAGGTTGCCGATGGTATTATCACCTATAATCATTACCTCTTGCAGGATGATGAGGTCATTAAAGCGGCAATAGCATTCCTTACCTCCACCAGATGGTCGACGCCCTTTTCGGATCTGCCCCGACGGCCCTTGCCTCCCGGAGGCGGCCACCCCATTAAGAACTACATGCAGCAACTCAGGACAGACCGGGGTTATATTCCCAGACAGGTGAAACAGGCAAAGTACAGGATGCATCCGGAAGACCTTCTCATATCAGGCAATGATACCGTGCAGCACCTTATGATCCGGATATTTACGAGTACAAACCAATTCTGCAATACCGCTGATCCGGTTGAATTTTCCGTGCTTGGTTTCGATGGCAGCATACTATTCGCTTACTCCTTCGGGTCTTCTGTTGAACACGAGATCCCTTTCCTGGGCGGGTACGATACCTTTGTTATTTCTTCCGTGAATGCCAAGCTGCTGGTGATGAATTTATATAAATGTTTGATCACCAAAGCACCTAACACCTTTAATCAACCCTGGAAAATCGACCAGATACAGGTTTTTGCAAACGGCGTGGAGGTGATCTCAGAGATCGATGACGTAGCGACGCTGGATAATCAAAACCCCCGACGGTATTTTGGAATACCGGTTGCCGTTTTTGAGATCACAGGGTTTATTGAGGAGGGAAGCAAGTACGAGAACCATCCAGAACTTACATTAACGATACCTCCATCCTACAAGATCCTGTCCGGCGGCGCCTTGGTATCTGTCAAAAAAAACGGGCAGGGAAATCTTTTAACGGAGTCCTACCCAAAGGATATTAATAATTGGATGGCCAAAGCAAAAGATCACATTAAGCCGTCAACCGCCACGCTCTCGATCTCCGTCATCGCACTATACGATCCACTTGATGAATGGGATGTGATCATCACCCAGCAAAAAGGCCCGGAAGCCCAGCACCCCAGTGCTTCCGTTGCATTGGATCATTCGTATACGTTGACCGGCGGCGGAGCCCGGGACGCATATACAGGGGAGGGGAACATGCTGGTGGCATCCTATCCTAAATTGGAAGCAGGCATCTATAAATGGGAAGCCGCGGGAGCGGATGACCTCGTGCCCGATGCGACAGGTACTGTCACTTCTTACATCATTGGAATCAAAAAAAAGGACCAGGCCAATTTGACGGTATCACCAGTCGCCATTTTTTCCAAGGCAGGAGAAGAATCGGGGGCACCCTGGTCCACGTCGGTACCCGATTGGGGGTTTGTGTTTGTGGGTGGTGGGGCAATGGACGAGCAACGTAGCTATGGTAATTTTTTGATGGGATCCTGGCCTATCAACGGCGATACCTGGGAGGCGAGTGGCCGGGACCATCTAAAGGCAGACTATGAAAAGATGACGGCCTATTCGATTGGGATGATCGGTCCGGTGTTCAATCCATTTCAGCGGATGGCCGGCCGCGAACAAATATGATACCACTGAACTTGAACCTATTCAAGTCAAAATTTCATCTGCGGAGGAAGGCTGTATTGCGTCGTTTTCCCGCGCGCCCAATGCATCCTTATACCGTTTCGGCTTAATTTGATGATGTTTTTCAAATACCCGCGCGAAATGGCTCAGGTTCGAAAAACCGACCCGGTAACCTACCTCCGAGACGGAGAAATTTTTTAGAAGTCGTGCCGCCTCGTTCATTCTTTCCGTCTGGAAATAGTTATACATACTATCCCCAAAAGTCTGCCGGAAGAGCTGTTTCATTTTTGTCAGGCTCATCCCGATTTTCCTGGCTAGTCCGGGTAAATGCGGTGGGACACTCAGATCGGCGAGGATGATCGCCCGCACCTGGTATAGTTTCTTTACATCCTCTTCATCGATAGACAGCGAACCGCCCATCCGCCGTGAACTAATTGCGACAAACAAGAGATAGATCAGTTCTTGCGTCCTGACCTGGTAAAGCAAAGCCGATAGCTTCGTGGTCTCATCGACAAGGCTGATCCGTCTCAACACTTGTTCCATTTCCCTTGTCATCGCCTCATAGAGAAAAAAGGAGGGGTTTTCCCCGATGGTGTTTCCTATCGCAGATGCTTCCTCTTTAAGCTGCAATAGATCGAGCAAAGACCGGCGGGGAGTGACGACAACCAGGAAATTTATCTTCTCGTTTGGGGGGATCGTCAGCTCCGAAAAAAAATTACTGGTCCCAAATTCCACTTCGCTACCCCGGCGACCGGCAAATAAGGACTGACCGGGCCCATCCCTGAGCGTCCTCCTGCCATCGAACTTCATCGTTAATACTTCCGTTGCTCCGGTTCCATGGCGCCTCAAGATCAGTTCTTCATTCAGTGTGTAATGATGCAGACACAAGGACAAGCCGTTGTCCAGATAGACCTCCTGTATATAGCCATTTCCTAATACCTCGGGAAGGAATACCCGGCCACCCGTTGATTTTGCCTCAAATCGTCTTGCAAATGCCGATATAAAGTGGAACCCTTTTCCAGCCTCGAATTCGAATACTATTGCCATGCGGAAAAGGTAGCTCATTTTTAAGTTTGGCCCAAACCTACCCGACCGTTTGCGGTTCCAATCGCGGATAGTCGACGTACCCCTTCGGCCCGGGTGTATATAAAGTCGTAAAATCCGGTTGGTTGAGGGGAGCCTTCAGTGCGATCCGTTTATCCAGATCAGGGTTGGCCAGAAAAGACCTGCCGAAGGCGACCAGATCGGCGATATTCCCTTTCAAAGCCTCTTCAGCCGTTTCGGGGGTAAAACCGTTGCACAAAATAACTGTTCCCGAAAACGCGGAGCGCATAGCGTCCAATGTGATTTGCGGTATGCTGGGGTTAACACCGATATGGATATAGGCAATCCCGATTTTATCCATTTCCGCGGCCAGGTAGGCATATGTCTCGTGCACCTCGCTTTTCGGGTATGGCTGGAGGTCCCCCAATGTGTTATAGGGTGAAAAGCGGATACCTACCTTGTCCCCGCCGATCTCGTTGGCAATCCTGGCCACCATTTCTATGACGATCTTGGTACGACCGGGCACGCTTCCGCCATATTCGTCAGTCCGGTTATTGACATTGGGGTTCAGGAATTGTTCGATGAGGTAACCGTTGGCTCCGTGAAGTTCGATACCGTCGAAGTCCGCCTCCATGGCATTCCTGGCGGCCTGGACGTGGCCTTCAACAACGGTTTGCACCCCTTCGGCAGTCAACACGGCAGGTTCCGAATGATCCTGCATGCCGGTCTTGTCCGTGAATATCTGACCGGCAGCCTTCGTCGCGGAGACGCCCACCAATTGAGCCCCCTCGGGTAAATTGTCATAGTGCCCGATGCGACCGGTGTGCATCAGTTGAACAAAGATCTTACTGCCATTGGCATGGACAGCAGCCGTTATTTTCTTCCAGCCGTCGATCTGCGCCTGGGAGAATATCCCCGGGATACGCGGATAACCCAACCCTTCGGGCATAGGGGCCGTTCCTTCCGTGACGATCAAACCCGCTCCTGACCGCTGTCCGTAATACTCTGCCATCAGGTGGTTGGGTACATTGTCGATAGCTCTGCTCCGGGTCATCGGGGCCATCACCAAATGATTCTTTAAATGCAGCCTTTGTTTAGTGAAAGGGGATAAAATGATATTCATAATTTTTTCTTTAAAAGGCACTTGTTGCCCGTAACGCCTGTTGTCCCATCTCCCCTATCATACTTCCTGGAAAAACGCCATCGATGTGGGTTTTATGAATTAATGGTTAGCAGTTGGTCATCCCAGATAGTCCGGGGGAAAAAGCTTCTGCCCATATTTTTCGACAATCGGCAGTATTTTCTTCATTGCTTCTTCATCCATCGGCGGCGGGGCAAGAAAAGTACCGGTGGCGACCGGTCTTCCTATCTCCATAAAAAACTGCTCCAGGCCGGAGGGAACCACGATGCAAAGCAAGTGTGCCATCTGGTTCGTTTTATTTTTGAAGCAATGCACGATACCTCCCTTGGGAATATGGATATATGATCCCTTCCCGGCGGTATACGTGCCCACTTCGGATTTCATTTCGATCTCGCCATCGATCACATAAAATGATTCATGGAAATCAGGATGTGCATGTGGTCCTGGCCCGCCGCCGGGGGGTATGAGCATGTCGATGGTAGCAAATGCTCCCCCGGTTTCCTTGCCGGTGATAAGAATGCGATAAGTGTCTCCGACTACCGAAACATTTTGCCCATCCTGTGGCCCGGTTATATTGGGCGGATATTTAGTGTTTTCCATTATGCGAACGAATTGGTTTAAGTCAAAGTTGAAGGACTGGGCCTGAGAAAAATAACCTGATGGGACGTAAAAATAGTCGGATCGGCCGCCGATCAATATTGAGAATGTGAAGTATCTAAAATCCAATCACCGGACGCCAATCGAACACTTTACATCTCTATTTACGCAGATTCAGCGTTTAAAACATTAAATATTTTTACAAATAGCAAATTTTCCAGGATTATGGCCCGCTGTCCATAGGCTTATCGGAGGTGTAAAAGAATTTGGGTAAATAAAACGAACACGGCCCCCCGGATAGAAATTTGGTTAACCGTGTCCTGCGCGGTGATACGTTTGGGTTTGCCGAAATTGTCGAAAACACGAGGGGACTTATAGCCCAAATTGTCTTTAAGATGGTGAATAATCCCGAAGACAGGAAGGACATCGTTCAGGATATCTACCTAAGGGCTTATGAGCATTTGAAAGATTGACTACACTCGACGAGCCCACCCTACCAAGCACAAGCACTCCCTCCTCTTCCCTGGGATCCATATTATCAAAGTCGGGAAACTCATACCCGTATTCTTCCTCCCACTCTTGAACATGTATTCGAGCTATTTGGTAATCAAAAATTCCACATCATTCCACAGGACCAGACAGCCGTCCGAACTGGTCACCCACTTGAGGCCTCGAGTAAAGGCCATCCCGAATGGTTGCTTCTTACTCAACGATTAAATCTCAAAGCCTCGAGCATACGTTCGATCTCGCCTTCCCGGCCAGGTTCGACTGCGCAGTCAATCGTAAATATCTTCCCTTCATAGAACGTTTTCAGAACCGTATGAATATAAGGATGCGGATAAGCATTCATTTTTGTCCGAAGTTGATGAAATTTTACACCGCCATATACCTCATAGCCGGTGGTCGATTCACCAAAGGACACCAATATTGGCGAAAAATTCAGCCCCAGCGAATCGTGGACCGAATCAATACAATTGATATGGATGACGTCCCCTGCATCGGTTCTGGCCCATAACAGCAACTTATGAAAGTTCGTGTCGGCGGACTTGGGTTTCTTTATCCAGTGTATTTCTTTTTCCCGAGCCCGGCTTTCCGCATTTAAGGTTGCCGTATCAATCACGTGAAAGCCGGAAGGCAGCTTTATAGCCAACGCCAACTCCTTCACATAAGCAGCGGTATCAGACTGACTGAAAGCGCCTTGATAGCAAACCAACAATGCAAAAATTAGATATTTGGTCATAAAAAATTTAAATTGTTGACTTAGAATTATATAGTGGAGCAGCAAAATACATCATACGCCTGTGCACAACCGCAAAAAGTTTCTCCGAGTTTGACGGTTACACATATCCAAATATAAGGCAAGGCGAGCTCTGAGTCCGGTTTACCATTTTTTACTGATCCTGATCATCGCAATAAGGTAAGGGATCAAAGCCACAAGCTCGAGCCTAAAAGCCAACTTCGGTGCAGCAAACATGACCCAAATGCAGATCAGGATGCCAAGGACGGCATCGAGGATACCTAGAACCGCGGCGGGACCTCGTTCGAACCACAACAAGGCCGCCACGATACCCTTATATAAAAATAAAGCGATGAGCAGCAGACCTTCTGCTGAAGTTACTTCGTTTGTTTCCAGGCCATATAGCGCCAAGTCGACATTCGTTCCCATCAGGCCTATTATCAGGATGGGTATCGCAAAACCTCCCATGATCGTAAAGATCCACACAAAGATCCTGATCCATACCGGTAATAGTTTCCTACGCCTCGCCTGCTGCAACTTTTCGCCGGCGTATTCATCGAGTAGATTTTGGGGTGAATTTTCCATAAGAGATAAATCTACAAAAAAGGACCTTAACCCGCAATACCTACGGCTTCGTATAATATCAGGACCGTTGGTGGTCCAACCAGAATACCGGTGGCATCTACCCGGCGTTGACTCTACAACACGACCCCACCGATCTACCCTTGCATCGTGTCCTGGAATTCACCCTAGCTTGGTTTGACGCCACATTCTTGTATCTTGACGATATACCTTCGGATTTTCGAAGAAAGACAATCGACCGCAATGCCCTATTCCCGAGGAACGACGCAAATGGCTGGAATACGCGTTCGGCTGGCTGGTGGATACCTTTTGGGGAAGAAAGCATCCAGCAAGGCTCCGCCCTCACGCCGCACCACACAGACTTTTCGATTCGCTATAATGGCGACCGCCAAACCGGTCGTGACACTGTCGACACTGATTGCTCGGGTATACTTCAGGGATATCCTAGCACAAATTGGACAGTTGCAGAAGATTTTATATTTTTCCGGAAATCGCATCCATGAAATCAACGCTATTCCTTTTCTTTCTTTGCTTACTCCTCTTTTCCGACAACCGGTCCGACCTTATCTGTCGCACCTGGCGGCAGGTCGGGATAAAGCCTTTTAATAAACCGTTCAAGCTTACCGACGCTTCAATGGCGGAGGTCATCACATTCAAGAAGGATGGCACTTATGATGAAATACTGTACGGACAAATTAAGATTAAAGGGGAGTGGTCTTTCGATAAGGATTCATTGAAATTGAAATTGGGCATGACTTCGTTTAATGGCAATGACGTGCCAGGGATAAAAATGAAAGATGCCAAGCCCACTGATACTATTTTAAAGCTTTCTGCTGATACACTCATTTACGGTTCGCTCGCCTATTATGGGGCAAAAAAGGAATATGGTCACGATGATTGGTATTTTGTAGCTGACCCGCATTGAATGCATATCGTCAGCCCCTGGCATGTGCTCACGGAGTGAAATGCGACTGCTGCAAAGATTCAAACAGCTCCTGCCTCCGGGTCTCATTGTTATAGCTCAGAGCAACGGACAGTTCATAGTCGCCGATAATCTGGCAGACGTAGTCATAGCAAAGGATGGGTTTCCCATTGCGGATGATCAGAAAGGAATGTTGTTCGAAGGAAATTCCGCCAATGGTGCAGGTCGCGTTTGAGCGTTCTATCCTAGACTGTGGGATGCGGGAAAAAAACTGTGTCAACTTCCCTTTGCAATCTTCCCTCGTTGCCTGGATCTGCTCTCCGGTGAATCCCCGGATGTTGGCGATCGACCCGGAAATCCGGTTAAACTGATTGAATTCGGCCGTAAACAGCGCCTTAGAATTGCTGGCGTGATACACGGAACCTTCACCATAGTCGCCCATCAGCTTTACTGATAACCTGTAACTCTTTTGGGCCTTAGCCAGATTCCAACGGGTGAATCCTTCCGGCAGTTGCAGGATCCAGCGAATCTCTCCGGCGTGTATCATTCTGGCCTCTGCCCTCCGCCGCCTTCTATTTTCCTTCCATCTTTCAATTATGCTCATCTTCAAATATAAGTTACGGCCCCTGGTTTGTTATCTTGTATCGTGAAGAAAATGAGGAAGTAAACGATCAGGTATCGGTGGCCGGGGTCTGGACCATGGAGGGTAGGTGACCTCTACCCGTGGGGCTGGTGTGTACAATGACTGGATAGTGAAGTAGATTCATATTGGCCCGGGGTTCGATTCCTCCTTCAGCTAGCAAGAAAACGGCCCTGCAACTCGTTGATTTGCAGGGCCGAAGTTTTTGTGGAGGTGAGGGGACTCCAATCGAACCCTTAGCCTGCCTTTTAAAACTTATTCAATCAGTTAAACATTAAAAAATATTTGATCACCCGACGGGTCGGATTTTCAATTGACATCGGATAACGAAGTAATTACCGCTTGCGATAGATCAAACACGACTACTTCTTCATCCCCGGTGATTTGGTCCACCATGAAAACACCCATTGTTTCGATCCCAGAATTGGGCACTCTTTTTATTTTGCGATTATTTTAAGATAGCCATCTTTAGGGGCCAAGAAAGCGTTACACTCAATCAAATATTGTTCCATTGAATCTAGATTAGTGTCGTATATGTGACGGCTAAAATCCCAGGCTTTCAGTAACATGCGGATATATGCGTTTCCTTCCCGTTGTTTTGTAAGCTTTTTCAATGTGCCCATATAATCCTCCCTGTACACGGTGGGTATGATAATTTTCGATAAGGCATGTGCTCCTAATTCTGCGTTCATCATAACCCTCGCTATTCTTCCATTTCCATCAAGAAAGGGATGCACCTCACTTACTATAAACATTATATAAGCAGCTCTGGCAAATGGATGTTGCAGCGTGCTATATAATTCATATCCTTTCTTCAAGGTGCCTGCTACCAATTGCCAATCGACGAACTCGGTCAGACCTGCACGATTATTGCGATCCTTGAATATGCCTGGGCTTTTAGTCGTCCGCGCGGCTAATAAGATACCATGCCGCTCTCGTAACAATTCTAAGAAATGATCCGCATTTTTAGGAAGTATCGACATTTCTTTTCTATTGGATACGATTTGATAGGTACCCAACACATCATGAGAATCTTCGTCCCTTGCCGGCAGCGGTGTCGACGTCGCGATGATCTGTTTCGCTTCATCGACTGTGAATTCCGTACCTTCTATATAATTAGAGAAATATCCTTCAAAGAAAGCAAAATTCTGATAGGATTTGATTTCTTCGTTCCTGTCGGGATATTCTGGAAAATCCGTCTTCACCAACTCCGCATATAACGACTCAAAAAGGCTGATGCGATCTGGATCTAATGGCTCGCCCAATACCCTTGCTTTTGCAACAGAGCTTACTAGGTTTTTAGAAAATCCCGTTCCTAACATGTCTGTGATTAGTTGATTGAGCATTTTTAATTCTTTCTCCATTCCGAGCATAGGCGCGATTATCTTTGCCCTGTCCCTCACTTCATTTAACCCGTTCTCTCCTTTAGAACGCAGATAAGATTCCATTTTTTTTTCTAATTCTTCTCTCGAAAGTGTTTTAACCCGATCCCCCGTGCCTCTTGATGGCTGTAAATTTTCTAAGTACGCACGCGCCAATCCGGAAGCGCGTAAACTTCCGAAAAAGGGTAGATCGTCCTCCATCGGTTTATTCCCCTTTAAAAGATGAATGGTTAAGCCAGGTAATTCAATATTTTGTGTGTAGGTCGTCGTTAGAAATATATGCCCTTCAGTAGTCGGCATACGTTCCAATGCGCTCCGGTGGCTTAACATCGCCTCCGGATACAAATCTGCTAGCAAGCGGTACCAATTGCGCCTTATAATTATTTCAGCCGCCTCTTCCAGATTGGACGTATATATTTTAGGTGCGATCTTCTTTAAAAGACCGTCCTTTTCCAGCTTTCCTATCTCTTTAGATCGCTCCTTAGCTCCGATGATGATCTCCTGCAATCTTATCGCTGCCATATTTTCCGATTAAAATCAATAAAAATCAGGTTTGGGAAATATTTTCCGATTAACTTGTCAAAATTAGAAATATTTTCCAATTAGAAGCCTGGGGAGATTTTTATAACTGGCAATTTTTTCCGATTAAATGGGTCTAAACTATAGTTTCAGAAATATTTTCCGACTAAATTGAACTTTTTAGGAATATTTTCCGATTAACCAAGAAGCCTAGGACCAAATCACCTAATATAAGGGAGTTAGGGATAAAAAAACATTGACTAATAATGGAAGTGAGGGGGGACTGCACTCCAACACCTGACTTGCATTTCAGCATTCATTCACAAACTTAAACATTAATTAAACATATTATATATGTAGGAGAACCAGTTAAGTTACCGACAAAAATTTCTATTTTAGTAGATGTATTCCAAAAAGTGTGTCAGGCCTCATTGACAAGTGATATTTTGACGGTATGATGCCGGGCATTGTTTCAGTGCCGCTGCGCAAAATATCAGTTGGCGATGAGGGTTCATTTAGATGCTCAATTTTAATCGATCTCCAAAGATAATAGACAGTTGTGCAAGGGTTTGATTCCAATTGTGGACGGGTTTATTCCATTTGGCGGTGATGGTCTCCTGTACCAGGAAGAGTAACTTCATCAGGGCTTCCTCGCTCTGGAAGGCGCCCTTTGTTTTAGTGACCGTCCGGAGTTGGCGATGAAAGCCTTCGATGATATTGGTCGTGTACATGATCCGGCGAATCTCCTTGTTGTATTGAAAATAGCTGCTCAGACGAGGCCAGTTCTTTTTCCAGGATTCTATCACCTTAGGATACCTGGCGCCCCAGTTGGCCGACAGTTGATCCAGGTGGCGTTCTGCCAACTCCTTGGTGGTGGCGCGATAGACGCCCTGAAGGTCTTTCATAAAGGCTTTGACGTCCTTATGGGAAAGATATTTGTGGGAGTTGCGAATCTGATGGACGACGCAGAGCTGCACTTCCGCCTGTGGGAAAATACTTTCAATGGCCTCGGCGAAGCCTTGAAGGTTATCGATACAGGCTATGAAAATGTCACTTACTCCCCGATTATGTAGATCCGTCAATACCTGCAGCCAAAATTTAGCTCCTTCATTCTCGCCGATGTACATCCCCAGCAGTTCCTTATAACCATCCTGGTTAAGTCCAATGATGCAATAGACGGCTCGCGTGACGACCCTGCCTTCGTGTCGAACTTTATAGTGGATCGCATCCAGCCAGACAAAAGGATAAACAGCCTCAAGTGGTCGGTTCCGCCATTCCTGGATCAAGGGAAGGATCTTGTCCGTTACCCGGCTTATGGTAGCCGGCGAAACATCCAGATCATACATCTCCGAGAGATGATCCCGGATATCGCCATAACTGGCTCCTCGGGCATACAGAGCAATGATCTGACGGTCTAGATCCACCCCGAGGGTCTTGCTTCGCTTGGCAACGATCTCAGGCTCGAAGGTGCCGTTCCGGTCCCGCGGAGTGGCAATATCGACTGCTCCCACCGGCGTCTTAACCTTCTTCTTGCCCTTACCATTCTTTCGATTTGCCTCCTCGCTCTCCTCGATATGTGCCTCCAACTCCCCTTCCAAAGCTCCTTCCAGGAACTCCTTTAGCAAAGGCGTCAGCACACCTTCCTTCCCCAACAGCGTCTCTCCATTCTTGATCCGCGTTGCAGCTTGCTTTTTAAATGCTTCAAAATCGAATGATTGCTTTTCCATTGTTTATCAGTTTAAATTTACGAAAATTTTAAACTGACACACTTAGTGGAATACTCTCATTTTAGTGCGCCTGGGGTTAATTCAAATGCATAAAAAGCATCAGGATTAAAGACTTCGAAATCGCAAATCTCGTCAATCTCGATTAGCACGGCATTTAATATTTCAAGCCTTATGTCGTCTGTAAGTGTATCACCGAACAAGTACTCCTTCCTTCTAAATATTTCGTCTACTTGCTCATCAAAAACTTGTTTTATGCTTATTTGAACTCGTTTCTCAATCCACTCATCGTGTTCCCGTTGTTGCAATTTAACTCCCGATTTTAGGTCGCAAACAACGACGGTATTTTTCAAGTCGCTTGAATGAACCCGCACAATTGGGAGTTTACTTTCGTAAATTCCAAGGAAATCAAATTTAAATTGATTAGCATTCTCATTAGTCCTAGGAGAATACCTTCCGGAATTATTCAATACGCCCTCTTGAGAATATAGCCAATTGGCGAACAAGAAGACGACAGAAGCCTTCATTTTCCGAGATGTCAACTGTCTAATTCCCTCGTCAAGGCCGTCTACAATATTCGCGGCCCGGGCAGTCTTTAATTTCGCCTCAGATAATCTCAAACCGAGCAATTTTTCCTTATCGATCGCCATTCGTTTACCTAAATCCAAACCATCTAAGATTACGCGGCTGGAGGATAAAAAAAGACGCTTTAATCCCCTGGCAAATATATGAGGATGAAGATTTACGAGAGTCTTAGCCGGATCTATTTCAACCATGCCCAATAACTGAAAAAGATAATCAATATTATTGAACTCCTCCCACTCATTTATTACCAGTCTAACGAAGTTTCTAACCCTTTCTTCGTCCAATTTTTCACTTGCAATGCTTTTTAATTCCGCAATCCTGTTCTTGCTTTCGACTTCTTTCAACCTAGCCTCGATTTCGGTCACTTTCAAGTCAAATTCACTCTCTGTAATGGCTAACTGATCACTCCAAAATTCCCTTCTTAGTCCTTGAAGCGCCGTCCTAGCCTGACTAATAAGAAATTGTAGATTCGGATTATCATAATCTGTCTCTTCTATTATATTTTCCATCGATGGACTTACTAATAGATCCACAACAAATCCAAAAGCTAACAAATCCTCTAGCGAAGGAATATGGTACACTACTCCGTCCAATCGATCTTCGACGCGCCAAAGCCAATCCTCCCATTGTTCAGAACGAAACCCTGTATTGAATAATGTTAAGATCAAACTCGTTCTGGAATTGTATCGAAACGCCTCATCTCTTAAACTAAAAAGAATTTCCCTATTAACAAGTTTATCGGAATTGTACAGGAGTCTAAAAAACAAATAAAAATATATCGTCATCGGGATCGCAGTCACCCGCAATTGAATGTCATTCTTCGAATTGTTTAGGTTGTCTTTTCTGATATCGCCAATTACAACCGTCTCATCTTGATTGGCTTTACTGCTCGCAAATAGCGAAGCACTTTTAATAATAGACATCAGTTGATTTAGCGAGTATGTCACCGCTTTTTTATCGTTATGTAGTGCGGCCTCCAAGATAAGCTCGCTGAAACAATCCAATAAGTTTTGAAACTGGCCGAAGCGTCGCTTCAGCTCATCTGAATTATTTTTCCACTGATAAAGAATCTGATATAAAATCATTTCCTTTAATCGAATAGAAAAGGCGTCTGAATAATTATCTGTGAGTCCTTCTGCCTTTGAAGTCTTGTAAACGTTTGCGGGAAAGAACCGGAGTACGAACTGATTTGCAGATATCACATTAGCCTGCAAAAAAGTATAGTTTCTCCAAAACGCAAGCAATTTCCCTTTCACAAGTGCGGAATTGTCCGACATTATAAGCCATTCCTTCAAACTAACACTAAGGGCAAATAAGAAAGGGGAGTTATTATCAATGTTCATCGCTGTTTCAATACAATCGAGCAATTTCTCAACCAATAGTTCATCCTTCTTAGAGACCCCTTCATGAATTTCCTGGAGAACCTCAATTCGTTTCAGTCCGATCTTTTGCAGATCCTTCCGTTCCGCCTTCTGATTTTTTTGAAGCCGTATCAACTCTATTAAATCTTTTATGTACAAATCAGTCAGCCGGCTGAAATTAAGGAGAGCAAATACCTTGAAGAGCAGTATAACGATTAAGACACAAAAAATTAAAAAAAGATATGTCTCCGTGATCATTAGATCTGCAAAAACCGTTTTAGACTGAAAAAAGGAATTTTGATACTGGAATAGTTGAAAAAAAATAAGCGATGCGATATTTATTAAACCAAAGTAAAAAGTTGGGGCAAAAAGAGTATTCGAAAATACAAGCTCAGCAATTTGCAACTTGCGATTAGCCATCTGCATTATTGCTAGAATGATCGCAGAGACAGCAATTGCGAAACTGAGCGCCCCTGTGTACGTTCCTAGCAAAACACTAGAATAGGAATCAAATTTCGAATCCAACTGAATAATTCGAAATCGAGGTGGAGCATAGCAACCAATAACCAGGATTAAAGCAGTTATGGCAAGACAAAACCAAAAGGATTTACGACCTTTTAAATACTTAAGCGATCCACTGTAGTTCAGTGAAGTCCATACGCTTTTAATACGGGATAGGAGCATGATAAGATTTTCTACCGATGTTGGTAAATATAAGCAATATTCATATGTAGTATTGCACTGAAAAAAACGATACGGGGTGCCAGCTTATCTAAAAACCGGATACCATTTCCCGAAAATGCACCTTCGGGCATTTACCTCTGATTTTCTTGGATATCCTGCTCAGACTGCAAGTTCATCCATCAAACAACGACTTTTATCGATCAAGACCTTTGCGTTTATCCAGGAAATTCCTCTACTCTAGTCGAAAGCGTAGACGTTCAGTTAAAGTTACTTCCATCCTTTAAAAAACCAAAGCTTCCAACTCTTCATCCAAAAGTGAAGTGTAAGGTATCGCTTAAGCATAATCTATTCAAGACACGGAGCCTTATAACATATTTTTTATCAATTAGATACACCCTATATGAACGTACAAGATCAGTGTAGTGATTATTTGTTGGTAACTCATACCTTTCCTCTAAATACTTTCTTTACAAGCATCCTTTCCAATGTATAAAAATCCTGAGTTTTTTGAACAACTAAGTGCCTTGACAAAAAATGTCTTGCCTTTAATTGATCCTGCTATCAAAAGGGCATTCCTACCTAAGCAATTTGATAAATATCCAAATCTCGAATATAGTAAAACTGGGTTCCCGCAAATTTCAAACTATCCGTCAAGAACCAATATCTTTCATTTTTTTCATCCTCCATACCAAGGGAAGGATCCGGAAATTAACTTGAAAAATTTCAAAGAGTATGAATGGCTTATTGCCAATTTCACTTTAACATCTAAATTTTCCGATTATTTCAGATTTCCAAATCGTGATATAGATCAAGATATCACATATCAATTTATGGCGGGTCGGTTTATCGAAGAATTCATTGAACGTTACTATTACTTATATGGAGAAAAGTATTCAACAGGGAAATTTTCTAAAGTTTACTTGCCTGTAGAAAACTATCTATTTGCAGATACAATTCATTTCGATATTGCTATTCCCATTCTATTTTTAAAGTTTGCTCCAAATAATTTCGAATTAAGTACTGGAATCTACCTTCGAAAAATTAGCGATGAAGACCAACGCGCCCGCTATGGCATTTCAGCATACTCACCTTCGATTCCAGACAGTCTATATATGTCGGCTACCCATGAACTTGTGTTAAAAGATTATACCTACAAAAGGCCCAATACGTTTTATGACTATTTCCACTTTAGCGATCCACATATTTACCCCCTGGCAATAGTTGAAAAGTTCATAACTATATTAAAGTTGGTGACTGACGAAACATCGGGATTTGCTCAATTGTTAGTTTATCCGAAAAATTGGGCGATTCGATATAATGCAGATATAAAACACATCGATGGAGCGGTAACAAAAAGCTACCCGCATTACTTTGAAAATTTCTACTGGAATAGAGAATCGTTTCCTGAGATCACACTAATACAATTAAATGAAATCAAACGTTTATATAATAAAAGTGATTTATCCCCCGACAACAAAGTTCAAATTTCATTGAAACGATTATATAAGTCCATGATGCGTCAAGAGGAAGAGGACGTGATCATAGACTTAATTATAGCTCTGGAACTCCTGTTAAGTGACAACGAGAAGAATGACATAAGCTATAAACTATCTATGCGCTTAACGGCGCTTATTTGCAAATACAATCCCCAAAAATACAAGAAAATTGAAGTTTTTGAAAATATCAAGAAAATATATGATTTCCGCTCTGCAGTCGTTCATGGCTCCCCCAAAAGAGCACATAAAAGTCGAGAAATAAAACTTGCAGACGACTCAACCATTCCTACTATTGAATTAGCGAAGCTTTACCTCAGAGAAGTGTTGAAAATTGTAATTGCCGAACCTAAGCATTTGGAAGCCAAAACGAACGACTTATTGCTATTAACCTCCTTTAACTCTAAAGGTAAGTAAATGTTCTATTAGGGTTTAACGCCTATAGGCCTGGGGGAAAAAGATTCCGCAGGAAAATAGGTCTCGCTCCGGCGCCCGTCGGCAACAACTCTACCAGGCCGGTACAGATCCCGCAAGCGGGATCTGTACCGCCAGAGGCCGCTGACGCGGGCCTGTCATAGTTCTTGCGCTCCGGCCGCCTCCGGTCGGGCAGCTCCTGTGGCCGCTTAGATCAGGCGCTGCATTCGTCACCGGCTTCGCCGGTTCCTCACGCAGTTCGCTTCGCCGCCTCATCTGCCGCATCCACCCGCTGCCTCATTTCGTCCGCCACCTGCCTGTGCCCGGCAGCTGGGCTAATGATTTGGCCTCCGCCGAGGCTCCGACCCAACGACCAGGGCCGACCGCGGGTTGCTGCGCGCCGCCCTCCTAGCGTCGGGCTTGCCCGCGCAGCACTGCCGGGCACGTGGCGGCGGTGGCGGTCCTGTCCCGTCCGCTCGTCGTTCCTCCTCGCTCCCGTCCCAGGCTCGCCTCATCCCTGGGCGGGAGATCGTAACGAATCGTCTAAGCTGCCGCCGGCGATCGACGGCAAACCTTTCCCCAACTATCATTCGCCGTTGCCACCCCGCGGGGACAGGATGCAAGGGCATTTGTAAGGCATCCTCTCCCCACGGGGGACGTTGCTTTTCGAGGAGAGGCGCAGGAGAGCTACCGCATGCCCCTCGCACTCTCGCTCCCCTCCCTGCCTGCGCAGCCTTCGCCCACTCAGGCTTCTACGGCCGAGGGTCGGTCCGCTGGTGCCGGGCCCGCAGCAGCCCTCCTGCGTGCCTCTTCCATTGGTGAAGGCCCTCCGTGCAATCCTCGCCCCCGTACCCGCACATTGACTCCACTGCGCTCCGCCAATGTTCCTCGCTCTGCTCGTGCGGGCACAGGGCCGACCATTGCACCACCCACGCGGCAATTGCGCCATTTGCGTCGACGCCACCCTTGCACGACACCGGGATTTAAATCCTACACGGTGATTTCCGCCGTTCGAACCGACCTGTCATGATTGAAAATTAAACCGCAAAGTTCGGCTCCTGTCCGGCCTCGCCAAACAACTTCGGCATAAAACGGTCCAGAACAAATCCTCGTCATCGGAGTCCGCTTCAGCAGCAACAATCTGTCATCTGCATCACCCGCAGCATTTATTCCGATCCTATTTGGCATTCGGCCGACCATCCGCCGCGTCCCTCCGGTTTAAATTTTCAATCACCTCAAATCAAAAAGTATGAAAAATAGGATGTTCCTGAAAGAGCAGGGAGAATTGGTCAACAACCTTTGCGTAAAGACCTATATGGAGATCTTGGGATATTACGGGATCACTATCGCCCCGCGCGGTCTGGCGATCTTCGCCTCGCCCTTCGATGAAGTAGGCAGACTGTATGTCGATAAGCATATCAATCGGTTTCGGCTGAGTCACGGAAAGCTCACCGGCGGTACCCTTGACCTGGCCTGCGCCTTGTTCAAAGAGACCCCAAACCATATAGTGAGGAATATCGCCCTCTATCGCATCGACCTGCTTTGGAACAAGTGCGGTTCCCGCTCCGGCGCCATTTGGTAAGATGCCGGGTTTGCTCGATTAACAGCCTCGTTCCTGGCCGAGGCCTGTTAAAATGGAACAATACCCAAGACATTGTGATCACTGATCCGTGCAACATTCTGCCCTTACCCGAAGGCTTTTCACCATCGTCGTAAGATGCTATCTCACCCTTTCTACTTGCTAGAAGCCCTTTTCCAGGCCGGCTCATCGACCTGTATGTTGCACGAACCGGCATCTTTAATGTAACATTTGACAGCAAACACAACAAGGTCCTGGCTGTTCCCCAACGACTACCCTACCGGCAGCAGAATTCGATCCGTGAGGAGCAGTTGAAAAAACGAGCTCACACCTACACGCCAAATGGAGTCGGCATCGCGATGTTCTGTATTCGCGGAATGCATGTCGTTCATCCAATCAACTTGCCGGCCCTGGTCCATTCCTGGCCACATTTTCCTACGATTTTACGGTCTCCTGACCAATTAGCACTTGAAAGCCTAAACCGCCTAGAATCGCCGGAAAACATACCTACCCTTGAACGGCGGCAAGATGTATCAAAGTGGCACGGTCAATTGTGGCACGGAACTCTTTTCAAGCATTCGAACCGGCCCGGAAGCAACCGATTTGGACCATAAGATCCCTCTTGATGTTCACCCGTTTACTTCCAAGGAGTTTTTATATATGCCAGTTTCCCCAAGTTTTGCCACTACGTAACGATTCTTTATCTGCTCTTCAGCCAACGGCTTTTTTCCGTAGATTCCCGTTACTAATCGCGATGAAATTTTCAACCTCAACTCAGACCGGTCGCATTTCGTTGCCTATGGTATTGATTTTGTAACGCAGATAATCTCGATGTTGTGCTTGGTATAAGATAATAAGAGCGTGCTACAACCGCCCTTGATAAATGGCAGTTTTGGCGTCATAAGGCACCCTATCAGCAACATTTATTTAACTGCAAGTTTGAAAATAGGGTTCATTGTGACGTGGCACAATTTTTATCGCTATTTTTGGATTCCTGTGTTTCCCTATCAAAATTGTTAGAGGCAATGTTGCCTCTATTTTTTCGGCCAACCTCTATTCTCACCTTTGCAAGCAAAGGCAGGAGTGTAGGAAATGAAGCGAGAGAAGAATCCCTTTGAAGGAAGTAAACGGATCATGCAGGACGAGGTCCGTTATGAAGACCGGACCACCATTTTACTGATCGATTTCATCGTTGAACTTGTTGTAACAGCCACTTTGAACCAGGCGGGAACCGCTTTGGATCGAACCATTCCAAACGAATTCGACAACAAGTCAAATTTATCTATATGAATAAAAAGGGAGTAAAATATCTCCGGTTCAGCTCAGAAGAACAAAGCCATTTCAGTATCGAACGCCAGGACATGATCACTAGCTCCTGGATGCAGCATGCCCAGGTCGCGACGGTAGATTGCTTCGTCGACCAGGGATTCAGCGCGACCAATTTCGACCGGCCAGACTTCATAAAGTTGAATGCTTTTATCGAAAAGAATTACCGGAACATTGACTACCTGGTCGTCTCCGATCTGACCCGGTTCAGCCGGGAGGCGGGTGATGCCCTTAACATCGCACAGAAGATACAAAAGACCTATGGGATCAAGATCGTGAGCGCCGGCCGCAGCTCCGTCTATGATTGTACGGATCACAATTCGTTCTTCATGATGGGACTGGAATTCCTTTTGGGTAATACCGAGAACCTGAAACGGATCAACGATATCAACAGCGGAATCTATGCCGCCAAGGCGATCAAACAGCGATACATCGGTGCGCGGGCGCCCTTTGGCTACAAAAAGGAAGGCCGCGGACAGAATACTTTGTTGGTGCCCGTTCCCGACGAAGCCAAGGTCATCCGGTTCGTCTTCCAATCCTATCTTAGAAACGTGCCGATACCCGTTATTGAAGCCGATGCCCGTGACATGGGCCTGAAGGGGACGCGTCATTGCCTAATCGAGCGGATTCTGGCCTGCCCGGTTTATAGCAGCCAGCAATACGTTAAGTCCTATAAGGATCAGCCGGGCGGACTGTTTCCGCTGAAGGATCAGGAGCCAATAATCGATCTAATTACCTGGAGCAGGGCGCAGGATAAATTGAAAAAGATGCCTCAGATTCACGTGCGCCTACATGATGACCTGCCCCTTCGCGGCGTCCTCCATTGTCATTGCGGCAAGTTGCTGACAGGCGCGCCCAGCCGAGGGAAATCGGGCAAGTACTGGTATTATTATAAATGTAACGTGACCAGCCGACATAACAATTTTTCCGCCATCCAGGCGCATAGACAACTGCTGGAGGTCTTTCGGCTCATGAGCCTGACATCCAAAATGGTCAAGAGCATCGTCATGAAAAGTGAGCATGTCCTGGAAACCCGAATGAAAGACAAGGAGAAGCAAATCGCCCAAAAACGAACTGAACTCGACAAGCTCGAGACAGACTTACAAAGCCTGGAAAGGAAATGGATCGCCGAGCAGGTAAGCTTTGAGACCTATAACCGCTGGCATAATGATCTCAACAAGCAGCGGAATTACACGCGGGCGCAGATCGACCAGCTGAACAAGCATACGAGTGATACGCATGCGCTATTGGTGAAGAACATTGGGTTGTTGATCGATATGGAGAGTGTTTACCTTTCCTGCCCGACCACGGCGAAGAAGCAGGAATTGATCCGGACGGTGTTCGATAACTCCCTATGGTATGAGGACCAGGTTTATCGAACCCCGTATCTGATACCGGAGCTTGCGCATAATGAATTGATAATGAAAGAGAGGCGGCTGCTTTTTATTGAAAAAGAAAGGGGGAACCGTGCGGTTCCCCCTTCAGGTGGAGGTGAGGGGACTCGAACCCCTGTCCAAACATAATCGCCGAAAGCTTTCTACATGTTTATTCCGTCATTGATTGTCGGGAGGGGGACGGGGACGGACGAACCAACCACCTCCTTAGCTGAATGGGCTTAAGCAACGGGCACAGCCTATCGTTGCAGCATCCCGTGTTTGTTTTGAGTCGGCGGCGCAGCGTGGTAACGGGCGAACCGGCCAGCGCGGCCCAAATGACTATCTAATCACTGATTAGGCAGCCATGGCATACTGAGTATTGCCATTTGAAGTTTGAATATTCAGATTAACGTGCTAATTATCCAACGCACGACATGCTTACA
>Ga0105239_10001367_pt1 | contig 32752 bp, 25 predicted proteins | sample KBSC44metaG_FD_92761 | JGI IMG/M metagenome (GOLD analysis project Ga0105239, IMG submission 92761) | Corn rhizosphere microbial communities from Kellogg Biological Station, Michigan, USA - KBS C4-4 metaG | ecosystem: Host-associated > Plants > Roots > Rhizosphere > Soil | place: Michigan, USA...
CGACAGCGTCAAGCGCCCGAGCCCGTCGGCGCCCTCGTCGGCCTGCAGCCGCTGTGCCGCGACGGTCTTGAACCCGGCCAGGCTGCCCGACCCGTTCATCGCCGTATCGAGCGTCGCAACCGGCGGCGACTGCGTGGTGCCGCCACCGAACAGGTAGTGGCCGTTGATATCGGTATTGAGGCTGCTCAGCACCTGATCGAGCTCGGTCGAGGCGGTGCTCGGCGCGGTCGTGAGGTTGATGTTGTTGGTGCCGTAGGCGCCCGGGGTCGAACTCGCACGCGCATCCGAATTGACCGTCGACAGGCTGGTCAGCACCTGGTTCATCATGTTGAGGCGCAGGTTGACGGTGTTGATGTTGGTGTCATAGCCGCTGAGCCGGCTGAGCTGCGACCGCACGGTCAAATCGGTGAAGCGCGTCGTGCCCATGTCGGCGAGCGACGACGCCTTGAGCCCCGAGGCGAGCTGCTGCTGCAGCGTATCGAGCTGGGTCTGCAGCTTGGTGACGCCGGAATAGCTCGCCGGCAACGGGTACATGGAATTGTTGACGATCATCTCAGTGTTCCCGTTACACGCCCATCGCCTGCATCAGCGAATTGAGCAAATCCTGCACCACCGACACCACGTGGGCGTTGGCGGAATAAGCGGCCTGCAATTGGACGAGCTGCGCCATCTCGTCGTTGACGTTGACGCCGTATTCGCTGGTCATTCGCGACGTCACCGCGCTCATCGCGTCGGTATGGTTGTCGCTGTCGGATTGGGCCGAGGCCGCGGAGCTGCCCTGATAATCCATCGTCTGCGTGATGAGGTCGCTTACCGTGCCGGTCAGCGAACCGCCGATCCCGGCCGTGTTGTTCGGCTGGTCGGAGAACGTCATCGAATTGAGCTGATCGTAGAGGTAGTTGACGCGATCGACGTCGCCGATCGGATCGGTCGAGGTGGCCTGCACCAGCTTGGTGTTGTCGGCGAGGATCGCCGCATTGACGGTGATGCGGCCGGCAAAGCCGACTTTCTGCCCCTGACCGTCGAGGTCGCCCGTATAGGCGCCATTGCCGCCATCGGTGAAGAGGTTCAGCCCGAGACTACCATCCTGCAGCGCCGTGCTCGTCGTGCGGGCGGTGAGCCCGCTGACGGCGGTGTTCGCCGTACCGTCGTTGAGCACCGTCAGTGTCGTGCCGGAGCCCGAAACCTGCACGCCGCTGCCGAGCGCCGACTGGAGCTGCGTCGCAACGCTCGTCGCGCCGGCGGCGAAACTGACGCCGACCGTGCGCGTGCCGCCCGCATCGACATAGTCCATCGGCAGCTTCGTGGTGTCGTCGACGCGGACCACGCGAACGGTCTTCGATGCGCCGCCAACGCTGTAGTTCAGGAGCAGGTCGTTGCCCGGCTGGACGTTCGAGATATCGACCGAGAGGCCGGTCGCGCCCGAGCCGTTGCTGGCGGTCGTACCCTGCGTCTGGTTGGTCGAGAACGCCTGCGCCAGCCCCGCGGCGATGCCGTCGAGTTGATCCTGTGCCTGCACCAGCGTGTTGTCGCGAAGGTTGATCAGGCCGGATAGTTCGCCCGATTGCAGCACGTTCTGCTTGACGAGATCGATCGTCAGCCCGGATGGGCTGGTCAGCGTCAATTCGCCGACGCCGTTCTGGGCATCGTCGTCGCTGAACTGCTGGCTCGCCGAGATGTTGGTGACCGGATTGAACGAGAAGACCGAGGCCTTCTGGTCGAGGATGCCAACGCCCGAACGCGTCGCCAGCGCTACGCTGCCATCCTGCCGGTAGGTGACGTTGAGGTCGACGACACCCGCAACCTGCGACACCAGCCGGTCGCGCTGGTCGAGCAGCGTCGCCCGCGAGGTTGCGTCGGTCGAAAGGTCGCTGAGTTGGTTGTTGACCTTGACGAGCGCGGTCAGCGCCTGGTTGACGCTGTCGACATCGCTCTGAATCTGCCCGTTTGCCTGCTGCCTCAGGCCCTGCACCTGCCCAGTGAGCTTGTTGAGCGTCGAAGCAAGGCCCTCCGCCGTACTGACGGCCGTCGCGCGGGTTGAATAGTCGTCGGGGCTCGCGGTCAGCGCGCTGAGCGCCGTCTGGAAATTGCCGAACACGCTGCTGAGCGAACTCGTGGCGCTCGGCATGCCAAGGTAAGATTGCAGCTGGTTGAGATAACTCGCCTGGACGCTCGACGAGGCCGAGTCCGAGGTTTCGTTGGTGTAGTAGGTTTGGAGGGTCTGATCGAACGCCCGCTGCACCGTCGAGGAGATGGCAAAATTGCTGCTCGTCCCCGTCTGGTCGATGACGTTGACGGATTGCCGGTGGTAGCCGGGCGTCCCGGAATTGGAGACGTTCCGCGACAGCACGTCGAGGCTGCTCTGGGTCACGCTCAAACCTGAGAGCGCATTACTCAGAGTGGTCGACAGGCCCATCGATGGAACTCCTGTTCGCGGTTAGAGGGCGACGCCCGGCTCGGCCGAACCTCAGCGGATCATGCTCAGCGCCTGCTGCAGCATGTCGTTGGCGGTGGTGACGATCTTGGTGCCGGCGGCGTAGGCCTGCTGCGTCACAATCAACTTGCTGAACTCGCTCGATATGTCGGTGTTCGACGCTTCGAGCGAACTGCCGGAAATGGTCGGTTCGGTCGACAATACCGGGCTGCCGGATTCGCTCGTCTCCGCATAGGCATCGCCGTTGAGCTGCTTGAGCGAATTGGCGCCGTTGAAATTGGCGGTCACCACCTGCGCCACATCGATCTGGATGCCGTTGCTGTAGGATGCGACGACGCGGCCGGAGTCGTTCACCGCGACCGAGGTGAACTTGCCGGCGGCATAGCCATTCTGCGTCAGCGTCGTCACCGATGAGCTGCCGTTCGAGTCGGCGAACTGCGTGACACCGTTCGTGCCGTGATCAAGCGTCACATTGCCGAGCGAGATGCCATTGACCGTCATATTCGGGATGGTCGTCGAGGTGATCGCGGGGCTCATCGAACCATCGGCGGCGAACGTGTAATTGACCCCTGTATTGGTCCACATCGTCTGCCCGTTGGTCGCGCTGCTGTTGGAGAGGTAATAGAGGTTCCAGGTGTCGATGCCGCCCGTCGCAGCGCTCGATGTCTTAGCCCATTGAAGCTGCACATTGGCCGGCGCGCCGTTCGACGAATAGACGGTGATGGCGCCGCCCGAAATCGACTCGCTGAGGAACTTGTCGTTATCGGCCGCCGAGATGGTGTTGACCGGGCCAGCCGGAGCCGGGCCGGTGGCGGCAACGGTCTGCGAGCCCAAGCCAAGGCCGGTGGTCGACGGCGTCGTGTCGGCCACGGTCAAGTTGTCGGTCAGGTTGCTGCCGAGCGTAATGGCAACCTTGCCGCTTGAATTGAGCCCGGCGGTTGCCGTGGCGGTCGAACCACCCAAGCCCTGCAGCGTCGACTGAATCTGCCCAAGCACGGTGTTGATGTCGGCCGAGCTGACATCGATGCCGGTATTCGTGCCGGAGTAAGTGCCGGTGTAAAAATCGAATGTCGTCGGGGTGCCGTTGACGGTTACCGTCAAGGACGACCCAGCAGGCATTGCCGTGCTGGCGGCAGCGGTGCCGGTAAGCGTCGTCGAGCCGGTGGCGGTAGCAGGCGTCGTGATCGTGGTCGGCAGGAAATCGCTGGTCTTAAGCAATTCGCTGCCCGGAACGCTCGCCTGGTAAGCCGGGTCCTGCGGCAACTGCGGCAGGTTCAACTGATAGTTGATCTTGGTCGTCGGCAGCGCCGGCAGCAGCGCATTGGAAACGGTCACAACCGACGGCACGGAGCCCGAAACGTTGCCGGTGCTGGCGTCGATCGGCAGGCCTTCGAGGTAGTAGCCGGCGCCGTTGACGAGGTTGCCGTCCTTGTCGAGCTGAAAATCACCGCGCCGCGTGTAATAGGTCGCGCCGGAGAACACGGCGTGCCCGTCCGCCGTGCCGGTCTTCTGCTGCACGACGAAGAAGCCGTTGCCGTTGATCGCCATGTTGGTGGCGGTCTGCGACGACGAAATGTCGCCCGCGACATTATTGGTGGCGAGAGCATTGGCGACCACTGAGCCGGCGACCTGCGACTGCGGCGAGTCGTCGGGGATCATATCCTGGAACGAGGTATCGATCCTCTTGTAACCAACGGTCTGCGAGTTCGCGATGTTTCCCGAGATGTTCTCGAGGGCATAGGACTGCGCCTGAAGCCCGGTTACTGCGGTTGAAAGAGCGCCATAGATGCCCATGTGAAGCCTCGTTTCCCAAACGGCGTGCCGGCACGCCAAGCCTACACAGGCGATGCAAGCCGAATGCCAAACGGCACAACATTGATTTTGCTGCATAATTTTTGGCGCGAGCAGTTGGGCTGATCGCCCTCCCCGGCAGAACCCGCCGACAAACCGGCAGAATTTGCCGTGGAAACCCCATAGCTTGTGCGCAAATCGCGCATCGTCTAAAGGCCTTGGCCAACTATTCGGGGCTGCAACGCCATGCTGTTCAAACACGCCGAAGACTTTCGCGCCGCCCCGCGTCATGCGGTGACGGTGTTCGGCATGTCCGGCGTCGGCAAGACGCGGCTGGCCGCGCTGCTACGCAAGAGCCACTGGTTCCACTATTCGGTCGATTACCGCATCGGCACGCGCCACATGGGCGAATACATCGTCGATAACTTCAAGGCCGAGGCCATGAAGGTGCCGTTCCTGCGCGACCTGCTGCGTTCGGATTCGATCGCGATCTCATCCAACATCACCTTTGCGAACCTCGAGCCGCTGTCGACCTATCTCGGCTGCCCCGGCAATCCGGCCAAGGGAGGCCTGCCTTTCGCCGAATACCAGCGGCGGCAGGCCCAGCACGGGGCGGGCGAAAAGCTGGCCCTACTCGAAGTGCCGCAGTTCATCGAACGCGCCCACGATCTCTATGGTTACGACGACTTTATCGCCGACACCGGCGGCTCGCTGATCGAAGTCATCGATCCGGACAACGCCGACGACCCGGTGCTCAAGGAGCTGACCGAGAACACGCTGCTGCTCTACATCCGTGGCACCGAGAAGGACGCCGCTGAACTGGTGCGCCGTTTCCGTGAGAGCCCGAAGCCGATGTACTATCAGCCGGCTTTCCTTGCGGCGAAGTGGAAAGAATACAAAAAGCTCAACGGCATCAAGGACGACAACGACGTCGATCCGACCGATTTCGGCGCCTGGGGTTTTGAGGCGCTGCTGCACGACCGGCTGCCGCGTTACCAGAAGCTGGCCGACAATTTCGGCTATACGGTCGAAGCGGCGGACCTCGCCATCGCTCGCGACGGCGACGAGTTTTTAGACCTCGTGGCAGGCGCCATCAGTCAGCGCGGCCGAATGTGACGCTCATCTGAGAACCAACCGCCCGGCGCGCCTTGTGGCGGCGACGGGTTATTGGCCGCCTTTGGCGGCCGTTCCAAAGAGCTGAGACAAACAAAATGCCCATTCGTATTCCCGACAATCTGCCCGCGCGCAAAACCCTCGAGGAAGAGGGCGTGGTGGTTATGGATTCGAGCCGCGCCGGCCGCCAGGATATCCGCCCGCTGTCGATCGGCCTGCTCAACCTGATGCCCAATAAGGAGCGTACCGAGACGCAGTTTTCACGGCTGATCGGCGCCACACCCCTCCAGGTCGACCTGACGTTGGTGCGCATCACCGACCACCAGTCGAAACACACGTCGGAGGACTACCTCAAGACGTTCTACAAGACTTGGGAGGACGTGCGGCAGCAGAAGTTCGATGGCTTCATCATCACCGGCGCGCCGATAGCGCACATCCCGTTCGAGGAGGTGCGCTATTGGCCGGAGATGGTCGAGATCATGAAGTGGACGCAGACACACGTGCACCGCACGATGTTCATCTGCTGGGGCGCTCAGGCGGCGCTACACTACTTCCATCAGGCCCGGCGCTATCGCATGGACAAGAAGGCGTTCGGCGTCTTCCGGCACAAGATCGTCAACCCGCGCTCGCACTGGCTTCGGGGCTTTTCCGATAGCCCGATGATCCCGGTGTCGCGGATCAACGATATCGACCGGAAGAGCCTCGGCAAGGACCTCGAGATCCTCATCGACAACGAGGAGATCGGCGTGTGCTTCCTCGACGACCCGAAACACCGGGCCGTGCACATGCTCAATCATCTCGAATACGACAACCGCTCGCTCGCCGATGAATACGACCGCGACATCAAAGCGGGGCTAAATATCGCGCCGCCGGTCAACCTCTTCGCCAACGGCGACACGACGGTCGAGCCGGAGAACCGCTGGCGCAGCCACGCGCATCTCTTGTTCCAGAACTGGATCAACGAGATCTACCAGACCACGCCGTTCGATAAGCAGAAGATCGGCTCGGCCTGAGCCGGCAATCTAGCCAAGCTGGATGAATGGCAGGACGCTGTGGATGGCCTTAAGCCACTCCGCGTCCTGCCAGAATGGATTGACCATCCAGCTCAGGCCGACGGCAACGCCCAGCGTTGCGAGCGCCAGAACACGCATCCATAGCTTGAGGTGTGCGATAGCCAGCCACGAGCCGAACGTCGCCAGCAAGGCGATCGGCGGGCCCCAGACCGGCATGTTCCATGGGAAGATAATCCCGCCGATCGCCAGATAGAGCGGAAGCGCCACCACCGCGACCGCGCTCCAGCGCCGCGGCGTCTCGCCGACATTCGGGACGAAACAATAGAGCAGCGGGACGATCAGCACCGGCGCGAAATAGCCGAGGGCCGCGAACATCCCCTGCCAGTTGCCGAGCCCGATGGTGCGAAAATCCGCGACGTAGGGCAGGACGAGGTTGGTGACGTCAAAACCCGCCTGCGCGGTGAAGCCGATAACGCCGACGGCCACGATAATCGAGGGCAGCACCGCTACCAGCACCATGGCGACAAAGGCGCGAATGTCGCGGCGGCCGTCGCGGTCGGCGAGCGCCGAGGCCACCGCCAGCGGCAGGATCAGGGGGGTCGTCGTCGGGCTGGCCAGCAACAGCAACGGGAGCATGAGACCGAGGCTGATCGCCGACTGCACGTCGCCTACGCTTTCAAGCGCCCGGATTGCCGGAATGAGGGCAGCGAAAGCAATGAGGAGGGGAATGGCGCGGCTGCCGCCGGTTACGGCATAGAGCGCCAGCGCATGGCTGCCGAGGGCGGCGACGAGCAGCAGCGCCCCGATTGCGTACCAGCCAGTGGCCCGCAGCCGGCCGTAGAGCACGCCGAGAATGGCCCCCGCTGCCGCGGCGCCGACAAGCGACAGCGCGCTCTGGCGGACATTGTGGTCCGGAACATAGCCGACGATGGTGAGAACGATCTGTGACAGCCAGCCGCCGCGCTTCCACGCCTCGCCGGCTTCGAGCGCGGCGATATCTGCGCGCTGGTACCCGGCCTCGATCACATGCTGCGCGATCCAGAGAAACGCCAGCATCGCGGCGAGCGATACCGCGAGGTTGACGATGCGGTCGCCAACGAGGCTCTTTGCCGATCGAGCGGTAAGCCCGTCCGCCGGGCCGGCAATACTCATGCGGCCTCCTGCTGCTTGAAGGCGTCGAGGGTTTTCTGCGTGACGCTCGACGTGCCGTGCTCGGTCTTTTCCCAATAGTGTGGTTTGACCATCAACTGCCACGCGGCCTTGTAGGCGGCGAGCGACTGCAGCAGCCAGTAGCAGGGCAACAGCACGCCCACGATCACCAGGTCGAAGTAGTGGCGCTTCAGCGCCGCGATCACCCCGAAATAGACGAGGAACAGATTGCCGAGCGCGAGGTTGAACATCGCCATCGTGCCGAACGGTTCGGGGAACAGCCAGCCGAAATCATGCGTGTGGGTGAGCCACACCAGCCCGGTCATCAGCCAGAGAATTGGCGCCATCAGCTTGGTGAAAGGCGGCGCGCCGATGAAGAACTGGAAGCTGAAAAACCCCTTAGTCCCGATCGAGCGCCAGAGCTGGATCGGATGCCGCATATGGACGAGCCAGGTCTGCATATAGCCCTTGATCCAGCGCGAGCGCTGCTTGATCCAGCTCGGCAGCACGCCGTTGGCTTCCTCATAGGTCGTCGAATTGATGACGCCGACCGTGAAGCCTTCCTGCGCCAGCCGGACACCGAGATCGGCGTCCTCGGTGACGTTATAGGGGTCCCAGGCACCAACCTGCCGCAGCGCCGAAAGCCTGAAATGGTTGGACGTGCCGCCAAGCGGGATTGGAACCTTCAACCAGTCGAGACCGGGCAGCAGGAAATCGAACCACTGGCTGTATTCGAGCGTGAACATTCGCGTCAGCCAGTTTTCCGAGCGGTTGAAATAGTTGAGCCGCCCCTGCACGCAGGCGAGCTTGTCGTCGGAATTGCGGAACGCCAGTACCGCTTTCTTGAGCTGATCGGCTTCCGGCTGGTCCTCGGCGTCATAGATCGTGACGAACTCGCCGCGGCAGAACTGCAGCGCGTAGTTGCAGGCCTTCGGCTTTGTCTTAGGCTGCGATTTCGGCACGCGGACAATCTCAAAACTGCCGGGCAGTTTCAGCGCCTTGGCGGCATTGATCGTCTCGTCGTCATCCTCCTCAAGCACCAGTTTCACTTCGAGCTTTGAGGCTGGGTAGTCGAGCCGCTTGAGCGAACCGACAAGCAGCGGCAGCACCTTCGCCTCGCGGTACATCGGCACCAGCACCGTGTAGATCGGCATCTCCGGATCTTTGAGCGACGCCACGGCTTCCGGGCTGATTTCCATATCGACCCGGCGGCTCGACCCCACCCAGGTCAGAAGGAATTTGAAAATGAAGGTCAGCGAATAGATTGTCGTAACGGCGGCCATCAGCACGACCAGCGTCGGTCGGGTCGCAACGATCAGGCAGAGCAGCAACACTGCCGCCATGATCCAGATCGTTGCTTTCTGCGCACTGGTGACGGTGAATTTCGCCGAATGCTCCGGCTTCCACGAGAACAGCGCCTCGCGCGCAAAAAAGCTGTCCCATTCGCGAAACAGCGACTGCGTCTGCCACAAGATGTCGAACGGCGAGGTAATGACGAAGTCAAAACCGTGCTCGCCGTAGCGCGCTTCGGCCCATTCGAAGTGTCGCGGGGTGATCGATGTCGTGGCGATCACCGTCTTTCCGTTCCGCAGCTGCCAGGGGATGAGATTACGCTCGGCATAGTCGGCACGGTCATCGACCGACGTCAGCGCCGGATCGACGGGCTGCTTCGTGAGATCGACGAAGGGTAGCCCGTAAACGTCGGCGACGGCGGAATAATAGTCGATGCGCCGAACGTGGCCCTGCGCGATGAGGATATGCGCCAGATCGTGGCCCCAGCTCGACCGCGCCTGCAGCGCTTGGGCAAGCCCGGTCAGCCGCACGAGCTTGCGCTCGATCAGGAGCTTGGCGACCTCGATATGAAACAGGTCGCCTTCCTCGGCATAGCGATCGATGCCAAGGAGTTCGGAGCTGTCGCCAGCATCCGCAGCTTTGCGCGCGAGATAAGCCATTCTGGTAATTTGCCGGTAAAGGCTGAATCAACCGTCAAGCGCAAACGCGTAGTTGGATACCATCCCTATGCCGATGCTTGCATTCGGCGCGCGCGCTCCTACCTTCGCTGCTCGGATATCCAGAGGGCCCGATGCCGCAATCGCCGACCACGCTTTCCGACGAGATCGGCATTGCGTTCGCCAACCTGGCCGACGCGGCGACGGGCGCTTTCATCCCGACGCTGCGGCTGGGGGTCACCGGTCTCAGCCGGGCCGGCAAGACCATTTTCATCACGGCGCTGGTGCACAACCTGCTGACGGGCGGGCGGCTGCCCGGCTTCGCCGCCCTGACCGAAGGCCGCTTCATCGGCGCCAAGCTGGCGGAATATCCGGACGCCAGCGTGCCGCGCTTTGCCTATGAGCAGCACCTCGAAGCGCTGACGGGCAAGCCGGCGCATTGGCCGGAATCGACCCGCCGGATTTCTCAGCTTCGGCTGACGCTGAAATACCAAAGCCGCCGCTGGTTCACGGGCATGCGCGGGCCCTCGACGCTGAATCTCGATATCGTCGACTATCCCGGCGAGTGGCTGCTCGACCTGCCGCTTCTCTCATTGAGCTTTGCCGAATGGAGCGCCGAAGCACTGGAGCGCGCCCGGCGGCCGGGAGCCGCCAGCGAAGCCGCCGCGTTCGTCAAAGCTTTGGCGGCAGTCGATACGGCGAGCGAAGCAACCGACGTCGCTGCCGAAGCATTAGCGGTGGCCTTCACGGCCTACCTCCGCAACAGCCGCGTCGACGGTCGCGCCTTGTCGACTCTGCCGCCCGGCCGTTTTCTCCTGCCCGGCGACCTCGAAGGCTCCCCGGCGCTGACCTTTGCGCCATTGCCACCGCCTAACGCTGCCGTGCGCTCCTCAAGCCTCTACGCCATGCTGGAGCGCCGCTACGAGGCCTACAAGGACGTCGTGGTGCGGCCATTCTTCCGCGATCACTTCGCCCGGCTCGACCGGCAGATCGTGCTCGTCGATACCCTTCGCGCCCTCAATGCCGGGTCCGACGCAGTGCGCGATCTTGAAACGGCGCTGACCTCGATCCTCTCCGCCTTCCGGCAGGGCGAGAGCAATCCGGTGTCACGACTTGTCTCCCGCCGCATCGACCGCATCCTCTTCGCCGCCACCAAGGCCGACCATGTGCATTCGAGCTCGCACGATCGACTCGAAGCCATCCTCAACCGGCTGGTCGCACACGCCTCACGCCGCGCCCGCTTCGCCGGTGCCGAAACCCGCTCGCTTGCCCTCGCCGCCATCCGCGCCACGCGCGAGGGCGTCGTCAGCGAAAACGGCAAGCCGCTCGACGTCATCATCGGCACGCCGACGGCAGGCGAGCGGCTGGGCGACACGACCTACGACGGCAAAACAGAAATCGCTCTCTTTCCTGGGGACTTGCCCGAAAATCCTGAATCGGCATTTGAGGAAGGCCGGCCGGTAAAACTCAATTTCCTGCGCTTTGAACCGCCGCAAAAGCTCGAACGCAATGTCGAGGGCGCGGTGGTGCTGCCGCATATCCGCTTTGACAGGGCTCTCGAATATCTCATCGGAGACTGGCTCAGATGACCGAACCATTTGCCCGTACGATCGAGAGCGGCCCCAACCAGGGTGAGCCGGTACGCGCGCCAAAGGCGTTTGTCCCGGCGACCGTTGAGATCGTTGAGTCCGAGCCCGACTTCAACACGCTGCCTGAGGGAATCGAACCGGCGCCGCCGGTACGGGGCATGGGCTGGCTCGGCCGGATCGCCTGGAGCGCCGGCGGCCTGCTTGTTTCGCTCGGTCTCGGTCTGATGGCAGACCGGCTGATCGAGGACTTGTTCGCACGCTACAGTTGGCTTGGCTGGGCAGGCGTGTCGTTGCTCGCTGCGTTCTGTGTAGCGGTGCTGGCGCTGGTCATCCGCGAGATCTGGGCCGTCCGCCGGCTTAAAACGCTGGATCATCTGCGCCGGCGGGCCGCCGAAGCCCTACTGAGCGACAAGCGGGACGAAGGGCGCGCCATCGAGAGCGAACTGACCTCCCTTTATGCCGGCCGGCCTGACCTGGCGCGGGCCCGCGAAAACCTCATCGAGCACGCGCCTGATATTTTCGATGGCGGCGAACTCGTGCGTTATGCCGAACGCACCTTGATGACGCCGCTCGATATGCGCTCGCGCGCGCTCACCGCCGCATCGGCGCGACGCGTCGCGCTGGTCACCGCCGTATCCCCACGTGCTCTGGTCGACATTGGTTTCGTTGTTTTCGAAAGCGTGAGGCTGGCCGGCGCCATCGCCGCGCTCTACGGCGCCAAACCGGGGTTCTTCGGTTTCTGGCGACTGACCGGCGCCGTGCTTAGCCACCTCGCCGTAACCGGCGGCCTCGTGCTGACCGACGGCCTCGTCGAGCAATTGGTGGGACAAGGCGTCGCAGCCAGATTGTCGCAGCGGCTGGGTGAAGGGGTGGTCAACGGCCTGATGACTGTCCGGGTCGGCATCGCCGCAATGCGGGTCGTTCGCCCCCTCCCCTTCGAGGTCGAAAAACAACCGCAGGTCAAGGACTTCATCCCTGAACTGATGAAGGTTGCCAAGGGCGGCTGAGAGCGCGTCGCGCTCCTCCTCTCTGACCGTCGATCGCCCCCGCTCAGACCGGGGTCGCCGGATATTCTCTCGAAAATTACAGAATTTTGCTTTTTTGTAACTTGAAGACACAATCCAGCGGTCGTACGTCCCATACACGGATTTGCCTGAATAGAGTCGACAAATCCTGCTGACAACAGCAGTCGACGCGACAATATTATTCACGTGATCGTGATATATACACGTCGTTGGTGCGACAATTTGACTCTATAAGCATGGGGAATAAAATGCGTAACACATATGTACTTGCTGGCATCCTGGCGATGACTATTGGCTTTGGTGCCATCTCCACTGGATCTGCCTCAGCCGCCTGCCTGTCACCAGAGGTGGCGACGCCGCCGGTCTCGCTGACTCACAACGACATGTCGGATATGTCGGCCAATGGCGCCTGGTCGAAGGGCTTCGGCTACGACCGCGACGCCTATCTCGCTGCGCTCGCCAAGGGCAATTCCTGCAGCGTCAGCCAGCAGTCTGAGCCCGTTGCAGCGACCCAGTTGCCGGCTCATCACGCCCAGTCGGCGTACAACTGACGCATATGTCCGGAAGAGCGCTGGAGGTTACGCACATACGGTAACCAGGTTTCCAGCGGAGCCAGCAAGGATGCGCATTGTGCCTCCTTGCTGGCTCCGGACGGCGGTGGTTGAAGAAGGCTTCGATCGTCGAGTTGCCGCCAGGTTTGGATTTTTCGGCGGCAGCGGACACATGGGTAGTCAGTTGCGGCACATTGCCGGAATGTTACAAAAATTTTCAAAATCTGAACCGCTTGTAACTTGAAGACAGGTAGCGACCGTCCTACGTAAGATACGCGGGGTCAGCTAGAAGAAGTCACTGAACTCCAGCGGTCAGTTTTGTGACACTCAACTATCAAGAGTATTTTCTCTCGATTGGTGACGTTTGTCATCATGACTGGTCTTTTTGACTTCAATCGAGATGGATATATAAAATGCGCACATCTATTCTACTCGCCGGCCTTGTGGCAACGACGATCGGTCTTGGCGCCGTTTCCACTGGGTCGGCTTTCGCAGCGGGTTGCCTGTCGCCGGAACTGGCGACTCCGCCGGTCTCGTTGAGCCACAACGACATGGGCGACAAAGGCACCAACTTTGCCGGCGCCTCGTCCAAGGGCTTCGGCTATGACCGCGACGCGTACCTGGCGGCTCTCGCCAAGGGCAATTCCTGCGGTGTCGATCAGCAGTCGCAGCCGGTGTCGGATACCCACATCAAGCCGACGGCCCCGGTCTACAACAACAACTGATAAGCTGCCCCCGCAGTCAGCGGGCCACCTACGAACAACGGCCGGAGCGGGAATACCCTCTCCGGCCGCTTGTTTTTCAGCGTGATATCAGGCCGCCTCGACGTCGCTGGCGGCAGACGGTGCGATCGTGACTTTGAGGCCATCGAGGTCGTCGTTCAGCAGAATCTGGCAGCTCAGCCGCGAGTTCGGCTTCTTGTCGAGCGTCGAGTAGAGCAGGTCTTCCTCGTCGTCGCTGGGCTCCGGGAGCTTTGCCGTCCAGCCGTCTTCGACATAGACATGGCATGTCGCGCAGGAGCACGAGCCCCCGCACTCAGCCTTGATGCCGATTCCCCAGTCGCGGATCACTTCCATGACGCGCCAGCCATCGAGCCCTTCGAGCTCGTGCTCCGCGCCATGGGTATCCGTGACGAGGATTTTCACCCCACAACCCCGAGTTTGCGCTGCAGCTTGGTGGACGACGTCGTGTACTGGAACACCACGCGCTCATCCGGCGAGGCGACCTTCTTTGCCGCCTGCGCCATCAGCGCCGCCTCATGGAAACCCGATAGGATGAGTTTCAGCTTGCCCGGATAGGCGTTGATGTCGCCGATGGCAAAAACGCCGGGCACCGACGACTGGAATTTCTCAGTATCAACGGCAATCAGGTTGTCGTTGAGCTCGAGCCCCCAATCGGCGACCGGGCCGAGCTTCATCGTCAGGCCGAAGAACGGCAGCAGCCGCGTCGCCGGAATGCTGAGATCGCCGGCATCGGTCGTCAGATGTACGTGGTTGAGTTTGCCGTCGTCGCCATCGATCTTGGCGATCTGGCCGAGGAGGAAGTTGATCTTCCCCTCCATCACCAGCTCTTTCATGCGGTTGACCGAGGCAGGCGCTGCCTTGAAGGCATCGCGCCGGTGTACCAGCGTCAACGAGCGGGCGATCGGTTGCAGGTTGAGCGTCCAGTCGAGCGCCGAATCGCCGCCGCCGACGATCACCACGTCCTGGTCGCGGAAATCGTCCATCTTGCGCACGGCGTAATAGACCGATTTGCCTTCATAGGCCTCGATGTTTTCTACCGGCGGGCGCTTGGCCTGGAATGAGCCGCCGCCGGCCGCGATGACCACAATCTTGCAGCGTAGCACGTCACCGCCGTCGGTGGTCAGCCGGAAGCCACCGTCAGGCAGTTTCTCCAGCGTCGTGACGATCTGGTTGAAATGGAATTCGGGGGTGAACGGCGCGATCTGCTGCATCAGGTTGTCGACGAGGCCCTGCCCCGTCACCACCGGAAAGCCCGGGATGTCGTAGATCGGCTTTTCCGGATAGAGCTCGGCGCATTGCCCGCCGGCTCGGTCCAAAATGTCGACGAGATGGCATTTGAGATCGAGCAGCCCGAGTTCGAACACGGCAAAAAGCCCCACGGGCCCCGCGCCGATCACGACGACATCGGTGACGATTTCTGCTTCGGACACTTTTCTCTCTCAATTGCTGAAAGGCGGTCTCTCACCTCGCCTTAGTTCAGGTTTGATCCCCGCGAAAGCGGCGATTGTGGACAGGCCTAACGGAGATTCCCGCCTTCGCGGGAATAACGCGAACGCTCTTCACAGAGGCGGTGCTACGCCGTTTCGACTTCCTTGCCGGCTTTTCTGAGGAACGGCCGCGTACCGACCGGCACTTCGGTCACGCCGACCGGCTGGTAGAACAGCGACACCTCCGGCAAGTGGCCCGCTTCAAGCGCGTGGCGCGTCGCGGCGTTGGTCACGACGAACGCATTGATGCCGCAGCGGCGCATCAACGGGATCTGGTCCTGCAATACGTCCCCGACCGCACGGATTTCGCCCTTGTAGCCGAACCGCTCGGTCAAAAGCCGTGCGGTCGTATAGCCGCGGCCGTCGGTGAAAGCCGGAAACAGGATCGCGATTGAGGCAAAGCGCGACAAGTCGGCTTCGGCCGCCTCGATGCTTTCGCCGGGCGATACCAGGAGACCAAGCGGATGCGGGCTGGCGAGCACCGCCTCGCGATTGGCCAGGAACAGTTTCAGCGGGATGTGCGTATAGCGTGCCGTCGCCGCATCGTAGGCGTCAGTCCAGGGGGTGAAAGGATCGGCGATGAATGCGCCGTTCTTCCAGAGGTTGTGCTCGACCTTCGCCATTGGCGCGGCGATCGCTCCGTTGAAATCGAAATGGATGCCGCATTCCTTCTTGTCGAGACCGCGCCAGCGGCCGGCGCGCGCATCTTCGCCCTCTGCTACAGCCGAAGTGCAGGGCGCGCAACCGATCGATTTGAAGCCCCTGCCATAGAGCGGATGCTCCGGCAGATCGTGCGCCTTGCGGTAGGCAATCACGTCCTCATCCGACCAGTAGGCAAGCGGGTTGACCTTGATTCGGTCGTCGCTGGTCAGCTCGAAATGCGGCAGCACGCCGCGCTCTTTGGTCTGGTAGCGCTTGCGGCCGGTGATCCAGCCACCAAACTTTTCGAGCGCCGGCTCAAGCGGCTCGGTCTTCCTGATATGGCAGCAGGAATCCGGGTCGGATTCCCAAAGGTCGCCGTAGGGATCGAAGCGAGCGACGTCGGCCGGATCTGGTGTCAGCGAGACGATATTGGTGAGGCCAAGCTTTTGCTTCAGCGTCTCGACGTAAGCGAGCGTTTCCGGAAAATGCTTGCCGGTCTCGAGGAAGTACACCGGCAGGTCCGGATTGATCTGCGCCACCATGTGCAGCAGCACGGCAGAATCCGCGCCGAACGACGACACCACAGCGGCATCACCCGGCAAAAGTTCGGTCAGCGCCTGCTTCAGCACGCCGACGGAATCCATCTCGTCGAACATGCCATTGAGCGCCATGATGCCCAACGTGCGCAGCTTGTCCGGCTGCTTGAGGCTGTGCAGCATCTCATTCATTGCCGTACAGCGCCTCCTTGAACGGCTTGTCGCCGAGCCGGCGGAAGGCGGCAATGAACGGCTCGTCGACGCTCTCGCGGCGCGCGATATAGGCATCGACCAGCCGCTCGACCGCGTTAGGCACGTCCTCAGCCTCAAAGCCCGGCCCGAGGATTTTGCCCACGGCAGCGTTCTCCGTGGCGTCGCCGCCGACGGTGATCTGGTAAAGTTCGCCGCCCTTCTTCTCGACGCCGAGAATGCCAATGTGGCCCACATGGTGGTGCCCGCAGGCGTTGATGCAGCCGGAAATCTTGATCTTGAGATCGCCGATTTCCTTCTGCCGCTGCGGCGATGAGAACTTTCGCGACAATTCTTCGGCAATCGGGATCGAGCGCGCTGTCGCCAGCGAGCAAAAATCCATGCCGGGGCAGCAGATAATGTCGGTGATTTCGCCGACATTGCCGGCTTCGAGTTTCGCTTCGACCAATGCGTCGTAGACCGTACGCAGATCGGTGATTGCAACGTGCGGCAGCACGAGGTTCTGCTCGTGCGTCACCCGCAACTCGTCGAACGAGTATTTTTCGGCGATGTCGGCGACCGCATCCATCTGCGCGGCAGTGGCATCGCCCGGCGGCTTGCCGATCGGCTTTAGCGAAATGGTGACGCTGGCATAGCCCGGCACGCGGTGGGCATTGAGGTTGTTCTCGAGCCAGCGGCCGTAGGCCGGATCGAGAATCTTCTCTCGGGCGATGTCGATTTTGGTCGCCGGCAGGGTCGCGAAGGCTGGATCGGCAAAATACGCCGAGATGCGATCGAGCTCTACCTGAGGCAGCGTCAGCACGCCGCCGCGGATCTCGGCAAACTCGGCCTCGACCTGACCCTTGATGGTTTCGAGGCCTTCCTCGTGCACCAGGATCTTGATGCGGGCCTTGTACTTGTTGTCGCGCCGACCATAGCGGTTGTAGACGCGCAAAATGCTCTCGAGATAGGCGAGCAGGTCGGTGTTCGAGACATAGGCGTTGATCAGCTTGGCGATCATCGGCGTGCGGCCGAGCCCGCCGCCGACCCAGACCTCCCAGCCGATCTCACCAGCGCCGTTCCGCGCCGCCCTGAGGCCGATATCGTGGAACTTGATCGCCGCGCGGTCGCTCGGCGCGCCCGTCAGCGCGATCTTAAACTTGCGCGGCAGGAACGAGAATTCCGGGTGGAGGCTCGACCACTGCCGAATAATCTCGGCGACGGGGCGGGGATCGATGATCTCGTCGGCCGCGGCGCCCGCGAACTGGTCGGTCGTCGTATTGCGAATGCAATTGCCCGAAGTCTGGATCGCATGCATCTCGACTTCTGCGAGATGGTCGATCATGTCGGGAATGTCGCTGAGCTTGGGCCAGTTGAACTGGATGTTCGTCCGCGTGGTGAAGTGGCCATAGCCACGGTCATAGGTGCGGGCAATATAGGCGAGCTTGCGCAACTGCTTCGAACGCAGCGTGCCATAGGGCACGGCGATACGGAACATATAGGCGTGGAGCTGCAGATATAGGCCGTTCATCAGCCGCAGCGGCCGGAACTGGTCCTCGTTGATTTCGCCGGCGATGCGCCGGTTCACCTGATCCCGGAACTGGGCCGCGCGGGCGTTTACAAACGCCGCGTCGAACTCGTCATATCGATACATGGTCGTCCTCAGTCAGATGCTGCCGGTCGAACACCGGGGTGGTCGAGCCCGTCGCGCGGATGCGTTCGCGCAGGCGGTCCGGCACGATTTTCCCGTCCCTGACGGTGACGTTCTCGATCTCGAGGCTGAGAATGCGCAGCGTCGCCTTGGTCCTGGCAATCGCCTCGTCGCGAGCCGCCGTTTCGTTCGCAGAGAACAACCGCACCTGCTGCAGGTCTTCAACCCACGCGCCGTTGCGGTCGAGATAAACCGTCGCGCCCGAAACAAGCTCGTTGCCGGTCAGGATTTCCATTACGCCACCTTGAACTGCTGCTCGGCCAGCGCCGCGGCGCCCGCCCAATCGCCCGCCGCAACCGCCTCGCCGACGAGGATCACCGCCGGACCATCGGCAAAATCCACCGCGCCGCCGGCGAGTTCGCCGATCGTGCCGCGATGCAATGACCGGCCAGCACGTCCCGCATTGACGACGATGCCGACGGGAATAGCCGCGCCGAGGCCGTTGGCCATCAGCTTGGCCGCAACTTCAGGGGCGATCGACTTGCCCATATAAAGTGCCAGCGTCAGGCCTGAGGCTGCGAGCGCCGCCCAGTGCTTGACCTCATCATCGTCGGCACCGTGTGCCGTCGCCAGAATAAAACCCGACGACACTTTGCGCAGCGTCACTGGCGTCGCCGTATCCGCCGCAGCCGCCAAAGCGGCCGAAATGCCCGGCACGATCGTGTAAGGAATGCCGGCTTTGCGCAGCGCCGCGATTTCCTCGCCGGCGCGGCCGAATACCATCGGGTCGCCGCCCTTGAGCCGCGCGACGCGCTTGCCCTCGCCCGCCAGCCGCACGATCAGCGTGTTGATCTGCGCCTGGCTGAAGGAATGGTGGCCTTTGGCCTTGCCCACCGAAATGCGCTGCGCATCGCGCCGGCCCATCTCGATGACGGCATTCGGCACGAGCTGGTCATGCACGATGACATCGGCTTCCTGCAGTAGCCGCTGCGCGCGCAAGGTCAGTAGGTCCTCGGCGCCCGGCCCGGCGCCAATCAGGTGCACGATACCGGTTTCGCCAGTCTGGCCGGAAAGCAGCTCGCCGGCGACTGCCTCGCCCTGCCCGGCTTCAACCGCCCGGGCCACGTCAGCCGACGTCGCCAGCGTCTCAAAATACCGCCGCCGCGCAACGAGATCAGGCAGCGCATGCAGCACGCGATCCCGCAACGATCCCATCAGCCGCGCGAGGCCGCCGATCTCCGGCGCCAGCATCGCCTCGATCTTCGCCCGCACCAGCCGCGCCAAGACCGGCGCTTCGCCTTCGGTCGAAACAGCAATCGTCAGTGGCGCCCGCTCGATAATCGACGGCGTATAGAAATCACACTCGTCCGGACGGTCGACCGCATTGACCGGGATTTTGAGCGCCCGCGCAGCAGCGATAGCCGCTTCGCCTTCGGGACCGCGATCGGTGACGAACAGCAGCGCGACGCCATCGAGATCGCTCTCCATGAACGGTCGCTCAACGACACTCACGGGAAGAGAGGAAAAATCGGCGTCGATGCGAGACGCTACAATCACGACTGATGCAGTAGTCTTAACGGCCAACCGGGCTTTGTTGAGGGCTTCTTCTCCACCGCCGACGATGACGATGCGCTGACCCTTGACCTTGTAGCTCAACGGAAATGTGTTGAGTTCACCCATTCATGACCTGTGCCGAAGTGAGCGCATAAATAGGGGATTCCAGCTCTTTGACGCAAGGTATTGAAATACAATCGCTTTCATATTTCATCCTGAGGCCTCGGCTTAGAACCGCTGAGGTACTCTAGCCCGGTCCCTCGCCAAAAGAATCCAGCGGCTGCCTCACTGATAAAATATTTCCTGTTGCCGGAGCGTTACCCCTGGCGGGTCGGCACCCTGACCACGAGCCCATTGATCTCGTCGCGGACCTTGATCTGACAGGAAAGCCGGCTCGTCGGCTTCACCTCGAAGGCGAAGTCCAGCATGTCCTCCTCCATCGGCGACGGCCCGCCGACGACCTCGGTCCAGGCGTCATCGATGTAGACGTGGCACGTCGCGCAGGAGCAGGCGCCGCCGCATTCGGCAACGATCCCGGGCACGCCATTGAGGATCGCCGTCTCCATGACGGTCGAACCAATTTCGCCCTCGGCTTCGATTTGCTCGCCGTCGGGCTCGATATAGGTAATTTTGGGCATTTGAGGCTCTGGAGGAGCGGCGCGCTATCGCTGGGCGCCGCGATACGCCGGATATAACGGCGCCCTCCCCGGCCTGCAAGGCGGAAACGCCCGGCACCGTTGAGGCAGGAGCAACCGTGATGTCAGTCGATTTCGGCGTCGATCTCGGCGATGCGGCGCGCGACGAACGTGCGGACTTCCTCGACCGCGAAGTGGATGTCTTCGACGCGCTCCGGATTGACCGCCTCGCCTTCGTTGAGCTCGGTCTCCATCACGTGGGCATGTTCGGCCAGCGACCAGGCGCCGACCCCGACTGAAGCGCCCCGGATGATGTGGAGGTTATGCAGAAGATCGGGCACCGAGCCCGACCTTTCGAGACGATCGAAATGGGCAGCCAGGACTTCGTCGAAATTCCTCAAAATCTCGCCCTCGAGGCCGACATCGCCGAGCGCCTGTTTGGTCAGGTGCATCATATCGATCGGCCGCGCCACGGGGCGCTTGCTGGCCTCTTGCGCTGGCCGCGAAACTTCGACGCTCATCGCCACTGCCGTTACTCCCCCAACATCCCGCTAAACCACGGGAATTGCAGACTAGAACGGTGCGATGAACCCGCATTTACGGCTGAGGTTGCAAATTGTGCGGGCACGTCAGCTATTCGCTAACCATGCGCGAGCGTCGGGCCGACTTTGAGCGCGCAGCTCTTATCCACAGATCAGTGGGACGCTCTGCCGGGGCCTTGCCGGCCGATTATTTCATGGCCGCATTTGAGGCCAATTCTCGCCACCTTGATGGTTAAGGTCGCCTCACCAGGGACGGGAACTCATCACGCGAAATTAACCTTTGCTTAACTTTGCACTCGGTTTGGCTCAAATTGAATGTATTAATGAGCCAGTACCAGCGCGCGGCGGCAAAGGTTTCGGGGCGATATCGGGCATTTGCATCGAATTGTACCCAGTTGGGCACCATCAGGGAAACAGGTGCCTGCCCAACATGACTCCAGCGTACCGCCTGTCCGCCTAAAGCCGACGCGAGAGTTGTAAAGAGTATGGCAAAAAAACCCACGACAGCTTCGAATGATCCCGCCGCGCTGGCCTTTTCGGCGGTTGAAGACGCCCTGAAAGATTCGGTGTTCAACCTCGACGAAGACGTCGAGGAGCGCAGTCCTGCCCCGCAATTCCGGGAGAACCGCGAGCGGCTGCGTACCGCCGATAAGCTGGCGGCACAGACCTCTTCGGTCGCCAACGACGATCGCTATCAGGGCCGCACGCCATACAGCATGCAGGCCAAGGCCTCGACTCAGCCGACCTATATCGCCATCGGCCTTTCGGTGGTCTGGGTGGTCGCGGTGGTGCTCGCCGAAGTCCTGCGCCTCCGCGCCCAGGGCGATGGCGTACCGCTTTTTGCCAATGCGCTGGAACTCGTCGGCTTCCTCGCGATTCTGGTGCTGCCGGTCGCGATGTTCTTTGCCATCTCGACGCTGGTGCGCCGGGCCCAGGAACTGCGGCTTGCCGCCGGCTCCATTACGCAGGCCGCTGTGCGTCTCGCCGAGCCCGAGACGACTGCGTCTGAAAAGGTCGCCTCCGTCGGGCAGGCTGTGCGCCGCGAAGTCAACGCCCTCGGCGACGGACTCGAGCGCGCCTTGTCGCGTGCCGGCGAACTCGAAGTAATGATTCACAACGAGGTCACCGCGCTCGAACGCACCTATTCCGAAAACGAATCGCGCATGCGCGCCCTCATCCAGGAACTGGCAAGCCAGCGCGACAGCGTCATCACCAATACCGATCGCGTCCGCGAGGCGATTACCGAGTCCCATACGGGCCTCGTCTTCGACCTCGACATGATCTCCCAGCGCATCGCCGGCACCATTATCGAGAGCGGCGGTAATCTGACCCGTGGCCTTGAGACGGCGGGCAACTCGCTGACCTCGACTTTCGGCGAGCGGACCGAATCCTTCATCACGCTCGTCGACAACCGCAGCAATGAGCTGCTGACGGCGCTCGACGATACCGCCAACCGGCTGAACCTGACGCTCGAAGACCGCGCCTCGAACCTCTCGCAATCCTTCGAGAGCCGCACCTACGAAATGAGCACGACGATCGACCAGCGCATGAACGCTTTGGTCGACGCCCTCGACACGCGGTCGAGCAGCCTCTCTGAAGCCATCGACGAGCGCACCTCGACCCTTTCGACCCTCTTGGCGGAAGGCGGCTCGACGCTGCTCGACCAGCTCCGCGATCGCGGCCACGAAGTCTCGGGCTCGCTCGACCTCACCGGTGCCCGTATCGCCGGCGACATCACCCAGCGCGCCAAGGATGCCGAAGCGCTGTTCGCCTCGATGGCCCAGCAGCTCGACGAAAGCGTCTCGGTCAACGTCAACGCCCTCGAAAGCCGCCTCCACTCGGCGCTTATCGAAATCTCCGGCAATCTCGACGAAAGCACGGAACGCGCCCGCATCACCCTGGCCGGCGCCGGCTCGCAGACCATGTCGCAGTTCGATCAGCGTATCGACGAGCTGGCCAACATCATCGACACCCGCATCCAGGGTCTCGAAGGCGTTGTCGGCGACAAGGGCGAGCGGCTGGTCGAAAGCCTCGACAAGCACACCGCGGCATTCGCTGCCCGTGCCAACGTGCTTGAAATGGCCCTCGACGAAAAATCGGGCCACTTCAACGACATCGTCAACCAGCACACGCACGACATGACCGAGACGCTCGGCCAGCGCATGAAGCAGGTTACCGACGCCATCGCCAACCGCTCGAGCGAGCTGACCGATGCACTCGAAGGTCACGCCAACGTCCTCGCCGACGCGCTCGACAACCGTCTGCAGTTGCTCAACGACACGATGCGCGGCCGCACCGACGAATTCGCCGGCGCACTCGATACCCGCACGCAGTTCCTCAACGACGCCCTCGACAGCCGCACCAAGACGCTGTCGTCGGCCCTCGATGGCCGCACGCAGGAGCTGACGGCGACCCTCGAAAGCCGTACCCAGCAACTCGGCCAGACGGTCGAGGCACGCGTGCAGGAAATCGCCGCGACCCTCGAAGGTCATTCGGATCTCCTCAACGATGCGCTCGATCAGCGCTCGCGGCAGCTCAGCTCGACCCTCGACCAGCGTACCCAGCAGCTGGCCAGCGCCATTGCCACCCGCTCGACGGAACTATCCGAAGCGCTTGGCACCCGGACGCAGCAACTTTCCGATACGCTCGGAAGCCACACGTCGGCGATCTCCGGCACCATCGGCGATCGTACGGTCGAGCTCGCCCGCACCATCGATGCCCAGGGCGAAGCGGTGCGCGACAGCATCGACGCAAGCCTCCGCAATGTGAATGCAGTGATGTCCGACCGCTCGGACATGCTCTCCAACCTCATCTCTGCCAAGGTGGCCGAGGTGAACGACAATCTCGGCCGCGGCATCGACTCCGCGATCCTCAGGATTGCCGATGCCGAAGGCGGCGTGACCGGCCGCATCGACACGGCGGCAGCAACCGTCGGCGAGAGTGCCCGCAAGGCCGCTGATATCATCGAGACCGGCGTAAATTCGGCCCGCAAGGCCATCACCGACATGGTCGACCAGCGCCTCGGCACCCTGCCCGAGGCGATCACCGCCCGCGCCGACATCACCGCCGAACGGCTGGCCGCGCTCAACAGCGCGATCAACACCGCTCTGGTGCAGTCGATGGCCGACCTCGAATCCGGCGCCGACCGGCTCGAAGAAACCATCTCCCAGCGGATCGTCAACGCCACTGCCGATATTTCGAGCGACGTCACCGCCACTGCCAACCGCATGGATATCGCGGTCAAGGCAGCCCTCGAACAGCTCCAAGTCGCCGCCCACACCATCGAAGACATCATCGAGGTCAAGGCCGTCGCCGCTGCCGAGGAGGTTTCCGGCCGCGTCGTCGAGATCCATAAGGCCGTCAACGAGCAGACCAGCGCCTTCGCGGCCCTCGTCAACGAAAAATCCGAGCAGTTGCATGTCGCCCTGCTCAACCACGGCAACGTGCTGCGCGATGCATTGGGCGAGAACGCCCGTGAGGCCGAAGCGATCATGGCCGTATCGAGCCAGCGTATCCTTGGCGACGTTTCGTCCGCCCTCGGCAAGCTCAACGAAAGCAACGAGCTGCTGCAAAAGGTGCTCGACGCCTCGACCAGCAACCTTGCCAGCCTCGAGAGCAGCGTTGCCGACCAGACCGCCTCCTACTCGGCGACGGTTCGCGACGCGATCGGCTCGACCGAGGAAGCCGGCCGGCTCGTCAGCGACCACGTCACCGCGCTGCAGAACACCATCCGCGGCATGGTCGGCGAATTCGGCACGATGCTCGGCACACTCGGCGAAGAGGCCAAAAGCCTCGACCAGGCCGCCTCCTCGCTCAATACAGCGAGCAGCTACGCCGTCTCCAATCTCGACGAGCGTCGCAACGCCATGGACGCGCTGGCGCAGAGCTTCACCACCCGCGCCGACGATATCGACGGCCGGATGCGTGGCTTCGCCCAGTCGATCGCCGACACCATCAACGACACCGAGCGCCGCATCATCGCCGCCCGTGAGACGATGGAAGACGCGCTGGGCTCGACCTCGAGCTCGGTCGAAAGCGTGATGGCAAGCGCCAAATCCACCTTGCGCGATGCCTTGACCGAGACGACGGACCAGGTGTCGACAGTGATGGCGAACTCCACGTCCACGCTCCGCGATGCGTTGGCGGACACGACCGGCCAAGTGTCGAGCGTCATGGCAAATGCCACCGCCAGCCTCAGCGAGGCGCTGACCGATACGACAGGCCAGGTGTCGAGTGCGCTCAATGCCAACGAGTCGCTGCTGACCAGTGCCCTCGCCAAGAACGAGGACAAGCTCGACAACGCCCTCGCCGGTCTGCGCGACAAGTTCGACACCGTATTCTCTGGTGCCGAGGAACGGCTGCAGGCGGTGCTGTCGGGGGCCGAAAGCCAGGTCAACGAAACACTGAGCAACACCGCGGATCGCGTTTCGACCGCCCTATCGCTGACCACCGGCAACGTCACCAACGTGATGAACACCACGTCGGGCGCCCTTGCGGAGGCGATCAACACCAACACCGGCACCGTCGCCGATGCCCTGAAGCAGACCAGCGCCGACGTTGCGGCACGGCTTGCCGATATCCGCGGCACGGCCAGCACCGAGAGCCAGCGCGCCAACGAACTGCTGCGTCAGACGCAGCAGACGATGATCGCCGAGATGCAGAAGGCTCTCGAAGAGGCCACCAAGCGCTTCAACGAGACCGCCGCCGCCATGCGCTCGACCGCCAAGGAAGTTTCCGGCGAGCTCGAAGCCACCCGCTCCGAACTGGCACGCGGCGTCATGGAACTGCCCGAGGAGACCCGGGCCAGCGCCGCTGCGATGCGCCGCGTCGTTGCTGAACAGATCGAGGCGCTGAGCGAGCTCAACGACATCGTCCGTTCGCAGTCGGCGGCCCACGACATCAACGAGCGCCGCGAGCAGTCGCGGCCTGCGCCCCAGGCCATGCCGCGTGTCGAGCCGCGCCCCGAGCCGGTCCGTCAGGAGGCGCCACGCCCTGAGCCCCGCGCCCCGGAGCCTGTCGCTCGGCTCGTCGAGCCCGTGCCTGCCGCACCGCGCCCGGAGCCTGCCCGTCCCGCCCCGGCCTTCACCGCACGGGCAGAGGCCGCGCCTGCCCCGGCATTCCAGCCGGCGGCCCGTGTCGAAGTTCAGCCGGCCCGTCCCGCGCCCGAGGTCCGTCAGCCTGCACCGCGTGAAGTCCAGCCTGCTCCTGCGGCGACCAACGGCGCCACGCCGCGTGGTGGCGACGACAACGGTGGCTGGCTGCGTGACGTGCTGCGTAATGCCAGCGCCAAACAGGCCGGCAATCAGACGCAGAACAGCCAGCTCTCGGGCCTGACCGAGGAGATCGCCCGTTCGATCGACCTCAACGCCTTGTCGGAAGCTTGGAGCCGCTATCAGGCCGGCGAGGCTAACGTGTTCTCGCGCCGGATCTATACGCTGACCGGCCAGGGCACTTACGACGAAGTCCGAAAGAAGCTGCAGCGCGATCCCGATTTCGCCAAGACCGCGCAGGCCTATATGGGCGAGTTCGAACAGCTGCTGAAGCGCGCCGCCGCCGGCCCCCGTCCGGCTCAGGAATCGCGCGAGTACCTGCTGTCGGATCGCGGCAAGGTCTACACCATGCTCGCCCACGCCAGCGGCCGGCTGAACTGATCGAAGGAACCCGCGGGTTTGTTGGGGCCCCGCTTCGGCGGGGCCTTTCTTTTAGCTCGTGGCCTTCGGTCCGCCCTTGAGCGGTTTCAGCCGGATGGAGACCAATACGGCGATGGTCGCCAGGGCCCCGAGGACCGCAGAGGCAAAGAAGGCATGGTACCCGAACGCCGACGCCAGGGGACCAAAGCCGAGCAGCACAAGAACGGCAACGCCCTGTTGCACGACGTAGGAGGAGCTCTGCGCCTCCGCCGCGATATCCTCGCTCGTCCAATTGGCGATGAAGTGCATGGCGCCGAGATAGCCCACCGCGAACGTCACTGCGTGCAGCAGTTGCAGCGCGAACAGCAATGGCACCGGTGGGCCGAGCGCAGTCAATGTCCAACGCACAGCCGCGACCACCGACGAAGCGAGGATCATCTGGCGCGCCGAGACGCGCTTGCCGAAACGTGGCCACAGGAACAGCACCGCCGCTTCGCCAACCGCGCTAACCGCGATAAGCGGGCCGATAAGGCTCTCCGGAACACCCTGCTGCTTCCACAACAGGCCCGCAAAACTGTTGATGATCGAGTGCGTCGCCTGCACGAGCGCAAACGCCACGATCGGCAGGATGAACCACGGCTGCATCACCTCGCGCAGCCGGCTGGCACCAGCCGTCGCTTGTGGCACCTGCGCGCGGTCGGGAGCGCGGAACGGGGGCAACTGCAGTGACAATACCGCCCGCAACAATGACCAACCGATGAGGGTCGGCAGGAAAGCACCCGGCCCGAACCAGCCAACGAGCAACGTCGTCCCGGCCGTGGCGATAATGTAGCCGATCGTGCCCCAGGCGCGGATGGCGCCGAAGGAAGTGCCTCGCCGCTCCGTCATGCGCAGGGTAGCGGCGTCGGTCACTGGCATCATGGCGCCGACCGGCACCTGAAACACCGTCCAGACGATCGCGAGGCCAATGACCCCCGCCGCGACGTAGAAGGCGAACGGCAGGAGGCCGGCGACCATCGACAGGATGATGATGACCTGCCGCCAATCGGCAGCGCGGTCGGCGAGACGGCCGACGATGATGTTGAACAGCAGCAGCGCCAGAACCGGGCAGGCACTGATGAAGCCGATTTCGCTCGGCGACATGCCCTTGTCGGCCAGCCACACCCCGAAATAGGCGCCGGCGACACCGTTCGTCGTCAGGGCAGCGAAATGATAAAAGGTGGCATGCAACTCGGGCGAGATGCGCGCCGCTGTGGGTGGGGTGGCCATGGAGAACTCCAACGGCCCACCTATAGATTATTTCTGGCGCTCCGAAAGATGGCAGAACCAATTACCGGCATCAGGCCGCGCGAACCGCGTATTCGTGCGCCGGCGTCAGCGCGTCCAGGAACTGGTCGGCGCAGTGGGACCAGGTGAAGGTGCCGGCAAAGGCCCGCGCCCGCTCGCGGGAAAGCGACAGCGCGCGCCTGACCGCTACCGCCAGATCCTCGTCCATCGCGCCGCATGAGGGGTCCGTCAGCACATCGATCGGCCCGCTCACCGGATAGGCCGCCACGGGGACGCCGGACGACAGCGCCTCGATCATGACGTTCCCGAAGGTGTCGGTCTTGCTCGGGAACACGAACACATCTGCGCTGCGATAAAGCGCCGCGAGCTCCGCGCCGCGCTTGAGGCCGAGGAACACCGCCTCAGGATGCTGCTTCTTCAGCTCTTCGAGCTGCGGCCCGTCGCCGACCACGATTTTCGTGCCCGGCACGTCGAGATCGAGAAAGGCTGAGACGTTCTTTTCGACCGCCACGCGGCCGACATACAGCAAATGCGGCCCCGGCAGGTCCAAAAATTCGGTCTTGGGGCCGGGCGAAAACGCCGAAGCATCGACGCCGCGCGACCACACCCGGATATTGCGAAACCCCTGCCGTTCGAGGTCGGTCGCCACCGATTGTGTCGGCACCAGCGTTACGGTGGCGTCGGCATGGAACCAGCGGAGGTAGGCGTAGCTCCATTCGGAGGGCACCGGCATGCGTGCAGCTACATATTCGGGGAAGCGCGTGTGGTAGCTCGTGGTCGAGGCGAGACCGGTATCCCAGCAATGCAGCTTTGCCTGGAGCCCCAGCGGCCCTTCCGTCGCGATATGGATATGGTCGGGGTCGATCGCGCCAATCGCCTGCCCGACGGCGCCCGGCGGCGTAAGAGAAAGGCGGATTTCCGGATAAGTCGGCAGCGGCACCGTCCAGAAATGGCTCGGCGTCAGATATTGAACGTCGTGCCCCCTGCCCTTGAGGTCCCGTCCGACATTGTCGAGGCAGCGCACGACGCCGTTGGTCTGCGGGTACCAGGCATCGGTGACGATGAGGATGCGGCTCATGCGCGGGCCCTCCTGAGGCGCAGCCGCCGCTGGCCCGGCTGGCGCGGGGCGCGCGGCGCCTTGGGCGCCATCTCTGTCCAGGTAATCAGCTCGAACTGCCCGTCATATTCCTCGGCAACGGCAGTGCAGCTCTCCACCCAGTCGCCGGTGTTGATGTAGTGAACGCCCAGCCGGTTGTGCATGTCGGCGTGGTGGATATGGCCGCAGATGATGCCGTCGACGCCGGAGTCGCGCGCTTCGAGCGACAACGCTTCCTCGAAGCGGCCGATCACCGATACGGCGTTCTTGACCTTGTGTTTCGCCCAGGCCGACAGCGACCAATAGCTAAGGCCCAGCCGCCGGCGGCCCCAGTTGATGGCGATGTTGATCCTCAGCGCCGCCCGATAGGCCCAGTCGCCCACATGGGCGAGCCACTTGGCGTGCCGCACCACCACGTCGAACTGGTCGCCGTGGATGACAAGGTAAGTCTTGCCCTGCGCCGTGGTGTGGACCGTGCGATCGACGAACTCGACCTCGCCGAAATACGTCCCGAGATAATCGCGCAAAAACTCGTCATGATTGCCCGGCAGCACCACCATGCGCGTGCCGGCCGCGGCCTTTTCGAGTAGGATCTGCGCGAGCTGGTTGTATTCCACCGGCCAGTGCCAGGATTTCGACAGCCGCCAGCCATCGACAATGTCGCCGACGAGGTACATCACATCGGCGTCGTGCCAGCGCAGGAAATCGATGAGCTGGGCAACGCGGATCGGCCGCATCCCCAAGTGTACATCGGAGATGAAGAGCGTCCTGACGCGGCGTATTTCGCGGGTTTCTTCCGGCAACCGAATCTGCCCTCAGTTCCTGTCATAAATGATGACGCATGGCGCCAACACAATTGTGACAGCCTAACGGGTTGGGGTCAAAGAAGGAACAGCACCACCGCCACGACCATCAGCAAAGCGAGGATTGCACCCAAAAATCGCTCGGTATGGGTGCGTTTGAGGATCGCCTCGAGTTGCTGGCCGAACACCATCCAAAGCCCCGAGGAGAACGGCCCGATCAGCACGCAGCCGAGGGTCACCCAGAGGATGGCCCAGAAGCGGCCCGGCCCGCTGTCGACCACCAGCGCCACTAGCGACACCGCCATCGCCCAGGCCTTTGGATTGACCCACTGGAACAGCGCCGCCTCATAAGCCCGCATCGGCCGCTCGGACCCGCCCGCTTCGTGCAGTTTCAGGCCAAGCAGCGTCCACGCCATCCAGAGGAAATAGGCTGCCGCCGCGAATTTGAGGATGGTCTTGAGGACCGGAAACGCCTCGAATATCTCGCCAAGACCCAGACCAACTACAAAGACCATCAGCGGAAAACCGAGGCAGATGCCGATCATATGCGGCACCGTCTTGGCGATGCCAAAGCGCGCGCTGGACGTCATCAGCATCAGATTGTTCGGTCCCGGCGTAAAAAACGACGGAATCGCCGCCGCGAAAAACGCGGTCACCAGCGCGGCATCCATTGAGAGTCCTCCGTGACCATTAGGTCAGTGTTATTGACATAATAACAGGCAAGACATTTGAGGGCAAGGTCTCCCCGCTGAAGAGCGAATGTCATCCTCTCGCGCGACTGAGATCATCCTGCATCTGCCAGCAGCTGTCCCGGCCGGCACAAGTTCGTGTCCAACGAGCCAGCACTACACCTTTACCCCGGACCGGAACGACTTCCGGTCCACCCGATCTCCCCTCGCCAATCGTTCGTCGCGACCTCGCGATGACGAGGGGATGGGAGGAGTATGGGGCAGACGGAAGATAGGGGGATAAGCTTTGTGGAGAGGCAGGTGTTTCGGGGTTTTTATCCCGCTCAGCATCCTACCCGTGGCGAAACACAGGCCCCAAGTTGCAGACCCAGGCGGTAACGTTGTATCCTTCTCCGTAGAGAACGGCACAGAGTTCACACTCTGCCGTGGCGGGTCTCTGTTTTCATGAGCCTCAAGATCGCCTGCGTGGGGACGGCGATCGAAAAGGAACCGTCATGACCCGCACAGCACCAGTTATTCCCTCACGCCCGAATATTGTCACCCATCGCGCCTTCGCGCCCGCCATCGTTACTTTGGCCATTCTTTTGGGCATGCCGGCCCTCGGCGGACCACCGGCCTACGCCAAACCGAAACTGACGATCAGCGGCTGCAGCGACGAAGTCTCTAATGGCTCTGCGGCCAAAGCCTGCATCGACAAGGGAGTCAGTGACGGGGTAACCCGGACCATCATGTGCACCGTCAGCGGCAATTATTGCTGCAAGCAGTCGTCTTCCGGCTACATCAGCGGCTGCACCTCCCTCAGGGAGAGCTTTGCAGCACCGGGCACCGTTCTGCCCACGCAAGCGCAGCTACCTCCGCGCACGCTCGTCACGCCGATCATTGGCGGAGCGACCCCGCCTACCAGCGGGCTCAAAGTCGTGGGCGCCCCATAGGGAAGGCAAATTGCCGGGGCTTATCGAGCCCCGGCCGCTACGCCGCGAGCTTCTTCTTCAGCGCCACGATGAGGTTGTAGCTCGCCTCGATCTTCTTGGCGAAGGCCGGGTCTTTCTTGGCCTCGCTGACGAGGATGTCGTGGATCTTCTGGCCGAGATCGGCCGTGGGCACGGCGGTGTTGGAGAACAGCAATACGTTGACGCCCGCATTGACCGCCTTGACCACCGTCTGGCGAATGATTTCGTCATTGCTGTCCGATTTGAACAAGTCGCGGATGGCGCCCATTTCGAGGTCGTCGCTGATCACCGCGCCTTTGTAGCCAATCTGGCCGCGGAGGATGCTGCCGATCCAATACGACGAGAGGCTCGTCGGGAGCTGCTGCGGATCGGGCGGGGCGCCATAGCTGTCGATATAGAGGTGGCCGACCATGACGAAGTCGATGCCGCCCTGCCCGACCAGCGTCTTGTAAGGCTGCAGTTCGACCGGCTTCCACGTCGACGTGACGTCGACAAAACCTTTGTGGCTGTCGGTGGTCGAAGAGCCGTGGCCGGGGAAATGTTTTAGCGCCGTCAGCACGCCAGCCTGATGCTGCGCCTGAAGAAAGGCGTCGGCATAGGCAATGACCTTCGCCGGATCGGCGCTGAACGAACGGCCATATTTGCCGATGATCGGATTGTCCGGATTGACGTTGAGGTCCACCACCGGCCCGAAATTCACGTTGAAACCAAGCCCCGCAAGACCGGTCGCCGTCTTGGCGTAAATGGCCTCGGCCTGATCCGGCGTATCGTCCTTGGCCACATCCTCGGCGCTCGGCATCTCGGGGAAGCCGACCTTTGCTGACAGCCGCTGGACCTTGCCGCCCTCCTGATCGAGCGTGATGAACGGCTTTAGTGACGGGTTGGCGGCGACGAACGCCGCGTTCATCGCCTTCACCGCATCGAGGCTTTTGACGTTGACCCTCAGATACATGAGCCCGCCAACCTGACCGGCCTTGATCTCGCTGATCAGCGTCTGCACGCCCGGATCGGTGACGGCGCCCCCCTGGAAGCCGACGAGCACCATCTGGCCCGCCATTTGATCGAGCGTGGCGGCATTGGCAGAAACGGCGGCGGCGCCAATGGCGGCAGCGGCAATTGCGAGGGACATCAGCATGGTGCGCACGGAAGTTCTCTCGAAAGGTTTGATTCGGGCCAGCATGGAGTAGCATTGCGGCGAAATCCTTAACGGCGCCAGCCGGCAAGCTTCACGGGCTTGAATCGAGCCTTCAGGCCCAATTCATCTGAGCTCGCTTATGTCGCCAGCCATTGCTCTGGGGAATTTCAATGAAGCTCATTTTCTCGCTCACGCTCGCGGCGCTCGGCGGCCTTGCCGCCGCCGCAGCCCTTGCGGCGCCTGCCACCGCCGCCGATTGCAACGCCATCGCCAAGGCCAGCGACCGCGCCATCTGCGCCAATCCCGCTGCGGCAAAGGCCGACGCCGATATGCGCGCCGCCTTCGACGCGCTGATCGGCCATTCTACCCCGGCGGACCAAAAAGTGTTCCAGAACAGCCAGAGCGCCTGGCTCGATGACCGCCACACCGATTGCGACTACGCCGACGCGACCGAGAAGCCCGCCAAGCCTGCTGCCGCCGCAAAATGCGTGATCGATGAATCGAACGGCCGCCTCCGCTTCCTCGCGGGCCAGCCCGATGAGGGCCCCGGCGCGGCGGGTCGACAGGAA
>Ga0105239_10001368_pt1 | contig 32749 bp, 34 predicted proteins | sample KBSC44metaG_FD_92761 | JGI IMG/M metagenome (GOLD analysis project Ga0105239, IMG submission 92761) | Corn rhizosphere microbial communities from Kellogg Biological Station, Michigan, USA - KBS C4-4 metaG | ecosystem: Host-associated > Plants > Roots > Rhizosphere > Soil | place: Michigan, USA...
CGGATTTGGCTGACCACTGCAAGCAACGTCGCTTTGCTGCGCAGATTGGCGCTTATGATATCGTCATCGGTCCAGGTTTGCCCCAGTTTAACCGGCGAAACGGTGACGACGATGCGCTTGTCCGGAAACGCCGACCCGATCGCGTCGAGTGTCGCGCGCAGATTTTCCAGATTCTCCGCAAACGTGGTTGCCCGGAATTCCAGAAGCGGAAAGACATGATCGCCTTTGTTTTCGGGCCCGACCGCCGCGTAGCGGCCGTTGGATTTCACACGCCAACATTCGGTCAGGCCCAGCGTCAGAAGCACAACGTCTGCCTCGGCCAGTCCGGTGTCGATCGTGGCGCTGATGTTATCGCTCAATTCCACAAGCGCGGGCATGCTGCTTGCGAAGATGTGTCTGCGGTAGGGATCCTGAAAGACCTGCGGCCACGCTTTGGCACGTGAGAACCTGTTCCCACGCAGGGACCAGAAATCGTTCTCGCTCCACCGGCCTCGAGCGATGGCGCGCTCGATTTCCTGGTGGATGACGAACGTGGCGTAGTGATTGATATTATCTCGTTCCGGAAGGCGGCCGGCCATCTGCGTCGCGGGATCGAATGTGATGCCCGGGTAGTCGGGGTAAACCGCCAGTCCCTTTTGCCGGAGCGCCCGCCGGATCTCGACCGCGAAGCAGCTCCCCATCGCGAAGATTTTCGTGTCGGGGCCGATGAAGCGCGGGCCGCCGACAGTGATGCGTCGTCCCCGTTCGCTGTCCTTGAACAACGCGTTGCGCGGTTCGCTGCGGTCAAACCGTGATTCCACGATCATCGCGTTTATCCCCGAACCGCATCTTCCAGCAGCCGCACGAACTCCGCCTTCTGCGAGTCGTCGATCCAACGCACCACCGCGACCATGTCGTGTTCGTAGTCGATGAAGACGATGTTGTCGCCGTTGCCGATGAACATCACACTGTCTTCGCGTGCGGCGGGCGCGAGCTTGCGGTCTGTGTTCAAAAACCAGTTCATATAACCGTAGCCGGGATTGGGACCGGTCGGCGTCTTGGACAATTTGATCCAGGCGTCTGATAAAATCTGCTTGTCGCCCCACTTTCCATTGTTGAGACCGAGCAGTCCCATCCGCGCCAGATCGCGCGCGGAGATGAACATGCCACCGCCCCAATGCCCGCCGCCGGGGACGACATGGATGCGCTTGCCATCGAGCGTAACCCACGAATTGTCGTAGCCCTCCCAATGCCAGTCCGGCGATGCACCGATCGGGTCCATCACATATTCCTTCAGCACATCCGGCAGCGGACGCTTCCAGAGATGCGTAAGGGCGAGCGCCAGCGCATTGACGCGCACGTCGGAGTATTTCCATTCCTTGCCGACCGGTGGCGGCCCGGCGGCCAGTTCGTCCCAGGGATTCTTGCCCGGCCGGTCGGCCCACCATGGCTTGCCCCACATGGTGCCGACCCAGCCGGAGGTCTGGCGCAGCATCTGATCCCAGGTGATGGGCTGGTTGTGTGGCAACTCGAAATCCGGCGACGGATGGACATAGTCGAGCACGCGGTCGTTCACATCGCGGATCATGTGCTTGTCGAAGGCGATACCCGCCGTCGCGGACAGAAACGTCTTCGTCACCGAATGCGCCATATCGACTTTGTGCGTGTCGCCCCATTCGGCAACGATAAAGCTGTGGCGGATCACGATGCCATTTGCGGGCGCATGCGCCGTAAGCGGGCCGATCGGATCGGAGAACGGTCCCGCGAACTGGATCGGAATGGTGATGCGCAGATCGCGCTGGTCGATTACGCCATCCAGCGTGGACGATAGCTTGGTTTCGTGTGCAATGGCGAAATCGATCGCGGTCTTCAGCTTTGCCTTGTCGAAGCCTTCCTGGGCCGGCGTGTGCGTCTTCCACTGGTCGCCGGGCGGCGGAAGATAGCCGGCAGCGTACGCCGATGAGGCAAGGAGGACGACGGCTGTAACAAATGCCGCTCTCATGTCCGCGTCCTCCGCATCGCGGCAGCGATCTCCAGGCTCGCGGGATCGCCCTGCTGCTCCATGCCCCGGATCACGCCTTCGACGTCTTCGGGTGTAACGTTCTGTGAGAGCTTGAACTTGCCTTCGAGCACCTCGAAGCGCAGCGAGAAGCCGACGATAGCGCTCATCAACGCGTCCATCTTCTCCTCCGGCACCTTGTCTATGGTCCAAGGCATCTTCGGCGCGAGCTTGGCTTCTTCCACGGCCGACAGATCGATGAGCAATCGACAAAGCTGCTCGCCATCCAGACGCCGCACCGCGCCCCGGCCCTCGACGGCAATGTAATTCCATGTCGGGACGCGGCCCTTGGTGTCATACCAGTCGGGAGAGACGTAAGCGTCGCCGGCGATCATAGAGAATGCGACGGTTGCGCCATCGGCCAGCTCTGCTAGCGGATTGTTCCGCGCCAGATGAAACCGCACCGCGCCAAGCGGACCGTTGTCGGCGTCGACAACGACCGGTGCATAAGCAAAGCGCAACGTGCCATCTTGATCCGCTGCAAACGTTGCGAAGACGCGTTCCCGCAGCACCGCGTGGAGCGCAGCAACATCGTCCACCGCGAACGCGCGCGGGCGGTACATCAGATCCTGCGTCATACGCTGTATCCAGGAAGTAGCGGCACCATTCACACGAGTCCCGCCGTCTCCGGCAGGCCGAGCATGATGTTAAGGTTCTGCACCGCGGCGCCCGATGCGCCTTTGCCCAGATTGTCGAGCACCGCGATGAGCCGTGCCTGTTGTGTCTTGTCTTTGCCAAGAACGAACAATTTCATCCCGTTGGTGAGCTTCAGCATCTCGGCGTCGATGCTCTGTGGCAACACTGAAACCCCAGCCTTTTTCGCGGCCGTTGCAAGATCAATATAGTCGAGGTCCGCAACCTCGATCAGCTTCTCGCGGCGATAGGCGTTGGCAATCTCGCGATAGAGTTCGAAGACGTTCGGCTTTCCCGGAAGCGCCCACAACTGAAGCGGAACCTCCACGATCATGCCGCGGTAATAGCGTCCGACATTCGGTGAGAACACCGGCGAATGCGCAAGGCCGGCATGCACGCGCATCTCCGGCGCGTGCTTGTGTGCGAGCGTGAGTCCGTAAGTGCGCACCACCGTCTCGACATAGCGCGGTGAATCCTTCGCCTCGAACTCCTCGATCATCGCTTTGCCGCCGCCGGAATAGCCGGAGACACCCGTGACCGTCAGGGGAAAGTCCGGCGGTATGATCCCCGCGCGCACCAGCGGACGCACCAGTGCGAGAAAACCGGTCGGCCAACAGCCCGGATTGGAAACCCGCGTGGCCAACGCGATCCTTGCGCGCTGGCCGGGATCGAGTTCTGGAAATCCGTAGACCCAGTCGGGCGCCACGCGATGCGCGCTCGAGGCGTCGATCACGCGCACGTGCGCATTTTCGATTAGGGCGACCGCATCGCGCGCCGCCTCGTCCGGCAAGCACAGGATGACGACATCGGCCTCGTTCAACGCCGCGGTGCGGAAGTGCACGTCCTTGCGCTCCGCCTCCGACAGCCGCAGAAGCGCAAACTCGTCCCGGCCCGCCAAGCGCTCGCGGATCTCCAGACCGGTGGTACCAACCGCCCCATCTATAAAGACTTTTGCTGCCATATTCCTTGTCTGCGCCCGCCGCGCGAGGCCCTATCGTTGACAGATTGTGACAAGGCCTTTTAGCTCATATGTGGTGCTGATTCCGAGTCCTTCGGAATCGGCTTGCCGGCGCCTTGCGGGGAGGATGTCATGGACTTCAACAAGCTTTGGCAGAATTTCGTTGATACCGTCACCAACCATTATCTGGACTTCAACGGCCGTATGGGCCGCGCACAATATTGGTATTACATTTTGGTGGTGTTTGTCTTGGCGATCGGCGTGGCGATCGTCGCGTCGGTTACGACAAGAGCATTGTCATCTCTCTTCTCTCTGGCGTTGCTGCTTCCCAATCTCGGCATGACGGTGCGCCGGCTACACGACACAGGGAAGCCGGGCATCTGGGTGGTTCTCCCGCTCATTCCTGGCGTGCTGATGATCCTGCTCGGGTCCCTCGCCTTCCTGGGTGGCGCATTGGGCTTTTTGTTTTTCATCGCTGCATTCGCGACGATCATTTGGCTGCTGTGGCTCGCCGCTATGGCTGTGCTGATCTTTTTCTGCGCACAGCCGGGACAGGCTGGGGACAACATGTATGGTCCGCCGCCGCCGGTGTGGACGCCGGGGCCGTAGCGGCACGGCAATCGACTGCACAAACGCCGTCTCCGTCCGGAGGCGGCGTTTTGCTTTGAAGTGGAACAGGTGCGTGAACGTGCGCGCCTTACGGATTGATTGCGCAAAATACAGAGAAGGAGCATTCTCGGATTCGGTTCGACGGAGGATGCGCCATGACCAAATCGCGTACTGTCCTGTGTCTTGCTTCGATCACCGCTCTGTTCTGCGCGAGCGCCCAAGCCGGGCCGATCAACGTCACGACCTATCACTATGACAACCTCCGAACCGGCTGGAACCAGATCGAGCCAGGACTGACGCCGAAGAACGTCGCAAGCGCCAAATTCAAGCTCAAGGCTTCAACCGTGCTCGACGACCAGGTCGATGCGCAGCCTCTGGTGCTGGGTAGCCAAAAGGTCAATGGGCATGGCGCACGCGAAGTCGTCTATGTCGCAACCGAAAGCAACACGATCTACGCGATCGATGCCAACAATGGCCAGATCCTGCTACAGAAGAACTTCGGCGCCCCTGTGCCGATAAGCGAATTGCCGGGCGGCTGCGACAACAACGGACCGAATATCGGCATCGACTCGACACCGGTGATCGATACCTCCAGCAACACGATCTATGTCGTCACCGACACGTTCGAGAACGGCCACGCCGTCTATCGCATCCATGCGCTCGATCCCGAGACCCTGAACGACAAGGTGACGCCGGTTATCGTGACCGCGAGCGGCAAACTCTCCGACGGCTCGACCTACAATTTCAACGCTTATGCGAGCCGCCTGCGCGCCGCGCTTTTACTCGCGAACGGGAATGTCTATGCCGGTTTTGCCAGCTATTGCGACGTCGCCGCCGATCAGTCGCGCGGCTGGATCCTCGGCTGGCAGGCAAGCACGCTGGCGCCATTGCCCAACAACGAACTCACCAACAAGCTCAAGACCTCGACCGACGATTTCTTCCTGACTTCGATCTGGATGTCGGGCTATGGCCTCGCCTCAAGCGTCGCGGGCGACATCTACTTCGTCACCGGCAATTCCGACTACAGCGGCGATTCCTACAACAAGGTGCGCAACATCGCCGAAAGCGTCGTGCAGCTTTCGCCTGATCTTTCGACGGTGAAGAGCCTGTTCACCCCGATGGGCGATCTGGGCTGGCAGAACCTTGACATCTGGGATGCCGATTTCGGCTCCGGCGGCGCGATGCTGCTCCCGCCGCAACCCGGTTCGGATGCCAACATCCTCGTCGCCGCGGGCAAGGTCGGCGTGATGTACGTGCTCAATGCCGACGATCTGAACAACGGCAAAGCCAATGGCGGCAAAGCGTTCAGCACGGCCGATGTCGGATCGTGCTGGTGTGGCCCGTCCTATTACAAGGCGAGCGATGGGTTCGGACGTGTGGTGACAAGCGGCAACAACGACGTCGGCATCTGGAAGGTCGTCGCCGGGACAAAGCCGAAGCTCGTCTCCAAAGGAAGCCCGGGTAGCGTCGACGGTGCCCAATTCCCCGGCTTCTTCACCAGCGTCTCATCGAACGGAACGCTGGCAGGAACAGCCGTTGTCTGGGCCGTCGGACGGCCCACCGACAGCAATCCAGCGAACGTCAGCCTCTACGCTTTCGATCCGGCCAAGGGCAAGCGGCTGTTTTCGGGCGTCGCGGGAAGCTGGCCCAACGCGGGCGGCGATTCCAATATCGTGCCGGTCGTGGCGAATGGAAAAGTCTATGTCGCGGCCAACCAGTCGCTTGCGATCTTCGGTGTAAGTAACACTGCTACAAAAGCTACGTTGCCGGTTCCGAAATCCGTCGATATGCGTCTTCCGCTGGCACAAGGTCAGCACGAGATCTACGGCATCGTCAGCAGCATCGCCGGTAATGCGATCGTCATCCACACCCGCAACGGGCAGATGGTGAATATCGATGCGACTGCCGCGTCCGCGAATTTCGACAAGGCGCAGCCTCGGATCGGACACGCGCTGGCCGCACGCGGCAGGATCGCTGCCGACGGCACGCTCAAGGCAGATATCGTTCTGCACGCGAAGGATCATCCGGTGATGTGGCCGGCGGATCGCTAAAAGCGGGCTCAGGCCGCCAGGTTCTCGCGCAGCTCGTAAACGGCCGCGTTGAGAATGTGGCTGACCGATCCGTGCCCGCCGAACGGAAGATAGACGGTTTCGAACCCGACGAAGCGCGCATCGGCGTTCTCGCCGCCGATCGTACCCCGAAACGCGTGGGGGTGACCTGATATCCGCACGAGATCATAGGACGCGCGCAATTGCTTGCCGAAGCGCGGCGACAGTTCAGTGAGTTCACTGACGCGCTTGCCCTGGTGATTGACGCCATAGGCGCGCACATGCGCGTGACCGATATATTCGAATTCGTAGTCGGCGCCATCATCGACCACCGCGGCGACGCTGGCAAAATCGTTGAACTTGCCGAACCGCTCGTCGCGCCACGCGCTATAGGGCGGAAGCGCGTGCCATCCTTTCCATTTCTTCCAGGCCTGCACCAGCGCATCGGTTTCGGCGCAGGCAAGGTCCATGAACCCGACCGAAGTAACGGACGTCTTTTCGTAGAAGTGGCCGGCGGCTTTCAGCATGAAAACCCCGCCACGCCACAGGTCGCTAGGCGACGATCGAAAGCAATGGGCACGTGCTCCAACCCTTTGGGTGCGCGTTTGGCCTGTCCTCAACGGGTGGAACAGCCGCCGGTTGCAGGTGCGATCCGGCAAGTTCCCAAAATTGGTTAGCGAGCGGTAAATGCGTACACAAAAAAAACGGCCCGGCTTTCGCCGGGCCGCCATGTGAACGCACTTGAGAGAGATCAGAACGCGCCGATGCCGTTCGGCGTGCCAAGGCCGGTGGGGCCATCATAGCCGGCCACGCCGGTGCACAGATACGAACCACCGCAGCTGCCATTGCTGCCCGACGTGACGTCATAGAGCGAACCAGTGTTGTTGTACGGGTCGCTGCCATAGTTCACCGCACCGCCATTGGCGCCGTACACGCCCGCGATCAACGGAGCGGCAACGCTCGTACCGCCGAATACGAGCCAACCCGAACGTCTGGAACTGGTCGGGCCATAGACGGCCACGCCGTGTTGGGATCGGCAACGGCAGACACATCGGCCACCGTGCGCCGCGAGCATCCAGAGTCATGTTGCCATGTCGGCTTGGCATAGAGCGCGCTGCAACCGCTGCCCGCACCCGACCACACCGTTTCCGTCCAGCCACGGCTATTGCTCGCCGTAACCAAATGTGTTCCGCCAACCGCCGTCACGTGCGGAGACGAAGCCGGAAATTCGACACCGTAGCCATTGTCACCGGAGCTGACCGTGACCGCGATACCGGGATGATTGTAGGAGGACTCATAGGATTGCGAGCCGGATTCACCGCCGCCATAGGAGTTGCTGATCGCGTGCGCGCCAAGGCTTGCCGCGGTGTTTTCCGCCGCCGCGAGGTTGCCGAACGTCGCCGATGTCGCCTCGACGAGGTAGATCTTGCAATTGGGGCACATGGCGCTCGCCATATCCAGATCGAGCGCGGATTCCTGCGCCCAGCCTGTGTTCTGGGCCGGGTAGTTGCCCTGCTGGCCGTTCTGATTGAGTTTCTTGAAGCAGCCATTCGCCGTCGTGCAGGCCGGCAGACCGAACTGCGCGCGATAGACGCCGAGATCGGATTCCGCGTTGTTGTAGCCATAGGCATCGACGATCGCGACGATAGTCGATGAACTTCCGGTCGCAGTCACATTGTAGGCACTGCGCAGACTGGCCGGGCTGTAACCCGAGGGCGCCGGCGGATGCATCGCCGGATTTACCAGCAAGTGACCCGCGGCATCCGTCACGACATGGGCGTGACAGCGCGCTGCGTGTCCGGCCACCAGGCCGCAGACCCGCTTATGGTAGGTATTACCCGACCGTTCCACCTGCGCGTTCGCGCCAAAGGAAAGGCCGAGGACAATGAAAGCTGACAGTAGTCCACCGGTTAGCACACGATGCATGAGTCGCTCCTCTTTGCAGGAATACTCTCGCATTCGCCCGATTTTCCGGGCCTTTGTTGCGAGAACATGCCCCTTGTACTTTGGTTCTAGCAGAGATGCGGCGCGGATCACAGACAAAAGCCAATCTAAAGTGGTTTCCACGGGTACGTTTTATTTCAAAAGCCGAATAACGAGTTCCATTGTTCGAGAGCGCACACCGCTGGCCTGCCCCATTCTTGCGCGGGCTCGTGCCTTCCATTTCAGGTGCATCTCCCCTGGGAACACGTTTTGCCCAACACCGCGTCCCTTAACGAAAAGCGACGAGAAACAACGAAAATGGAAAAATAGGTTGATCTCGAAGAAGAACCGCCTTAACGCGTAACCGGACCGAATTCAGTCCAAGGAGAAGACCGTGAAACTCAAAGAACTCAGCGAAAGCGTTGCCAAGACCTGTGACATGCAACCGAGATCTGTTTTCAAGGCGCAGATCGAGACGTTCCGCCAGTTGCGTGCGGCGATCGAGGGCGGCGACCGCGTGGTGATTCCGGGATTCGGTATGTTCTTTCTCAAAGAGTTTGCTGCCGAAGACGGCAAACCGGCAGAAAAGGCCGTTCGGCTCCGGATGCATGACGCCGTGACGGAAGAGGCCGACGAGGGAAAAGACAAGCGGGCTGAACGAGCGGAAAAGCGCAAAGCGGCCCGCAACAAGGACGCCGAAAAGGAACCTGAGGCGGCCGGGTAAACGCCCACACACGTTCTGCACCGGTGCCATGAAGCGCGAAGCGTTCGTTCTTGGCGGCGTGCTTCGGCAATTTAAGGTCATTTGGAGGGTTTTAGATGGCTGGACGGCTGGTGCAGAAAAACCCTTCGCTCGTCTTAAGTGAACTTGCTGAGGATTTGAGGCGCTCGGAAAGCGAGCCGGGTATCTCCGCGACCGACCGGCTGCGGTTCACGCGGTGGCATGAGCACGCCGCAGCGCTTGAGGCCTTCATCAGCCAGAAATCCGGTGAGAAATCGGAGACACGGGATACCTCAGATCTGCCGCGGGAACTGCTGAAGGAATTGAGCGCGGGCCACGACGACAAACTCGAAGGCCAGATCGTCGAGGTGATGCGCGCGCATGGCGGCAGTGCCGATCTGGACCAGCTTCTGATCGGTCTCTATCGGAAATCCAAGATCGTACAGAAGCGGCGCTTTCTCCAGAACAAGCTCTGGCGCATGGTCCGTAAGGGATTGCTGCGCAAAAACAGGGAAAATCGCGGCACATTCTTTCTTGTCGCCGACACACAGCAGCGCGACCGCCGGGAGCACAAGCGCGAGAAAACCAAGGCCGTGAAAAGAGCCCCACGCGCACGCAAGGCCGCGCGACGCAAGTGATGACGCGAGGGCCTCTTCGCTGAAGGTCTTTACGCCGACACAGAAAAGAAACAGCGGCCCGACATTCGCTGGGCCGCTGCCTCATCACACGAAAGAAAAAGGGATCAATGGAAAATCTTGATCCCGTTCGGCGTACCCAATCCCGTCGGGCCGTCGTAGCCCGGCTTGCCGGTGCAGACATAGCTTCCGCCGCAGCTGCCGTTGCTGCCGGACGTTACGTCGAACAGTTGGCCTTGCTTGTTGTAGAGCATCTGGGCGTAGTTCTTCACGTTCCTGCCATTGGCGCCATAGACGCCGCCGACGAGTGGCGCGGACACGCTGGTGCCGCCGAACACAAGCCAGGTGCCGACGCCGGAGCTATTGGGACCGAACACGGCCACGCCCGTCGCCGGATCTGCGACGGCCGATACGTCTGCTTCCATGCGCTTCGAACAGTTCGGATCTGATTGCCACGAAGGCTTGGCATAGACCGTGCTGCAGCCGCTGCCGGCGCCCGACCACACCGTTTCCGCCCAGCCACGCTGGCTGCCATCGGTGACGAGATGCGTTCCGCCAACTGCAATCACGTGCGGAGACGTCGCCGGAAACTGCGGACCGGCCGCGTAGCCATGGTCGCCGGTGCTGGCGGTCACCGCGACGCCCGGATGGTTATAAGCGGACTCGAAACTTTGCGTGCCGCTTTCGCCGCCGCCATAGGAATTGCTGATCACATGCGCGCCAAGGCTCGCCGCCGTGTTCACCGCGGTCGCAAGATTGTTGTAGGAATTGTCGTTGGCTTCGACCAGCCAGATCTGGCAGTTGGGGCACATGGCGCTCAGCATGTCGATATCGAGCGCGGATTCCTGCGCCCACCCGATGTTCTGAGCCGGATAGTTGCCCTGCTGGCCGTTCTGGTTGAGCTTCTTGAAGCAACCATTCGCCGTCGTGCAGGCCGGCAAACCCCATTGCGTGCGGTAGACGGCGAGATCGGCTTCGGCGTTGTCGTACCCGAAAGCGTCAACAGCCGCGACGATCGTCGCCGACTTGCCGTTGTGGCCGGTGGTCTTGTAGGCGTCCTGCAGATTGGCCGGCGTTTTTCCACCGATCGGCGGATTGACGCTTTCGATCGCGCGGCCTGCCGCATCGGTTACGACGTGCGCATGACAGCGTGCGTATCCCGCCGGCGCCGTCGTCAGACCGCACACGGCCACATGATAGGTATTTCCGGAACGCTGGACGGTCTGGGCATCCGCAGCCGACGCGAGCCCAAGCGCGACCAGTGCGGAAAGAACGCCGCCACGCAAAATGCGATGCATGATTGATCTCCCTTCGCGAGGTCTCAGCGTTGGCGGCAGGAGCGCCTCCAACCACATGAGACATTTGTAACCTGTATCAAAGCACCGCTGAGGAGGCCAGAGAATAAAAATCATTCTCATGTGCATATTGTGCTCGCAAGCCCGAAACTTTGCCAACTTGTCGAAAGTTGCGCGAGAAGTGGCAGCTAAGGGGAAACAGCAGCTTCAGAAGCACGAGGGTCGGTACTGCACACCCGCCGCTGTGTTCTGCTCCCCCGATCCGCTCCCCCCGCGCCCTGCGCTGAGATTGTTTTCGAATTTTTTCGCGCGGTGGTCCCCCAGAAGTGTCGGCCCCCCGACAGAGCCGTTTTTCTCTTCCCGGAGCGCGATGCTTCACCAGCAACGCAGTACGCCTCGACGCAGTTCAACCTCCTTCGGCGAACAACGGAAGATGGGACCGGCGCGGAAGGGGCCGCAAGAGAAAGAAAAATGAACTGCGTTACGCATTCCCCCTGCATGAGGCTCTTGCGCAGCAGGGTGGCGATAGCGCGTGCCCGGCCGTTCTCCGGAATCGATAGTCCAAATTGCGCTCAGTTATAGGGAATGATGAACCGTAACGCTGTACTTGCCACGCCCATCATACCGAACATCCAGATCGCGGCGTTGTAGTGCGGTCAGAGCGCGATCAAACATGACGCTTATGGCGAACGGCATCCGGCGCGACAGGTTCAGCGACATCTTCGATATGGTTGATCGCCGGACCGCGGGTTACCCGCAAAGCCGGAAACTCGCCCCAAGCGCAGGTACCTTCTCCGAGGCGGCTCTCGATGTGGAATGAGCCGCCGTGAGCTTCGATCAGCGCTCGAATGATGGGCAAGCCCAACCCTGTGCCACGTCCTTCAACTGTAGTCTTGTGACTTACCTGGCCGAAGCGCTCCATGGCTTTTGAAATATCTTCGCCGCTCATCCCGATACCGGTGTCTTGGACCCCAAGCGCCAGCCCGCCATCCGGGAGTTGGTTGGCGAAAATCGACACCGTTCCTCCACGCGGCGTGAACTTTACCGCGTTGGACAGAAGGTTGATGAGAACTTGCGTTACGGCGCGCTCGTCCGCGAGAAGACGGCAGCTCAGTTCGATGTCGACGTGCAACCTCACTTCCGATTTTTTTGCCTGCGGCTCGACAAAGCACAGCGCGGCAACGGCGACCGCGTGCAGATCCAGTTCGGTGTCGTCGAGCTCGCATTTTCCCGCCTCGATTTTGGCAAGATCGAGAAGATCGTTGATTAGTCCGAGCAAATGGCTGCCGCTGCTGTGGATGTCCTCGATATAGCCGGCATATTGCGGCTGAACCTCACCAAAGATCCGTTGGCGGATCAAATCGGAAAAGCCGATCACGGCGTTCAAGGGCGTGCGCAATTCGTGACTCATGTTCGCAAGAAACGCGCTTTTTGCCTGGTTGGCGGATTCCGCAGATCGCAGGGCATGCTCGAGTGCCTCACTCGTCTGCGTAAGCTGCGCTGCCAATTCTTCTTTCTCAAAGCGTTGCTTGACGAGGGTGCGGAATGATTTGGAGTAAGAGAAAGACAAGTCGCAAATCAAAATACCCGCGAGCGTCTGCAGCACGGGGCCCAGCCAGTTCATCACCGCAGAGCCGGTGATGACATGGGTGGCGAGAATTGGAAGGTCAATCGCCATGCCGGGCAATGCGATCTGCCGACACTGTCCCGTCTGCGGAATGCCTGCCGCCATGCTGGCGAAGATAAACGTAATCAGAAAGCCATTATTGATGGGATTCCCGGGGACCCAAACGAAGAGAACCATCGTGGACCACACCACCAGGAATGGCAGTGTGCAAAGAAGGACGTCGGCCGTGAAACGTCCGGCCTCTTCCGGCGTGTAGTCACGCGCCAATGCTCGCCTGCTACCGGAAACCATCAAGCAAACGGAAGCAAGAATTAGCGCGAGCCACGCGCAAACCACCGGAACGCTTGCCCACTGCAGATCAATGACCGCAAGGATAACCGCCATGATCGGATTCAGCACACCGCTCGATTTGTTGTTGTTTGCTACGACGCGCACCTGCTCAAGGCGGAGCCGCGCCTCGAAGGCATCAGCAGGCGTCAACCATCGTGCCAACAAGTCCGTTGCGCGGGCGAACATGCAGTCTCTCCGTGCGCCACATTCGCATAGAGGCGTTAAGAACATTTTTTGAGATGCCTGGTGCGTTTACCTCCCAATAACCAAAGGGTCGGCCCTCTATCGAGGCGGCCAAAACGACAAAATCATCCTTGCCAAAAGGGGCACAGAGGAACCAAATATTAGCGGCTGATGATTAAAACCATGGCGGCCGTGTTCGATAAGACAAACGTTGCTGCTGCGATAGACCAACTGCGACTGGAAGATTCCAACCTCGCTCTTGCACGCCACTGGCTCTCGCTTTGGGATGGAGACACTCTCCCGCCGCGAACGTCTTTCAATCCGGTGCGACTAAAGCCGTTCCTCGCGGGTCTTCTATTGTTCGATGTCGTACCCGATACCAGCGTGTCCGTCCGACTGGCCGGCACCGGCTACCGCTACGTTTTGGATCGAGATCCCACTGGCTCCGACTGGATACAAGCGGCCCCGCCTGAGCATAGAGAGAAGAGGCTCAAGGTATTTTCAGCGGTCGCGCGGGGTGGAATATTGGTTGCCCATCGACGGGTATCAATGCTCAACAGCGACGACTTCATCAGCGAAGAGATATTGTTGCCGTTTGCTCCAGGGGAAGATGGAACGGTTCGTATACTCGCCCGCGTGAATTTTGCGGAAGATCAGTTTGCGAAAGTAAAGAGCATCAAGCAGGTGCAGGGCGACCCCATCGATTACATGCTCATGCCTCTGCAATCGAAGACGGCCTGACTTCGGCTCGAAGCCGAGCGTGTGGGCTGCGACAAACGCGCTTGATGGAAGTTTGGGTCGGAGAGTCGAAACATTCATTTCGGCTCTTCAGACACTTAAATCAGCGCGCGCGTTACTCAGTCGTTCTGCACGATTTCGAATAACGCGCCTAAGAATCTGGATGCCGCTGACGCAGAAACATAAACATCGCCGCTCGCATCCATCGTCAGGCCCGCATACGGCAAGTGCTCATGTCTTTCGTCTGAAGCGAGTTTCGACTCTTTCCCTAAGTACTAAGGTGCCTTGTCGAGCAGTCGAATTTCGAGGCGTTGACGTGCTGGCCCTGTATCGAGCTTGGGATCGGGGATGGCTGATCGCGCGATGATATTTTCGGGCACGCCGTTATCGACCAGAACCTTGTAAACGACTGCAAAGCGCGGCGTCGACATTTCCATGTTGCCGCCAGGGGCCACGCCGGCTGCGATTTGAACTGTGACGGGTTGCTGCTTCCGAATTTGGATCGCGGCGGTTTTCACGATATCCGCTGCCTCAGGCGTTAGCGCAGCGCTCTGCGCCGGGAAGAACACGATATATACTTTTGGCGCACCGCTGACGTGGCCACGCTCGGAGTGAAACGTCGCGCAGCCCGCCAGAGTCGCGCAAAGAATGACAGCAATGAATTTTTCCCGCATGGCAATTCAACGTACAAAAACTCGAAAAAGTTCCATACTTGATTAGCGCAAACGTTTCGCTCGGCCGGACTACATCTGGCCGATTATAGACAGACCCCTAGGTCTCGCGGATCGTGCGAACAACATGATCGTAAGGAGGAAGATCGGGTCAGGGTACAATCTATGAAAACGCGCCTCGCCCTAGCGGGCACGTTTCGTGACCGTGAGGCTGCAAGCCTTCTGTTTTTGGCAATGACCCGCGAATAGCAAAACAGCGGCCCGCATTCTGCCCGCGCATCCCGACCGCCCGCAATTCAAGTCTATGCAATCATTAGGTAATTTATAACTGCAACAACTTTGACTTGCGCCTGTCATGTTCTGTTGGCAACGTTGCTTGCGAGACGAAGGTTTTGGGGGGCACAAATGTCAGCAATCGATCCGAGCACGCTCGGCACCGGCGTGGTCATCATGTGGGCGGGAGAGAAGACCAATATCCCGGCTGGATGGCATGACTGTGACGGAACGCTGCTCAGCACGACGACCTATGCGCATCTCTACAAGATCATCGGTCTGAGCTACGGCGCCTCGCCGCCCCAGGGGCAATTCTACCTGCCGGATCTGCGGGGACAATTCATTCGCGGCGTCGACGAAGGCGCCGGTGTCGATCCCGATGCCACCGGCCGGCACGATATGCGCAACCCAACGGTGTCCTATAGCGGCGTCGGCTCGGTGCAGGCCAGCGCGATGCAGACCCACACCCACAGCTACAACGAGGTCGTGAGCTCGTCGAGCGGCAGCATCGACAACGCGCACGCGTATGTGTCGTCCAGCAGCAACACCGGCGCGCCCAGCGGCGCGAACGTAAGCCAGCACGAGACGCGTCCGGTCAACGCCTATCTCTATTTCATCATCAAGCTGTGAGGGGCCGGCAATGATCCTCAAACAATTCGACCTCTACACCCAGTCGGTGACCGAGCCGCTGTTGAGCGGCCTCACGAACATCGGCAGCACGACCATCCAGTATGAGGTCACTCGCTACGTCGACATGCGCAACCTGACGTCCAAGAACGCGTTCGTCGTGACCTGCACCCAGCGCCTCATCGTGCCCAACGCCTCCACCTTCACGCCCACGGCGCAGACGATCACGGGCTTCAACAACTATCCGGCGCTGATGACCAACGCGCTCACCTTCTCCGATCCCGACAGTCTCGTGGCGAAGATGATCATGGTCGATTGTGCGCCGAAGACGGCCAATACGGCCGTGACGTCGAACCAGAGCGAAGCGACCTCCTCGAGCACGTCGAACACGCAGCAATACAGCTCCGGTTCCAGCCTTTCCCAGACCAATACCTTCGGCCTCTCGGCCTCGGCGAACTTTTCCTTCACGAGCCTGCCGAAATGGAGTGAGAGCGCCAGCAGCTCGACGTCGCGCACGAGCCAGACCTCCCAGTCCCGGACCGCGGGCAAGTCGGTCGACAACGGCGCGCAGTTCTCCAGCGACGCCTCGATGTCGCTCAAGGACTGGGGCACCTATGTGCAGCTCGACAAAAACGGTGTCATGCCGACCTGGATCTGGGGCCAGGAATACCCCTGGGATCTGATTGCGTTCCGTAACAAGGACACCAACGACAACATCGTCTTGCCGCAATACGTCATCGACCGGCTGTATGACGGGACGCAGGTCTACCCGCCGTCGGAGTTGTCGCTGCTCGGCATCAACTTCGCCTCCAAAGTGGCGTGGCTGGTGTTTCTGCAACCGGGGACGGTCGACACCACCTCGCTCGCGTTCACGCACACACTGACCCTCTGCACCGCCAGCCACAATGTGACAGGTACTGTTCTCACCGCGACGATCGACACCTATCCCAATCCCGCGACGTGCACGGTGACGAACCTCGACCTGCCCTCGTTGGCGCTCGACCCGCTCGGAGGCTCCAACGGCGCGGGGCTCATCGGGTTCGTTCCGGGCCAATTCACCGTCGCGCCCGACGCCGGCGGCGACCAGTTCGCGATCGCGGCCGACTCAAACACGCTGCTCGCGCGCGGCACGGGATTCACGGGTCTTAGCCAGACGGGCTTCCTGACGACGAACTTCTCGTCCTCGAAGCAAGTCCAGATGACGCTGCTGTTCAAGGTCGTCGACAGCGCTAGCGATGTCAGCCTGTCGTTCAAGCATTGGACGAACAACGGTGTCGGCGTGACCTTGTCGATCGCGATCAATGGCGGTGCCGCGGTCACCCGACATATCGATGCGCCCGAGGCCGGCAGCGGCGGCGACAATGTCACCACGCTGCCGCTGCGCCGGAAGGACTTTACCTCGGTCGATTTCTGTGACCTCTTGATGTTCGGGCTGAACACCATTGTCGTTACCTTCACCAGCGATTCCACCAATCCGCCCGCGGAATACACGCTCATGGCCGTCGCGGTCGGCTGAGGCAGGCAGTGGGCGACGATCTCGTCCTGATCTCGTGGAACGTCGAGAAGAAATCGCTGTCGGGCCTCCTGAAGGACGACACGGCCGATCTCATCGCGGGGTCGATCGCCGATACCGTGAAGGCGATGGGATCGGCGGCGGAAAATACGCCTTTCGTCGCCTATCTTCTTGAGGTGAAAGGCAGTCCAGACCAGACGAAGGAGATCTGCAACACGCTCCGAACCGCCTATAAGAAAAAGACGGGGCAGGACATCGAAGTCGTCGCCAACGATCTGGGCGGCGGGGAATACACCACAGAAGCCATCGTCACGATGTCCCGTGGGGTGAACGTGACAAACAGCGAACTCGACTTGCAGCCCAAGATCACGGAGGCGGTCCAAGCGGACCAAGCCGAGGCGGATGTCGCATTCCAGCAAAAGACCGAGGCGCGCGCATCGCGAAAACGCAAGGCGACGCCCGACTGGCTCGAAGCAAAGCCCGAACACTTCCGGGCGAACGTGAAGGAGCCGGAGTGGTTTCGAAACGGAGTCTTCTCGGACATCCGGCTTGGCGGCACAAAGCTGCAAGCCTCCGTCGTTCATTCGCCGGCCCCCGATTTCGTGAAGAAGTTTCCCCAGAGCGTCGACGCGGCGCGCGATACCGCCGCCGAGAGCTCATCCGACGTGCTGATCGGTGACTTCAACCGGGACGGGGAGTTTGCCGGCGAGGACTACGCCGATGTGCTGCGTCCGTTCGAAACGGGCACGACCTTCAGCAAGAAGGCCGCGAAATCCGGCAAGCTCGAGCTCGGCCCGCGCATGCGCGATCGCGTTTTCTTGCTCAAACATCCCTACTCCGAGTGGCGCTTTACCCCCCATGAACCGATCATCAAGGGACGGAACGCGTTCGAAGCATCGCTGACCGATCACGCGATGATCTGTGTCGGCGCGACCCCGAAATCGAAGCTCGAGGTGCAGCAATACATCCGAGGCATGCTCGGCAATCCCGACGACGCAGAATTTGAGCAAATCATCAAGGACGGCGACATCGGCAACAGATCGTATTTCAAGGACGAAACGCCGGAGCACGGCGAGGACATGGAAGAGCCCTTTCTTTCGAGTCCACGCCCGAAAAAGCGGAAAATCGAACCTCGCACCGATAGCTTCAGCTTCTTCGGCAACAACACAAACGCCCATAACGCGACGCCCGATGAAGACTATGACGCTCTGGAGGAGGAGGAAACCGGTCTGCTGTCTTCGCCATTCGAAACATCCAGCGCGAGTGGGCAATCGCAGCTACTTTCCGATCCTGTCGCGAATCCGACCTCCAATCTCCTCGACACCCCTCCGACGACGGCGACGAACTCCGACGCGATGGATACGACGGGAGGCGAAGCCGCCGACGGCGCCGCGATGGACACGGATGAGGTAATCGCGGAGGTGGCGGAGATCGCGCTAGCCTTGTAGCCGTAACCCGGCCCGGCGTGCCGAGCTTTGCGAGTTTCTTCCAAAAGTCCGATGTGTTTTCTAGACGCGATTTGTGAAGAGCAAAACGGCGGCCTGCATCTCTGCAGGCCGCCGTTTCTAAGCCTATTTCCAGAGACCGGATTAGCGCTTGCTGAACTGGAAGCTGCGGCGGGCTTTGGGCTTGCCGTACTTCTTGCGCTCGACGGTGCGCGGATCGCGGGTGAGGAAGCCACCCGGCTTCAACGCCGTACGCAGGCCCGGCTCATAAGCGACCAGCGCGCGTGAAATGCCGTGACGCACCGCTCCCGCCTGCCCCGAAAGACCGCCGCCCTTCACGGTGACGATCACGTCGAACTGGCCGTCGCGATTGGTGGCGATCAGCGGCTGGCGCAGGATCATGCGCAGCACCGGCCGCGCGAAATACACCTTCTCGTCCTTGTCGTTGACAATGATCTGGCCGCGGCCCGGTTTGATCCAGACGCGCGCGATCGCATCCTTGCGCCGGCCCGTCGCGTAGGCGCGGCCCTTGGAATCCCTTTTCGCGGATCCCTGCTCCACCGGCTCACCGGCGGGCGTCTGGGGCTTCGCCTTGATCAGGGTCGATTTCAGATCGCCAAAGCTCTTGTTGTCTTCCGCCATGATCAGGCCGCCTTCGTCTTACGGAAATTGTGATTCTTGGGGTTCATCGCGCCGACGTCCAGCGCCTCGGGCTGCTGAGCCTCATGCGGATGCTCGGCGCCCGGATAGACGCGCAGATTGGAAAGCTGGCGGCGGCCGAGCGGACCACGCGGCAGCATACGCTCCACAGCCTTCTCGACGACGCGCTCGGGGAACTTGCCGCGCATGATCTCGCCCGCGCTGCGTTCCTTGACGCCGCCGATATAGCCGGTGTGGTGGTAGTAGACCTTCTTCTTCAGCTTGTCGCCGGTGAGAAGCGCCTTGGCGGCGTTGATCACGATGACATTGTCGCCGCAATCCATATGCGGCGTGAAGGTCGGCTTGTGCTTGCCGCGCAGGCGCAGCGCGATGATGGAAGCGAGGCGGCCGACAACGAGGCCGTCGGCGTCGATCACGACCCACTTCTTCTCGATCTCGGACGGTTTGGCCGAGTAGGTTTTCATGGCAGGATATCTCCGAACAAGGCGCGCCGTTTAGCGGCATCGCCGTGTGGGGTCAAGCTAAAAGCCAAGAAATTGGCTCTTTTTGGGAAGCGGTATTATAATACCGCACACAAGATGGCAAAAGACAAGGCTTCTGGCGATATCCGCGTCGGCATCGGGGGGTGGACCTACGAGCCCTGGCGGGGCGGGATGTTCTATCCGAAAGGCCATGCCCAGGCGCGCGAGCTCGAATACGCCAGCCGCAAAGTCACGAGCATCGAGATCAACGGTACGTTCTATGGTTCGCAGAAACCCGCGAGCTTCATCAAATGGGCGGAGGAGACGCCGGACGATTTCGTGTTCTCCATGAAGGCGCCGCGCTTCGCGGTGAACCGGCGCGTGCTCGCCGAAGCAGGTCCCTCGATCGAGAAATTCTTTTCGAGCGGCGTCCATCATCTGAAATCGAAGCTCGGCCCGATCCTCTGGCAGTTCGCCCCGCACAAGAAATACGAGCCCGACGATTTTGCGAAGTTCATGGACCTGCTTCCGCAGTCGGTGGAAGGGCTGAAACTCCGCCACGCCATCGAAGTCCGCCACGAAAGCTTTCTGGTGCCGGAGTTCATGGCGCTGCTGCGTCAGCACAACGCCGCCATCGTCTATGCCCATCATGACGACTATCCGGAAGCCGCCGATGTGACGGCGGATTTCGTCTACGCCCGGCTGCAGTCCTCCGCCGCGAAAGTCGAAACCGGCTACACCACCGCCGATCTGAAGAAGTGGAAAGCGCGCGCGGAGGATTGGGCCAAAGGTACGCCGCCAAAGGACTTGCCCGTTGTCGCCAAACCCGCGAAGCCCGCGAAGACGGACGTGTTCCTCTACTTCATCTCGGGCGCCAAGGAGCGCAATCCAGCCGCGGCACAGGCCCTGATCAAGGAACTGCACAAGTAGCGGTCCGCCAACCGACGCCTTATATAGAGGCCATGAACGCTCCCGCTTCCGAACCGCTGGTTCTCACGTCGCGCAACGGCCCCGTGCTGCGGCTCGCGCTCAACCGTCCCAGGGCACGCAATGCGCTGAGCGAAGGCCTGATGACGGCGCTGCAGGGCGCGCTCGACGACGCGGCGAAGGACGACTCGCGTGTGATCTTACTCGCGGCGGAAGGCCCGGCCTTCTGCTCCGGTCACGATCTCAAGGAGATGACTGCACATCGCGCCGAAGCTGACGGCGGCAAGGCAGCGTTCGCTGCGATCTTCGCGCAATGCTCCAGATTGATGCAGACCGTCGTGCGTCATCCCAAGCCCATCATCGCGCAGGTCCAGGGCATCGCCACCGCTGCCGGTTGCCAGCTCGTTGCCAGTTGCGATCTCGCGGTCGCATCCTCGGAAGCGAGATTCGCGACGCCGGGCGTAAACATCGGCCTGTTCTGTTCGACGCCGATGGTGGCCCTGTCGCGCAACGTCTCGCGCAAGCATGCGATGGAGATGCTGCTCACCGGCGACATGATCTCCGCGAACCAGGCCTATCACATGGGCCTCCTCAACCGCGTGGTGGCGCACGAAACGCTCGAGGCCGAGACGATGGCGCTGGCGCAGCAGATCGCGAGGAAACCGCGCGCAACCGTGAAGATCGGCAAGGAAGCCTTCTACCGCCAGCTCGAAATGCCGCTGAGCGACGCCTACGATTACGCATCGCAAGTGATGACCGAGAACATGCTCCACGCCGAAGCCAACGAAGGCATCTGCGCCTTCGTCGAAAAACGCGACCCGAAGTGGCCGGATTGATGCCCACGTACACCGACGACTATATCAAAAGCATTCTGCGTTCGACCAAGGCCATCGCCATGGTAGGCGCGAGCGGTAACGAGATGCGGCCGTCCTATTTTGCGATGAAGTATCTGCTCGCGAAAGGCTTCGTCATCCATCCCATCAATCCCGGCATGGCCGGGCAGAAGATCCTGGGCCAGACGGTCTATGCCGCGCTCAAGGACGTGCCCGCGCCGGTGGACATGGTCGACATCTTCCGCGCCTCCGAGGCCGCGCCCGGCATCGTGAAGGAAGCGCTCGCGGAGAAAGACCGGCTCGGCCTCAAGACAATCTGGATGCAGCTCAGCGTCGTCAGCGAGGAAGCCGCGGAGATGGCGCGCGCCGCAGGCCTCAACGTCGTCATGGACCGCTGCCCCAAGATCGAATACGGCCGCATGTCGGGTGAGATCGGCTGGATGGGCGTGAGCCGTGGCATCATCGACAACCGCAAACCCCTGCTCTTCGGCAAGGGCGGAAGCCTGAAACGGACCTGAGCATGTCGCACGAGGACAACAAGGCGCTCTACCGCCACTATGTGAAAGTGCTGGCCCATCCGGACCGCCTTGACGAGGTGATCGCGCCGGATTTCGTGGCGCACGATCTGCCGCCGCATTTTCCCAAAGGCATCGAGGGCATTCGCACCTATCGCCGCGCCGTCATGGCCGGATTTCCCGATCAGACGAGCGAGATCCTCGATCTCGTCGCCGAAGACGACAAGGTCTGTGCACGGCTGGTTCTGCGCGGCACGCATACCGGCGAATTCAACGGCATGAAGCCGACCGGCAAGACCATCGCGGTGGAAGTCTATGAAATCGCACGTGTCGCCAACGGCAAGGTCGCCGAGCGCTGGTGCCTGCTCGACCGCGCCGGCCTGATGCAGCAACTGGGCTGACCTCTTCGCTTGAAATGCGGGCCCCCCGCCCCCAATTCCTTGGGATCGTTCGGAGGCGTCCATGAGAAAATTCGTTATTCCGATAGCGCTCGCGATTTCATTGGCGTCCGGGGCCGCCGAGGCCAAGGGCTGCCTGAAAGGTGCCGTGGTCGGCGGCGTGGCAGGGCATTTCATGCATCGCCATACCGTGCTCGGCGTGGTCGCCGGCTGCGTCATCGGCCATCACATGGCCGTCACGAAAGAGCAGCAGGAAAAGGCCGCCCGGGAAAAGCATCAGCAGGCGCAGCACCAGAACCCGCAAAACCACTGACGTCCCCAACATCGGGATTGGTCGCGGCATTGACCGGCGTCTAAACTGACGCATGCCGAACGTTGACATAAAACTCTACTGCATTAGTAGTATATCTTTCCCCAACGGAGACGAGCGATGAGCGAATACGGCTTCAACACGCTGAGCGTTCACGCGGGTGCGCAGCCCGATCCCGCGACCGGCGCACGCGCCACACCGATCTATCAGACGACCGCCTACGTGTTCGAGGACGCGGACCATGCCGCCGCCCTGTTCAATCTCCAGGTCTTCGGCAACATCTATTCCCGCATCATGAACCCGACGAATGCCGTGCTAGAGGAGCGTATCGCAGCCCTCGAAGGCGGACGCGCGGCGCTGGCAGTGTCTTCTGGTCATGCGGCACAGCTCATCGCCTTTCATCCGCTCATGAACCCGGGCGACGAGTTCGTAGCTGCGAAGCAGCTCTATGGCGGCTCGATCACGCAGTTCAAGAATTCCTTCGCGAAGTTCTACTGGCGCGTGAAATTTGCCGATGGCCAGAAGCCCGACACATTCAAGGCGCTGATCACCGACAAGACCAAGGCGCTCTATTGCGAGAGCATCGCCAATCCCGGCGGCACGATCTGCGATATCGAAGCCATTGCCGCGATCGCACATGATGCGGGCGTGCCGCTGATCGTCGACAACACGATGGCCACGCCCTATCTCATCAAGCCCTTCGACTGGGGCGCAGACATCATCGTCCACTCGGCAACGAAATTCCTCGGCGGCCACGGCAACTCGATGGCCGGCCTCATCGTCGACGGCGGCAAGTTCAACTGGGGCAACGGCAAATTTCCGACACTGTCGGAGCCCTGCCCGTCCTATCACGGCATGAAGATCTGGGAGACCTTCGGTGACATGGCCTATGCCATCGCCTGCCGCGTGCTCTCGCTGCGCGACCTTGGGCCTTCGCTCGCGCCCATGAACGCGTTCCTCGTTATCACCGGCACAGAAACACTGCCGCTTCGCATGCAGCGTCATTGCGACAACGCGCTCGCCGTCGCCACCTGGCTGCAGCGCCATCCCAAGGTCGCCTGGGTGAACTACGCCGGTCTCGAAGGCGATGCGAGCTACGGCTTGCACAAGACCTATTGCCCCAAAGGCGCGGGCAGCATCTTCACCTTCGGCGTAAAGGGCGGCTATGAGGCCGGCAAGGCGCTGGTGAACAACGTGAAGCTGTTCAGCCACCTCGCCAACATCGGCGATACGCGCAGCCTGATCATCCACCCCGCGTCCACCACCCATCGCCAGCTCGAACCCGAGCAGCGCGCCGCGGCTGGCGCCGGCGACGACGTGGTGCGGCTCTCCATTGGCATCGAGAACGTCGAAGACATCATCGCCGATCTCGATCAGGCGATGTCGGCGTAGCGTAGTTCGAACGCAAGCCACGTGACGGCGCAGAACAACGCTGCGGCCGTCACCTGATGCGCGGCGGCGAGCGCGAGTGGCGCTTGCGTGAGCAAGGTCACGATCCCGAGCACCACTTGAAACACGGCAAGTCCCGCCACAACGCCAGCCGCGTTGCCGGACTGCGCGCTCGGCTTTCTGCTCCGTATACGGACGGACAGTATCAGCGCCGCCAGGAACACGACGTAGGCGCCGATGCGGTGGTCGAATTGCGCGAGGCCTGGATCCTCGAAGAAGCTCCGCCACCACGGCGTGACGCTGAACGGATTTTCCGGAAACACACGTCCGTCCATCGACGGCCAGGTGTTGTAGATCAGCCCGGCGTGCAAACCCGCGACCAGCGCCCCCAGCAGCATCTGGATGTAGACAAGCGCCATAAGGCCGTAGCCGGACTTGGCGAGCGGGCTGCTTCTTCCCTGCCTGGGCTCACTGGGCAAACGGAGATACTCCAGCGCCGTCCATAGGATCGCGCCGAGGAGGATGATCGCGACGCCCAGATGGATCGCGAGGCGGTATTGCGAAACCGCGACACGCGTCTCCAGTCCGCTTTCTACCATCCACCAGCCGACAAAGCCCTGCAGCCCGCCGAGCGCGAACAGCAGCAGCATGCGCGGCCATTCGCGGCGCGCAATCGCGCCGGTCCACGCAAACCAGACGAACGGCACGAAGAACACAAAGCCAAGTAACCGCCCGAGCAGGCGATGCGTCCATTCCCACCAGAAGATGGCTTTGAACGCGTCCAGGCTCATGCCGTGATTTTCGAGGCGGTATTGGGGGATCAGCTGGTACTTCGCGAAAGCGTCGTGCCACTGCGCATCATTGAGCGGAGGGATGGCGCCCATGATCGGGTCCCATTCGGTGATCGAAAGCCCCGAACCCGTGATCCGCGTCAGCCCGCCCAGCGTAACCATCCCGATGATGATCGCTGCAACCGCGAACAGCCAGATCGCCACGGCCTTCCGGCCAGGCGAACGCCATGAAAACGGGGAAATTTCCGCAAGCGTCATTGAGTCAACCTGATAATCGCTCTCGCTTCCGCCGTCCAATTGTCGCGCGACTCATCTTGTCGCACGGTCGCGGCGGGCGCATCCTTGTGGAACCTTGGGGAGGGTCGCCATGAAAACCATAACCGCCATTCTGCTCGCCACCTGCGCGCTGACCGGCGCGGCACTCGCCGGAGCTGACATGCCCGGCATGACGATGGCGGACCAGCCATCCGCCATGGGCGGCATGAACATGAAGATGACCTTACCGCCGATGCCCGCGGTCTACGCGGGCGTGCCGGACCGGACAGGCGCGCCGCTGTTCGAGGGCTATGGCGATCACACCCATAAGATCACCACAGCAAATCCGAAGACGCAGGCCTATTTCGATCAAGGTGTGCGGCTCCTGTTCGGATTCAATCACGCCGAGGCGATCCGTTCGTTCCGTGAAGGCGCGCGGCTCGATCCGGATTGCGCGATGTGCTGGTGGGGCGTGGCGTTCGCGCTCGGCCCCAACATCAATCTGCCGATGCAGCCCGATGCCGCCGCGCCGGCCTGGGCAGCGCTCGAGATGGCGCGTTCGCTCGAACCGAAAGCTTCGCCGGAAGAAGTCGCCTGGATCGAGGCGCTCGCCGCGCGCTATGCAAAGAACCCGCCCGACGATCGCCACCCGCTTGATGAAGCCTTCGCGCAGGGGATGGGTAAGGTCTGGGATTCCTATCCGAACGATCTCGATGCCGGTGTGTTCTATGCCGAATCGATGATGGACACGCAGCCCTGGGATTACTGGCAGTCCGACGCGAAGACACCGAAGGGCCACGGCGCGGAAATCGACGAGACGCTTGAAGGCGTCCTCAAGAAGGAGCCGCTGCATCCCGGCGCACTGCATCTCTACATCCATGCCGTCGAAGCCTCCACGACGCCCGAGCGCGCGGAGGCCGCGGCCGACAAACTCGAACCGCTGATGCCGGCGGCCGGCCATATCGTGCACATGCCGTCGCACATCTATTTCCGCGTCGGCCGCTATGAGGATGCGGTGAAGGTCAACACGCTCGCGGCGCGGAAGGACGAAGACTACATCGCCGCCTGCAAGGCGCAGGGCTTCTATCCGCTCGCCTATTATTCCCACAACATCCACTTCCTCTGGACGTCGTCGGAGATGCTCGGCCGCTCCGCCGCGGCGCACGATGCCGCGCAACGGCTGATGCGGGCATCGGAGGCGGGTGTGCCGATGGCGGCGCATCTGCCGCCGGTTCAGCTTTATCGCCTCGTTCCCGTGGTCACGGCTGTTCGCTTCGGCAAATGGAACGACGTGCTGGCCGAGAAGCTGCCGCCGCCGGATCTGAAACTCGACGTCGCGATGTTCCACTATGCCCGTGGCTTTGCCTATGCCAACAAGCGCGACTTCAAGCACGCCGCGGCGGAGCGTTCGCAGCTTGCCGCGATGATCGCGAACAAGGAATTCGCGGCCATCGATACCTTCGGCGTTCCCGGCACGCAGATGGCGCAACTTGGTCTCACCTTGATCGACGGCGAGGTCGAGCGCGTGAGAGGACATTTGCCCAAGGCGCTCGCCTCGTTCAAAGAGGCGAACGATCTCTACAACGCCCTGCCCTATACCGAGCCCGACTACTGGCACCAGCCGGTGAGCCACATCTACGGCGCGGCACTGCTCCAGGCGCACAGGCCCGCGGAAGCCGAAGCGGTCTATCGCCGCAGCCTGATGGATCACCGCATCGACGGCTGGGCGCTGTTCGGCCTCGAACAGGCGCTTGCCGCGCAAGGCAAGACCGCGGAGGCCAAGAGCGTCAAGGCGGAGTTTGACAAGGCGTGGTCGATGGCCGATGTGAAGCTCGCATCCTCGCGCTTCTAGTCGCTGGAACTGGGCTGAACACACCGTTCGTCATGGCCGGGCTTGACCCGGCCATCCATCAGCGAGCGATAGCGAGCAAGTGACTCTGGATGGCCGCCTCAAGGGCGGCCATGACGAGCGAGATAGTTGGAAGACTCATGACCCCACGCACCAAGAAGCTTATTGGCGCCATCATCACGCTGATCTGGCTGCCCATCTATGCGCTGTTCGCGGCGGCAGTGGGCACGCATCTGGCGCACGCGATGCCGAACGCGCCGTGGTTCGTGCTGTTCCTCTACTATGCGCTCGCGGGCACGCTCTGGATCGTGCCGGTCGGGCTCATGTTCCCGTGGATGTACCGCGAGCCGCGCTAACTCAACGCGCGAGATCCATCGCCTTGCCGTCGACCGGCTTACCTGGCGCGAGCCCGAGCAGCGACATCACCGTCGGATGGATGTCGATCATATCGACGCGCTTCAGTTCCCTACCCGGCGTCACGCCCGAGCCCCAGGCATAGAAGATGCCGTGCATCTGCACGACGTGCGGATCGTAGCCATGCGTCGCCTTGAGATCTCCCGTGAACGGCACGAACGTCACCGGCCAGATATGCGTGACGCCGAGCCAGTAGGCCCATGACGGCATCTGCGCGGCCCCCACGACCCAGTAGGGCGGCTTCGCCACCAACAGGACATCCCCAGCGCGCGGGCCATCGCCCAGATGCGCAAAGGACGGATAGTGCCCCTTCCGGTAAACGTTGAACGCGTAGGAATAGCCGCTCAGGGCTTTCGCGACCCGATCCGCACTTTCCCCCTTGTCGAGATAGAAGAATGTCGTGGCGCCGTCCGACTCTTCCCTGCCGTGAATATCGTAGAGACTCATCAACCTTCCGATATTGATGATGGGTCCGACATCCATCATGCCGTGATCGGTGCCGATAACGAGCGTGCCTTCGCGGCCGGCGGGCATCGATTTGATCGCCGCCATGAGCTTGCCGACGATAGCATCGCATTGGCGCACCGCTTCCTGCGTCTTCGCGCCCGCGACGCCGTTGTAATGCGCGACATCGTCCGGGATGTTGAAATAAAGCGCGATCAGACGGGGGTGGTTGGGACCTGTGTCGTGGAGCAGCCGGATCGCCTTGTCCATGATGACACCGTTCGACTCACGCTCCCTCCACGGCACATTCGCGTTGGCAAATTTGGAAAGCCGCCCGCGCTTCGTGGACCAGCGGCCAACCCAGTTGAACACCACCGTCTTCACACCTTGGCGTTCGGCGGCTTCCCACATGGCCTCGCAGCCCGTGTGCCAGTCGGCGTCGGAGCCATTCTCTTCGCTGAAGACGCCGCGCGCGGGATCGATGAAATAGTTCGACATAATGCCGTGATGCGCCGGCCAGCAGCCGGTCTCGAACGTCACGTGATTGATCATGGAAATCGTCGGGAACGCGGGCACGAGGTGCCGCGACCAGGCGCCCTCCCGCTTCAGCCGGTCGAAGTTCGGCGTATTCTTCGTGGCGTCCAGCTCGGCCGGCGCGAAGCCATCGAACAGCACGACCACGACCGTACGCTCCGGCGCGGCACTGAGCGGCGCCGCGAACATCAGAGCGAGCAGTAGCGCGCACGCGCCTTCGACAAACCGTTTCATATGCTTCCCCAAGACGACTCTAACCCGGATGATAGTGGAACACGCGCTCCAAGGGTAAGCCGAAGACCTGGGCAATGCGGAAGGCCGCTTCCTGCGAGGGGGTACTTGCCCTGCTCGATCGGCTTGACGGTCAGTGCGCGTCTGCGGCCGTCACGTAAATCTTGTGCTCCTGGTAGGCGATGTAGAGATGCAGCTTGGAGATAACGTTCATTCCGACGATCAGTGGTTCCAGGTCGAACCGCACACCATAAACCGGATCGTCGCGCGACTTTTCGGAATGCGCCATCCGGAAAGCTTTCTCGGCATTGTCCTCGACGACAAATACATTCGGGTTCGTGTCCGAAACGCCGCCGGCCGACATCGATTTGAACGTCGTCCGGTAGACCGGGTACGCGGCGTCGTCCGGTGAAACGCGCTTCATGCCCGGCGAATTCTCGTCGAGGCCGAAGACCTGAATCGCGGATTTCATGCGAAGCCAGGAGTTTGCCGAGCCCGTGTCCAGAACGGCCCGCAGATCGTGGCCGTCAAGCTGCATGGTGAGATCTATATGGTTGTTCCGCACAACGTCGGCCGCGCTGCCCGAAAGGATAAACGGCAGATCGGCGTATCCGTCCTTGGTCCAGTAGACGACCTTTCCCGCACAATGGTCCTGGGAGAACAGGTTCAGCTTTTTGTGCGCGGCGTCGATCTCGACATCGAAGCGGGAAAGAACATCGGGTGCCAATTTGCCGTCGACGCCATCCTGCGAAGACGCTTGTGGCACAACGCCGAAGTGAAAATTCTTCGCATCGTTTATGCCGAGCTTGAACGACGCGACCTGCACGGAAAAGAGGGTGATCTTTCCGCCAACACCGTACATCTCATGGCCCGTCGGCTTTTTCTCGAGCTTGAGGGCTTCCACGCTGGCATTGGATAACTCACTGAACACGCCGGCTGTATCCACCAGCAAGTTGAGTGTCGTTCCGTTCACCGACCCCGGAACGGTAAAGCGGCCATCAGGGAGGATTGTCATGTCCAGGCTCGCAATCAGCCCCAGCGAGCAGTTTTCCGCCCGTGCGGGGACCGCAAGCAAAATAGCGGCAAGCGCCGACAGTGCGACTATTCGAAAGTTCATTATCCCCGCCCCCGAACTGCGAAAGAGAGTGACGGAATCTTCCCAAATTCGCAAATCACCTGCGGCCCTTCACGGCGCTATTAGACTAACCGGCGCGCCCGATGATTGTTGTCGATTACGCCTTGGCAGGCATCGCGGGAAATGCCGCGGACTGGACCTGTCCGCAGGCGAGGGTCGCCTGGACGAGGCCTTCGGCTACGCTTTGCCGCTGCATCGTCGCGGTGGCGTTGGCGATGATCGATTCCCATGTGCCTGGCGGGGCATGCGCGTGCGCGTCACGCTCGGCGATGATCTCAAGATGGCGCTCGGCCAGCGACGCGAACAGCATCACGCCGTTGTGCTCGGCATCTTTTGAAATGAGGTTGGCGGCGTATTGGTGGCGCGCCATGCGCGCGACCGCCATGCGCTTGAACCCTGTAGGCACAAGCGCGAGGCGGATCGGCCACCATTCGAAGATCAAACTGAGTGCCACGAACAGCGCCGCGTTCACGACGAAGCCTGCGCCGATGGAGAAATGTGGCCGCACCAGCGCGAGCGCACCGGTCAGCACAAGCGAAACAACAGCGGCCCAGACTTCCGCGAAGAGCGCATAGTGATCGCTCGCCGGCACGGCGACGAACGCGAATTTCGCCGAGGTCGACGCCCGCACATGCTCGATCGCGGCACGAATGCGCTCGCGGTCCGTGGCCGGAAAGTGATGGAGGTTGTCTACCAACTCCCCGAGGCGCCCCCGCCGCCGAACGATCCGCCGCCGCCGCTGAAGCCGCCACCGCCGGAGCCACCGCTCCATCCGCCGCCACCACCACCCCAGCCGCCCCGCCCTCCGCCCAAGCCTCCTAAGAAGAACAGCGGCCAGAACAGACGCGAGCGGAACAGGACGAGCATAATGATGATGAAGATAATCCATCCGATGCCGGGACTATGCTTGTCATCGTCGCGCGCCGGCGCGACGCTGAAGTCCGGCGCCGTGAAGTTCGTGTTTCCCAAGGTCGCCAGCACGGCCTTTGTGCCTGCCAGAACACCTGCGTCGTAATCGCCCTTCTTGAAGGCGGGCTTCATCTCACGCTCGATGATGATGCGGCTTTGCGCGTCGGTGAGATCGCCTTCGAGCCCGTAACCGACCTCGATGCGCACCCGATGCTCGGTCGGGGCGACGATGATGAGTGCGCCGTTGTCCTTGCCCTTCTGGCCGATGCCCCAGGCGCGACCGAGCTGATAGCCGTAATCGGCAATGTCGTAGCCCTGGAGCGATTTCAGCGTGGCGACGACGATCTGCCGGCCGCCGAACTTCTGCTGATCCTCCGCGAGGATACCGGTCAGCTGTTGCTTGGTCTGATCCGAAAGAACGCCCGCGTTATCGACGACGCGTCCGGTCAATGGCGGAAAGGTTGGCGCGGCATACGCGTGGCTCAACGTCAGCCAGACGAGCGAGACGATACCCGCCAGCACATAGCAGACACTGAGCCATACGCGCTCAACCATCAGAACTGGACCTTGGGCGCTTCCTGGGCCTTCTCGGAGATCGTGAAGGTCTCCTTCACCTTGGCGTCGGGATAGAAGATCGCTGCCGTCCAGCGCGTGGGAATGGTGCGCAGGATCGTATTGTAGGCCTGCACCTGCTGGATGTAATCGCGGCGTGCGACGGCGATGCGGTTCTCGGTCCCTTCGAGCTGGGACTGCAACGCCATGAAGTTCTCAGTCGATTTCAGGTCGGGATAGCGTTCGCTGACCGCGAGCAGCCGTCCGATCGCACTGCCGAGCTGCGCCTGCGTCTCCTCGAATTTGTGGAAGGCCTCGGGATTGGAGGTCACGTCGCTGGGCAGGCTCACCGACATCTGCGTGGCCTTGGCGCGCGCTTCGGTGACGCCGACGAGCACGGATTTCTCCTGCGCCGCATAGCCCTTCACGGTCTGAACGAGGTTCGGAATCAAATCGGAGCGGCGCTGGTATTCGTTCAGCACCTGGCTCCAAGCCGCCTTTACCTGCTCGTCCTGTGCCGGGATCTTGTTGATGCCGCAGCCGGAAATTCCCATCAGCATGAGGCCGAGTGCGGTGACCTGCCCGGCGCGTTTCAGGATCGACGTGAACATTTGACGAAAACCCCTTATGAATCAGCCCAGAACCTACCACCGGCAGGCGACAGGCACCTGACATATTGTGGCGCGGGGGCGGGTTTCAAGGCCGCGGAAGCCGGGAACTATTGCGGTGCAAGGGCCCGCCGAATCGGTCCCACCCAGTCGTCCCGGCTCATGTCATAGGCAATGAAATCCGAATCGAACTGCCAGTACGCCCAGGAAAAGCCATGCGCCTCCGCGGCGCGCGCGACGGCGGAGATGTAGCGCACGCGGGAATTCATATCGCCTTTCTCATAGGCGCCGAACTCGCCCAGAAAGATCGGACGGTGATGGGCATCACCCCAGGCTTTCACGCCGTCGAAGTCCTTGTTGAGATTCGCGATCTCCGCATCGCTGCCCCAGGTCACGCCGGATAGGTTCGCCGTTTCCTGGACCCAGAATGCGCCCTGATGCGTGAAACGCATGGGCCAATAGTAATGCACCGTCGCGATGATGTGGCGGTCGTCTTCAGGCAGATCGAATGTCGCGAGCTGATCGATACTGGTCCAGCCCGACGGCCCGATGATGACATTGCGTTCGGGATTGCTGGCGCGAATGACGGCGAGAATCTGGCGCAGCATGGCGTTCCAGACATCCGCCGTCAGTTTGCCGTGCGGTTCGTTCAGCATCTCGAACACCAGCCGGTTTGGGTAATCCTTGTAGCGGCGCGCTAGTTGATCCCAGACGGTCTGCAGCCGCGGACCGCACGCAGCGATATCGCGCTCGCACGGAATGTCATCATGTTCGTCCAGAATGACGGTCAGCCCGTCGTAAAGCGCCGTGTTCAACAGACGATCGAGTGTTGCGAACCAGGCAGGATCGATCGCGCCGGATGCATCCGTATGCGCAAAGGCGTGAAGGTTGATGCGCACCGTATCGAACCCCGCATCGCGCAAACGGCCGAAATGCTCGGGATGGAAGCGTGCACCGGCCGGATCACGCCAGATCGGATCGGCGCCCAGGATATTCATGCCGCGATGCATCGTCGCGTGTTGATCGTCCGCACTGATGGCGGCGAAAGGCGGCAATGGTTTCAACGCCTCTTGCGGCGGATTGGTTTGGCAAGAACTCAGACCGACAATCATGCCAGCCGCGAGCACGGCATTGCGCGCGCGTGTAAAGCCCATGCGATCCCCTCGCCGCCCGGTTACGGCACCAGCGCTTTCAGCAGCGGTGTGTTCCAGGCGTTGCGCTTCATATCATAGGCGGCGAAGTCGGTCTCGAACTCCCACAATGCCCA
>Ga0105239_10001369_pt1 | contig 32704 bp, 31 predicted proteins | sample KBSC44metaG_FD_92761 | JGI IMG/M metagenome (GOLD analysis project Ga0105239, IMG submission 92761) | Corn rhizosphere microbial communities from Kellogg Biological Station, Michigan, USA - KBS C4-4 metaG | ecosystem: Host-associated > Plants > Roots > Rhizosphere > Soil | place: Michigan, USA...
CTCTTTCCAACAGTCTGGCCAGGATGAAGAAAGTCACCCATGGTGGCGGAATGGTTCACAGTAGGAATGGTGAGATGCAGTCCAATTAGACGCTCGGATTTCAAAGCAAAGAGGTTCTGCTCCTATGCTGGAAATCGGCTGACCATTATGAAATTGTAGCTTCTTACACAAGTATTCATCTGGCCCGAGGCTGAACCGGGTGCTGCTCGGGGTGGATGTCGGGCCCCCGCACTCGAACATTGCTAATTCCGGGGATATGTAAACAGCAATGCCGTAAGGTCGTTGGCCGTGACCTTTTTCATTATCGGGTATTGACTTACGCGAGAGCTTGGTCCTGTAATCAACTTCATTTGACAGAGCCGCTCCAGGTTTGACTCAGGGAACAATTCCGAGGGACAAGTCGCACTGTACTGCGACCTCGGGGTTGATAGGCGCGTACAAGTCCGAGACGGCGCAACATGAGAACCAGCATAATTTCTAGATTCTATTCTTCTGCCCTCCATCCAAGCATCCGATTTAGTACATGATGGGTCTTCAACTGAACGGGTAAGGTTAACAAACAACGAACTTGGGCCTCGTGGACTCGGACTGATCTGTTGATGCAGAGTAGCCTTTATAACTGGGGCCGGTAGCGGAATCGGGCAGGCTTGTGTTCAGCAGCTTGTTCGAGATGGATGTTCGCGTATCTTGGCTACTGATATCAATTGTGAAGGGCTCGCTCAGACGAAAGCGTTGGCGCAAAGCATTAATCCAGATGCGACCATTTTAACGGAAGCAGGAGACGTAACCAATGAGTCGACTGTGAACCAGCTCATCAAGCTGGCTGTTTCCAAATTTGGCAGGCTCGACTACGCGCTCAACATTGCTGGTGAGTTAAGCAAGAATTTGATTCCGAACCTTCATTCAAATATTTCGAATGCTCACAATAGAACGAGGGCAGGCATCACAGGGGCTCAGAACAAAATCTCGTTACTGAAACTAGAGGATTATGATGCTGTCCAACACATCAATGCCAGAGCTGTATGGCTTTGTGAGCGAGCGGAGATTGCTCAAATGTTGGCTCAGGAGCCCTTGCCTTCCCAGTAAGCCTCTGGCATACTTCTGTACCGATCCTGGGGAACTAATATGCCTCAGTGACGGACGCCCTGGCAACAAAGGGTCAATTGTCAATATCGCTTCGATTTGTGGACTGGTGGGCTTCCCTAATTCGACACCATATACCATGTCGAAGCATGGTAGGCCATGATCCTAAGAGAGACATTGGAGATTGAAGACGCTAACAACTTCATGTAGCCGTGATTGGTCTTGTTAGATCAGACTCTACAACTTTTGCAGGTCAAGGCATTAGAGTCAATGCCGTTTGTCCAGGGTAAGCACAGTGGACTCGAAGCCATCTGATTACTCATTCTCATTGTTGCTCACAGGATCATTGAGACTCCACTTATCAAACCCGAGTTCCGTCAGTTTTCGCTTGATTACGTCGAAAAGTTCACTCCTATGGGCCGGCTTGGGACTGCTCAGGAAATCGCAGATGTTGTGGCTTTTCTCGGTAAGCTTAGCCGTCTTTATGTAAAGATAGAATCTCGTTCTCACGGAAAGATAGTGTCGAGTAGGGCAACCTATGTATGCGGCGCAGTCATCACGGTAAGCCTACTGATATATTTCCGAGACTACGCTAACGATAAGGAGGTTGATGGTGGCCATACGGCTCAATAGTGCAGGGCTTCTCTATAGCCCGAGGCTAATGAGAATAAAAAGAGGAGAAAGCCTAGTCACCGAAGGGATTGATGACATGGTCCAATTTATGGCAATCTACTGTTGATAGCTTTTAGGATATGCCAATCTCATCAATCCCCATTCTTTCTTGATATCCCTGCTGAGGAGAAGGTATGGCAGATTGATTCTAAGCTTCTTGCCATGAGATCTCCTCTTGTAGTTCACGACTACAAGTATTACGGAGAAAAGGTGCATAGGCGAGTCGTATTGGCCAAGGATCAGATCATCTTTTAGTTTTCATGAGGATGAGTATCGAAGCACGCTCAAGCTTCAACTCGAGTCCCTGGTAAAAATCTTCATGGACTGCTGTAGCATTGTCTATACATTTGGTCTAGATTCGGTTAGCTATTCACTCCCATTGTCGGTCTTCCATATCATGCCCTCTAGCTTGCCATCCTCCCTCCAATTTGTGATTATGGAGTTGAATAGCAAGGCACCACCACTATATGGCTGCGCACGCAATGTCCTCTCGTTCACCTCTCCGTCGTTGTTGTAGTAGCCTGGGGTGCAGTTCTTCAGGAAGTCTGCTCTTGTTTCGCTCTTTTTGACCGCATCCGCAACCCAGGAACGTTCTGCTTCTTCCGAGGGCTCAATAGTCTTGACTCTACGCTTCTTACACTCTTCAATAACGTATATCAAGTGACCGCCCATCTCGACCATGCTGTGCGTCCAGTTGGGGTTGGGTGCCGACTGTGCAACGCCCATAAGCATAAGATTAGGGAAACCGTTGACCGCCCAGCCATGGAATGTCGTGGGTCCATCCTTCCACTTGTCAGACAAGGATACACCATTCAAACCGATGATAGGCGCCTTATCTTTGGTGAAGTCTCCCCCGAATTCGAAACCAGTTGCGTAAATGATACAGTCTAGCGGCCATTCTTTTCCACCTGCGATTATACCTGACTCGGTCACGCTCTCGACCCCTCGACCTTCTGTGTCAACGAGGTGTACGTTATCCTTGTTGAAAGCTTCGAGGTACTCATCATGGAAGCAAGGGCGTTTACAAAATTGTTGATAGTATGGCTTGAGTGCCTCGGCTGTCTTTTTGTTCTTCACAACGCGGTCGACGCGCTGCCGTACTGATTCCATCTTTTTGAAGTCAGCCAGTTGCTGTCGTTTGGCCAATGCTTCGCTATCAGAACCATCGCCACCGGTACCGAAGAAACCTGGAGTTGACCGAATTGCTTCGGTCCAACCATCATTGACCAAGTCCTCTGGCGTGTCGCCACCGCTGATGATCGTGGTGAAGTTCTGCATTCGCTCTCGCTGCCATCCGGGTGACAGCGTCTTAGCCCAGTCGTAATCTGTATCCTTCTGGTTACGTGCATTGACCGCCGAAGGCGTTCGTTGGAAAACATATAGCTCTTTGACCCATTTTGTGACCGCCGGTACAATCTGTATGGCCGTCGCGCCGGTTCCAATAATACCTAACCGCTTATCGCTTAGGTTGACCAACTCTGGCTTATCAGCAGAACCACCCGTATAAGCATAGTCCCAACGACTGCTATGGAAGCTCTTGCCCTGAAATAAATCAATGCCGGCAATGTCGGGGAATTTCGGGCTGTGGAATGGCCCTGAAGCCGGAATGAAGAATTTTGTCAGTATATCGTCGTTGCGGTTTGTCTGGATCCTCCAAAGTTCTGCTTTCTCATCCCATGTAGCACTGCTCATTTCAGTCTGTAAGAGACAGTGGCTATAGAGATCATATTGTTTCGCAATCTTCTTCGCATGCTCGTAAAGCTCCTTCCCGGATGCATATTTTTTCGTAGGCATGCTGTCCGTCTCCTCGAGGAGTGGCATGTAGATATATGCATCGACGTCGCACTGGATCCCAGGGTAGCGATTCCAGTACCTGTTAGGTTAGTATGATTTTGATAGGCAAGGTGACTCCGTTTACCAAGTTCCGCCAACATCGCCGCCTCTTTCAATCAGGCTTATGTTCGTGTAGTCTTGTTTGATAAGTCGAGCTGCAATTTGGACCCCTGTATAGCCTGCTCCGATGATGGTGATATCATACACAGCTTTAATGGGGTCACGGCTAAACCCTGGTTCAACATACGGGTCTTTTAGGTATTCGCTTATGTTCGAAGGACGGTTATGGGCTTTCTGGGAGCTTTGGTCATTGTGCAAACGCTTCGCTCGTTTTTGCGCATACTTTTGCTGCAGTGAGTCAACATCGAGTCCCCTAGTTGACTCCCCTCTTGTGGCGGCGACTGGAGTTTGCGTGGCGCTGGACATATCGACGGGTGGTAGACCTACAGCCAGCGGCATCAAAGGGGTCTAGCTCCTCATATTACTAGGGTAGCGGTCTTTCTCTGGAACTCAATGCAATAGCAGCGGAAATCCTCATGTTCTAAGCTACGGCTTGAACTTCCCCACTTCCAATTCCGGCATGGAATTCAGTCACAGACGGTGCCGGTATGCTCAGCCCAGATAACTGCCCAGGCCGGAAACCCAGCACACGGTGGGAATTTTGGCAAGATTCTGCGGGGAAATAGCCCATTTACGAGGCTATACTTTGGCCTTTGGCTACTCCTGGAAGCCCCTGCGTATGTAAGAGTAATTACCATTCCGAGAGCCTCGTCATGATCGGCGGGGTAGTTCATTTCGACCCCATCAAACTATCCTTACCCCAGGAATTCTCCTCGCATGTTTGCGGCAGTGCGGAGGCTCTCTAGATGAAATGTGTATATGATTGAGGAGAAGGATATGAAATCCGCTATATCGAGGTAGCTGGTTAGAGTGGTACGGGTTTATGGTACGGTATTGATCCACGTACAGACTGCAATGGGACATCTCATTTCCCGTCCTCCTTCACAGCTTTCATTCAGGTCACCGCTGTGCATGTTGATCAGGACAGATTCGGCTCCAAGGCATGAAGTCTGGACTTGTTTTTTTGGGCTTATGCCCTGTGCAGGCTCCAGTTCTCGGTCTGGGCCTTCGCCACGAAATCCCGGAATTAACTCACCAGCTTGCATGTTTGCTTTAAAGGGGCTGATTTTAATAATAATGAGCGCTTTTGAGAAAGATCGATCACTCGAATTTCGTTTATACTACACATCATGGCCGAAGATGGGATCACCGTGCGTTGATGTCACGTTTAATCCTCCTGACCAGCTTGACTAAGGCTCTACTAGGCTACTCACGATGAGATTATCGTTGATGACGACGTGCAGACTCGTCATGTTATCACCATGGCGATTGGCAATGAGGCTACGGAGCATGTCCGCTCAGTTGGCCTAGGCCTGCTAATGGAGCCACGGATGGTAAGTGCAGCCCTTGTTCAATACTGCCGATGGTGTCGTTAACGAGCTCTGGTATAGATGATGGTTATCTGCGCCATGATTCTGGGGCAGTTCGCTGGCATCTGGGGATTTACTGTACCCGCATCCATTTTCACGTTCATACAAGAAGACATCGGTACCGCAAACACTCTTGTCTGATTTCTAACTGAGCATAATCACTGAGAACTCTGGAAATAGGAAGTAGCAGCAATGCAGCTCTCTTCTCAATCGTTTGGACCATGTCAAACTCTGTGGGATATGCACTGGTCGGACGGCTCTCAGACATCTTCGGAAGGAGATGGTGGATGATAGGGTTCAATGCTCTGGGTCTTGTTGGAGGGATGTCTCGTACCGTGATATGCTCCTACAAAGCTAACATCAGGATCAGGTATCATTGCTGGGAGAGCACAGTGACTCGACGTACTCATTGGATCTAATGTAAGCTCATTGCAAGCCTTTCATGAAACTTTCTCACGTGGAAAAGGCCATGATTGGTCTTGCATCAGGAGGCCAGTTCTCGATGCAATTCATGTCCGCAGGTACGTAGCCCACCTGAGCTCCGACTCGGTGAGCTCAACTAATATTTGCTAGAACTGGTCCCAAACAGACACAAAGTCGCAATCCTTGGGCTTGTTGTTTTCGGATGCTTTCCTGCTTTGGGCCTCGGCTCCTTCCTCGGTATGGGAACATCTGAGAATCGTGCACGTGTCTAGAAGCTAACAGTGTCATAAAGGCAGAGCTCTGTATGAAAATCTCACTTGGCGTTGGATCTATTACATCTATTCTATCGTGTGCGGTACGTACAAAAGACAGGGAACGGAAGTCCAGGCGCATTGACTAGTATGCAGCCGGCGCTATCGCGCTTCACTACAACTTCTACCACCCAAAGGAAGCCGTGCTTCCGAAATCCAAGTGGCAACTAACCAAGGAGCTCGACTTTCTCGGTCTGTTCCTCTATGTTGCTGGCGTCACGTTGCTTATCCTTGGCATCTCTCTGGGCGGCAATCCATACTCATGGGGCTCTGGTATTAACTGCTTCAGTTTATTTTGATCATCTCTGACGGAGCTTGCAGGCAAGGTTGTGGGTCCCTTGGTGTCCGGTGTGGTTGCGATGGCATCCTTTTTCGCATGGGGTATAAATAGATCCGTTGGCTTTTGACATACTCAACTAACCAGTGGATAGAGCTTCATGTTCCCACGAGCAGACAGTTCATGCGTGTACAACTGCTGAAAGACCTGAGAGGCTTCACTTCAATTATGTTCTGCGCTGCCATGGGAGGCGTAGCTTTCTTCGGCCTCAGCATTGCCTAGCCAAGCGGTGAGTTGTTTCCCCCTTCTTACCATTCTTGATCAGCCAGCTGACTGGTACAGAAGTTTACTACGTCTATGCAACGTCAAGCTCGTGGTCACAAAATGCCTGGCGCACCACGAGTTTAGGCATAGGCGTATGGGTCGGGGACTGTTTTGTTGCGCCGCTCATCGGCATCTTCAAGCGCGTGAAATGGCAGTTGGTCATTTTTGCTGCCCTCCTTACGGCCTTCTTGGGTGCTCTCTCCCGATGCAACCCCAATAATGTCGCGTTCGGGGTCGCGTTTTCAGCCCTGTCTGGAGTTGCACAAGGGCCCTTCGAACAAGCTCCCGCAGCCCTCGTACAGCTCTTCGTGGATGACGAGGATCTGGGAATGGCATTCAGTAAGTGATGCTCTTGACGAAAACTCAGTTATCCCGACCTGGGAAAGCTGGCGCTGACTTTTCTGCGACTCAGGTTTATTTGGGGGGCTGCGAAGTGCCATTGGAGCAGTTGGTAGTGCTGTATTCCTGTCTATCATTCACAGTAAGCTTCCTACATGTGGTGCCCTCAAATTTGTGGGTCTACTCAAAAGCTAGCTAGTCTGATTCAATGCCTCACAGACAAAGTCCCTAAGCAGCTGGACGCACATGTTGGCGCAGTTGCTGCCTCTCACAACATCAGCGCATCCAATATTCCACTCATCATCGAAGGACTCTCGACAGGCCAGATAGCAGCCTTGCTCAAGATCCCAGGAGTTGATGCTTCGGTCGTTGGGGAGTTCGTTTCTGCCTCACGTTGGGCATACGCGGATGCGTACAAGGTGGCTTACTATGCCGCGGTGGCATTTAGTGCTGCAACATTCCTGGTTACTTTGGCTCTTCGTGATATTGATCACCTATTAACGGATCACGTTCCGCGAAGAATTGCGCGTAACGCGGCCGAGGCACACGTCCACAACGAAAAGGAAGTTACCGTTCATCACGAAGAAGAAGCAACTGCAGCGACCACAATCCCCAAAATTTAAGCACTTCACTACGGAAAGCGCCTCAAAGCCCAAATATTTCTATCGAGGATGTTAGGCTTCGCTACCCGCCTGGGGCCCCGATTACGATGATATTGCCCAAGGCCTCATTCCTTTCTACGCTTGTCCTTCATCTCCTACATCCCACCGTCATTGGGGCTATATCGCTTTCACATACAGAGGACATCTGCCTGCATGGAACTAAGTCATTTCACTCCCATGGAAAAGCGAGATGACTTTGTCACATATTAAGTTAGGCAAATATCGATATTCAGAGCTATTTGTATGGGATCACCCCTTTTGTATCTTGCCATCGTAGACTGTTATCTCACTCATATGCATTCGTTGGCCCCAAATAGGGCAGATTCCTCTGCCTTCCTCGACAGTGTGGTGTCAAGGGTGTATTTGCTTTGAGGGCGACCATCTAGAACTGGTCGAATGCCTCCACATCTTCTACCATGATACGTAATATCCCGGAGGGAAAACTACAGTACGATCATGCCTCTTCAAGCCTTCAAGACAAGAATATAATCGAAACGTGCTGTTAGTGAATTGGCTCAATAGACTTAGCGTGTGAGTTTGGCAATTATACCTGTCGCTTGTAATGCACTTCGTTGGTGTCTGATGGTGGGTGTCTTTACGTCCACGTTTATACCTCAGTCAGTACACCATGCTATCCGTTGCGGACGAAAATATAAATGCCCCCTCGGTACTTTGGACATGTTAAAAGTGTCCCACCACGTGCAAAAGTTCCCTTAGTTCCTGGAGACTTCAGTGCGTAAGCAATATTCAAGCCTTAAATGAATAAATAAATGCACTAACGTTGACTTAGGGCAGGAGACGAGATGATGCCCTCCACTCGATATCCTTATCCAGGTGGTGTGTGTAGGCACAACAATTACCGGCCATCGCGAGTAACTGTGTCTCTCCGTGTGGTGGAAAATGAAACCAACCCTTGGAAAATTTGCTGCATATGAGCAAGGTCAGACGTAGATACCAGACTACCTGCGTGGTCGAAAGAGTTGATATGTTCCCGGTAGCGCTTGAATCACTAATGGAGAGGACAAACGGAGAAATCTAAAAACCTCCTTCAAACCTAGGCGAGCACCACTTTTAATAACGATATAGTATATAATATACATATACGACGAGGCTGCCCCCACTAAGTCCTGACCTCTTTCTTCCTTCTCTAGTTTAGTCTCTTAGTATTGTACTGTCTATAAAGAAGGTCTACTCTTATGTTTTATACGACCCATAATAACTCTCCATATCCTTTCTATTATCGAAAACCTCTCCTATGATAGGCTCCTAGCGCTAGAGAGCTAGTAGCGCATTAATATAGCGCTCAATAATGACTTTGTGATGCGTAACGCACCTAATTTGCGTAGTCCAAGACATAGAATTAGTCATTTTACCACGTAAAAGAGGAGTCACGGAAACACCAAAAAAGCCTATACAACTTGCATTATTGAGTCGACAGCAAGGTTATGATGCAAAGAGACTACAAGGAATGCAACAATGCAGCAAAATTTGGTGTGGCTACAGCCATTTTTGCTGTGGGAGTCCATCGACTTGCCATGGCAACCTTGGCATTCGCTTGCATTTCCGTTCGCTCTGGCCATTCTCTCCATTCCCCATGGCATCACAGAGCTTTTCCAGCCCTTCGATGGAGGACATTCGGTTCAGTGGAATTTATTCTTGTCTGCGTTGATATCATTTTCCAAGAACACCTCGGCTACGAAATAAAGTTAGCTTTGATTAAACCCGCGAAGGATGGAGGCAGACAGCACTTACTCCTCGGAGTCATTTTAGGATTGATATCCTGGCAAAGACAAATGGCGATAAGACAGACAACACCAAAGCCCAGAGAACAAAGACACACATTCCTTTCCACTAGGTGATTAGTCCCCGGTCGCCTGAGGGATGAATGGTGGGTCTCACCGGATGGCTATAGTATAGCTGTCGAGCATGGCGTTGCTCGCGACAGCAATAATACTGGAGGTAATGTGAGGAACTTTCTCGAGAGCTGCAGCACCTTGAAGAAGAGCTGTCATCAGAGCCGACACATCTGCTGCGGGTAGGCCCGCCTCGATCACGGCCGCCGGCACCTTTTTCTTCAATTCGCTCCCTAAAGAATTAGAAAGAACTGTTGCGTAGATGGAGGAGGCAAGCCAAGCGCCGGTCCATTTTCCACCTCCGCTGGAGAACAAGTGGAGTTAGTTGAACGATCCTTTGATCACCAGCTGGTCAGATACACTTACGCGAGGCCACCGGAAACGCCCAGCTCGGTTTGGGGGGCGCCAAATTGTAGAAATGTCATGCTTAAGGGTACTTGATAGCCAAACCCAAATTGGGTGAGAAAGCTGAAGACCATCATTAAAGCCATGTTGTGTTTCGTTCCAAGAGCCAGCAACGCCCCGAAGAAGACACTAGTAAAGATGGCAGCAAAGTACTGGGTCCGCCAGTGCTTGATCTTGGAGCTAAAAGACGGAATAAGCACGACGAAATCCTCAAAAGCTGCTGTGGCCATAGAACTTACCCAAACAGACCAACGACGACTTGTCCGAGAGGCAGACCTAGGTTTTGAGGAAGTATGATAGCTAGCGTGTACGACAGAGAGCTGGTTGGGGATGTCCAAAAAACTGCCACCTTTTGAATTAAATGTCAGTGAGTGATGATGGGCTCTAAGGAGTTTGGTGTTACCTGTGTCAAGAAAGCAACATTGGTCGCGAAATACCCCATGTTTGAGATTGTGCCAGCGATGAAAGGGAAGGTAAACTCTCGGCCTCTGTCTTTCGCAAAGACATGACGTGGAGTAAGAGCGGCCTTCAAGGGCATGAAATGCTCGTAGAGTGCAAATGCCACTATCACGCTAAATCCAGGCACCAAGGTCCCAATCACCTTGGGGTCAGATGCCGGAATTGTAGTGGTTTGCACAATTCCCGCAAAAATGAGAGAGCCACCAACGGAATACAGCATGGCTCCTCCATAGTCGAGAATCCCTATGGCCTGGTTCCACGGGATGCCGCGAGGGTGTTTAGGTGGGTAGTAAATCGCGTAGAGAGTTACAGCAATCCCAGCAACTCCAATAGCAGGACCATAAAAGAGCCAACGCCACTGGAAAACCATTGTCAGGGAGAATGCGCGGCTGTTTTTCAATAGGAATGGAAGCCTACCTGATCACCGTGTCTGACTGCATAACGTCCGGCTATAGGGCCAAGGACGACATCCAGCCAGGTGCCGACATCTTTCGAGTCTGTCAGTAGACCATTCAAATTTCGCCGGAGTTCTTACCAGATATAACGATGCCGACATGTCGGAGGCGATTGGGTAGGAGCTGCAAAGTAGTTAGTAACTGTTGGCACGTCAATGTGAATGTGACTGTGGTATACTTCGGGCAAGGCGAATGCCGCTAGCTGAGCCAGTCCTGCTCCCTGTGTAAAGAAAACGAGAGGTTTAGCTCCAGTAAGCCAAGTCGTTTGAGTAGTTCCTCACCAGGCCCTGCACAGCACAACCAGCCATGATCATCTTCGTGTTTACACCGGCGCCGATTATTATTAATCCTGCAAATACCATGAGGTTCCCCACAATAAGGAACCACCTTCTTCCGAAGAGATCAGAGTTCGATGCAAACAATATCTGTGTACTTGCGTTGCAGAACAGGTACAATGGCATCCACCAGGTAACATCTGATGTCGAGACTATCCCGGCTTTGAGAGCAACTTCGCCCTGGATTGCCGAAAAAACGGGAATGATCCAGAAGGAAAAGCCGTACGACCTGGTGAGGGTTAATGAGGCGGATAACCGCACTGTGGAAGGCATTTACATAGATAAAGCCTTGATTCAGTAGAAGTCAGTACCAGCGTGGACACGACAAGAAGGTAGAGAAAGCTTCCAAACAACTCACAACGACGACTATCCATGCCTTGAGCGTCAGTTGCACTTCTTCGTCTTGTTGGTCGATGATATTTGCTGGTACAACCGTAGGAAAGCCATCCTCATTTGCCGATTCGGTCTGTTCAACATCCACCTTTTTTTCTAGGTGTGCTGTCTCTACCGCCGTGAAGGTCATTGCTTCAGCCAGCGGAATTTCTAGCTTACAACTGCAGTAATTCGTCTTGGGTAAGGGCACACAGAAGTATTATGTTCTTCCTCGACATGAATTCCCCAGATAGGAAGACCCCACAAGCTATAAGTGCGTGCCCTCACACAGTACGTAGTCAAAGTTAGTGGCCTTTCTCATTTCCCCGATTTCCCACGTGGACCCAATTCCGCCTATTTCCATCCCCATGGGGACTTGTGGAATTTGAAGTGGGATGCGGAGTGGGAAATTGAATGCTGGAGAGCCTCACCTCGCTCTCAGATCGAGGCATTCCTACGTTTTTTTGCTGTGACTTGGGTCTTCAAGCTCCCTTTATAGGCTAACGTCTCCAACATGGTAAGTGGGCCGTCCTACCTCCTTTGTTACGCGGGAATTTTGTGTTACCTAGCCAGACTGGTGCACGCAAGAATACTGCGACTCGAAATGCCATGCCTGTCTTGGAACTCCCTGGTCACATTACTCGAACTATTATGTATTATTCAGCAATAGGGTAGCAGTACCAATGGCAGACCCGACTGGGAGCACCTCATCGTCTGGATGCAGAGATTCCTAGATAGTTCCTAGGCAGACAGTCTTCCAATGGGGACTTAAATTCGCAGTCATTGGCTATCACTGGCCTAATTTCCTCTGTCTTGTTGTGAGGACCTCTAGAATATAGGAAGGAGGTGGCGGTGTGACCCAGACCTTGACTTCAGACATTTTTGGTGTATCGTGGACTAGAGGAAAAAGTCTAATAGATCACCAGGGCATCAATCTTCTGCTATTCCTACTTCTGGCTGTCTTACCTTTACCACTCAAGCGCACTTTTAGAGCGAGGTTGTGCTCCACCAAAAGGAAAAGTGGGCAGCTCTCAGTCGGTCCGGAGCTAGCAGTGGTAAGAGTATCCTGCCTTTCTGAGCTGTGTTGAAGTTGATGGAGCTAGCTTCTGCCACAAGATGCAATTTCTTGGTATCGAACAAAACACCATCTCCATCTCAATGCTATCCTACTTGCACCTTGGCTGTCTGCTTCATCTTATGGTACGATGGTACGTGGTGTGGTGTGACGATCATTGCCTACTATCTGCTCCATGTGCTTGACACAATAGGAATCACCGAAGCCAGCTCTCAAACCTTGATCAACGCCTTTTTACAGCTTTTCAATCTTCTGGCCAGTATGTCCCCTGCGTGCCTTGTCGACTGAGTGGGGCGACGCAGGTTGTAGCTAGGTGCGACGGCCGGCATGGCTGTCTCCTACATCATAGGAAAGTGCTGTCTAGTCGACTCCATACGACCAAGCGTGTGCCTATCAGTAGATCTGTGGCTGCTTTCATCTTACTACACTATTTCTTTTATGATTGCTCCCTCATCCCGCTTCTCATATCATATCCAATTGAGATATCCCCATACACACTACGCGGACGGGTGTTGAGCGCCTCAACGGCAACGAACCACGTGGCCTTGATTTTGGTACAGTGCGTAATCCCAATCGGGCTGGGGAACGTTGGTTGGAGGTAGTATATCGTTTTCTGTGATTTGGTTGCTGTGTTACTGGTCATGGAATCTTTCTTCTTCCCGGAAACGAACAAGCGGAGCTAGAGGAGATCGCAGAGATTTTTGATGAACCCCAAAAGGGCGTGAATGTTGCCATTACGGCGGTGGATGACGCGGTACGTGCAAAGTGGACTGCAGCCATGGAATTGGAGGTTGTGGAATGATGTTGAAAGAGCTCGTGATGCGAGCTTGCTGAAATTGTGGCTGTTACTTCCAACAAGGATTTCTGTACGGGTATTTCCATGTAGGCTGACTGAGTAAATCACGAAATCCAATGTGGCATTGAGGAGACAATTCCACCTACATTCTACGCAGACGCCTATTGGAAACTACATTTTAGTCTCTTAGTGGTGAAGGGACGAAACACCAACTTGTGGTCTATCTGCACACAACTGTACTCTCGCTTGGCTCCGGTACAAAACATTCTGGGCTTCCACCCACTCCCTGCAAGTTTCTTTCTAATGTGGAATTGAACTTACAACTCGAGACGGATAGAATTTTGGGGAGCACGTCTTTCGATTTTGGCTCTTCTGCTATCACGACTACCCGAGCGGCTCTTTCTGATATTTCTTTAGGCATGCGATCTTTAATCGATTATATGAATTTGGGGTCATTAGCTCCATGTTTTCTGCAGGGACCTTGTAAGGGTGTTTATTTACTTCATGGTATGCAGACCCGCTGAAAATAACATTGTGGCTGCTGTTACTATCATCATTTCTGGGCCTCTTTGCGCAGGCTCTCTTCTTGTCAGAACGTTCATCGTTTGCGTTTCGTCGCTGGTTGGAGGTAGGGTCATGAGGGTAACGGTCCCCATCTCGTTCGTCACTCGCACTTGTCTTCGATTCACAAATTAGGACTCTGTTTTGCTCCCAGAGAGCATAATATGTTTGTTGATGACGGGAAGGGGCGACGATGCGCTGAAAATCGTGAAAACTCTACACGGGACGGAAACGGATGACAATGAGGACTATATCGAAGCTTCAATATTATTCATGAAAAGTAGAGTTTGACACCGACCTTCAGTCCGGTTGGAGCACCATGTTCACTCGAACCTTACACCGGCGAGCTACTGTCTGACCAACATCCTCTGGACCCAAGTTACTCTCGCTGCGATTCACCATATCCACTATAAAGTCTACCCTGCCTTCATCTGCAACGCCATCGACTTTGGTATTTGTTAGGTTCTCTTCTATCGTAATCCCTTGAGCAAGTCCTTAGAAGAGGTCGCTGCCACGATTGGAGACGATGACCCCGTGGCAGTCCATGAAGCATTCCATCATGGGTAAATGGAGGAAAAGGAGGTCATGTTGCTATTGTCAGAAGCTTGAACCAGAAGGCTCAGACTCACAAAAAGATCCCCACATATTATATACGGTTACTGAAACGTTTATTGAGGATTTGAACAACCCTAACGAATAAAAATTTCATCGAGGCCCCAATCATCAGATCGGTCCTTGTATTCAAACTGATAGCTCTGGGAACTCGGTGATAAAAGTAGTAAGTTACCCGAGTAAGGTTTCTTATCCGCAGAGCCCGTTCGAGGGCCCGTAACGAGATGTGGTACATATCACATCGTCAAACCTGTGATTCCGCAGTGGTTATCCACGCCCAAAGACAAATCTGTTGAAATTTCCACAATGCACTTGTCTTGTCGAATACTTGGCCTTCCCTCTCTATACCAGGTGCTTAGAGCCACGGAGACACGTTCGAAGATATTTTGCAGTGCACAAGCAAGAAGGAAGATAGAGTCCAATCTCACGGTTGCAGTACATTCCATGACTGTTGGACCTATGCCTAGAATATCGCCACTGCATTTGATGGACTACCTACACTGCCGACGACATGTAAAGGCATACTCGCCACAAAGAAACTATAGCGCTTAGTTTCATGGCAATGTTCACTCAGTTGCTCTAGATTCCACATTTCCCCTGCAAGATATGTTTTAGTAAATTCTGTGCAACTTCTCCTTTAGACTTGATCGACTAACCGATGGGCATTCCCCATCCGCTCAACATTATCTCGTGTAGGAACAAGTCATTGATGCCCTTGGATCGCTTTGGAATTGCTTCAAAAGCCGGGGCGTCGGACACACAAGCGCTGAATTTTGACTCCCAGAGCCACTTTGCCATATTTCTCGAGGTTTCAACTCCGACATGCTTCATGGGGTGCTGATGACTCCAAGCTATTTTCTCGTCGTGGCTCAAGGCTTCGTAGCCGACGTGAAAGCCGGTACGGATGAGCAAGATGTCGCCAGGATGGAAGTCTACATTTTGCGTAGCAGCTGCGGCTTGGAGGGCTTCTAAAGAGATAGCATGGTCGCCCAACTTATCGTACTCAATTCCTTGAGACTGTGACCAACGCACGTAGTCCAGTAAGACCCCGCGCCCAACGATACCTTGTGAGCACCAAGCTACCTCACGCTGTCAATAGTGATTCGTAAGTAGGCAAAAGACGGGTCGAAGAGCTCGTACCGTGAATTCCGAGCGTTTCTGTCCTCTCGGGGCCGGATAACTGCGACACGTTTGCACCATTGTAAAAAAGCCCCAAATTTTGATATCCGAAATGTTTGAAACCATCCCACTGGCTAGATATCTGCAAACTTGATGAGAAACAGCGTGGAACAGACCCTCTTCAATAAGTGCTTAGTCTTACTTGAGTGTTGAAATCCAGTAGGTCATCATGGACGGCCCTCGGATGTTTGTGTATCACGGTATGTTTCAGAGGCTGCCTATCATGCGGTGGCCGAGCGAGGTAGTCGATGCGAGCGTCAAGCCCTTTGCGGACGCCCGTTCGAATCTCCTTGGATGCTTCGGTAACGACTTCGGGGGTTAGCAGGTTTAGAGTTCCCAATTGGTCATCTAACCCGTACAATGACCAAGCCGAAAAAGGAGGGTCGCCTTGCCTGAGTGGAAGGTCGTCGAAGGCAGGTCTGGACATGCTTACAATTTCGAGACAGTTCCTCAAAGTTATCAAGCAGCCGGGGGATCATGGATCGCTGTTGGCCAACCGCCCTTTATAATCCTAAATCAAGCTCTTCTCTACAAGGATTTCAGCGCCGGAACTTTGTGTTTTGTTGCGGTGCGCCCCCGGAATTCATTGGGGCTCTCCAAGCCTGGGTAAGAATAATATGTGGGGCCTCTGCGTATTGTTTGGGTGACTTACCCGGTTGGTCAGCGGCTCTCCGTTTCTATCATCGGGTCTGTAGATATATACCCGTACGCTGATCTTCAAATGGTAGTTTGTCATTTCATGTTGAGGTCTAGTATTCGTCTCACCACACAATTCGAGTATGGCTGGATAGGCATAAGTTCCTACGCACAACAAGCCTATATTTTGGATCCCTCAATTTGAGCTTGAGTGGATCAAGCCACGATACGTGTAGCTAGAGTCCGATATAGACTGTCTTCAGCTCCGTCCAGTCGTCCAATGCATGCTGCCCGTTCTCTCGTCCCTCCCCGCTCTGCTTAACTCCTCCAAATGGCATATCAAGCGTCATCATAGGACTGGTGCAATTCAAGCCGACACTGCCCGATTCTAAAGCTTTAGCAACTCGGAGTGCCCTTGTCAGATCTTTAGTGTAAGCGCTAGCATATAAGCCATATTCGGTGTCGTTCGCAAGCCGTAGAGCCTCTTCTTCTGTCTCGAAGGGTCGCACGCACACCACGGGTCCAAAGATCTCTTCACGCATGACAGTACTTTGCTCTTCCGGATTCAAGATAATTGTAGGTTGGATGTAGAAGCCTTTATCGCCTTCACGTCCTCCACCAGCCAAGATTTTGCCACCCGTCTGACGCGAGTCGTTAATATACTTCAAGATAATGTCAAACTGCACCTTGTCGACTTGTGGACCACGGACAGTCGTTTTAAGGAGAGGGTTCGCACATTCGGAAGGATTGGTGCCTTGTTTCTGGATTTCGAGGCGCAGAATTTCGCAGAATGAGGCTAGGACGGACGAACAAACGTATATCCGAGTGCTGGCTATGCAGACCTGGCCTGAGTTGTAGAGAATAGACGCAGCTGCTGCCCTGGCCGCTTTCTCAAGGTCGGCATCTTCGAAAATGATTAAAGGGCTCTTCCCTCCAAGCTCCAGTGTGACGTGCTTCAAGTTCGATTCCAAGGCCAGCCTCTTAATCGCTCTCCCAGTCCTTGCAGAACCTGTGAACGAAATTTTACGGATGTCCATGTGAGAAGCAATGGCAGCGCCACAGGTGGGCCCGAAGCCACTCAAAACATTGACAACACCTCGAGGGATACCAGCTTCTTGAATGAACCGGGCAACCAACAGGATTGTTAAGGGCGCCTTTTCCGACGACTTGACGACAATAGTATTACCCGCGAGCACAGCGGGAGCGGCCTTGAAGAAGAATTCTGTGACGGGAGCATTCCAAGGAATGATAGCTGCACAAACTCCATATGGCTGTCGGAAAGTCAAGTTAACAAAGTTCGGCGTTTGTAGAGATGATTCCCCTTTCACATCAGCCGCTTTACCAGCCATATATCTAATAAATTTGGAGATGTTGATGCCCTCGGCTTGAGACTGTTAATTCCCCGAATGTATACCTTGATAGGATACTCCTTGACTTACTATATTTTCCAACAGGTTTACCCATGCAGATAGCCTCAAGTCTCGCAAGTTCCATATTGGATTTTTCTATTATATCGGCTAGTCGGAAGAAATATTTGGCACGTTCAAATCCACTCAATGCAGACCACGAAGGAAAAGCAAACTTCGCTGCTCGGACAGCACTGTCAACATCTGCAGCGTCAGCTTCAGAGACAGATGCAGAGACCTTCTCAGTTGCGGGATTAATAACGTCGAATGTTTTGCCACTTTGGGACGGGACGAATTCATTATCGATGAACAACTGCGTCTCGATGCTGCTGGGATGCAAATCGTTCACCTCTTCCGACACTCCAGACTGGCTGGAGACTGTCATGTTTCCTTCTTTGAGCCAGAGCCGATAAGGGGCGAGCAACCGTGGTTCTGCTAAAGTTGAAGGAGTGTGTAAAGCAAATAGTGAGGACGGTAACATGGAATTAGAAAAGCCACATGGTGGCTTTTGTTAGCCGCAGGAATTCCAACCGGTTTCCCGCCATGTGAAGTTGGGGCGTCTCGCGGAATTGAGGTCGACCTTCGAATCGACAAGTTCCGTAAGCTTCAGTACATCCATCACTTTTTGGCTTTTGCAGATACTCAATTCAGAGGCCAAACAGGGACATCGTCGACGGGCAGCGTATACAAAATACCTACTGCATAGAGCACCAGAATTTATATGTGTACAGCCACTATGGCTTCCACGGCCACCACCCAGCAGTCAACAGTCCGCATCCCCAAGAGCACGAGCATATGTGAGGTCTCAAGTATTGACTCGACTTGCGATTCCATCTGCCGTCCACATTTATTGATCGAGCCCAGAATCGACGGGTATGACTGGGTCAATCTTCCGACGTGGGTGTTCTACATTAAGCATGCGGCTACCAGTCGGCAACTGGTCTTCGACCTTGGTGGTCGAAAGGATTGGGAAAACCATGTGCCGACCATTCGTAAGCTGATAGAGGACCATGTGCCTGGCTGGAGGGTATCAGCCGACGTAGCAGATCTCCTTGCTCAGGGCAATATCGACGCTCAAAACATCGAGGCTGTGATTTTGAGTCATGCACACCCTGACCACGCAGGCTCGCCTCAGACACTGCCGCAGAGTGTCAATCTGGTGGTCGGACCTGGATTCAAAGACAGCTTTCTCCCTGGATACCCTTCGAATCCGAATTCAGTATTTCATGAAGCTGATTTCGAGGGGCGCGAAATTATTGAGATCCATTTTACGGACGAATTCACCATCGGGTCGATGCAAGCATTCGACTATTTTGGTGATGGCAGCTTGTATATCTTGCACATTCCCGGACACGCAACAGGCCATATAGGTTCCCTCGTTCGAACCACGAGTGACAGCTTTGTCCTTCTGGCAGGAGACGCTTATCATATGCCTGGAGTCATTCGTCCTTCAAAAGACGTGCCAATGCCAGATACTATTCCCGAGGCTTGCATCTTCGACAATCATATCTCTTTGCCTTGTGTATCCTCTGATTTTATGCGTTGTCACCCTGTTTCACAAACTGCAAACTCGGTAAGTGTTAAGTTGTCATCGAAGATATAATCAACGACTACTTAAGCCTCTAGAGTATCAACTGACTATTGGTACAGACACCGTTCTTTAAAGTACCATCCTCTCATCCGTCCTACTATTCGGACCCACCTGAAGCGCAAGCTTCGGTCGAAAGTATTATGGAGTTAGATGCAAATCCCAATATCCTTGTTCTTATAGCTCATGATCCCACCCCGCGGTATGTCTTTGACTTCTTCCCTCATGGGACATTAAACAACTGGCGAAAGGATGGTCTGAAAATAACAATGCATTGGGGTTTCCTCAATGAACTTCCATACAAGGGAGCTGTGTCGAGACCACTGCTTGTGGACGGATTATATAGTTACGGCAAGAAGCTTAGAGGCGTAGAACCAAGCGATCCTTGACGGATGATATATTGTGGAGCTAGAAGCTATTCGAAGGCTCTAGATAATGTAATCCACAAACGAGTCGGTTACCCACCCCACAATAACCAACTCACTAAATTTTAACGCGTGATTACTCTACAATTATAGCTTCTAAACACGTAGAATAAGAAGGATAGTTGTTATGCGCTAGATTATAGATGAGGTCGCCCGGATAAGGACTTACAGCCCTGGTGAGGAAGGGGAGGTTAGCCGATAGAGAACGAGGCTACATTACGCCATTAGCTCCATAGATTAATATAGCTCCTAGTATAGCTATAAGATATTATGAATTGAGTTATAAAGAGGGAGAGGGAGAGGCTAAAAGAACAGAATCTCTTCCGCGCTCTCACTATGTCCATCCACAAGAACATGTTCGTGGCCGTTCACGCGACCGCGCCCTGTGTTTACAATGATAGCGGTCCGAGAAAAATGGGTTGGCTAGGAGCTCTTGGTTGGTGTTGTCTTGGGACAGCCTGCGCTTGATTGTGATTGTTCAGAAAAATTGGGTCAGTGTAATCTTTCTCTCACCATATTCAATCACCCACTAATTAACATCCTCAGACCCTCTCAGCAAGCGTCATCTTGCCTGTGGGGACGATTCCGATCGAGCATGTAAGATGGAATGCGTCAATGACAGTAGTTGCGGTATATCTTGTGAGAACCAGTCGAATCACTCCCTGTCTTCCAGAGAGATCGCTGCTCACAGATCATACCTTGGAATTTGGCCCCGACCTTGGCTCCCCTCCCCAAAGTCGATCCCAGTCGACGGCACATCGTCAAGGCTTACTCCTCGAAGGTGTGACAGGTTTGAGCAGTTGTCGAGCCCCTTCTTGTCGCATCTATGTAGGCGCCTACACTTCTCCGTAATTTGTCGACCTCATCTCACGAGCTTGGCATCTGTGGCTGCTGTTTGGCGGAGGTAGAAAAATCAGAATCGGAGGGGATATCCAAAGACCGTGAAGACGCCACAGGTTTTCGTGGTCAACACCGTGGATTTCGGTCACCTTCTGTCGCCTTCCGTCACGTTTTGTTGCTGGGCTTCGCCAATTCTGTGGTCAGCCTTAACACCAAACCATGGCTAGTCGTCTTGAGATAGTTGAGCGGAGCTTGACAACTGTGGACGGAACCTACAAATACCATAATGATGCAGTACTCGGGAACGTACATATCGGTGTGGCTTTATTGCGGCTACTATGACTTGCACCTCGTCGTTGTCCTCTTGAGTGGAGCACAGGGTTCCCCTGCCCGAGTCATCAACAATTTCGCGAATTATATGAGTTATGAGCGAGGTCACCATAGGTATTCGGTTCGTTCCGGCATTGACAGCATTTCCAGCGGCCGCCAAGGGTTTCAAAGCGACAGTTTCGCTCTGAACAGCGAGACCTTGTCTAGTTTGTGCGTTCACGGGTGACTCTGTCGCAGAGCCTTCTGCCATTCCTTCCACAATACCTGGGTCTTCTCGTACTGTGAAGGCCGCAACGATGAATGACTGTTCGAACAAAGCACATTGCGAGTAGGCCTGGTGGAGATATCTGACAAGTAATAACGAAAAGAAGGGACCATTCAAAGGCAATTTCACTTCTCAGATGATTGATAGTCAGGCATATAATGTTTGAGTATTGCAAAATGCCGAGAAGACATTTATATAGTTCGTCGATCTGATTCTGTCCTTGTTCGGGTTATTATAGCAAATACGAATAGACTGGCTGAAACATACTCTCCATTACTCCTTGGGCCTGGTGAAATGGCAAATTCAGCTCGGACACGGTAGCGAGGCGAGACCCAAAGCCGGAAACCATCGTAGCCATGGAAGTGGTTTTACATTGTCCCGCCCCTACCAAACAGGTCTTGTAACATGTTGAGAGCGGTAGATCGCGGCCGATATATATATAGATCAAGCCAACCGCCTAGACATGACTCGGGAGTGTCGCGCGCATAGCGAAGGAAGAGCGAGCATATCATAATGCTTCGCTGCATCGATATGGATCAAGATGAGTTCCTAAATTTGTGGCAGCCGTTTAAGAGCGCTTAATACTAACCGAGTCTACTACATCAATATTTGAAGTTTTGAGAGTGCGCGACTCCAACTGCTTCTGCTCTCAAGGCCTAAAGCCAGGCCAAATTGAAGTTGAAATGCCAGCCACTCATGCTGGAAGCGCCCGAGCTCGTGGACTGAGAGCTGAATATGTTTCACTTATTAGCTAGAATTGCGGCCCGTCTTCAGCCCCGACGGCTCCGACCCACGTGGCTTAGCGCATAATAAATCAGCTTGTCCCCTGCGGGTTTAGCCCATCACTCGCCTTGCGTACCCCAACCCAACCAGTGACGAGCTCCAAGGAAGCGCCTAGTTTCTGCACTCTCTTCGTATATGAAGCGGAACGCCAGTTCATGCCTTCGGAACATCCACAAGCACATCGCGATCTGCGAAGTAAAGACTCTCTTGAACCACAGCTTATTGGAATTTCGCAGAGATCTTTGAATCCCAGACATGGGCTCTCCAGAGGACGAAAGCGATGGATTTGAAGCAGGCGAGTTGTTGACAGGACCGGATAATTGTTAAATGGTCCGTTACTATGACAACCAGAGATTTGTCCTCGTCATGATGAAACCAGAGAAACGAGAAGATGGCGATGTCGTTGCGGATTTGTTTCTGAAGATCGAGGAGGCCGAGAATGACCCTGATCAATTGATGCTCGATCGCTGCCTGGAGGATGTCAGAGAACTTGCGATCTCGGCCTGCAAGCATACAATGTATACGCTTGCCGCATCAGTCCAGAGGCCGAACAGAAAGCCACTCTCTCTTGAGGACTTTCTGCACCCTACGACTTTCTATCTGCAGCTACGCACTGTGGAAGGAAAGCTGCAAGCCATCCGAATTGACGAGATCTCCAGGTTCGCTACAATCCACGAACCAGCACGCTTGACAATGGACTTGGTGCCTCGATTTGTCCCAGCTCTCATTCCTTCGGTCGAGATAGAGTTCATCGAGGATCTCTTTATGGGGAAAATCCTCAAAGTCTTCAAAAACGGTGAAGTGTGTGTCTTCAAATCAGCAACTGACGGTAATAAAGGCCAGCTCAAACGAGAAATAAATGTCCTACAGCAAATATCTGAGGAATGGGAGCCCGATCACCCGCATCGCCCCCAAGTTCCACGGTTTCTTGGTCTCGTGACATCAGGGGGTCAAATCATAGGAATGCTTGAGGAATTTATCGATGGCACAAATCTATATGAGTTCGACATATATGAAGCTTCCTCCGCACAACGGCGAAAGTGGAAGTGTCAGATCGAGCAGACCATCACGCAACTGCATCAGCGGCGCATTGTCTGGGGAGATGTAAAACCAGAAAATGTTATAATCGACAAAGCAGCCGGTGTGTGGCTTGTCGATTTCGGCGGCAGCTCGACGGATGGTTGGGTTGACGATGATCTAGCGGAGACTATTGAAGGCGATTTCCAGGGCATGCACCGGCTCGTGAAGTTCTTGGGCGTCTGACATTGAGAGGTTTCCACGGTACAGCACCTCGGATTTGCACCTGGTGTGCCGATCGCAGAATTATCTTCAGGAAATGTTTGTCTGGAGTGAAGGAGGAAAAACGAGACGAGAGCCAGCAGCAGGCAAAAGCATGGCGATTAGGTCAATTTCGACGTATACTACTAATCAGATTAAATCAGCGTTGGCAATGGAAGAACAGAAAGCGAAGTTAGTGTCAGGGGTCGACAGCTATAACAGCTATCTAACCCCGACTAATAAGAACTCTACAATTATAGCTTCTAAACACATAGAATAAGAAGGATAGTATCACGGGATACACTATTCGTGGCAATAGCCATGGGGCCAGCATTAGCCACGGATATATGGCTTAATATCCTGCTGCCTCAAGTGCTACGTTTGCGCCGGAGGGGATCCCGAAATCTAAATGAGTCGAGGACGTAGCGGGATCTTTTATCTCTCTTGAGGGACATAGACGTTGACAGCGCTCACGAGCCTTTGCCGACCTCTTAGTAATGACGTGCATTACCTTCAAAAGTTCGTAGATCTTCAACTAGAGGTAATACGACGGTATTAAAGAAAATCCTCTGAAACCCGTCGTCTTCAAATCCAACATTCCTGGTATCAGACCAGTACAGGCACTTCTTCACCACGTCGCCATAGTGGCCTCCACTTTCACCGTAGACATTGTCCAGAAGGCTATCCAGCTGCTGCGATCCAATTATGTAGCTTGTTACTGCATTGACGGGTTCGTTATTCTCTGGAACCCACAAAGCTGAGATTGGTTGACCCAAGGACAGCTCGACAAGCGTGATACCCAGCGGAAATAAAGCCTGGCTCCGAATCAGGGACTTCGTTGCTTCAGTCGTCTTTGGAAACCTAGTAGACTCCTGTGGCATATGGACCTTATGCCCCGAGAGATATAGATGTTCAACGACAGTTTTGCTCCCGATTTGACTTTTTGCGAAGAGAATGTCTCGACTATCCCATTGCGATTTGAGCCAGGTTCCGTGAAATTGTAGTACACTCGAAGCCAAAGTAGCAGCAAGAAACAGTCGATCTCGCCTGCTTAAAGTACGATTTCCATGACCGGCTGGAATTATTATAGAGCTAGATGAGGAAGAAAGGAGGTCCTCCAGTGACTGCGTTTCTACGCCTCCATCAATTTTTCCAACTAAATAAAAATTGTATCGGCGAGTAGTATCAGCTCCATCAGAAATGGTGCCAATGTATTCCTTAGGTTTGCTTGTGGTATTGACACTACGCAGCGCCAAGCACATGTCCGAGATTGAGAGAGCGGGCGGGAGATCTTGCACCTCGGGCCAGGGAAGACTTTGTAAACTTGATGTTACGATGGCAAACTGAACCTTCCGGGGAGCGGTCGGCCGGGGTACGGCTGTCACGGTGGAAGGGAATTTCGATGGCGCATCTTGGGTTTCACTGACCGCTGGTATAGTTTCGACTTCATGCCAGTGCCACGACGGTGCTGTCGATTTATTGGCCGACATTGAAGAGAACGCCATTCGAAGTTTAAACTGAACAGGATTGGTGCGGTGGTCGTCATTGGTACCAATGGATTGTGGTTCGATTCGAAGGTGAACGCAGTGTGAATTTTTACAGGGACAGTTCCAATACTTGCCCTGAGTGACTGTATTGTATAAGTTGGCGGCATGTTTCCTGATACTCTTGTACTTCAACAATGATATATTAGATCCTCGACGAGTTCTTCGACTTTCTTCGTGGTGGCGTGATTGGTCCATGAGAGTTTTAAGGGCGCCATTTGCACCGTCGATTCTGCTGAGTAAGTCAGAGTAAACGGATTTAGAGAAGATGTCTTTGAATTTCTTGATCTCGCGTTCAATTCCTGTGCTATCGTCCCAAGGGATCTTGTGATAATAGGTTTCAAAGTCAGTATATATTAGCAATTTTAGAACAAAAAGCACTCTTGAGTGGTATATTTAGAGAATGGACGAACTCCTTCGAGATCATTCCTCAGTTGTCGGGCATGGACGCTAAAAGGGAATCTAGCGCACCTTCAGTGGATCAGCGGCTTCAAGCCCGAGCTTTTTAGCCAAAGTTTCCAGCGATATTGATAACTCTGTCATGGTTCTCATAAAGGCATCGTAGTTACGGTCAAGCTTCTTGCGGAGTTTAGCCTGAAGTGTTGGATCTTTCCACAGTGGTCCTTGTGGATTTTTGATGAGCTCTGAGATGTCGTCATCATATTCGACAATATCTTCAAGCGACTTTTCCAGGGTATTGAGAAGGATCACTTGCTGGGTCCCTAGCCTCGTGGAATACTGCTCTAGCTGCCGGCGATAGCGTTTGGTCCGCAACCCCTTGACAGTCTCAATGCCCTGGACATAAGCATCAAGTTGGTTTACAACAAGAGGGATAATGGCAAGGACCACGCCTACTGTTTCGATTCCCGTCACCATTGCGATTGCTGTGTCGAATAAACTACATGAGGTGAATGGGAGAGAGTGTCTGAAGGGCGTTGGGCGGATGATCGACTCACCCCGCTACCCCACTTTGTACGGAACGTTAGACTAGACTAAAATGGGAGCCGTTTCTTCAATCAATTAGACGCTGATAACATTTCAACCATCAGCCATCACCAACACCATTATCCGCACGGGACGAAATTCAATCCCTCTACCCAGAAAACCGTGAAACATTACAACTTTCTTTTGTCGAGGCTGCTGCCACGATATTTTCGGCGGCGGCATTGCCCAACCCCGGCCTCTGGCAGCGAGGCCAATCGATTCCAAGTCGTCATTGTGATGACTATTTCGATCTCGTCAGTTCTTGTTGACTGTCTCCAACAGTTCAATGCCCTCGTCTCTCGCAAGGATCTGGCATCTCATGATGTCGAGGTCGCGACCGAACTATGGGCAGATGAACTCGGACGACTGAGAGTCTGGGGAGCTAATATTGGCGCCCATCAAACTGGGCAATCATCTCTTGATTATCGATTGAGAGATGCATCCCATATTAAAGACCAGACCATTAAACTCCTGCAACGACTCCAACGAATCTTTGAAGACTTGGATGAATCCTTGACTGAGCTCGACGGCGAGGACGAAGACGATTTATTGGGGGACGAAGAGGGGACTGATATACAACAGATCTACCGTGGCCTCGTCGACACCATCAACTGTCTTTTCCAATTGAGTATGACTATTCGCCGGCCAACACAGCATGACAGACTACTGGGAACTAAGAGGATAGATGTAACGGCCTTTGAGCTTTATGATAGACAACACGTTGCCCATAAGTATCCCTATGCTAACAGTGTTGTCATCGATCGATTGGGCGCTGCCATCTCAAGAAGAAGAGCCTCCCTGAAATATCGTGAGAGACATAATGCAAAACTAGCCAAAGGCATCGATCACGATCCGGGTGATGGTTGTTCCACACGTCTGTCTGAAACAGTCGCCACTGATTTTGTGATGCCTCGCACCGACTTCGAGGAGACTGCGTCAAACTCGGGAGTATCTCAAACGTCTTATACACCTAGTCTCTGGGAGAGCACCAAAGGAATAACGGTTCCTTCTCCCCCAAAGGAATCAGCGGATGGGCGACCTTTTGAGTGCCCGTATTGTTTCTTCGTCATCACAACCCCGAGCAGACTTTCATGGACTCGACACGTTTTCAAAGACCTGATGCCGTATGTGTGTGTCTTTTCCGACTGCTCAACGCCAAATAGGCTGTATGACAGTCGTCGCGCATGGCTCCAACATTTGCTGAGTAACCATAACTGGGGGTCCACGTTAGAAACTAGAATTGATTGTCCACTGGTCTGTGGAAAGGCATTCCCAAGTACGCAACTTGAGCAGCATCTAGGACGACATTTGCAGGATCTTGCCTTGTTTGCTCTTCCACGAAGAGGTGCGGACGAAGAGGAAGCCTCTGGTAAATCCCGGAGCTCATCAATACAGGCGCGCCCCTTGGATGTTGGGGTGAGCTATTCATCCAGTGAAGAAATCCGCGATCTCTTAAATAGTCCCACTACTGCATACACATCTCAAGATCAGGGAATATCCAGGGAGGCAGAAGAGAAGGGAGTATCGGCAGAGGGGCTCCCTTCTCTGGAACCCTCGTACGACGTTCGCGACCATTCAATTGCATTAGGCAATGAATATTCCGGCACTGGGTTTGCCAGCGCAAATACACTAAGAGAAATTGAATCAGGCGGAGAACTGGCCTCCGATCAGACCCAATTCGCCGAAAAGCCTCCTGGTACCGCTGACACCTCTTCATATTCTCGTGGACGCCAAGAGTATATATCCAGACCGCCTACCTCCTATAAAGGTCCTGAAATCATTGAAACGCGAGACCGCTCCTCATTTCAGAGGACATCAGTGACTTATTCGACACCCGTTGTCACTACTAGACCGGCATCCTCCCGAGCTCAGGATGGTCGTCGCCACACCAGGGTTACTACCACCCTCGAGCAAAAGCAAGCTGAGGCTGAAGCGTACCAAAAACGCCGAAATGGTAGGGGGTGGTCAGCGCTAACTACTGAGGCTCTTCGCGATTTCGATAACCGCACAGTAAGCTCAAGACCTGACAGACGAAAAAGCGCTAGCCCCGAGCGAAAGGAAGTTGATACTGAAGCGTACCAAAAAAGCCGAAATAGTAGGGGGTGGTCAGCGCTAACTACTGAGGCTCTTCGCGATTTCGATAACCGCACAGTAAGCTCAAGACCTGACAGACGAAAAAGCGCTAGCCTCGAAGGTCAAAAGCCGTCAGATAGTGAAAGTGACCTCACCGATTATGGAAGAAGTCAGACTGTTCGTGCGAAACCTACGACAATTATGCTTTCCTCAGGAGTGAAGGTGACCATCCCTGCAGATTTTAAAGGCTCTAGCGACCGACCCCTTTCTTTCAACGTTGGCGATATTACTGTTTCTATGAATGCTCAGGAGGAAAGTATTGAGCGCGCGCCAAGTGTGGTTACCCCGACTCCTCCATCTCTGCCTCGTGCGCCTCCGCTTTCTCCGCCCTCAGGTTCATATCCGGAGCAGTATGACGCCGAGAGGCGCGCTTCATCTAAATAGACTTTCTTAATGAGAATGTTGTCGCTAGATTAATATTAATCAAGGATATTTTAATCAAATGGGTACTGTGACGGGTATCGACTCCGAGCCCCTTTCCGCACCTTGGCACCCTGGAAACAATACCCACAGGTTTGCCTCGTGGCCATTTTCTTAAGCCCATGATAGCGGTGTCCGGCCATATTCGGTTGTTGAGTCCACTACAGCACCTTTCGTGATTACCAGCCGCACCATTGCCTCGTGGCTGTATCTTGAAGCCGAGAATAGCGGTGTCCAGCCACAATTAGAGGGTGGGAATGTAAGAAAAGTAAAGTAAGTCATCGCGGTTCGCCTATTCCACTCCGTCGTCGAGACTTTAAATACCTCGGTTTGCTGCTGGAGATATTCTTGCAGCGAGTTGTGCACAAACCGGATCGGAGACGTCTCCTGATCCATGACAGCAGTTCAACAATGTCGCCCTGACTGGTATTCCCCTGGCGTTGAAACTTCTGTCACTGTCCTTAACAGTCAGCGAACACAATAACTCAGTGCCCCGACGGGATCCGTGATCATCGAGACTGACGGCGGATTTCTACCTGGAGAATACGGTCAGGAGCGAGAAGGACACAGCATGAGAAGTGCCAAGGCTACAATGTGCATACCTGACATAACCTAGGTAGTTATATCACGGGATACACTACTCCTAATAAGGGTAGGAAACCTACTAGGCCTAGTCAGGACTAGCCAAGACTGGGCTCACAATTGCATCTCAATGTGCGGAGTACGGAGTAATAATACTCCGTACTCCGTCCCTAACTGGCAATTGCTAACCCCGACTAGGATGGGGGGTGCTCCTTCTCAAAGATAGCACGACGTCATCCAAAGCGGAAGTTGCTGTGCACCTACTGTGAGCCACCGCCGGGTCACGTTACTGGCCGTGTCTCAAATTCTTCTCTCCCGCTTCCAAGTTCTGCCAAAAACCTTCTGGTACAGAGTACGGAGTATGTACCTAGGTTTATCCTGGACTCCCACAGAACATTCACCCAAACGCACACTGGCACCGAGTACAAATCTTGGAATTTGTTGGTCACACCATGGTGCAAGGTCTTGAGGGATTGGGGGCTCGAGCACTCGAGCACTTGAGCACTTGGAGAACCTGAGGGCCGTGTCTCCTCCGTTGCGTGTATTTCTTTTTCCGAGGCATCAGATGCATTGATTTGTGTCTTCCATCGTCTACATATATGAGATGGCGGTCATGAGCCAGCAGCATGCCAAATCCAATGGGTGAACTCTCGGTCACCAGGCCTGACACAATGCGAGATCATCCCAGTCTCAGGTCGAAAGAAGATCCCAGGTTGGCTAAGTGGCCGCTTGATCCTTGATCCACAGCCACCCCCAGCTCCTGATTATTACGACGCCTGCCACCTCATTCAGGCTTAGCCTTCCAATATCCTGGTCAGCTTTTCGCTGACAGAGACAATATCCAATCTGACTTTCAAGGTCAAAGCACCCAAGCCGTCACTTCCGCCATTTCCATCATCCTAGTTTGTTTTCCCATGGTGTGCTAGTGGATCTTCCTAGTTTGGGCCTCCCGGTTATTCAATTCGCACTATTTGCATTCACATTCACACATTCTACATATACCTGCCTTCGCCTCCCAAGAGCTTCAATTTCATTCAGACCCTAGAAAGCGTCCAGAAAATATAGAAACCACATACCCAGCAAACATTACGGCCCTTCCACTTACATAAAATATCAACAATGATTTCCTCAACTTACTCACAACCCAATCCTGCCATAACGGCCTACAAGGTCTATCATTTATCCTCAGTCAAACTAGATCGAGAAGCCCGTCGTCAAACACCAGACCTAGGAAGACTAGTTGCTCATGCCACCATAATTGATAACGTCCGCCGATGGAGCCGTACTACCGCAGTTCCAACAGAAGCCGTCGTCGTTGAATCTGACCCCTTCGAAGACTCGGCCTCAGATGAAGACCTCGAGTCCGATTGTGAGGTCGGCGAAGTTGCCGTCTTTGAGTTTGACGAAGACGAATCCAAGGAATGGTCCGGCCACAGCCAAGATACAACAAAGTCCTACGAGATCATGACCACCATTGTTGTAGAGCGCGAGCCTGAGTCGAAATCAGTCCCAGCACCAAAGAGACGGCCTCCTCCACCTCCACCATCAACATCTACCTACGATATCAAGAACCAAAATTGGAGGCAACATCGCCCCGTGACCGTCAGAGAGACGGCCGTGGAGGTGGATGGCGATGACTGAGGTCTTCATTTTTACTGCATTCCGTCTCAATTGAGGCTTTCAACATCATTGACGAGCGATTCAGCGTTACGAATTCACAATTACGACTGCCACCAAGTGGCTAATATACGAAACGTCCTCCAAGGTGTTACACCTGATATGGTCAAGTCAAGTGCTGAAATGGCCAAGGACATGAACGATCCTTTGTCCTAATACTGTCTCCCTATCTTATTGGCTAGGACGACTGCATCTGCAAGTCGGTACTCGATTCTTTCCTGGTGAAAGAGCCAAAATTCATAGGGGGTCTTTTGGACGAATATCGATCCAAACTCCTGACCTGCATGATTCCTGTAATCATAGCGTAGGAGTACGATTACGAATTTCTCATCCAAGGGATTAAAGTTACGGCAAGAACCTAAGGTGAGACCTGAAATCGATATCGGCCGTGCGAGCACCGAGCAGGTCGTGGATGATCCTGTAATATTATTTTAACTCATATACCCATATCATGATATCAAAGATCAAACTGAGAAAGAGCATCCATTCTAACTCCTCAATGACTTCTCATGAAACAACACTCACCGTATCGCCACAGCCACGTCGCCATGGAAATTATTCAAGTGCAGTGGAGAAAACCTCTAGATTACGTAGGTAGCGGGGCACCTCCCACTTCCAACTTTTCTTTACGCATTCCCTGGACCCCAGCAAGTGGTGCTTGGTTGTACGTAGGTACCTGACCTTGGCCCTTATTTTCTCCGCAGTAGAACCTACATAGGAAAGCCCAGCGAAACCCAGCAAGATTTAAGGCCTTCCAAGAAAAAACAAAGGGCAACGGGACTCGGGGGGCAGATCATCGTCATCGCGCCAACAGCCAAAAAAATGCCTAACTCGTCAGCTTTGGCCGAATTACTTGGTAGATACACTCACCTCGCAAAAGATTCTGATAGATTTGTTTCCTGAGGATCGCCCAGTACAGTAGCTCTGCCCTTTGACCTAGAAATACGAGTACATCGATCTCCCAGAATAATTTAGATCTGCAAGCTGGGATCGGCGCCACAGCCACAGCGGTAGCTTTCTCCAGCCACAGTTCTCCGTATCTATACTCCGTACTCCGTATAAATGCCAGCATTGGTGCCCAGCCACATCACATGGGAGAGGCACATATGACATGGCTGAGCTGTTCTGTGGTCTGTGTCCTCCGTGCCTTGGTATGTCTGGCCCGATTATCGATCAGCCTTCGCTCGAGTTTCTACGTATTCGGTATTATGTTACGCAGAGCACCAGGAAACCTTCACGTGCGATCCTGGCCTCCTCCTCCCCCTCCTCATGCTCTTCCTCGAAAACATCTACATGCACATGCACATGCACATTTGTCTCATCCTCAAGACTCCTCGACTCGACCCAGACCATACTTTATTTATTCTACCTGTCTATTATTGCAACTTAATTCCTCATTGACTCTCACGTCCGTACTATGTATATGTCGTGGCAGGTTGGTCACGTGCACAACGTATTTGATGAGCGTCCTTTGCGGCCTCTGTACCAGTACTCCGTAGTAGTCCTTATCACACTAGAAGGAGGCTAAGGCGCATTAGTGACGGAATACTCCGTCCTCCTCACATGACTGACACCCGCCGCCGAATATTTTATCCGAGCCCCGCGGATATCTGCTTCCGAGAAGAATGATCCCTCGGTCCTCTTCGCTCTTATGAGAGCACACACACATTCACAGGATTGACGTTTGACTAATTTCACACGCTCCGGACGATAACTCCACGGGGAAAGCTTGGTGAGACTGCTAGCTAAAGGGCAGCCGCTGGATCCGCCTGCGCCATTATCATTGTGTCTCCTCTAGTCCTATGAGTCACCCCTTTGTCAGTTCAATCAAAATGTTCCCATCGATCCGTTTCAGATTGGTGGATGCAAAATTCGCCTATATCCCTCAACCACATGACCTCGACATTTGCATGTACGGGACTCTCTGCTCGGAACACTAGACGCTGAATCGGAATGGGCTATTGTACTATAGTTGAATAACAGAACATCCACCTCACGCGCTCAATCTTTCGCTTACGAGAATTGGCAATTCCGCGTTCTCCTTGGGGTCCGGGATCAATAGGAACACCCCGGATGGTTTCTCTTTCTTCTCGCGTGGCCCTCGCGCTCGAGATCCATACGCCCTACGGTCAGTTCCACGGGGGGTCGTTCCACGAAGATATTTCATAAGCATGCGTGATGGTCCCTTCTGACCGTCGGACATGTGGAGTTTGGACTAGAACCGATTCATGAGACGGGGGGGTGTGGTATATGGAATTTTTATCCTGTGTGCTTTTCATGTCTTTTGATTTCCCCTC
>Ga0105239_10001370_pt1 | contig 32700 bp, 32 predicted proteins | sample KBSC44metaG_FD_92761 | JGI IMG/M metagenome (GOLD analysis project Ga0105239, IMG submission 92761) | Corn rhizosphere microbial communities from Kellogg Biological Station, Michigan, USA - KBS C4-4 metaG | ecosystem: Host-associated > Plants > Roots > Rhizosphere > Soil | place: Michigan, USA...
CCCCTCGACCTGCAGGCGCAAGCGGTCCATCAGATAGTCGTCGTCGGCACCGACGAGGCGGCTGCGGTGCACGGCGAGTGCAGCCGGTTTGTTGACGGCCAGGAGGTCGTCGTCGACATGCAGAAAGTCCAGCCTGAGGGAGGTGTCCATGCGCGCATTTTAGCTGGCGATGATCCCTGTCCTTCCCTGCTCGCGTAGGTATCTGCAAGCGGCAAGGTGCCGCATCGTCTCGACCGGAGCCTGCCATGCGTATGTCCAGTTCGATCGTCGCCCTCGTGGCCGGATCCGCGCTGCGTACGCAGAACACCAACAACTACGATTTCGGCATCGTCGCCTTCGCGCTCGACCGCATCTTCCAGAACGGCTTCGACAGGTAGGCGGTTGCCCGTGCGAACGCGATCACGCCGCCTCGAGTTCCTTCTGCAGGAACGCCTTCGCCGCGCGCGTGTCGCGCTTGATGGTTGGCTCCGAGACGCCGAGCAGTTCCGCGATCTGCTTGACCTCGAGGCCGGCGAAGAAGCGCATCTCGACGACCTGCACCAGGCGCGGGTCGAGCGTCGCGAGTTTCTCCATCGCGCGGTCCATGCCGACCAGTTGCGCGGCCTGTTCGTCGACCGGCAACGGCGCGCCTTCGAGCACGTCGAGCGACACGTGCTCGGCACCACCACCGCGACGTTCCGCGAGTCGCGCGCGCGCATAGTCGATCACGACCTGCCGCATCGCCTTGGCTGCGGTCGCGAAGAAGTGCACGCGGTTCTCGAACACGCCGCCGCGCCCTTCGAACAGCTTGAGATAGGCTTCGTTGACCAGGACGCGCGTGTTCAGCGTCTCGCCGCGCCGGTGCCGCGCGAGCTCGGCGCGAGCGATGCGCATGAGATCGTCGTAGACCTGGCGCAGCACGTCGTCGCGTGCAGCGGAGTCGGCCACGCTGGCCACGATCGCTCGGGTCAGTCCGGGATTCTCTGCGGTCATGCGGGATCCTCCTTGGGGGCATGGTAGACCGCCCTCGCCGCGGCGTCAGCATACGCCGGGGAGGTCGTGCGTGGCACGGCTGGACGAAAATGCGCTTCACCCTAGAATCGGGACGGTGGCAATCGGGGAAACAGGATGGATGCGGAACGCTGGCGCCGCGTGCGGCAACTCTTCGATGACCTGGTCGACCTGCCCGGTTCCACCTGGGAAGCTCGCGTCGCCGCGGCCTGCGAAGACGATGCCGAAGTCGGCGCCGAGGCGCTCGCGATGTTGCGTGCCGATGCAACGGCGACGTCGCGGACCGGTCTGGTCGGGAATGCGCCGCTGGTCGCGGTCGGTCTCGCCGAACACATCGCGGTCGAGGATGCGCTGGAATCTTCGCGCGGACAGGCCGGGCGAGTGGTCGGCCCCTTCCGCTTGCTGCGGGAAGTCGGTCGTGGCGGCATGGGCGCGGTATGGCTGGCCGAGCGCGCTGACGGGGCGTTCACGCAGCAGGTTGCGGTGAAATTGATCCGCAGCGGTTGGGATGCCGAGGACGTGATCACACGCTTCCGCGCCGAACGACAGATCCTGGCGGGCCTGCAGCACCCGAATATCGCCCACCTCGTCGATGGTGGCGTGACACCGGACGGCAAGCCGTGGCTGGCGCTGGAATACATCGACGGCGAGGACCTGCGCCTGTGGTGCGATCGCCGGCGACTCGGCATCGACGCCCGCTTGCGCCTGTTCATGACCGTCTGCGACGCGGTCGGCCATGCGCACCAACGCCTCGTCGTGCATCGCGACCTCAAGCCATCGAACATCCTCGTCGGCCGCGATGGCGTGGTGAAGCTGCTCGACTTCGGCATCGCCAAACTGCTCGATGCCCCGGCAGGCGATTCTGCGACACGCGTGTTCACGCCCGAGTACGCCGCGCCGGAACAGGTGCGCGGCGACGTCGTCACGACTTCGGTCGACATCCATGCGCTGGGCCTGCTGCTGTACGAACTCCTGTGCGGCCGGCGGCCGTACCAGACCGAGACCTCGACGCCGGCCGCGTACGAGCGCGCAGTGCTCGAGCAGGAGCCGACACGCCCGAGTCTTGCGGCCGGTCGTGACGAAGGCGGCGAAGTTCGCGAAGCAGTCGCCGCGAACCGCGCCCTGAATATTCCGCGCCTGCGACGCGAACTGCGCGGCGACCTCGACGCGATCGTGATGAAGGCGTTGCGCAAGGAACCCGTGCAGCGTTACGCGAGTGCCGCCGAGCTCGCTGCCGACGTGCAATCCCACCTCGAGCGCCGACCCGTCCTGGCGCGACGCGGCAACTGGCGCTATCGCAGCAGTCGCTTCCTGCGCCGGCATGCGTTCGCGACGGGTTTCGCTGCGCTCGCGCTGGTCGCCCTCGTCGGTGGACTCGGCGCGGCCGTCTGGCAGGCACGCATCGCGCGCGCGGAACGCGACAGCGCACGCGAAGCACTCGCCTTCATGCGCACCCTGTTCGACAACGCCGATCCGGCGAAGCAGAAAGGCGACCGGCTCAGCGTACGCGACCTCCTCGACACCGGTACGCACACCATGCGCACGGCATTGCAGGGTCAGGAATCCGCGCGCAGCGAGCTGATGCTGACCATGGCCTCCGCCTATCTCGGGCTCGGCCAGCTGGAATCCGCGGCGCCCCTGATCGAGGACGTCGAGCGCAGCGCGATCGCGCGCGGCGATGCCGTCCAGCAGGCGGCCGCGTTGACCCAACGGTGCCGCCTGCGCGATCTCGGCAATCATTCCGAGGACTGCCCCGCCCTGCTCGACCGCGCCGAGCGCCTGCTCGACCCCACCGATCCCGAACAGGCCAAGCTGGTTGCCTATGGGCTCGCGCTGCGCACCTACGGCCTGCAGTTGCAGAACAAGTACGACGAAATCGTCGCCGACATGCATCGAGGCCTCGCCCTGCTCGGCGATTCCGCCGATCAGCGCTACCTGCGCGTCGAACTCGCTTCGCATCTCGCGTTCGCGCTCAACCGGCTGGGTCGCCCCGCCGAAGCGGAAGCAGTACTCGCTCCGGTCGCCCGATCGCTGCGAAGCGACGACGATGCCGAACGCGTGCTGCTGCTCGACGCCCTCGGCACGTTGTCGAGCGCAGTCGGCGACCAGGGCCGGCACGATGAAGCGGTCGCGATGCAGCGCGAAGCCGTGGACGTGGCCGAGAAGCTCTACGGCAAGGACAATCCGGCTATTACCGACCCGCTCAACACGCTCGCGCGCACGCTGGGCAACGCGGGTCGCCTGCCCGAGGCGATCGCTGTGATGGAACGCACCGTCGCCCTCGATCGCCTCAACGTCGTCGACGGAAAGGCCCCCGAACTGGCGAGCTCGTTGTGCAACCTCGCCGTATTGCAGCTCAAGCAGGAGCGCGACGACGATGCGCTGAAACACCTCGACGAAGCGATCGCGGTCGCCGAGCGAGCGCAGTTCGACGTCGAGATCGGTCGCTGCCTGTTCTGGCGCGCGACCGTGTACCTGATCGCGGGGCGTTACGCGCAAGCCCGCGCCGACCAGTCGCGCATGACCACGCTGCTGGCGCCGACCCACTCGCCCGCGGACGGCGCGATGCTGCGCGGTCGCAGCCTGGCCCTGGCGATCCCGCTCGCCGAACGCGGTTCCGCGGCCGCGGACGATGCCGCGTGCACCGAGGCGGCGGCGGTCGACGAAGCGTTCGCGCGCACACCACAAGCAGGCAATGCCGACGCGCGCTTCGCCGGCTTCCTGCGCGAGTTGTGCGCGGACCGCACCGCACCCGAACCGGTGGCTAACGCGCTGCGGCGGCTCGAAGCGCGCGGGGTCGCACCGACCGCCCACTACCTGCGCATCGCGCGCAGGATCGAGGCCGCGCTGGCGCGCTGGCGCGCTAGCGTGCTAGCGCGAGCGACAGTTCCGGCCAGTAGGTGATCGCGAGCACCGCGCCGAGCAGGATCAGGAAGAACGGCGCGCTCGCGCGTACCAAGGTCAGCACCGGCTTGTCGAAGCGCATGCTCGCGATGAACAGGTTCATGCCGACCGGCGGCAGGAAGATGCCGAGCTGCAGGTTGGCGAGGAACAGGATGCCGAGGTGCACCGGGTCGACGCCGTAGTGCAGCGCGACCGGCAATACCAGCGGCACCAGGATGATGATTGCCGGGAAGCCTTCCAGCAGCATGCCGAACACGAGCAGGAACGCGTTCAGCACGAGCAGGAACGCACCACGGCTAGTGATGTGGTTCTGGATCGCGCCGAACAGTTTCTCCGGCACCTCGGCATCGATCAGCCAGTTCGTCAGCGCAAGCGAGAAACCGAGGATCACCAGGATCGCGCCGACCAGCAGCATCGCTTCGCGCGCGATCGCCGGCAGCTTGCGCAGCGGGATTTCGCGCCGCACCAGGACGGTCACGACGAGCACGTACAGTGCGGTCGCGGCAGCCGCTTCCGACGCGGCGAGCTTGCCGGAGTAGATGCCGCCGAGGATCACGAACGGCAGCGGAATGTCCCATGCCGCGCCGAGCAGCGCCGCCCGCAGTTCCTTCGCGCTGACCTTCTCGCGCACCACACCGACGCGCTGGGCATGCCAGACGCTGTAGATGCCGAGCAGTGCCACCATCAGCGCGCACGGCAATACGCCGGCCCTGAACAGCGCGTCGATCGTGACCGGCGGCGTCGTATGGAACTGCTGCGCGACGACGCCATACAGGATCAGCGGCATCGAGGGTACGAGGATCAGGCCGAGGCTGCCCGATGCGGTGAGCAGGCCGAGCGAGAATTTCTCGCCGTACTTCTGCTGCAGCAATGCCGGATACAGCACCGCGCCGAGCGCGACGATCGTCACCCCGGTCGCACCGGTGAAGGCGGTGAACATCGCGCAGGCGATCACCGCGACGATCGCAAGGCCGCCCGGCAACCAGCCAAGCAAGGCGTTCGTGACGCGCACCATGCGTTGTGGCGCCTGGCTCTCGGCGAGCACGTAGCCGGCCAGCGTGAACAGCGGTATCGCGATCAGCGCCGGCATGTCGGCGAGGCGATAGAACTCGACCGCGACGGCGACGCCGTCCTGCCCGGCCGCGTTGAATCCGATCAGCGCGACCGCCGCAATCAGCGCGAACAGCGGCGCACCGAGCGCGGCGAGCACAAGCAGTACGCCGACGATGAGCCAGATCATGGCAGTTCCGGCGCGAGTGCCGGCGCATCGCTTCGCGGCGGCAGGAACGCGCGCACCGCGAGCCGCAGTGCGAGCAGGCCGAACCCGACCGGCACGATCGCCTCGACCAGCCAGTTCGGGATGCCCGCCGTCGCAGCACCCGAATCGACGTCGAGCTGAACCAGGCCGATGCCGTACCAGGCCATCGTCGCGGACACTGCGGCGGCGAACAGCAAGGTGAGTACACGCAGCACGCGGCGCGCTCGACCGTGCACGAAATGGGTGACGAGATCGAGGCCGATGTGCTTGTCGTCGCGCGCGGCGGCGAGCGCACCGAGCATCGCCGCCCACAGCACCATCGCGCGCAGCAGCGGATCAGCCCATGACAGGCCGCTGTCGAACAGGTTGCGCAGCAGGATCTGCGCACCGGCGAGCACGACCATCGCGAGCACGAGCACGGCGATCAGGCCGGTCTCGACCCGCTCGATCCAGCGCACGATGGTCGACGTCGCGCTCACTTCGCGCTGCCACCACGTGCTTCGGCGAGCGCTGCCGTCAATGCCTTGAGCATATCCGGGGTGAGTGCGCCTTCCCCCGACAACTGCTTGAAGACGTCGTCGCCGACGGCCTGCCAGGTCTTCGCGTCGGCCGCGGTTGGCGTGTCGAACGTGATGCCCTGCTGCTTGAGCGCTTCACGTGCTGAGGTGTTGTCGTTGCGATTGATCGCCTCGAGGCGGGCGAAGCCCGCACCGAACTCCGTTTCCACGACCTTGCGGTCCTCGGCGCCGAGCGCGTCGAACGCCTTCTTATCGATGACGACCTCGCCCACGACGTAGCTGAGCGGCAGGTCGACGATATGCTTGATCTTGGTATGCCACTGGAACGCGAGCGCACCCGAGGTGGTGTTCGCCGCCGAGTCGATCAGACCGGTCTGCAGGCTGGTGTAGACGTCCGACAAGGGCAACGGGATCGGCGTGACGCCAGCGGCCTTGAAACCGAGTTCGGCGACCTTGTCGCCCTGCGGCACCCACACCTTCGCGGCCTTCAGGTCGTCGCGCGACTTGATCTCGCGCGTGCTCATGAGGTACGCGAAGCCGCCGCCGCTGACACCGAGCAGTTCGTAGCCGTCCTTCGCGAACTGCTGCTTCAGCAGCGGATCGAGCCGGGCGCGGACCTTGTCGATTTCTTCCTGGCTGCGGAACATGAACGGCAAGCTGTAGATCTGCGCATCCTTGGTGAGGATCGACGCTTCGCCGCCGGTGAACGCCCCACCCTGCAACTGGCCGATCTTCATCTTTCGCAGCACGGTGGCGTCGTCGCCCATGACGCCGCCGGGGTAGAACTTCATCTCGACGCGACCTTCGGTCTTCGTCTTGATCGCATCGCCGGTGGCGCGCATCTCCTTCATCCATGCGGTGCCGTCGGGAGCGACGGTGGCGATCTTGATCGCGGCCGCATTCGCCGCGCCGGTGGCGAGGGCGATCGCGAGAATCGACAGGGTCTTGCTCAGCATGTTCATCGTCACGTTCCGTAGTCCGTATTCGGTGCCGTCATTCCCGTAGCGGGAAGTGAGTTCTGGCGGAGCCTCCGGGGCGCATCGAAGCGCCCGGAATGCGCATGTTCCTAGAAAAAGTCCTTGCCCGATTCCAGCAGCTTGCGCGCCCGCTGCTGGGCGAGCACGTTGATCAGGGTCAACCCGGGCGCATGCGGATCGGCCGTGATGACCTCGTTCAGCAGCTTGTCGTGCAACGGCTGGTCGAAGACGAGACGCGCGTAGTGTTCCGCGTAGAGCACCCGCACCATCTGGTTGCGCCCGTCGGACAATGCAAGCGCCTTCTCGAAATACGCCTTCCCCTCGTCTGGCTTGCCGCCGAGCGAAGCAGGACGCAAGGTCGCGAGCACGCCGAGATACATGTACGGCTCACCGTCCGCATGGTTCGGCGCGAGCACGACCACGCGTTCCAGCAGTGCCTGCACCTTCGGGATGTCCGCAATCGCCTTCCAGTCCGCACTGTTCGCCTGGATCTTTCCCGCCCAGGCGGACGCCAGCGTATACAGGACCTTCGCGTCGCGGGCTCCGGCGAGTGCGCCCTGGAAAGCTTCGAATGGGGCGTCGATCCGCTCGCACAACGCTGCGATCGACTGGCAGGTCGCGCGCCGCGCGTAGTCGAAGCTGCGCGCGGAAAGGCGTTGCGCGCGCGCGGGATCGTCGACGAAGCCACCCGCATATGCACCGTAGAGGCGCGAACCGGCGAGCAGCGCACCGGTGTTTTCCGGATCGCCGTGGATCACGCCGTCGACCAGCAGCAACCACGAGGGGATGCCGTCGCGCGCGAGTTCGATATCGTCCTGGTCGAGCACGCCCGCGGTCAGGCTGTCGGCGAGGCGTTGGCTCGCGCGATTGACGATGCCTGCACAGCCGGACAACGAGAACAGGCAGATGCAGAAGGCGAGCGTGCGGATGGATTTCGTGGTCATCTCGGGTTCTTCGGCGCGGTGTTCCGCGCGACTCAGTCGAAAAAGGTGGCAGCGGCTTCCAGCGTATTCTCCATCAGCGTTGCGACCGTCATCGGACCGACGCCGCCGGGCACGGGCGTGATCCACGACGCGCGTTGCGCGGCGGGCTCGAATTCCACGTCGCCGACCAGGCGGCCATCCTCGAGCCGGTTGATGCCGACATCGATGACGACCGCGCCGGGCTTGATCCACTCGCCACGGACCAGCCCCGGCTTGCCGGCCGCGACGACGACGATATCGGCTTCGCGCACCTCGTGCTCGAGATCGGTCGTGAACTTGTGGCAGCCCGTCGTGGTACAGCCGGCGAGCAGCAACTCGAGGATCAGCGGACGGCCGACGTGGTTGGACACGCCGACGACCACTGCCTTGCGGCCGCGCACGGGACGATCGGTGTGCGACAGCAATGTCATCACGCCTTTCGGCGTGCACGGGCGCAGGCCGCGCTGGCGCAACGCGAGCCGACCGACGTTCTCGGCCTGGAAGCCGTCGACATCCTTGCGCGCATCGATGCGGTCGATCAGTCGCGTCGGATCGATTCCCGCCGGCAGCGGCAACTGCAGCAGGATCCCGTGCACCTCGGGGTCTGCATTGAGGCGGTCGATCAGCGCGACCAGCTCCGCTTCGCCGGTCGTCGCGGGCAGGTCGTAGTCGAACGACAGGAAACCGACGTGCTTGCATGCGCGCCGCTTGTTGCGCACGTACACCGCGGATGCCGGATCGGCACCGACCAGGATCACCGCGAGGCCGGGCACGCGCCTGCCCGCGGCGATGCGTGCGCTGACGCGCGCGGCGACACCGTCTAGCAGGTCATCGGCGATGCGGCGGCCATCGAGGAGTCGCGCGGTCATCATGCTTCCGGCAGAAAGGGTGCATTATCCCATGCCAGCCTCGCGCCGCTCAAACGGCGTCGCCCACCACGGACTCGACCATGACCGATCTCGACACCGAACTCGAAGCCGCCGCGTTCCGTCGCCTGGTCGAGCACTTGCGGACCCGCACGGACGTGCAGAACATCGATCTCATGATCGGCAGCGGGTTCTGCCGCAACTGTCTCGCCGACTGGTATCGCGAAGCCGCCGAGGCGCGGGGCGTCGACCTCGACAAGGACGCCGCGCGCGAGCGCATCTACGGCGAGCCGTTCGCGCAATGGAAGGCGAAGCACCAACCGGAGGCGACCGCGGAGCAGCTCGCGGCATTTGCGGCGGCGCAGGCGCAGGCGCATTCGCGCCGCGAAGCTTGAGCGACGGCTGTCTTACGTCGTCGCGCAAATCCGTGCGACGTCCTCGTAGCCGTTGAACTCGGCTCGCGCGCCGCAACCGGGGCAATCCGGGTCACGCGGCAGCCGCAGTTCGCGGAATGATCCCGCCAGCGCGTCATGGCAAAGCAGTCGGCCGACCAGCGGGTCGCCGATGCCAAGCAGCAGCTTGAGCGTCTCGCTCGCCTGCAGCATGCCGATGATTCCCGGCAGGACGCCGAGCACGCCGGCTTCGCTGCAATTGGGCGCCTCGGCGGCCGACGGCGGATGCGGAAACAGGCAGCGATAGCATGGCGCGTCCGCGCAGCGCGGGTCGAACACGCTGACCTGTCCGCTGAAACGATGCACCGCGCCATACACGAGCGGAATCTTCATGCGCACGCTGGCCGCGCTCAGCAGATAGCGCGTCGGGAAGTTGTCCGCGCCGTCGACGATCACGTCATGACCGCTCAGCAAGGCTTCGACGTTGGCGGCATTCATGCGTTCGGCCACCGTCGCCACGTGCACTGACGGATTCAGCGCGGCGAGGGTCAAGCGAGCAGATTCCACCTTGTGCATGCCGATGCGGGCGTCGCCATGCAGGACCTGGCGTTGCAGGTTGGAGCGATCGACGCGATCGTCGTCCACCAGCGTGACGTGCCCCACTCCTGCTGCGACGAGGTACAGCGCTGCGGGCGACCCAAGGCCGCCTGCTCCGATCAATGCGACGCGCGCGCGCATGAGCTTGTGCTGGCCGGCGATCCCGACTTCGGGCAGCACGAGGTGCCGCGCATAGCGCTCGGCTGCATCGGCGTCCAGCGTTCCGTACATCATCGGCAAGCCTTCGTCGCGCCAGCGTGCATGGCCGCCACGCACCGAGCGCGCGTTTGCATAGCCGAGTTCGCGTAACGTTCTTGCAGCGAGCAGGGAACGCCCGCCGCTGGCGCAGATCGTGAGGATTTCGCGCTCGCGCGATGGGGCGAGTGCAGCGATGCGTCGCTCGATCCCCCCGCGCGGAAGGCCGATCGATCCGGTCGCGTAGCCGCCGGCGCGTTCGTCGTCCTCGCGCACGTCGAGCAGCAGCGCGCCCTCTTGTTGGTGCTGCAGGGCGGCGACCGGATCGATTTCGAGCAGATCGGAAGCGAGGTCGGAATCAGCGTTCATGTCGTCAGCATAGGCCCGGCAACGGCAGGATATCCACGATCGCGCCAGCATCGAGTTCGCAGGCGCCTTCCGGCAATGCGATGAGGACGTCCGCTTCCGCCATGCCGCGCAGCATGCCGGAACCCTGCTGCTCGAGTGGCGTCGTCCAGCACGCGCCGTCGTCGCGCCATTCCACGCGCGCGCGCAGGAACTCGGCGCGTTCGTGCCGCTTCGCATGGCGCGCGGCAAGGCGCGCCTTGCGGGGCGGCGCGTCCGCATCGTTCGCGCCCTGCAGCGCGAGCAGTGCGGGCCGGACCAGCAACTGGAACGTCGCCAGCGTCGACACGGGATTACCGGGCAACGCCAGCACCAGTGCCTTGCCGATCGCTCCGCACAGCAACGGCATGCCCGGCTTCATGCGCACCTTCCAGAAATGCACGCGACCGAGCTCGGCGACGAGGCGCGGCATGTAGTCGGCTTCGCCGGCGGACACGCCACCGCTGCTGATGACGAGATCGCAGCGCGACGATGCGTCGAGCAGTGCATCGCGCAGTACGGCCGGGTCGTCGCGCAGGTGCTGCACGGGTCGTGGCTCGATGCCGAGCGCACGCAGCATGCCGCCGAGGCTGTAGCGATTGCTGTCGTGGATCTGGCCGTAGCCGAGCCCCTGCCCCGGAGGTACCAGTTCGTCGCCCGTCACGAACAACGCGACACGCGGGACGCGTGCGACCGCGACGCGCGCGTAGCCGCAGGCGGCGAGGACACCGAGGCGCGCTGGCGTCAGCGCATCGCCCGCGCGCAGCGCGTGCTCGCCCGCGCGAATGTCCTCCCCTGCCGGCCGCACGTTCGCGCCTGCGCGTTCACCCGCGCCGACGACGATTGCACCGCCATCGACGCGCACGTTCTCCTTGATGACCACGGTGTCGGCATCCCGCGGCAGCGGCGCGCCGGTCGTGATGCGCACGCACTCGCCGGGTCCGAAGCGCGCCTCCTCGGTCGTGCCTGCGAGCATCTGCGCGACAACAGGGAAACGGCGTTCGCCCACGCGCGGCAGTTCGGCGCCGCGCAGTGCGTAGCCGTCCATCGCCGAATTCGCGAACGGCGGCTGGTCGTGCGGCGCGACGAGATCGCCGGCGAGGATGCGCCCGAGCGCCTGCTCGAGCACGACGTCTTCGGTTCCACGCGGGCGCTCTGCACATAGCGCAAGCACGCGGGCACGCGCCTGCGCGACGGACAACCCGGTCGGAAACTCAGTCTGCAGTGCGGGAGCTGGCGACATGGGCGGCGAAATCATCCGGCGTGTTGAGGTTATGGAACTGTTGCTGGCAGTCGCTGAAATCAAGTTCGTGCGCACCGATCGCATCCTGCCATGCCCACACGCCCTGCCCTGCCTCGGCGGCGCGCGCGGCCGATTCGGCGAGTTCGCGCCGATACACTGCGAACAAGGGCTGGCGCGTCGTGCCGTCGTGCGCGACGGCGGCCGGTGCAGCGGCCGCGAGAGCGGCCGGCAGCAGGCGCGCCACGAGATCGAGCGGAGGCCGCGGACAGTCGACCGGCACGGTCAGCAGCCAGGGCGTTTCGCAGGCGGCGCAGGCGACTGCGATGCCGGCGAGCGGTCCACGGCGCTCCGTCGTCGCATCCGCGATCGTGCGTGCGTGGCACGCGTAGGCGTCATGGTTGCGGTTGGCCACGATGAGCACCGCATCGACGTCACGCAATGCACCGATGACGTGTTCGACCAGCAGCAAGCCGTCGAGCGGTTCAAGCCCCTTGTCGCGTCCGCCGAGGCGCGTCCCGGCACCGCCGGCGAGGATCGCTGCGGTGATGCGCGGCAGCGTCATGCGTGCAGCGTCAGCTCTTGCCGCGCTTCGCGTTGCGGATCATGCGCGTGCGCCGGCGTTGCTGCCCTTCGGTCAGCTCGTTGCGCTTGCCGGCGTACGGATTCTCGCCATCGCGGAACACGATCTGGATTGGCGTGCCTTCGAGGCGATAGCGCTTGCGGAAGAAATTCTCGAGGTAGCGGCGATAGCCGTCCGCGATGTGCTTGGTGCGCGAGCCGTGGATGATGATCGTCGGCGGGTTGGCGCCGCCGGGGTGCGCGTACTTCAGCTTCGGCGTATGTCCGCGCACGAGCGGCGGCTGGTAAGCCTGGTATGCGGCTTCGACCGCGCGGGTGAGTTCGGACGAAGTAAACACGTGGTTCGCCGACGCATAGGCGCGGTTGACGGCCTTCATCAGTTCCGCGATGCCGCTGCCATGCAGGGCCGAGATGTACACCTGGCGTGCCCAAGCGGCGAAATCGAGCTTGCGCGCGAGCGAGGTCGTGCATTGCTCGCGCTGGTACTTGTCGAGGCCGTCCCACTTGTTGACCGCGACGACGAGGGCGCGTCCCGATTCCAGCACGTGGCCGATCAGGGTCGCGTCCTGTTCCGATACGCCTTCGCGCGCATCGAGCATGAGCACGGTCACGTGCGCCGCTTCGACCGACTGCAGCGACTTGATCACGCTGAACTTCTCGAGCGCGTCCTCGACGCGCGCGCGCCGCCGGATGCCGGCCGTGTCGATCAGCGTGTAGCGCTTGCCGTCGCGCTCGAGTGCGATGCGGATCGAGTCGCGCGTCGTGCCCGGCACGTCGGACGCGATCACGCGCTCCTCGCCGAGCAGGCGGTTGACCAGGGTCGACTTGCCCACGTTCGGCCGACCGACGATCGCGACGCGGATGCCGTCGTCGGCCGATTCCGCGAGCGGATCGGCCTCCATCGCCGGCAGCAGCGATTGCACCGTGGCGAGCAACGGGGTAAGTCCGCGCGAATGCGCGGCCGAAGTCGGGAACACGTCGGCGACGCCGAGCACCGAGAATTCGGCGAGCACCGTGTTCTCGTCGAGGCCATCGACCTTGTTGACGACGAGCAGCATCGGCTTGCCGGAGCGGCGCAGGCGATCGAGGATGGCGCGGTCGGTCGGCAACAAGCCGTCGCGCGCATCGACCGTCAGCAGCACCACGTCCGCTTCGTCGATCGCGAATTCGGCCTGGCGCGCGGTCTGGCTGTCGAGGCCCTCGGCGTTTTCGATGAAACCGCCGGTGTCGACCACGACGAACGGCGTCGCCGCGATGCGGCACACGCCGTAGTGGCGGTCGCGCGTGACGCCGGGCAGGTCGTGCACGAGTGCATCGCGACTGCGCGTCATGACATTGAACAAGGTCGACTTGCCGACGTTCGGGCGCCCGACCAGGGCTACAACGGGAAGCATCGTGCGCTCCAGAGAAACGAACCCCCGCGTCGGTCCGACCGCGCGGGGGCATCAGTAACATGCGACGTCGCCGCCGCGCGGAGCCCTACCGCACGCGGTACGCGCCGATATGCCCCTTCACATCTTCGAGATAGACCAGGTCGCCACTGACGAGCGGCGCGCCTTCGATCGGCTTCTTGCCGAGGCGCTCGCGCGCCGCGAACTTGCCTTCGTCGAGGCCGAGCCAATGCACGTAGCCTTCGCTGTCGCCGATGACGACGTAGTTGCCCTGGATCGCGGGCGCACTCAGCCAGCGATACTTGAGTTGGTCCTGCTTCCACAGGTTCACGCCCGTCTCGCGATCGAACGCCCAGACATTGCCTTCGGCGTCCGCTACCACGACCTTGTTTCCGCTGACGGCCGCGCCGGCGTAGCCGGACAGATCGCGCTGCCAGAGCGGGCGACCGCTGTCGGGGGCGAGCGCCATGAACTGGCCACGGTAGCCGGCCGCGTAGATCGCCTGGCCGTCCGACGCGATATTGCCATCGACGTCCGCGAGGCGCTCGACTTCGCTACGCCCTTCGCCGCCGGACAAGGTCTGCAACCACAACTCGTTGCCATCGTCGGCGCGCACTGCGACGACGCGACCATTGTCGTATCCATCGTAGACGACGCCGTTGACGATCAGCGGTGCCGAATTGCCGCGCAGGCTGAGCGCCGGCACGGGCTGTTCGAAGATCCATTTGCGACTGCCATCGGCGGCGCTCAGGCCGACGAGGCGACCATCATTGGTGCGCACCACGACGGTGCCGTTGGCGATCGCCGGTGCAGCAATGACTTCCGAACTCAGCTGCGCATTCCAGCGCTCGCTGCCATCCTGGGCGGACAGCGCATAGACCTGGCCATCGAGCCCGCCGACCACGAGCAGGTCGCCATCGACGGCGGGGCCGCCGGCCCAGCGAATCGAGTTGTCGGTACGCGACCACAGCATGCCGTGGCGCTCGCCGACGCGCTTCTGCCAGAAGGTGCGACCGGTGGATGCATCGAGCGCTTCGACGGTTCCGTCGACCGCGGCGGCGTACAGCCGACCGTCCGCGACGACCGGGGCAAGGCGTGCCCCGCTCGCTCCGGCTCCGGGACCGACGCCTTCGCCCCAGACCTTCTCGACCTGTGCGGTCGGCACCAGCTCGGTCAGCGGTGTCGGCGGTTCGACGTTGTCCTTCTTGCCGAGGCTCTTGATCCAGTTGCAACCGGTCAGCGATACCGTCAGCGCGGCGAGCAGCAATGCGGAATGCTTCATGATGCCGGCTTCTCCGCAGCTGCAGCGACCGGTGCGGCCACCGCGGCGGCCTGCGGCGCGCCACCGAGATCGTCGAGCTTCATCTGCAGCACGCTGCGACCCTGCGCGGCGGCATCGGAAACCTGTGAAAGCGCCTGCTGGTAGGCTTTGCGCGCGTCGTCGGCGCGACCGAGCTTGAGCAACGCATCGCCGCGCAATTCGCCCGCGAGTGCGGCGTAGTCATCCTTCGGCAACGCATCGATGAGCTTGATCGCTGCATCGGCGTCGCCCTGGGCGAGCTTGACGCGCGCGCTGCGCAACGCGACCAGCGATTCCAGGCTGGACAGCCCGGCGTTCTGACGGGCCCAGTCGAGCGCCGATGCGGCGGTCGCGAGATCGTTCTTGCCGATCGCGATGTCGGCCTGCTGCAACGCGGCCAGCACGGCATAGGCGGAGCGCGGATAGTCCTTGCGCAGGCTCTCGGCGACCTTCAACGCCTCATCCGGCTTCTTTGCCTCCACCGCGTCGGTGAGCGCCTGGTATTGCGCTGCGGCAGCAGCGCCCTGGCCCGAGCGATGCACCTTCCACTGCTGCCAGCCGAAGATCAGCACCAGGCCGAGCGCGATTCCGGTCGCGATGGCCATCGCATTCTCGCGCAGCCATTTCTGGACCAGTTCCCCTTGCTCATGTTCGTCAAGAACGTCGAAAGACATGCATTCACCCGAAAGGACATCAATGCGGGGAGCCGGCCGCTGACGCGACCGGTCCAAAGGCATACAAGGTTAGCAGGAAACCGGCCGGACGCGGTTTGCACGCGTGCCGGATGGCTGGCGGTTCAGCGTCCGCTTACTGTTCGACGCGCATCGGGCGAGCCGCGCTGCCGTCGGCCAGCAGCCTGAAATGCGCGACATTGCCACGCTGGTAGGGCGTCAGGTCGAAAGCATTGCCGTCGACGTCGATTTCGGCGCCTTGCACGTTGCCGATGCGCACTGTCACGGGACCGTCGCTGCGGTAGCTGTGTTCGCTGCCCGCCGCGAGCATGCTGTATTCCAGCTTGCGACCGTCGAGCGCGACGATTTCGACCCAGCTCTGCTGCGCCAGTTTCAGCTTGACCAGGTGCTCGCCACCACCAACCGACGGCGCCGCGGCCGCCGGCGCGGGCTCGGGCGGATGGGCCGCGGGGAATGGCGCCATTGACGCGACGACGGGTGCCTGTTCGGGCTGGCCGGCCGCCGGCATCGACGCGGTCGCGGCATCACTCGCGCGGTTGTCGGCTACAAGCTGTTCCGGCACCGCGATGCTCGTGGTTGCCGACGACGCAACGTGCGCGGGCGGATCGAGCGGCGTCGTGCGCACCAGGTTCTGCTCGAGGCCGCCGTGCGTCGCCAGCCATACAGCGGGCACGACGATGATCGCGGTGAGCGCGAGGTAGGTCGCGCTGACCGAATAGCGCTCGAACAGATAGCGCGTGCGCGAGATCGTCCCGGTCGCGACCAGGGGCGCCGTGCGCGCATGCGTCTGCGCAACGCGTGCCGCCTGTTCGACCGGCACGCCGACGAGGCGTGCGTAGCTGGCCAGATAGCCGCGCAGGAATACGCCCTCGCTCATGCCCTCGTAGTCGTCGCATTCGAGGCGCTCGACCAGCTTGACCGGCAACTTGAGGCGCGTCGCGACTTCGGCGCGCGTCCAGCCGCGTTGCTCGCGCGCAGCGGCGAGATGATGGCCGAGCGCGCTGTCGACGCGCTCGCGCAGGTCGATCGCGTGTTCACCGTCGACCGGCGTCGCGGGGTGATTCAACTGGCTGGCCTCTTCGGCTCTCATCGTCCGGATTCCTCTGGGCAGGGGCAGCGCCATCTGGCTACCCGAATCGTTGCCCGTATCATCGATTCCGCGCATCCCGCGCGGAAGCTCGTTCCTGCACGCGTCGACCGCGGCGTTCGGCGGCGACAGCGATTCATCGTTCGTCTTGCTCATCGGTCAACCCTGCGCATTCAGCGAACGCGCCTCCGACGAGTCGGGGAACGCTCGCAACAACTTGCGCGAATATTCGCTCGCCCCACTCGCATTGCCGAGGCGCAGTTCGATGTTGCGACCAAGCATCAGCGCATCCGGTCGCGGCGGCGACATCGACTCGAAGCGCTGCACGAAAGCGCGCGCCTTGAAGTACTCGCCCTTGTCGTACAGCACCGAGCCGAGCGACAGCAATGCCTCCGGGTCGTTCGCATTCAGCGCCAGCGCCTGGCGCAGGAGCTTCTCCGCTTCCTCGCGCTTGCCGTCCCGGAGCAGGCAGGTGCCGTAGTTCGCCATCGCCAGCGCCGGCGTCTGGTAGAACGGGTCGGCGAGCGCGCGCTGGAAGTATCCCTCGCCCTCGGCGTAGCGCCCGCGGGTGCACAGGAAGCGGCCGTAGTTGTTGTTCTCGGCGCCGCCCTTCGGCTTGAGCTGCGCGGCGCGCTTGTAGTGCTCCTCGGCCTTCGCAAGATCGTTGATGCTTTCGTACAACACCGCGATCACGGTGTTCGCATCGACGTAGTCCGGGTTGAAGTCGAGCGCCTTGTTGAGTTTTTCGAGCGCGAGCTCGAGCTTGCCCTGCTGCAGGTATTTCTGGCCGAGCTCGGTGTGCACGCGCGCGGCGTCGTCGCGCTGCGTCGCCGGATCTTCCTTCTTCACCGAACTGGTCGGGCCGCTCTGGCAGCCTGCGAGCGTGCCCAGCGATGCCGCCAGCAGCCATGTCATTGCCCGTTCATGCCGCATCAGCCACGCCCCCTTCGAGTTTGCGGCGGAATTCCGCTTGACGGCGCGTGCGGTCCATCACCTGCCCCTTGAGCTGGCCGCAGGCGGCATCGATGTCGTCACCGCGCGTGCGGCGGACCATCGTCAGCACGTCGGCATCGAGCAGGATCTTCTGGAAGGCGCGGATGACATCCTCGTCGGAACGCTCGAAACGCGTGCCGTGGAACGGGTTGAACGGGATCAGGTTGACCTTCGCCGGCAAGCGGCGCATCAGCTTGATCAACTGGCGCGCGTGTTCGGGCTGGTCGTTGACGCCTTTCAGCATCGTGTATTCGAACGTGATCGTCGTGCGCGGGCGGCGTGCCGCATAGCGCGCGCAGGCGGCGAGCAGTTCGTCGATCGGATACTTCTTGTTGAGCGGCACCAGTTCGGTGCGCAGTTCGTCGTTCGGCGCGTGCAGCGACACCGCGAGCGACACGTCGCTCGATTCGGACAGCTTGTCGATCATCGGCACGAGGCCGGCGGTCGAGAGCGTCACGCGCTTGTTGGCGAGGCCGAAGCCGAGGTCGTCGCGCATCACGCCCATCGCGGTGACGACGTTGTCGAAATTCAGCAGCGGTTCGCCCATGCCCATCATCACGACATTGGTGAGTTTGCGCTGGTGGTGCGGCACGTTGCCGAGATGCTTCGCGGCAACCCACACCTGGCCGATGATCTCCGCCGCGGAAAGGTTGCGGTTGAAACCCTGCGTTCCGGTCGAGCAGAACTGGCAATTGAGGCCGCAGCCGATCTGCGAGGACACGCACAGCGTGCCACGCGACGTCTCCGGGATGAACACCGCCTCGATCGCGTTGCGGCCGTCCATGCCGAGCAGCCATTTGTGTGTGCCGTCGCTGGCCTGCTTCTCGAGCAGCGTGTTCGGCGGCGTGATCTCGATCGCATCCGAGAGCTTGTCGCGCAGCGCCTTGCCGACGTCGGTCATCTGCGCGAAGTCGGTGACGTGGCGGTGGTAGACCCACTTCATGACCTGGTCCGCGCGATACGGCTTTTCGCCGAGCTGCGCGAACAGGTCGCGCAGCCCCTTGCGGTCATAGTCGAACAAGTTGGCCTTGGCCGTCGTCACCGCAGCTCCTCAGCGTCCGCAGACTTCAGTGTCTGCGAAGAAGTAGGCGATTTCCACCTTTGCCGTTTCCGGCGCATCGGAGCCGTGCACGGCGTTGGCATCGATCGAGCTGGCGAAGTCGGCGCGGATCGTGCCGGGTGCGGCATCCTTCGGGTTCGTCGCGCCCATGAGATCGCGGTTCTTGAGCACCGCGCCCTCGCCTTCGAGCGCCTGGATCATCACCGGGCCGGAGATCATGAATTCGACCAGCGCGTTGAAGAACGGACGCTCGCGATGCACGGCGTAGAAGCCCTCGGCTTCCTTGCGCGACAGGTGCTTCATCTTCGCGGCGATGATCCTGAGACCGGCCTTCTCGAAGCGCGTGTAAATTTCGCCGATGACGTTCTTCGCGACCGCGTCGGGCTTGATGATGGAAAGGGTGCGCTCCAGCGCCATGTGCCGGTATCTCCGTGGGTAGGTTGTTCAGGGGAACGGCCGGGGGACCGTTATAACGCCAAATCCGCGCCAATCCGCGGGCTTAGCTCACATTATCACGCAGGATTCTAGCTAATTGCGGGCGGATTGGACACTGCTGGTTTGACCTGCCGGACGAGCTCCCCTAACATTCAAACGATCGTTTGACCAACGGGTCCGGCTCTTGCGCGCAGCTTCGCCCAGTTTTTCCACCAGGGAACGCATCCTTGGCGTCGCCGAGACGCTGTTTGCCCGGCATGGCTTCGCCGGGGCTTCGCTGCGCCAGGTCACCGCCGCCGCCAAGGTCAACCTGGCCGCGGTGAACTACCACTTCGGCTCCAAGGAAAGCCTGATCGAGGAGGTGTTCCGGCGCCGCCTCGACGAGCTCAACCGTCATCGGCTCGCGGCGCTGGCCAAGGCCCAGGCCGGTGATGCGTCCCTCGAGGATGTACTCGACGCCTTCATCCGCCCGGCCCTCGAGCAGTCGATGGACGCCGGCGGCGGCGCGGCGTTCGTGCGCGTCCTCGCACGCGCCTACGCGGAGCATGACGAACGCCTGCGCAAGTTCCTGTCGGACAACTACGGCCACGTCCTGCGCGACTTCGCGACGGCATTCGCCCGCCTGCTGCCGCACCTGGAAAAGGAAGAGCTGTACTGGCGCCTGGACATCGTCGCCGGCGCCCTCACCTATGCGATGGCCGATTTCGGCATGATCAAGCGCCGCGCCGCGATTTCCGAGGCGTCGCACCGCGAACTCGCCGCCGCGCATCTCATCCGCTTCGCAGCCGCAGGGCTGAGGGCCGCGGGCTGAAAGGCTCGCGCCAGCCTGGCGCCGCATATCCGACCGCATCGATCCGACAGCATTCCCGCCTGGAGCCTTACCCGATGACTTCTCCCACTCCCCTTCGCATCCGCAAAGCCGCCGTGCTCGGCGCCGGCGTGATGGGTGCGCAAATCGCGGCACACCTCGCAAACGCCGATGTCGAGACCCTGTTGTTCGATCTGGCTGCAAAGGACGGCGACAAGAACGGCATCGCGCTGAAGGCGATCGCGAACCTCGCCAAGCTGTCGCCCGCGCCACTGGCGGAGAAGTCGAAAGTCGCGGGCATCACCCCGGCGAACTACGACGAACAACTCGAAGCCTTGCGCGGCTGCGACCTCGTCATCGAGGCGATCGCCGAGCGGCTCGACTGGAAGCTCGATCTCTACAAGAAAATCGCTCCGTATCTATCTGATTCTGCAGTCGTTGCAAGTAACACTTCCGGACTTTCGATCAATGCGCTCGCGGAGGCGCTGCCGGCCGGCTTGCGCCCGCGTTTCAGCGGCATCCACTTCTTCAACCCGCCGCGCTACATGCATCTGGTCGAGCTGATCCCGGACAGCCAGACCGATCGCGGCGTGCTCGCCGGCCTCGAAGCCTTTCTCACCACGACGCTCGGCAAGGGCGTCGTGCATGCCAAGGACACGCCGAACTTCATCGGCAACCGCATCGGCGTGTTCTCGATCCTGGCGACGATGCACCACACCGCGCAGTCCGGCCTCGGCTTCGATCTCGTCGATGCCCTGACCGGCCCGGCAATCGGTCGTCCGAAGAGCGCGACGTATCGCACCGCGGACGTCGTCGGCCTCGACACCATGGCGCACGTGATCAAGACGATGGCGGATACGCTGCCGAATGATCCGTGGCACCAGCACTTCCAGGCGCCGGCGTGGCTGAGTGCACTGATCGACAAGGGTGCTCTCGGGCAGAAGACCGGCGCCGGCATCTACACCAAGCGCGGCAAGGACATCGTCGTGCTGGATCTCGCCAAGCAGGACTACGTGCCGTCGGCGGCGAAGCCGTCGGACGAAGTCGCGGCGATCCTCGCGATCAGGAATCCGGCCGAGAAGTTCGGCAAGCTGCGCGCTTCGGCCGATCCGCAGGCGCAGTTCCTGTGGGCCGTGTTCCGCGACCTGTTCCATTATTCCGCCTATCACCTCGCCGACATCGCCGACACCGCGCGTGATGTCGATTTCGCGATCCGCTGGGGTTACGGCTGGAAACTCGGTCCGTTCGAAACCTGGCAGTCGGCCGGCTGGGCCGATGTCGCGAAATGGATCGGCGAGGACATCGCGAGCGGCAAGGCGATGAGCAATGCACCGCTGCCCGACTGGGTCGGCAGGATCGATGGCGTGCACCACGCCGCGGGTTCGTACTCGCCGCGCACCGGCAAGGACGAGCCGCGCTCTTCGCACCCGGTCTATCAGCGCCAGCTGTTCCCCGACGCATTGATCGGCGAGAAGTTCGACAGCGGCAAGACGCTGTGGGAGAACGACGGCGTGCGCCTGTGGCAGCTCGGCGATGACGGCGTCGGCATCATCTCGTTCAAGACCAAGATGAATACGGTCAACGACGCCGTGCTGGACGGCATCCAGCAGGCCATCGACTACGCCGAGAAGAACCTCGCCGCACTGGTGATCTGGCAGACCGGCGACGCGTTTTCGGCGGGTGCCGATCTCAAGGGCATGCTCGGTTTCGTCCAGGCCGGCGAGATCCCGCGACTCGAATCGATGATCGCGAACTTCCAGAAGACCAGCATGCGCATCAAGTATTCGCTGGTGCCGGTCGTCGCCGCGGTGCGCGGCCTCGCTCTCGGTGGCGGTTGCGAATTCCAGATGCATTGCGCGCGCACCGTCGCCGCGCTGGAGAGCTATATCGGTCTCGTCGAAGCCGGCGTGGGCCTGTTGCCCGCCGGCGGTGGCCTCAAGGAGATCGCGGTGCGCGCGTCGCAGCGCGCGGCGGATGGCGATCCGTTCCCGGAGATCAAGCGCATGTTCGAGGCGGTCGCGCAGGCGAAGCTGTCCGGCAGTGCGTTCGAGGCGAAGCAGCTTGGCGTGCTGCGCCCCGACGACGTGATCGTGTTCAACCCGTTCGAATTGCTGTACGTCGCCAAGAAGGTCGCAGGTGCGATGGCTGAATCCGGTTACCGCCCGCCTCTGCCGGCGAATGCGGTCACGATTGCCGGCGACGTCGGGCTCGCGACCTTGAAGATGGCGCTGGTCAACATGCTCGAAGGGCGTTTCATCTCCGAGCACGACAACGTGATCGCGACGCGCATCGGCGACGTGCTCTGCGGCGGTGCGATCGAGCGCGGGTCGCAGGTCGACGAGCCATGGCTGCTCGATCTGGAACGCCGCCATTTCTTCGAGCTCGCGCAGATGCCGAAGACGCAGGAGCGCATCCAGCACACGCTGACGACCGGCAAGCCGCTGCGCAATTGAGTGCAGGATGCACTCATCCCGGACAGCATAGGGATGTGCGCCGATCCGGGATCCAGCGCCTCCGACTGCCCAAGACACTGGATTCCGGCTTTCGCCGGAATGACGAAAGAGAGAGAACCCAATGACCCACAAAATCCAGGATGCCTACATCGTCTCCGCCGTGCGCACGCCGGTCGGCAAGGCGCCACGCGGCGTGTTCCGCAACACCCGCCCGGACGACCTGCTCGCGCACGTGATCCGCGCCGCGATCGCCAAGGCGCCGGGGATCGACCCCGCGCTGATCGCCGACGCGATGATCGGCTGCGCGATGCCGGAGGCCGAGCAAGGCATGAACGTCGCGCGCATTGGCGTGCTGCTCGCCGGGCTGCCGGACAACGTGCCGGGCGTCACGATCAACCGCTTCTGCTCGTCCGGCGTGCAGGCGATCGCGATGGCGGCCGATCGCATCCGCCTCGGCGAGGCCGACCTGATGCTCGCCGGCGGTACGGAGTCGATGAGCATGGTGCCGATGATGGGGCACAAGATCGCGATGAACCCGGCTGCGTTCACCGACGAGAACGTCGCGATCGCCTACGGCATGGGCATCACCGCGGAAAAAGTCGCGGAGCAATGGAAGGTCGGTCGCGAGGACCAGGACGCGTTCGCGCTCGCTTCGCACCAGAAGGCCCTGGCGGCGACCGCGACCGGCGAATTCGCCGACGAGATCGTTCCGTTCGCACTGGCCGACCACTATCCCGACCTTGCCACGCACACGGTGCGCAACGATACGCGCACGATTTCGACCGACGAGGGCCCGCGCAAGGACACCAGCCTGGAAGGCCTCGCCAAATTGAAGCCGGTGTTCCGCATGGGCGGCAGCGTCACCGCCGGCAATTCGTCGCAGATGTCGGACGGCGCGGGCGCGCTGCTGCTCGCCAGCGAGAAGGCGATCAAGGACTACAACCTGCAGCCGATCGGACGCTTCGTCGGCTTCTCCGTCGCCGGCGTGAAACCGGAGATCATGGGCATCGGCCCGATCGCAGCCATCCCGAAGGCGCTCGCGCTGGCCGGCCTCAAGAAGGAACAACTCGACTGGATCGAACTCAACGAAGCGTTCGCCGCGCAGGCGCTGGCGGTGATCCGCGACGTCGGTCTCGATCCTTCGAAGGTCAATCCGCTCGGTGGCGCGATCGCGCTCGGCCATCCGCTCGGTGCAACCGGCGCGGTCCGTGCGGCGACCCTGCTGCATGGCCTGCGTCGACGCAAGCAGAAGTACGGCATGGTGACGATGTGCATCGGCACCGGCATGGGCGCCGCGGGGATTTTCGAAGCGCTCTGATTTTCTGAAGCACTGGCCTGACGCGGATTCGCGCGGATGGCAAGCGTGCTTCGCTCATCCGCGTCCCAGGCTCCTGCGCAATCAACGCGTCGGAGCCACCGCGCGGTCGAGGCCGACCTGCACCCAGCCGAGGCTGAGGCCGATGCGGGTCGCTTCCGGATTCGCCCACGCGTACGCGAGCGTGCGGCCGTTCCTGTCGTCGACGACGGAGAGCTTGAGGACCGGTACGTTGCCATCGCGGTAGGTCAGGCGTTCGAGTACCAGCGAATAGCCGGACGGGTTGCCGTCGCGGAATGCGAGCGGATAGTGGCCGCCCTCGCTGCCGAGCTCCACCTTGCGATCCATGTGCCAGTCGTTGCCGTCGGCATTGCCGTCCGGGCCCGCGCCGTTCAGCGCGGCCCAGCCGGCGAACGCCTGCACGAGACGCAGGTCCTCGCGCACATCCGCGCCGCGCGCCTGGTCGACGTAGAGGCGCAGATGCAGCCATTCACCCTCGTGTTCCAGCGCAAGCGGCAACAGCGCGGCCTGCGCGCCGATGCCGGGCGCGAGCACGGCACACGCGGCCGCGTCGGCTGTCAGATGCAGACCTTTCGCATCGCTCGTTCCACGCAATGCGCAGGCATCGAGCGGCGTCCACTGCTTCGCATCGAATGCCCTGCCCTCGGCTGCTGCCGCGACGATCGCGCGATGAGGCAGCATGACGATGGAGCCGTCCGCGGCCACGCTCCGATGCATCGCCCAGACCGCCTCGAGCGGTGCTGCCGCGTCGAGGCGAATGTGCCAGGTCGACCAGTCGTCCATCGTCGTCGCCGCGACCGATGCGACGACATGCGGCGATGCGATCGACGCAGCGCCCTCACGCCCGCTCCAGACCTGCTCGTGGTTGTCGTACGCACCCGCGATCGCCACGCCCGTCGGTGAAGACGCGCGTCCGGGCGCGAGATGGCCGAGGGTCTGGCAAGCCGGCAGCAGCAGGGCGAGCGTCGCCGCGATCAGGAGTCGATTCATCCGCCAAGCATACCAGCGCGGCGATTCGGCGATGGGCGGCGCATCGAGGGCCACGCGCACTCGCTATAGTGCGCGCACTTCTCCGGGGAAACCGCATGGCTACCGATATCCAGCGCGCCGACGTCCGCCTGCGCAGGATGACCGTGATCGTGCTCCTGCTTGCGGCGATCGGCGCAACGGGCATGATCGTGTTCGCTCGGCAGTGGATGATCGAGCAGGCGATCGTGTCGACACCGGAGCAACTGGTCAGCCGCATGCGTCAATGGCTCGGCGCGGCGAGCATCGCATGCGGGTTGTGCCTGCTCGCGCTGGCGGTGCACGCGTGGCGTCGCGGCCGCGCGGCCAGCGCGCAACGCCGCTGGCCCCTGGCGAACGCACGCGTATTGCGCGATACGCCGGTACGATACGGCGAAGCCGCGCTCGGTGTCGCGCGCCTGCTGAACCTCGTCTCGCTGATGCTGCTGGCCTTTGCGATGGCGACGATCGCGCTGAGCTGGCGCCTGTTCGTGGCAGGCCGCTGATCAGGTACGCAGCTTCGCCAGCGCCTGGTCGAGATCCGTGATCAGCACGCTTGCGTCCTCCAGCCCGATCGACAAGCGCACCAGGTTCAACGGCACGCCATGCGTCGGTCGCAGCGGCGCTTCGCGCGGGAACACGGCGCAGACCGGAAATGCGAGCGACTCGTAGCCACCCCACGAAACCGTCATCAGAAAACGTTCGAGGGCGTCGCAGAAGCGCTCCACATCGGCGACTTCGTCGGTATCCAGCTCGATCGTCAGCAGTCCGCTCGCGCCATGCAACTGGCGCTCGCTCAGGCCGAGCTGCGGATTGGAACCCGCACGCGGAGAATGCACCGTGCGCACGCGCGCATCGCGCTCGAGGAAGGCCAGGACCTCCATCGTCGTCGCGGCGACACGCTGCATGCGCAGCGGCAGGGTGCGCAGGCCGCGGATCATCAGCCAGGCATCGTGCGGTGCGAGGATCGCGCCGAGGGTCATGTACGGCCCACGGAACACGCGGCGGATCAGTTCGGCGCCGCCGCACAGCGCACCGGCCACAACGTCGCTGTGACCATTGAGATACTTCGTCGCCGAATGCGCAACGAGATCGATGCCGAGCGCAAGCGGCGACTGGTTCAACGGCGTCGCATGGCTGTTGTCGCACAGCGTGCGGATGCCACGCGCTTTCGCGAGCGAGGCGACCGCGGCAAGGTCCTGCTGCTCGAACGTCATCGAGTTCGGACTTTCCAGCACGATCAGGCGCGTGCGATCCGTCAGCGCCTGCTCGAAGTGGGCAACATCGGTACCGTCGACGAAGCTCGTCTCGACGCCGAAACGCCCGAGCAGGTCCTTCAGGACCGCGCGCGTCCAGCTGTAGGGTCGCGCGACGCAGACGACATGGTCGCCGCCCGACACGCAAGCGATCACCCCGGCCGACATCGCCGCGGCGCCGCTGCCGAACATGAGGCAATCCTCGGCGCCTTCCAGCGCCGCGACCTTCTTCCTCAGGATCTCGACGGTCGGATTGTTGCCGCGCGTGTAGACGTGGTTGCCGAACTCGTCGCGGAATCCCGCACGCATCGCATCAACGCTCGGGAACGCGAAGATCGACGATTGCACGATCGGCGGGGCGACCGCGCCGAAGTAGCGCTCGCGATCCTCGCCGAGCTGGTTGAGGATGTAGCTGAGATCGTTCGGCATATCGTCGATGCCCGCCGGGCTCATCCCACGCTGGCGCCAAGCCGGAAAATCGGCATGTACAGCGAATAGATCCATGCGCACCAGAGTAGTGCGGTGAGCCCGAAGCCTGAAACAAGCGCTGCGAGGCCACGTTTCTCGCTACGCGGCCACAGCCACCAGATGCCTGCGACCAGCAGCGCCAGTACGAACGCATACGGGTAGTAATGCAGCACGAAACGCGTCGACCACGGCAGGTCAACACCGAAGGACGCGAACATCGTGGCGAAACCCGGAACCACCCGTTGGCCGAGTCCCCACGAGACCAGCAGCGGTGCCATGCCGCCTGCGATCAGGCCCACATCGTCGCCCAGCGCACGCAAGCTGCGATCCGCACCGGCCATTAGCGCAGCGAGGCCATGAATTCCCGCGTTGCCATCGCAAGCGAGGGATCCTCGAGCGCCATCGCCAGGGTCGCCTTCACCAGGCCGAGCTTGTTGCCGCAATCGAAACGGGTGCCTTCGAAGCGATAGGCGAGCACGTTCCGTTCGGACAGCAGAGCCTCGATCGCGTCCGTCAACTGGATCTCGCCACCCGCGCCCGGCTTCGTCTGCTCGAGCAACTCGAAGATGCGCCCCGGCAGCACGTAGCGGCCGACGATGGCGAGGTTCGATGGGGCGACTTCGGGTTTCGGTTTTTCGACGACGTGCCGCATGCGCGCCGCGCGGCTGGCATCGCCGCCGGTATCGACGATGCCGTACTTGTTGGTCTGGTCGTGCGGCACTTCCTCGACCGCCACGGCGCCTGCGACATCACCGTCGAGCATCGTCGCCATCTGGCGCAACGCACCGGCCTGCTTGCCGTTCCAGATGAGGTCGTCGGCCAGCACGACGCCGAAGGGTTCGTCTCCGACCACCGGCTTTGCGCACAGCACCGCATGGCCGAGGCCGAGCGCTTCGGGTTGGGTCACGAACACGCAGCGCACATGCTTCGGCAAGGTGCCCTGCACCATCGCGAGCAGGTCGTTCTTGCCTGACTGGGCGAGCTTGCTTTCGAGTTCGTAGGCCTTGTCGAAGTAGTCGGCGATCGCATGCTTGTAACGATTGGTCACGAACACCAGCGTATCGGCACCCGCGTCGACCGCCTCGTCGACCGCGTACTGGATCAGCGGCCGATCGAGTACCGGAAGCATTTCCTTCGCGACGACCTTGGTCGCGGGCAGGAAACGCGTGCCGAGTCCGGCAACCGGGAACACGACCTTGCGCAAACGCTGGCTCATGCGATGTCCTTCTTGATGGCGATGACATTGTCGCCCGCGACGTCCGCGCTGGCGAATTCCGGCAACAGGTGCTCGAGGATGCTGCGCAACACGACTTCGTCGAACTCGCGCACGGCGGCCTCGGCCTTGCCCAGTTGTGCGGTCAGCAGCGGCCACGCCATTCCGCGCGGCTGGGCGAGGAAGATCTTTGCATGCGTCGTGTCGGTGTAGCGCTCGAGCGGATGGAACAGTTCCTCGAACAGTTTCTCGCCTGGGCGCAGGCCGGTATAGACGATTGCGATGTCGCTGTCGGCATGCTTGCCGGCGAGGCGGATCATTTGCTCGGCGAGGTCGCGGATCTTGACCGGCTCGCCCATGTCGAGCGCGAAGATCTCACCGCCGTTGCCCAGCACGGAGGCCTGCAGGATCAGCTGGCAGGCTTCGGGAATGGTCATGAAGTAGCGGGAAATTTCCGGATGCGTGACCGTAACCGGGCCGCCGCTGCGGATCTGCTCGCGGAAACGCGGCACGACCGACCCGGCCGAATCGAGCACGTTGCCGAACCGCACGGTGATGAAGCGCGTCCGCGACTGCTGCGCGAAGTTCTGGCAGAACAGTTCCGCGACGCGCTTGCACGCACCCATCACACTGGTCGGGTTGACGGCCTTGTCCGTGGAAATCAGCACGAAGCAATCGGTCGCGTGGCGATCGGCCGCTTCCGCCACCACGCGCGTGCCCAGCACGTTGTTGCGGAATGCCTCGCGCACCTGTCCCTGCAGCAGCGGCACATGCTTGTAGGCGGCCGCATGGAACACGACTTCCGGATGCGCCTCGGCGAACACGCGTTCGCAGGTTCTGGCATCACCGCAGTCGCCGAGCCAGGCGTTGAACAGCAGGTCCGGATGGTCGCGCCGCAGTTCCTGCTCGATCGTGTAGAGGTTGTACTCGGACTGGTCGAGGACGCTGAGCGATTCGACGCCGAGGCGCGCGACCTGGCGGCAGAGTTCCGAGCCGATCGAGCCGCCGCCCCCCGTGACCAGCACGCGCCGGCCGGCGAGCCGCGTGCGGATCGCGGTCCAGTCGAGTTGCACCGGCTCGCGCCCGAGCAGGTCCTCGATCGCGACCTCCTTGAGCTCGTTGAACGTCGAACGACCGGCGACCACGTCCTCGAGTCGAGGTACGGTGCGGAACGGCAGCTCGGTCGCCTCGCACAGGTCGACCGCGCGACGCATCTGCGCCTTGTTCGCGGCCGGCATCGCGATCACGAGCATCTCGGCGGCGGTCTCGCGCGCAAGCTCAGGCAGTTGCGCGAGGGTGCCGAGTACCGGTACACCATGCACGCGCGACCCGCGCAGTTGCGCGTTGTCGTCGAGGAAGCCGACCGGGGCGTAACGATTCTCGCGGCGCAGGTCGCGCACCAGCGCCTCGCCGGCCTTGCCCGCACCCAGTACCAGCACGCGCTGGCTCGGCGCGTTCGCGACGAAATCGAGGCGGCTGTCCTTCCAGTAGCGGTACAGCAGGCGCGGTGCGCCGAGCAGCACCGCGAGTACCAGCGGGTAGACGATCAGTACCGTACGCGGAACGGTTTCAAGTCGGTTGTAGATCGCCAGCGTCATCGCTATCGCGAGCGCGCCGAGTACTGCTGCCTTGGAGATATTCCACAGATCCGGCAGGCTCGCGAAACGCCACAGGCCCTTGTACAGGCCGGTCCACCAGAAGATCGCGCCCTGCGCCGCCAACACCAGCCAGACCTCGTTGCCGAATAGCGAAACCGGTGACGGATTGGGCGCCAGCGACCAGCGCATCATGCTGACTGCGGTCCAGGCCAGCCACACCATCAGCATGTCGTGCGCGACGACTGCGAGGCGTGGGTGGATCGCGGCGACGGCCTTACGCGGCAGCATGCCGGCCCCGCTCGCGCGCATGGCGCAAGCACCAGCGCTTGCCGCACCACCAGGTCGCGATGGCGAATGCGTACAGGCCGGCGGCGGGCGCAACTCCAGGGGGCATCGGGTACGTCGGCATCCGGTTCATCCACCAAACGACAGGCAACGCCACCAGCAAGTTCCAGCCCATGTACAACGCAACGACTCCGGCATGGGAGAAACCGCTGCGAGCCAGCCACTGGTACAGGTGTTCGCGATGCGCACTATACCAACGCCGACCACGCAGCATGCGCGACAGCAGCGTGCAGCTGGCGTCGGTCACGAACGCCGAGCACAACACCACCCCGCTGGCGGCGGCCATCCCTGGCGACACCGCGAACCACAGCACGGCGACCGCTATCAGGAAACCGAGTGCGCCGCTGGCGACATCGCCCATGAACACGCGTGCACGCGGGAAATTGAAAGGCAGGAAACCCGCGCAGGCAGCCGCGCACACGAGCATCGCCGCACCATCTGCACCATGCCATCCGGCCAGCAGCGCCAATGCGACGAAGACGAACATGGCTTGGCACGTCAGCAATCCGTTGATACCGTCCATGAAGTTGTGCAGGTTGATCGACCAGACGATCGCGATCGCGACCGCCAGCAGGGCCAGGCCCCAGTTCCATGCCACGCCATGCGGAATTCCGCCGGCGGTAGACAATGCCGGCACGATTGCAGCGCCAAGCAGCCACGCGGCAGCGGCGCAGTGCACCGCGAACCGCCACCGCGCGGACAGGCCGCGATGGTCGTCGAGCCAGCCGACCAGCGCGACGCCGAGCGTCGGCGGTGCAAGTGCGAAGAGCGGAGCGAACGTCGCCGTGGACGCAGCCAGCACCGACCAGGCGAACAGGATCGCGGCGATGAACGCGATGCCGCCCCCGCGCGGCGTGGGCGTGCCGTGCGAACGGCGTTGCCCGGGTAGGTCGAACAATGCGCGCCGGCGCGCATAGGCGATCGCGGCCCAGGTGAGGATCGCCGCGAGCGCCGTCGTGGCGACGAGCAGAAGCGGCAGGCGCAGGTCGTTCGCGATGGGCACGCGTCGACTCGCCTGCTACTCGCCGACCACGCCGTGGATCGGCCGCACCGTGCCCCAGCTCTTGCAGCTCGGGCATTGCCAGTGGTGTGCCTTCGCGCCGAAACCGCAGCGGTTGCAGCGATACATCGCCTTGCCCTCCACCAGTTGGCGGGTGAGGTCGCGAAGGGTCAGGAAATTCTCGCGCGCTTCGCCGCTGGCGATGTGCAGGTTGACGTCGATCAGGGCCATCAGCGCGCGCACCGAAGGGCGCTGACGCAGGATCCGATTGAGGAATTCGACCGCGGCATGCTCGCCACGCGTGGTCGCATACAGCTTGGCCAGTGCCAGTACCGGCGACACGCCCTGGTAGCGCTCGGTGATGTCGAGCAGGAATTCCTCGGCACGCTGCATGCGCTGCGCACGCGCGTAGCAATCGAGCAAGGGCGAGAGGATCTCCGGCATGTAGTCGATGTCGAGGTCGGCGACCCGCTCGAATGCGCGGATCGCCGCGTCGAGGTCGCCGGATGCGGCCTCTATATGGCCGAGGATCATGCTCGCACGCACACACGTCGGTTCGACCGCGAACGCGTCGGCGACGTGGGCGCGTGCGTCGTCGCGCGCACCCTGTGCACGCGCCTGGTCGGCGAGTTCGCAGTGGAACTGCGCGATCATCGCGCCCTGCGGCTCCCCGGTCGCATGCTCGAACCGTTGCGCGTGCTCGATCGCCTTGTCCCAGTCGCGTTCGTGCTGGTAGATCGCGATGAGATGCTTCAGTGCGGAAGGCGCCAGCGCATCCATTGCGACGAGATCGGCGAACAGGGTCTCGGCGCGATCGAGCAGTCCCGCTCGCATGTAGTCCTCGCCGAGTTCGAGCAGAGCGACGGTCTTCTCCTCCTGGCTCAGGCTCGGGCGCGCGATCAGGTTCTGGTGGACGCGGATCGCACGATCGACCTCGCCGCGCCGGCGGAACAGGTTGCCGAGGGCGAGGTGGGTTTCCACCGTATCGCGATTGATGTCGGCGAGCTTGAGGAATACCTCGATCGCCTTGTCCTGCTGTTCGTTGAGCAGGTAGTTGAGGCCGCGGAAATAGCTGGTCGACAGCTCGCTGACGCGCGCCCCCGACTTGCGCTCGCTGCGACGCCGGCCGAGCACCCAGCCTGAAAACGCGGCGATCGGCAGCAGGAAGAACAGCAACGCGATGACGTTGTTCATGCGTCGTCGCGGCTCCGCGCGGCATCGGTGCGGATTCGCTCGTGCAGCTCGCGGATCACGCGCGATTGCCGGTGCATGCGCGGCTGGTGACCGAGCCACGCAACGAGACCACCAAGCAGCCAACCGAGCAGGAGCGCACACAGCAAGGCGCCGCCGAGCGGCGCATCGACCTGCACGAAGTGGAAATCGATGGCGACGCGTGCGCCGTTGAGCGCACCGAACAGGGCGCCGAGGGAGACTACGCAGAGCAGCAGGACGATCAGGATCAGGCGCATGGAATCGAGCGATGTTCAGGCCGGAGGATGATATCGGGTCCGGGCCCATTGCCGCTCATCGCGCCGGGCCGGATCAGGCCGGCTCGACGGGCGTGTCGCCGTTGGCGTTGACGCGTTCGCGCAGTTCCTTGCCGGGCTTGAAATGCGGCACGTGCTTGCCCGGCAGCGCGACGGAGTCGCCGGTCTTCGGATTGCGGCCCATGCGCGGCGGGCGGTAGTGCAGCGAAAAGCTGCCGAAGCCACGGATCTCGATGCGCTCGCCGCTCGACAACGAGTGGCTCATCTGCTCCAGCACGCTCTTGACGGCGAGTTCGACGTCGTTTGCGGCGAGGTGCTTTTGCCGTAGTGCAAGGGATTCGATCAGTTCGGACTTGGTCATCGCTGTCTGGGAAGATTGCGGGTCCAAAAAAACGCGCACCGTCGCCGGTGCGCGCATGTTGCGAGCAGCGTGCGGGAATGCCCGCACGCCGTTTCCTGCATCAGCGGTTCAACTGTTCCTTCAGCAACGCGCCGAGCTTGGTCGTGCCGCCGCTCGCACTCTGGTATTCCTCCAGCGTGGTGGCGAGCTCGTCCTCGTCCTTCGCGCGGATCGAGAGCTGCAGGCTGCGGCCCTTGCGATCCATGCCGGTGAACTTCGCCTCGACCGTGTCGCCGACTTTGAGGTACTGGGTCGCATCGTCGACGCGTTCCTTGGCGATGTCGTTCGCGCGCAGGTAACCCTCGATGCCTTCGCCGATGTCGATCGTCGCGCCCTTGGCGTCGACTTCGCGCACCGTGCCGGTGAGGATGCTGCCACGCGGATGCGACGCCATGAACTGGCCGAACGGATCCTGCTCGAGCTGCTTGATGCCGAGCGAGATGCGCTCGCGCTCCGGATCGACCGCGAGCACGACCGCCTCGATCTCGTCGCCCTTCTTGAAGTTGCG
>Ga0105239_10001372_pt1 | contig 32666 bp, 35 predicted proteins | sample KBSC44metaG_FD_92761 | JGI IMG/M metagenome (GOLD analysis project Ga0105239, IMG submission 92761) | Corn rhizosphere microbial communities from Kellogg Biological Station, Michigan, USA - KBS C4-4 metaG | ecosystem: Host-associated > Plants > Roots > Rhizosphere > Soil | place: Michigan, USA...
CCATGCTTTGCGACGAAACGCATGTAACTTGTCCTGGTCAATTATTGGAACGCCTTCTACCGGACGCATTCGTCGCTTGCGTTCCAGCTCCACCCGCATTTTTAGCAGTTCCAGTTCGGCTTCTGCTTCGAGTTGCAAAAGCTCCATATCCCCGGTATCGTTATTGGTTGTTGTAGGCATATTAGATTGCTTAGAAGATCTGCTGGAAATAACCGGGCTACCATCTGCATTAATAGCGACAATACGAATAGTAGCGGTAGCCGTATTAAATGCGTTTTTAAAAGCCTCTTTTATTGGTTCACTGATAAAAGCATTCTTTTCCTGGAGCAATTTTCTGAAAGCAACGTCCTTTTTAAATTGACGAAAAAAAACACCTTCACTCATGATCGCTACCAACCTGCCATCTGGTTTGAGCATTTTGAGCGCATGGGTTACATGATCTACATCCTGACCGTTTTCAAAAGGAGGGTTCATTACAATACGATCAACCTGATATTTGGCAGGATTAATGGTTAAAAAATCAGCGCACTCATATTTGTACCCCTTTAAGCCTATGATTTCAGTCAAATCGGAATTAATTTCTACCGCAAATAAGTATGGGGCAATGAAGGGTTGCCGGTCTATTATTGCATCCAGCATATCGCCTTTACCAGCGGATGGTTCTAATACTGTATGGCCCTCTCGTAGATCAGCCAGATCAAGCACCCGTTCAATCAAAGGCCGGGGCGTTGGAAAAAAGCCAGGAATATTCATTTTCCATACCTTATCCTCCAATTCCTGGATGCGCCGCTGCTGCTCTGAGTGTTTTTGGTTTGAGCCAGATGTATTTTGCATTAGCTCACTCTTTTGCACCTCTGCCAAACTCCATTCATACACGCTGTTAATGCCCAGCCTTTGCAGCGCTTCTTTGTTTCGGTCAAACATACCCTGAATGCTATCCTGATCCCATGAGTGTTTCACAGCATAGCCGTATTGCCCCAGCAAACCCACCTGCGATTTGGTGCGAATATTTTTTAAGAAAGGATAGTCCCCGATACTGCCGGTTCGATGTGCGCCAGCAAGCGCATAAAGTATTTGCTGGGTTTCCTGCAACCGATAACCTTCTTCCCGCATACCGGCAGCTATACGGCGGCGCTTGGCAGTGGGACGTTGGCGAGAAGTAGCAGAATTAATTTTTTCATCAATTTCCTTTTGCATTGCATCTGCCAGCAGTTCCAGCTTATCCGCAATTGCCTGGCTGTCTTCCTGACTACTGGCCGGTTCAGCGCCGCCCGGTTCATCTTCACCTACTGCTACGTTATAGTACTTTCTGAAATAAAGCTGATCGCTATTAATGAGGTCTTGCACATTAAATGCCCGTTCCAAATAGCTTTTTGTATAAAAGTATCTGGGCGGTTCAACCTTCACCCAAAATTCAGTACGCTCACGAAAGCCCTCATAATCCTGACGACTTCTAACCTTTGCCCAAAAGTTCCGTTTTTCATATTGGGTGGTATCTACTTCCACATCTTCATTTACCCATTTTTCAGCCAGCGCCCTTGATGTTGGATTATCGATAGCATACCACATGGTTTGCCGTTCTGAAAACTGAAACCCGTGATCTTTCAACTGCTGTCGCATGGGTTCTGTTGGCCGGGACGAGCCAAAACGTATTTCAATACCATCGGGCGCTTTTTTACCATTTTTATAAGTGCGGCTAGTGTTAAAGGTAACCTCGGGTTTTTGTTTTACTATTTCGCCCAGCAGCTCATCTTCATACAAAGGGGGAATCGTGTCGCCATGAGGTACACCATTTATATGTACATCTCCTTTTATGATAATTTTAATATTATGCGCCACACTATTCACCCGTATTGCTTTTAAGTGTTAATCAATAATCTTTTTTCCGAGCTTGCGGTGATGGGCAAGGATGGCTTTTTGCAAGGCTTTGGGCAGATTTCTTTTTTGTTTGGCAGTAAGACGAAAAGTTTCTTTTGTACCATACAAGCATCCTCGTTTCATACGTTTCCTTTTTTCCTTTTTCCCTTCATGGCTCAGTACGCTGCCTGCTTTCGCACTACCGGTAGTAGCCAGCAAATGCCCTGCTTCGCTGATACGAAACGTTGGGCGACAGTTGCGTGATGATCTTTTTGATTTCATGGGTTAAAATTTAGTTGATGAATTAATCTACCCAGCGGTGTTAAGCTGGTATAGTTTCAGCTATCCATTTGCCTACAATAGCAATCGCTACCCATCGATCAGGGGCAATTAAACATAAGGTCACAGAACTTCCTGCTGTATTTGAAGTAATAGGATAACCTTCACTGGTTTCATTATCTGCAATGACAATTGTGCCGGTGTCCGATTTAGTCCTAATGTGAAACGGCGTATCCTCTGACGTATAAAATGTAAAAAAACTGCCTATGGAAGTTGAAGCGAGCGATAAAATAATAGGATGTGTTGCCCCCAGGTTGGTATAAACGGCATTGCCAGTGAACGATTCACCTACATCTGCATCGTCCGAAAAATGAGTTACAGCTTTCATAAAACCGGCTGTCGTGTTACAATTAAAATCGGCAGCGGCATCAGAAAGGCTTGTTCCGTCCGCCCCGCTATAAACCAACTTACCATTGTCCTGAAATATGAAGGGTGCTTTTTTCTTTAGAGGGGTAATATACAAACCGTTTTCACGCCTTATAAGATCAGTATAATTCGTAGTACCATTAGTGACACAGCCCATTTGAATAACGGCAGGAAGGCCGGGGCCAGTGCTACTATCCGTATTGTATTCGCCAATTATTTGTATGCCTATAGCACTAAGAGATGTATTGTTTACACGGGGCGATCTTAGATTTAAGAAGAAGCCATTAGTATAGATTTGCCGGTTAGTTGTAAAGGTAGCCGCCCCCAATGTCGAACCAAGCGCTTCTCCCAACACTACGGCGTTATTTTCAACAGATAGCCCATTATTGGCTGCAAGCTGCGCCGACCCACCACCGCTTGAACAGGAAGCACAAACACAATTGGTAACATAGGTGTTCAGTAAATCGCGTAAGGCAGTGGCAGAAACCGCGACTGGTACCGTCACATCAGCATAATTCAGGTATAATGTAGTAAGCGGATCACCCTGATCTATTTTTATAACAGAACCCGAAAGTACGCTGAGCTGCACTACCTGGTGCTTCATAATCAGTTTTTCACCGCTGTCGCTTACAATGCGAATGCTTGCGCCATTATCATAAATCTGGTAAGACATACTATTATTATTTTTTATTTCTTTCAACTATGGTTTCTCCAATGATCGAACCTAAAAAGCCACCCAGCATGATATAAGGCGCTACATCTTTACTGGTACTTTTGGCATACCAGTAAGCAAGCAGCGACATAACCAAAGTGGCAGATGAAACGATGGTTTTTTCTTTCATATTTAATGATGGATTAAAGAGCCAGCAGTTATACCTGATAGGATAATTAAACCAATGGAAGCCAGTTTACTTTTTAGCTTGTGTCGTTTGATTTCCTTTTTTAATGCGGTATTCTGATCTAATAAAGCCTGCTGTTCCTGTAACGACTGGTTGAACGACGATTTTAGGGACTGATAAGAACCCACCTGTATTTCAATGGTAGAATCTTTGACTTTTATTTGCTGTTCCAGGTTGTGCGTTTGAACGTCCTGTAAACTATCTTTCTCGTTACCGGAAGCAATCAAATCTTCAACTTTCACTTTAAGGGAATCACAGTCGGAAAGCAACTGTGCAGTATCAGAAACCGCTGTTGGCTTATCCAATAACTCGTACACCTGGCTTTGAAGTTCAGTATTTCTTTTCTTTGCCTTTTCAAGCGAAAACCTCGTTGTTGTTAATTGCTTTTGAAGCTCTTGTGTGTTTGCTTTTAGTGAATCAATTTTTTGCAGGTAATGTGATTCATTTACCTGTGCCCGCTGTTCAATAACATACGGGTTAACTATTTCAGAATTTTTAGCTGGCTTTGTGTTACTATCACAGCCCTGAAATAAAACCGATAAGCAAATGCCAACGGTAAGACCTACTAATAAAAAAATGATAGCGGTTACTTTGAATGGTATCATAGAATAACAGATTTAATTATTATCATTACAGGTTTTCTTTTCTATTGAATAACCGAAGCATCCTGCACCGACTAAACTCACAAAGGAGTAAAACATGGATTCAGGTACTTCCAGTTTAAAGAACTGCCGGGCAATCCAACTGATAATGATTACCAGAATGAATATGGCAACGGCAACTTCACGAAGGCTATAGCTGCTGTTTTTGTCTTTAAGAAGTTGTTTCAAAAAATTTTGCATAGGATTAATCATTTAAAAAGTGATAAGTAACGTAAGCTGCGGCGGCACCAAAGGTTAAACCGGCCAAATTCACCACTAATTTTTTTTTGATTCACGCATCAGTGCCCGCTGATCTATTAAGGTATAAGTGAAGTTGTTCCCGTATAGCTGCTTATGGCGCTCGCATAGCTGCATGAATGCCTGAAAGTCGCTGGCACTGGCAAACACCTGGCACCCGGCTGAATATTTATCGATATATCTTGTTGTTCCGGTTTCAGCAGCCCGGTGAATGTTTATACCAAACAGCCCGGTATCTTCTTTGCCGTTCAGAAAATCCAGCACTGCCTTACGGTCATAATCACGAAGCACCGTAACGGGCCTTTGTTGAACGAGTGCCAGGTATTTACCCCGGTGCATCCCGATCATATGGGAATTAATGTACTGTCCCTGCTTTAGAATGGCTGTACCTTGCGGATTCAGCGGGTTTTCCAGCCAAAAAGTGCCAGGATCAGTAGTTGCCTTAAAAGGATGAAACTGAATAGTACCATCATTGGTTTTATAAAACACAGTTATCAGGTCATCAAAGCTGTTGGGCGTAGTGCTATCTGCACGAACACCAATAATATTGAGTTCAAAAGGGCGCGAGAAGGTCTTATACCCCTTTTGTAAAAGGGTAGCCTGTATTGCTTCAAGCATAGGAAAAGTGTTTTTAAAATGTTATAAATATTGCACTGCTCTGGTGGGAACTAGAAAGTATTTGCCACGGTTTTCAAATAAGGTGTAGCCCAGCCGTTTACTGATCTCATTGCCCAGCACCATACGTGCAGGAACACGCATGCACTGTCTTGCATTCATCCAAACCGAAGTAGGTATGATGGTAATGATTGCCAGGCCACCCATACCCGACAGGCTCCATTGATTACCGTCATATTGCAACCCGATGCGTAATAGTTCGAACTTGATCTTTTGCTTTTGATCAGCACTGTTAAATATGTTTAATAACGCATTGACTATGGTTTGACGAACCGCACCCAGTCGGTAAGTTTTAAACACTTCATTCGCAGAAACATAGTCGTCTTTCGTTTTCATCTTTTTAAGGAGCGACATCACCTTATTAAAATCCCGATTAAAGACCGCGTTAAAGAGTTCGGTACCCAGGGAAGAACCAGAGCTACTCTCTGACGAGGATTCCGTGAGTACATTGAAGGTGCTTTGATCTATAGATGCAGGTAAACCCAGTTTTTTAAGGGCTGCTGCCATCTCAGAACCAAAGCTGGAATCAGCGCCGTACTTAGGAAGAATAGATTTTCCATACTTACTGATAAGTGCCTCCTGCAACTGTTTTACCTGCTCGTTTTTACTTCCTCGCTTTAAAGGAAATACCGATGGATCGATCGTAGCTTTTTTCGGAGTTGGTGACGAAGAATTTTTTTTGGGCAATGGTTTGGAGCCAGGCGCGATTGAAGCAGGATCGTCAAAGTTGATACTGGCGCTTGCATTGTCGGCACCAGCTTTTAACAGATCATCCAGGTTGCTGGCGTTATTATCGGTGCTACCGCTGCTACTACCTTTTTTCTTCTTGTAATATTGCCAACCGAAATATCCAAGTATACCCGCTGCGCCGACCGCTACCGTGGTAAGGATTATTTTTTTCGTTTGCTGTTTATGAGAAGTGTTATGTGTATTCATAATTCCAGATTATGCTTTAGGTTTACTACTGATGATCGACATCATGGGGCCATACTCCCAAAATTCCAGTTCACTTTTCAGGTCACTGATCAAATCATTACCATACATGCTTTTATAAACAAGGGCGGTTTGCTGAAATGCCGTTTGCGAGGGGATTTCCATAAAAACCGCTTTGATGGCTGGCTCATCCGTTCCGGGAAAAATGCCATAGGTAATATCAAATGCTGCTTTCAACCTTTTCGCCCAGGATTGATATTGTGCCAGTGATAAACGGACAGTAGTAAGGGTATTGCCGCGATCGGGTTTTGCAGCAAGTATGGCAAGCATCTCATTATACTCAGTCGTTTTTAACTCACTTTTTAAATCGCGCATGAGGCTGTCGCCCTTATATAACTTTTCATACGACTTGATTACTTTCTTAAATTCCTCCTTGCTGGGAATTGACCGTATGACTGTTCTTACTGCTTCCATATCAGTGCCGGGCCATCCATCATTTTCAAAACTCATTTTCAGGCGCTGGGCATAGTCAGCGGCAGTGCCTTCCTCAAACGTTTTCTTTTCTTCGCTGTTTGATCTGGCTTTGCGTATCAGGCTGCGACCAATAAAAAAGCTTCCACCCAATACCACTACACTGAGTAACGTGTAGCCGATCTTTTCCTTAAGGGTAAAACCATCGTTGGTATGGGTGGAAGGATTATTCATAGAATAAGGATTGAAAGGTTAATCAATAGGATAAGGATAGGATAAGGATTAATCAGGATAAGGATTAACAGTTAAACGCCCAGGTACTTTTTGGCTAAAGCGGTTTTTACCGGGTCATGTTTTACAATATGGGCCAGCTTGCTCAGTTCCTGAACAGTGAGTTTGGATGCCAGGATGGTGAGCGCCGCCATTTTTTGATCTGCATCGCTCTCTTCTTTCGCTTCAATCGTTATATCATACTGATACTTTTGCATGGTTATACTGTTTGAATATTTAAAAAATCGGATACTTTTTTAAGGTTTGCTTTGTCCTCACAAAACTTACCAATGATATGCATGACGGTTACCAGTTCATCCTTGTCAAAGGCTGCATCCATTTCACGTAATGTGGAGAGATATGGCAACAGCTCAGGATCTGTCTGTGGCTCCGATTGGGATTCTTCTTTTTTCTGGAAGCTGGCTTGCCCTTCCACCAGACCACTGGCAGGAAGTTCCTTTGGTGTATTACCGCCCAATCCACTTAAACCAAACTGTGAAAGCACATCAGCATGCTTTTCAGCCAACCGGCCTATTACAGCCACTCCAAACTCCAAAAGATTCAGGTTTTTAACTTTGTATTTATCATTGGAAGCTATTTCCAGCCGCTTTTCCAAGTCTTCAATGTATTGCTCTGCTTCTTCCAGTTTTACTTGCGCTTCTTCCAGTTCCAGTTTGGTGCGCGTGTATTCGTGTTCTTTGTCACGTGCATTTAGTTTATCCTGAATGATATTATCTATATCGCCCAGCGTGCCACTTGATTTTTCAGGTTTATTTTGCTGCACATAAAAACAGTACTGATCATTACGGGGCGTATTGGCAGAGTTGTAAATAAGAATGCGAATCCTTTCGGTGTCCTCATTCATATAGTACTCATACTGATCAAAGTCCTTCGGGTCTTCTGTTTTAGGAACTACTTTGAGGTTATCGACAAATATTTCAAAAGTTCGGGGCTGACCTTTGGCAGCCATATCTTCCAAGAGGTGTTTCAGCTTATCAATTTTGAGCTGATCAAATTTGTCATTGGATACTGGCATAGGGATTAGATTTTAGGAATTACTTGAATAAATCGAACATGATTAAAAAAAGCAGAAAGATTGGTTATAGTTAATTTGCCACGGTGTTCGTACTGCATTTCGCCGGTAAGGGTTTCGGTGAAATCAAACAGCCCCACATCACTTTCCACCCGAACGTCACCGGGCGGTTCTACCAGGTAGAATAGATGGGTGTGTGCTGCCATTTCACGTTGTTCGCCCGGTTGTAGCAGCAAATGTCTAAACCGTAAATGGTACTCGCGAATTTTAAGTTCACACATCCTTTTCGAAATATATTCCAAAGCAAGATTAATGGTCATAGCACACATTTTTCTATCCACAAATACAGATGAAAGGTATATTCCAGTGACAGGTATTCACCCATACCCCAGCTATCAGCATAATACCCTTCAATAAAAGCTGCATCACCGTTCACATCAACAGCCAATTCTTCGTTTTTGCGTGCATGCGTGTATACAGTAGGTTGAAGGTTAACAGTATTAAACTCGCCAAACGAAATATTCCTTTCTTCCTTACAATCCACCTGACAGAATACTCCTTCAACGCCGGGTATTTGCAGCGTAAGCCGACCGATTAGCTTATTTGCCACCATTTGAAATGCAGTACCGCTGTTGATAATCACACCAGGCTGTAATACTCCTGTTGTTTTAATGGCACCATATTCCAGCCCCGCAATGCGGTTTGCGTCATGCGGCAATTGCATTTGAAAATGCACTCGTTGGCCGATCTGCTTTATAAACAGCGATTGTACTATGGCTTCCTGCTTCATCATACTTCTTCGATTTCACAGTTCAGGTAAAGGGAAACCCGATAGGGTGTAAAAGCAATAACCGGCGTATCAGTATCCGTATAGTCTATTTTCACTTTAAAGTTACCCGGCTCTTTGCCTCCCAAACTGTAATACCTGTCATCGGGCGATACATTGACACCTGACATGAGCAGCTTACTTTCATATCCATCTGGAAAAATTTCATCCCGGTTGATCTCTATTTTTTGTGAACCACGATAGTACATCAGATCATCCCTGGAGGAAGTGAGTAGCAAACCATGAATGAGTACAATGTTTTTGTCAAGGTCAAAGGTTTGTGACACTACAGAACCGCTTCCAGGCACGGCAACATCAAAGCGTTTTTTTATTCGTTTACGCATACAATTTTTTTAAAAATGCGGGAGGTCTTACGGGGCCAGCCCGCATCGCGTGAAAACCCTCTATCTATATGAAAAACAACAACCCTCACTATGCTGTCGTTCCCGTTCCGTGCAGAGCCGCGTATATGTAAGTATTCGCCGCAATACCAGTCGTTGAACCTAAAGAAATGGTTAGCTCGATCGGCACATCATCCTCGATAAGCCTCGGGTTTGCGAGTTTATAGTAACCTATTGGAACAAAGTGCATGTTACTTGTCTTAAATACATAGTTACCAGTTTCGGGAAGAATGATCTTCTTATTGGCTTTCAAATCAATTTCACCGTTTACAATTGCAGGAAAACCTTCGATAGACTTATAATCCGTAGCCATGATGTTATCCTGAGTTCCATCGGCAGAAGTACCGGCCAGCAGCACCAGACCACTTACCAGTAACACCTGATTTTTTTGCAACTTGGCATTCGAGATATTTCGTAAGCCGATTTGGCGATCATCCTGCGGTTCGAAGATTTTAATCGTTTTGCTGTTTACCGGTTTTATTGAGTAGATTAAGGAATCACACAACCGCAATGTTCCGTTGCCTAATCCCTCTTTAATATGCGCAGGCAGTTCAGCGAAAAATTTCTCCATTTCTGCACGTGAACCACGGCTTGGGGTTCCTGTATTGGCCAGCTTATTGATAGTTCTTTGCCGTTTAACCGGGTTCATGCGTTTTAAAGCGCCTAAAAGCTCAGTGTCGTCAAGAGCATCTAGCCCAATCAATGCGCCGCTGTTATTATATTCTTCCAATCCTCCCAATCCTTCGAATATTCCTAACATGATTTTTAAAGTTTAGTAAAATGAAAAGTATTGTTTAGTACAGGCGTTCTTCTATGTCCGCCAATTCTCCTATAGGTTCCAGATCACCCACCGGTTCCAGGTCGGGGCCAGTAATCTGTTGTTGGTATGCCATAGCACTTTCGGCCAACTGTTGCTCAATGTCGTCGAGCGCTGCCAAATCACCATTCATGCTGTCGCCATAATTGAAGTATTGCACTTCGCCAACATCTTCCACTGCCGATAAAGCGCCTACGGTGCTAGTAGCTGTTTTTTTCTTTAGAAATTTGTCGATATAAAATTTCTGTGCGAACGAATCACGGTAAGCGAGGACACGATCTTTTATTCCTGCCATTCCATCCATACCATCAACACCATTTACAGAAGCATTTTTTTGAAAACCATTGGAGGCCATTAAACCAAGCCCAAACAGTTGGGCCAGCCGGTTACCGGAGTAGTGACCAATGCCGGTAGTGATAATACCAACCAGCAATGATGGTTTGCCGATTGCTGAACCTACCAGGCCACCGCCCAGCACACCTACCAGCAGATCCTTGCCTGTTTCAAATACGGTGTTTTTTACGTTGCCCTTTGCTTCAAACCCATCGGCAAAACCTTCGAGGAAATGCTTTTTACGGGCATGTCGGGCATATTGATTTTTCTTAGCCATATTAAATTTTTAAAGAGTGAAAGATTAAGGGATAGCTTACATGAGAGCTACCGGTGATTTCTTTTGTTTTTTTGATTTTGACCTTCGTTGATAGTTTTTTCTTTTGCCCTTGTGTGTAATACCGGAAAGATGAGAGCCAGGTGAATTATTATTTTGTGGTTTATGATGTCCAATTAGTTTTGAAACAATTACAAGTAACCCAATGCCACCAACCCCAATAGCCACCGGCTTGATCCATCCCTTGTTTTTCTGCCAGAAAGATTTTTTATCATCCGGGCCGCTGTTATCATTCTTGCTTTCTGATTTATTGGCCGTTGGTGTTCCATTATCTGTAGCTACTTTTTGTACCTGCAAGTTTTGAGTTGCCTGAGTAGATGCAGGCGTACTATTATCTTCATCCGTTGAATCCTGATCACTACTATCATTGTCAGTATTTACAGATTGAGTAGTTGGTTTAGAAGCGGGTGATTCATCAGCGTTACTATTGTCGGAAGCGGTGGCCGCTTGCCGGTTCGTAGTCATTCTTGCAGCAAACCGGGATTGAGTAGCTGGCAGTGAAGCAGGCTGATCCTCATTATTTACTTTGTTATCAGGAGCGGGGGCCGTATCCGCCTGATTTTGCGTAGCCGATTGTCCGGTACTAACAGGTGAATCCTTTTCAGCCGTGTCTGTCTTTTCCTCGTTAAAATCTTCAGAACCTTTCCCATTGCCCTTAAATATGTCGCCTATCTTTTTTAGCGAAGCAACAATACCTGTGATCACACCCATTGCGGCGGTAACGGATGCCGCCGTAACCGGTTCACCCAGTTCGCCCAAGCCCTGAAACCCATTCATACCTTCAACGTTTTCTGAGTGGTAGATGTCTGGGCCTAATAACTGTTCAAGAGGTGTGTTGGTATTCATATAGTCTACACCATACAGATCAATCTCTCCCAGGCCATGCACCGCCTTGTCCTTATTACCCTTACCGCCCAGGATCGCCTTTTTTAAGTTCTGCGGCTTACCACCTGCACCATAAAAAATGTTTTCCAGTTTTTCACGGACTTTTACCAGTTTGGCAAACCTGGCCGGATCGATGCCGTGCTGTACTGCCTGCTGCTGCGAAAGATAGCTCCAGCGCAATCTTTTGGCAACGCTCATTACATTCAGCTTCATCGCCGCCAGTATTCCGTTCCGCAATAACACAGTTGCCGGATTGATTTTATTGATCTTGTTGAGCACTTTGCCAAAAAACTTCTTCTTTTTCTTTTTGACAGGTGGATCCGATGGCTCGGAAGATTGCGCTGCAGGCTGAGTGACATTACTCGCGGCTGTTGCTTTCATCCGTTTCATTAAGCCGCCTCGTTTTTTCATAGGGCTGGCCGCACCAGATTTGTTTTTTGCCATGCTACGCCGGATGATCCTGCCAAGTTCATCCATTCCGTCACCACCTTGCAGGGATGAATCGCTGTCAAAACCGCTCAAATACTGTAAATCCATAGGATAGTCTTTTTTTTCACTGTATGGTACTTCAAAGTCAAATTGGTTCGTTACACAATCGATGGTTACGTACTTTCCATTATTAAGTGGCACGACGGGGTAGATGTGCTGGAAAAAATCTTCGCTATATCGTGTGATTCTTAGGATGTGTGGAATATCGAGATTGGTTAGAATACTGGATATAAACACCGAATAGCAATCACAATCTACCCCCGTTGCTCTGTCGTGCCAGGCTCTTGCCGGGCTTCTGATCTGTTCATAACCCTTTTTATCTTTTTTGTATTGAATATGCCGGTATACGAAATACCATATTTCCTTGCATGTTGCATAAACCGAATCTCTCTTTAAAATCTGCTGCGCTATATCTCTACTCTGAGACAGTGTTTGATAAACCACTTTCGGAATAAGGGCAATGGTATCAGATAGTGTGGCATTCCTTTTTACAGTAAAGACCTTTGCATCAGCCGGAGGAAAATACCGGTCATACTCAACACCGCTTCTTATATTTCTTTTTTTGGTAGCTTCCATAGGATACGGAATATTGCTTTTTATACTTTAAGTGGTAGCTCCTGTGTGTCTTCATAATCGAGCTTCGTCCATCCCAGGTTAATAATGGTTTTAACCGTGGCACTTACTTTAACAGGTTCTTTATTCTTTAATGCCTTTACCAAAGTGATGGCTACAGAAAAAACACTGGTCAGCGGAATGGTAACCATGATCTGCTCAATCGTCGCCTCACCATATTTAGGAATGGATATATCCTTATTGATTACCTGCGAGGTGCCGATAACCGCATTTTTATACCTGATTTCAACAAAAGGGAACTTGATTTTAAAGCTGGCAGTAGTGGGATTTTTAAGTGTTACATCAATACGGATAACCAACCCGGTCAAACTTAAAGAATGCAATTTCACTTGTGGGATTGCAAGCAGGTAATCCTTTGCTTTCTTCAGTGCCCTAAAGTAGCGGTACCCGGCTATGACTGCTGCACCGATCACGGTTCCCGCCAGTACCTTTGTTATAGTATTCATTGCTTTTGGCGTCTTTTTCGATCTATATAATCGGCCGTGAGTTTATAGCCCAGCCAGATGGCGCCGCCGATGGCAGCTTTAAAAGCATAATCTAAAAGCCCGTTAACATCCATGTTGGCAAGCAAAATGCATCCGGTAAGAAATATACTGCTTGATGGATTATCAGTTTGGAAATAGTCAGTTTTCATACTCGTTTGTTTAAGCGTCCGATTTTCCAAAGGATATTGGACTTGTTAAAAAATTTCCTTTCTGTTATTATTGCTGATAAATGGCATCCCAAATCGACTTATCATTATGCTTACCTGTTCTACATTGAAATAATGGCCTTTCCGTTCGCCAATTACCCCTTTATTCTCTCTTATCCATGAACGCATGACATGATGTGTCACATCGAAAATTAGGCACAGGTCTTTTATACGATAAGGTTTGATGATTAGCAGTCCGTTTTCATCAAAGTATTTCCGCTTGCTGGTTTGCATGGCTCAAATAGCATAAAGATGATTCGATGCATATACCTGGAAAAGTGTAAGTAATCCAGGGGTTTGCTTTTCGATGAAATAGTTTTTCCAATAGTAAAAGTTCTGTGGTGTAGGTTCTTCACTGTATTCTAGTACAGCCTCAGCGAGCGCCTTTATTTCTGTTTTGTAATGTGGAAGTGATTCACGAAGCGTTTTGATTTCATTATACCATTGTTTGGTACTTGCAAAGCCATTTCCATTTTTACGGTCAAGCCAAACGGAAGGCAGGATATTGCCTTTGTCCAGGTAATATCTCGCCAGCAACACCCGCTGGCAAAAACTAAGAAATGCCGTACGAGGCGTTTTGGATAATAGCAGGAACTCCCGGATACTTTCTTTGGCAGCATCAATTTCTTTAGTGGAGAATAAAGAACAGTTCCATAAAGAAGAGTAAGCAAATGTCCAGGCAGTATCTACGAGGTGTGAAAGATCAGCCTGCTGTTCTTTATAGCCTTTAACAACTTTCAATGTGGGATGATAAGTTTGCTTGATTTTTTTGCTGTGTTGTCTCATTGTATTTGTTTTTCGTTTGTAGATCGCATTGACAACACAAACATACAATGGTCAAAAAACCTGATTACCCACTAATGTCACTTAATGTCATTTAATGTAAATCATTGTACATTATCGCACATCATTGTAGGTTATTGTCAGTTAATGTACGTTAATGTCAGTTGTTGTACATTAATGCTACTTAATGTTCCTTAATGAATTTAATTTGACATTTTTTAAAGTTTTTTGACGTTTTTGTTTCTCGTGAAACCAAAATATAAACGGCATTACGCTTTAGTGTAACACCGTTTATAGGATGTTGGTAACGGGTACCTTTACATTATGTAGGATACGGGAAAAGTGGAAGATGTACCAGGGACAAAAGGAATGAGAAGAAAGATAAGAAAGCAGAGGTGGATTAATCAGGTTGCCAATCGATAATCTGTACCTGCGAAGGAATGCCGAGCCGCTGAAAGATGGTCTTTACCTGCAACACTGTGAAGTACCGGCCAGGTTTTATACCAATGGCCGATTCATGTAGTTTCAACCATCCTTTCATGGTGCGACGGTCAACACCATAGATAATAGCCAGTTCCTTCACATTGTAAGGCTTTAGTTCAATCAATTTCTTTTCGTGGTCATTTTTCTTGTTTAACATACAGGCGTTTTTGTAGGTTAGGAGAATAAGGGTTAACTACTTTTATACTTAGGTATATAAGCCGAGAGTGGTTTCTATTCAAAGAGCAAGAATAGTTGTCAGGCGTAAAAGGCAATGGGGTCTTTTAAGACCAGATAATAACCCGCACCCCGCAATAAATATTATAAATTTTGTTAATGGAAGCATTACTTTGACGTATTTCTTTTCCGGAGGATAACAGATATAATCGCAAAAACGCTTTGAAATCATTGCGTAATAATTTCGGAATAATTGTGCAGGGGTTGTGCTGGAGTTAGGCATTTAATTAATTTATTAGGGCTAAGTAAAAGTAGAATTAGAACCCTATTCAAAAATTGTTATTTTCCCCAGCTTTTTATGGGAAAAAAAACCAAAATCCTGAGGAAAATAACGCGGCCAAAATTTGGCAGAATGATAATTTATGCGTATTACGTTTAAGGTAGATTAGTAAGATTAGTGAGCACGACACCCGAAGTTTTCACTTATGAAATCGGCATTAGCCGTTCGGCAACGACTAATTATGTACCTGTGTGGTGACATGCACTTAAGTACTTTCCTGAAGTTATTACATGGTTTGGAGATTAAGCCAGAAGAGTTCTTTAAGTGGATTTAATACCGGTTATGCCCAAATTGTAACAAGTTTTTCAATAGTTGTTATTTATTCCGTGTGGAAGCAATAAGGTCTTTTAAATCACAGTCCAAAAGGAGGGATATTTTATAAAAGGTCATCAGTGGTGGCTGTTGAGAATTGTTTACCCATTTCGAAACGGTATTCTCATGCAGATTTAATTTATCCGCGAGCCATCTATTAGTTTTCTTCTTTTCCGCCAATACCACACCAAGTCGGTTTAAGTCCAATTTTTCCATTCCTTACGGCAGTTATATTTTTCAAATATATAAGTAAGGATGGGTTTTTCTTCATAACTCATTAAAATACACGTAGTTATCTGAAATTCAGATAAAGTTCACTGAATATCAGAGAATTTCCATAATTTAGTTTCACTATTTGATTATGTATTTATTTATTGACGACAGTTAAAAGATTCCAATTAGTTTTGCGAGCACTTTAAAATAATTTTTAGCGTGTTTGCTTTATATTCTCGTGCTGGAAACTACGACCTCCAATGACTACGGGAAATAAGGTAAATCGCTCACGCTTTGGCGTGGGCGTTCTTATTCGTAGTCAGGGTGTCGTAGCCCTCCAGCACAGTAAGGACTAACCCACGCCATATTTTTATCTTCCGGGCTAGTCTCATAGAACTTTCATCTTTTATCCCTCACATTTATTTAAAGTTGTATGAGTTCAGATACCTTCCCGTCCTATCACAATCAGCCTTTATGGTTGACAGTCGAAGAAATCGAAAATCCCTCGTTTGTAATTGAAGATTTTTTTATAAAATATAGCTTAACAGAAATAAGGGCTGATCTAAAAGCCTGGCTACAGGATGCAAATGATAAAGAAACTATTGAATCTAAAGAGCACTTTGCCACACATGATGAGATAATTAAAATTGTAGAGGCGTGTTGGGTGTTATTGCATAATAGTAATGTAGAAAGCGGTCAAAAGTCATGTACCATCTCCCTTCCTATATATACAGAGATTTTAGGCAAAAAAGTGCCTTGGCGAGAAATGGTAAAGCACGACCCTTACCTTGTTATTAAAGAAATATTATCCAATCATTCTCTACCAAAAATACGCAACCTATTACGTGACTGGCAATTCGTTGGGATTACCACAGAGTGTTCTACTTACGATGAGGCAGATCAGCGTAAGCAGCTATTGCTTTTTTATAAAGGACTTTTCCCATTAATAGAAGCATTGTTTGTTATTAACGCTGAAAATAACAAAGTAGAAATTGAAAAGGATAAGCTTGAGTATCTACGCAAGGATCAATTAATCAAACCTATTAAAGTAATTGAGGAATTTTTTGAAAAATTTCCCCTCATGTATGTACGGCGTGAATTATACGACTGGTTGGAAGCAGGCCTGTCATTCAATGGTCCGTGGCCGGAGGATTTTTCAGAAGGAGAAGTTTTAGATACATACAATGTCATATGGTGCCTAGTTGAATCTGCAAAAATGTTAACCCTAATTTTTAAATTAAAATAGCAGTAAACCATGATCCTAAAAGAAAAGATAAACGACTATCGAGAAAAGACAGGAAAAACTTTACCGCAAATAGCAGATGCGGCAAAAGTTTCACTAAAAAATTTATATGAATGGAGCAGGGGTATTGAAACCGATATAACAGACGAATGTAAAAGACTAATATCTTATATTGACGGTATTGAGCAAGTTCCATGTGATGATACTATTCCAAATCAAGTTCAGAATAAGGAAAAATCAAAACTGGTGCCCCCTTTGGCCTCCAAAAAAAATGGTTTTCAGCGACGGTCTGAAAAAAGCGAAACGGTTTATCCCATTGGCAAACGTTTACAGGAAGCAATTGAGAGATATAACATCAAAGTACCTGATATAGCAGCGGCAACAGGACTTTCCAGACATTCTTTGTATAAATGGCAAAAGGGGACAACGCCGAGTAATATAAATGATTTCCTTACACTAAAATCATTTCTTGACCGATTAGAGAACAAAAATGACGAAGATGTATTTTTATTTGAATCTCAAAAACCTGCTACTTTGCGGCTCCCTCTTAATACTGATCGAGAACCAATTCCTCAGGTAAGCGGTAAAGCTGCCGCTGGTACGATTGTTATCACTGACGATGAACCGGAGTTAATAGTAGATCGCATTAGCGCGCCCTGCCTCGGCAACATGGAAGGAATTGTTGAAGTAGCCGGAGAAAGTATGAACCCCACATATCAAAATGGTTGTAGGATTGTTATTATGCGTTTAAAAGAACCTCGCAGGCTTAATTGGGGAGAATGCTATTTTATCATTGATAATAATTGGCAAGGTACAGTAAGAAGAATATATCCAAGTGACATAAACGATAGCATTAAGCTTGTTTCAGATAATCCGAATCAGGAAAAGTATCCGGCATATCAGCTGCAATGGTCTGAGATCAGGGGTATATTCAAGGTAGTAGCCGCAATTTTAAAAGGTTAGCTTATGAGACTGAGTAATAAAGCTCTCAAAGCAATTAATAATCCGGTTACACGGCGTCGCCTCATGGATGCACTTGACTGTACGGAGTTTACTATTGCTCGTTATATTCAAAAGAATAACGATAACCTCACAAAGGCTGCTGCCATGAAAGTAATCAGAGATGTAACTGGTCTAAACGATGATGAAATACTGGAATCAAACTAAAAAATTATTATTTATGATCCACATTGGCAAGATAATTAAGGCCGAGGTAGAGATCCAACGTCTTACCCAAAAAGAATTTGGTGCCCTTATTCATAAATCTGTTGCTGCGGTGCAAGATATTTATGGAAGGGCAACTATCACTACTGATTTACTGATAACTATTTCAACAGTCCTTAAAAAGGACTTTCTTAAATTTTTTTATAAGGAAGAGCCGTTTAATGCCTTACGAGATGACGAAGCGACAAGATTGAAATCGGAGCTACGAAGGATGATTGACCAAATAGAACAATTGCAAAAGGATTTGGCTATATATAAAAGAGTTTCTGAAGCTCAAAGCGAAACCATTTCACTCGCAAATGAATGTATAGACGTGCATAAAATTCTATTAAAAGAAGTAATTGATGGTACCAAAGCTGAAATTTGATCTACGCGGTGGAAATCAACAAATGAAAGTAATCCTTTTTATGCCAGGCAAATTGGAGGCGCAAATATTGCCTTTTATGGAGACGGTGTTAAAGCACACGCAACCTATTTTCTGTTGCAGTATTGAAAACCTTGCAATGATATATGATGAGAGTATTCCTACGCTTATCGTTACTACCTTTTACAGAAATACGAATCACGTGATCCACGAGAAGTTATTGGGAATAGCTGGGCCTCATGCAAACATAATTGTAGTTCACCCAACCAGCGTAATGAAAGTAACGAAGAACAAAATTTGGTGGGGCCGGCTTAAAAATGCAATTGGTTTTTTTGACGATCTCTATCGTCCATTACGTTCTATAGTTCTTGTAGGAATCACGGTACCGGAATATCTCTCTATGCCCATTAACTGTGAGGTTGGAGGCTGTGTTTTTGTCCAAGTTATTGTCCGCAGTTATGAACATATTAAACCGGGCTTTATTTATAGGTACGGGTTGAAAGATAGGATAGAATTGTTTGGGCGGTTCTATGAGGCAGATAAAAGAAATCACTTTCATTTGGAACCCGATTCGAAATTAACGATTGGGAACCGTGTACCATTTGACAAAATATCACGAAAGAAAATTGATTTGTATGGCAGGCTTATCTCGGAGATCTGGCGATATTAATTAAATGTTTGTCGAATACCAGCAGTTACTGTACGATTCTCCTATGAAAACGTATATGTTAAAAAGAAAACGCCAACCGTCTTGCTGATTGGCGTTTATCATTTAGCACTGGATAAAAATAATGCAAATAAATAGGCGCTGGGCCATTCGTTATTTAAACATATACCTCCTTCTACATACACTTTATGAAAGGCTGCAATCCAATAATTGCAGTCTTTTCTTTATTAAATCGTCGCTAACGTTCCAAGAAAATCTCTTGCAGTAGTTGCCTACAGTCGTTCAGTCCTCCGGAAGTCAGGCTTCACAAAAGGCATGTGATTAATATTTTAAGAGGCATTGGGCGATGGTTTATTGATAATAAAACGCAATAGTTTGTACAGCAGGATCTGAAGCGTATGAAACCTTTGATGCCAGAAATAATGGATGATCGGTCGGTGCCCCCAATGCCTCACCGTTAGTCGTAAAGGTGCTGTTACTCCAATTGGCAAAATTTTGCACAATAGTCTTTGTGGTGTCACTTAATTGAGCTAAGGAGCGTTGCGCAACTATCAGTTTCTTATCGGGGCCGTAGTTGTAAGAATAATAGGTACTATCTCCTTGCCAGATAACTCCGCTTACATTACTATAACCGGCGAGCCCTTCCAAAATGTTTATGCTTTGGTCATTAGCCGGAAATGAGGCATTGATCTTTTGTATTTCGTCGATTACTTTGGGATGGATGACGTTGGCAAAGTGCAGCAAAGTGAGATACTTTGCTTTTTGTTTTTCCTGAATATTGGTGCTTAAATAGTCTTTTTGGCCTTTAAGAAGAGTTGTTAGTAAGCCGTTATTACTGCTTTGCGATTTTGCATTAATGCAGCAAAAGCTGAAGAGTATTAGGCTAACAATACTGTTTCTCATTTCAAGTTAGTTTTGTAGTTAATAATTTTTTGCTTCGAACAAGAGTTCTATTCAAATTGATAGATTCACTGCATGCCTGGCTTATTTTAATTCTTTACTTTTCCACTTAATGTAAGCGGGTAATTTATTGAGAGGTAATAGCCCTGCTTTCTCCGGCTCGTTGCCTAAACTGCCTACATCTACCTGATGAATGTCTAAAGCATGAGATTTTTCACCTAGAACCGAATCTAATATTTGATAAATAATAAATAAATAATCGTCGCGCCTCTCCTGATCATAGAACGGAACATAAATTCTTAATCCGAGAAATTTTGTTTCATCCGCGTTTTGCATGGGCAAAAACCACAATTCTTTTGTACTAACGCGAATACCATTGTGTTCTGTAGTGAAGTCTTCATTTACGGGCGGTTTAAGTGATATAATTCGCCAATGCGCTATTGGAGGCGCTGCGGCTACCAGCTGTTCGACTTGATCGAAATAATCCTTATTGCCTTCTGCAGAAATAATTAATTCCTTTGTACTTCCTACATCACCACCAATCTGAAAAAAAAGTTTGTTGCAATATTGGTGCAACTGGTATAGAAACTCGTCCAATAATGTTTCAAGCTTAGCTTCATCTATTGTATCCAAATCAAGGTAACGTTCATTGTTATGTTTAAACCAATTCCAAAAATTGGTCCCTTTTGACCTTATTTCCATGCCTTCTTTTTCAAACTATGGTATATAAATGTTACTGCATATTTTATTACATTAGCGAGGGTAGCGGCAACTACCGACCTTTTGCATTTGGTCAATAAAATCACGATCAGGAAAATCATTAAAATAAACTTAAAACCGCTCTTCCTTTGTCGTATAATATAATCATTCTCTCTCCTTTTTCTCTAAATCCTTTTCATTCACAGTTAATAAGCCAATAGTATTTCCAGATTCATCAACAAATTCCACCTCATAGTCACCCTTCTTCACATCATAGACAAATACAACTGCCCCAATTGAGCCTTTGGGAATACCTGGCAATTCGTTTTTTGCGATTACCACCTCATTTTCTTTAAACATAAATCATAATTTAGTAGGTATTGCTGTAACTAATCTAATAATATTGTCATTATTTTTAATCCAAGCAAACGTTACATCTATAATTTTTCCATTTGCACCCGTAATCGGAATTACTTGATTATATTTAATTCCATACTCTGTAACACCCGTTTGAACTGCTTTTTCCCCATCAAACGTTATTTGTTTTGCCAAAGCTTCCATATTATCTATGGTGTACCCCAATGCTTCCTTAAACCACTTGGCTTTGGGGCCGCCTATTGGATGCGTTGGATCGAGCAGATAAGTGGTTAATTTTTTATATACACTTGCTGTAGTAGGATTCACAGCTTTCGTACCAACACCCAAAAATTTCCCAAGCCAACCTAATGCCTTTTCAACAGGTAAAAAACTTGTTGCCGCAGCTATACCTGCATCTCCTAATTGATCTGCTTTTTTTTGAGTCGTTTTCTCATCTAAAGCGCCATTATCAATATCTTTTCTTGTTTGAGCAGTTTCAAACTTATCTCCAAATACAATTCTCGAATTTTTCTTTTCATTAGACTTTTTCTTTTTCCCTCCATCATCGTCTCCTCCACCTGCACTTATTTCGCCATCTGCGGTTGTAACAGAGAATCCACCTGTAAAATTTTTAGAATTATTAAACATACTTTGGGTAGGATCATCACCAAGACCATAAGGACCGCTATGATCATCATTTGCATCTTCACTTTCCTGTCCATCGGGATCGATAAACCTAATTGGATTACACAGGCCATAAGTGTACGGTGAAAATCTTCTAGAAACATCTGCCAAAGGATCAATATTATGCCACATCCCTAATTGTGGGTCTTGCATTCTCGCGCCATAATCATACAGCTCCAATCCGCTACCATCACTAAATTCTTTTTCCTGCTTCTCCTTACCATTATACCGATATTTATTCTCAGCATAGTTTGACTTCAATGCTTTATCCGATATCCCTGCCATAGTCAACCCAAAAGGATAATAATGATTTTCCTCTACCAATGGCCCAGGTCGATGATGCACAACCAAATTATCCCAGAAGACATCCCAATTCTCGGTTTCATTACTTACGTAAATATAGATGTATCCATTTCTAATTGCGTGAATATTCCCAAAAGCCATAGTATTCAACTGATTGGGATTATATGTTATCCCAGCCTCTCCACCAGCAAAATGAAATTGATCGTCAAGCAAAAGGCAGTTTAGAAATGTTTTTGGCCTTACGGTCAGTGAATCATAACCACTCAGTGCGTTGGTTAGGACGGTGACTGCTCCAAGAAGCGGGCTAGTACTGGTATTGGAGAGGTCCGCAAAAGTGCCTTTGGAAGTACCTGAAACAGCTATTACACCATTTGCCAGCGAAGCTAAGATATCAGGCAAAGGGTTCGATTTTGGACTGTGCGGGCCCTGGCTTGCAAAATACATTGTTGCTCCCACATCAATTTGATCACCAGCCATTACCCTTAATACCAGTGAAGGCCCAATCTTATTACCGCTTCCATTTAACCTTGATACATACTTATTGGGGTTGGTTAAAGTGGTATCAACGGGATAACCAGGAATTAAAGAATCCGGATAAGCTGTCAACGTTACGTTATTGAATAAAGCATCTTCCTTTGCCCGATATGCAGGTTCCAACGTGGCCACATACTGTGCAGTATCCCTTTGTTCCGTAAGTACTACTCGCACATCACCCAGGTGATCTTTTACAAAATAATCCTGTATAAACTTATAAGTACTGTCGCCATTTAGAAGATATTGTTTGGTATAACGGGTACGGCCTTCTTCGTGTGCAAAGAATTGCAACTGGTCATTTACATAATTAAACGGCCCGATATAATCAGTCTTTGTAGCAGGATGCCCTGATTCGGTAACTCGCTTTTCCAGTTTATTGCCGGCAGCATCATATATATAAGTGATCGTTCCTTTTGTACCGGCAGAATCATACACCGTTACTTTATAAGGCAAATTCAGGTGATTATATTGGATGCCGGAAACAGAAGCAGTACCAATGTCTTTATTCAAATCCTTTAACAGATTGCCATTAGCATCATAAGTGTAATCCACTGTACTTGATGTTTTTCCACTGGAATGCAGGCTGGAAGTACGAAAATCGCCAAGAACAGTTTTCGGGTCGTTATCGGCATCAATAACATTGAGTAGTTTATTACTATTAACGGTATATGTATAAGTAAGACTATCAATTACTGAACTGCTCAGCCCCTTTTGTCCCCACTGCTTCATAGCTAAAATATTTCCATTCTCGTCATAAGCGCTGGAAGGGTTTCGGCCATCGCCTATCACCATGTCATAATTTATATCGTCAGTATAAGGGCTTCCCCATTGGGTGAAATTTACACCGATAAGGCGATTGGCTTTGTCATAAGTGTATCCGTAGCCCCTTGAGACATCATTACCTTGGCTTATCCAGGTTATCCCGCTTATATTGCCATTGTATTGAACGCTGTCATATCCCCAATCATAAGAAAGTACCTCACCAAACCACCGATCTGTATTTATATAGTTAACATAATCATGGTTGATTGATTTTAGCCATCCCCTGATATTGTAGGCATACTCGAGTGTTTCAACTGGCACACTATCCAAACTGCCCAATTCCTTTTTGTTAAGTCTGCCTAATTCGTCGTAATTATTATTTACAATTAGTTGTTTAGCACTGGTGCTGTCATTGATAGTCTTCCATACCTTCAATAACCGGCCTGCATGGTCATAATCCAAATTAGTTTTTACTCTCGTAATGCCCTTCGCTCCGGCAGCCGGGTTATTATGAAGCACGTAATTGCATATGATCTTTCCGTTAAAATCGAACCGATTTGTTACTGTATCTTTTCCAGTTTTGTAGTTATCTGTTTGAGTCTGCAACAATCGTCCCTTATCATCATAAAAGCTGGTAGCAGTTAAAAAATCTCCTATGGGTATGTTGGTGGGATCTTCAATTACCCGAACCCGGCTAATGGTTACCATCCCTTTCGTAAACACTTTTTGCTGATCAGCCAGGGTTGGCACTCCTTCCGCATGAAGGTTACTTCCTGTATCGAGTTTACTGATATAGCCTTCATTATAGGTTACAGTGGGCGACCAGCTATAGTCATCAAAGTAGGTTTGCGTCAATACAACCAGGCTATCGACCAATACCGGCAATGGATTATTAGCTATGATAGCTGAATCTGCTTTAGAGGGCGTATTGTCAATCGCAATCAAAACTGGATTACCACGTACTGTTGAAAATCCAGGATTCAACGTAATAGAGCGTTTGGCTTTTATTGCGGGAATCTGGGTTGGTAAATTAACCAATAAGTCTGTTTTTGTGTTGGAGGTTGCAAATAAGAGTCTTTTATTGAGAGAACCCCCACTACCGGTGGTTGCGCCTGTTACATAATATTGTAGAGTACTACGATTACCTGTATAGGTAATAAAGCCGGTTGTTACCGGTCTATTTAAATCATCAAATAACGTGGTATGCCACTTATTGCCAACCCGCATATTGGCATCCTGTCTAAATACCTGTCTGTCTCTTGCATCATAGACCATATAAACCCAACCTGCACCTGGAACTTTCTTTGCTATCAACCGGTCGCGTTCGTCATATTCATACCGGAAACAAAGCTCATTGGTGATAGTGCCTGAAAACGTCCAACCATTAGTAATCAATTTCGCAACAGCTCTAGGTTGAATAACAAAACGCAAATGATTGAAGTCATCATAAATATAATAGGTGCATAAAAAACCAGTATATCCGGTATAATCAACAGCAATATTGCCTACCTGTACTTTCTTTAATATTAGCAATCCATCAAGATCTTTATATTCGACGGTGGCATTTCCGTTTTCATCAATTGTTACATTTTTATAGAGTTGCCCGGTATCATATTGGGAACTCGTAACCGGTATATTGGTAGAAGTATCGTTGTTTAGATACGTTAAAGTATCAAGGTTAATCCGCCACAAACGAACAGAGTCTGCGGCAGTATTGATCATGTATTTATATTGTACGCCTCTTGAAGATCCAACCCATTTGTTACCTGGTGGCATCACTTTAGCAGGCCGGTTTAAGGGGGATGCTTCAAAAATCGTTTTGCTGTAAAAATACTTTTCACCCTTACTGCCGGGATTTTGAGTTGCATCCTGATAAAAGTTTATCTGATTAACAACCGGACTTAAATTAACCTTACCGTCACTATAAGCGGAGCCGTAAGGCAGATATTGTCGCACCTGCCTGTTAAACGTATCATATTCCACTGGCGTAATCATATCTTTTGCCCCGGGAGTTATTTGCCGGGCAACTGATTCAAATGGTAACCCCAAACCATCCAAATATTCACTCGATTCTTTTACGTCAACATATGAGGCACCATTAAAAGTACTAGCAGACTGGATTGCACCTTCCGCAGCACGGGTTCTGATATAGTTTACTTTTGTTCCCGAAATGTATATAGTTCCTGACTGAGGCGTAGCACTATCAACCTGCGTCTGATTTGTCTGTTTATTAGAGACTGGTTGACTTGCTGCCGTTAAACAGACAGATAGCGAAAGCAGCAAACACAAACCATATATCGAGCATTTAAACATGGCTTAACGTATTAGCATGAAAAAATTGATAAACCCCTTTAGCAGAACTTTACTTACTTCTTCTTTTGCTTTAGCAACAGTTTAAGTTGATTGATCTGCTTTTGCTGCGCTTTTATCTGCTCGTCCTGTTTGATCAAATACAAAGTGAGTTCTTCTATTTTTTCCATTAAGGCAGCCTGATTTTTACCTATATCCAACCCCTTGGTTTGCACTTCAGCGGCAGATGGAATGCCCGGCAAGTGATTATTTTCTTTAATGAACTTCTGTATGTGCTGTAATGATGGCAGTTGGTAATTTTTAGCGAAGACATAATCAGGCCATGCATCTTCATCTACTTTAACCTGACGGGCACGGATCTGGCCTTCAACAAATAGTTTGGCAGTGTCGTTCGTATTGGTAGTTCCTATACCGAGTTTTTGAAAATAGGCCAGTCCGGTATTTTTAATATACGCACGTTGTACGTTGCCAGTATCTTTTACAATCAGATCATTGTTTGTGGTGTTGTTTCCAAATTTTGTAAACAGTCCGCTTTCATACTGACCGGGATATTCCAGCAGGTATTCTATTTCAGAAATTTTTGTAGCTACACTTGCTCTGGATTTGACCCTAATCTCTATTCGTTGCAGTTTATTGATCCAGACCGGTATATGGGCGCGGAATAATAAGTAAGGTGATGAAGTAGAAACATTTGTCCAGTCATCCCATGCAATGCCGTCATCGCCTCCCGTAGAATCGTAGATCGTTGCTGTAAGCGAATCGGCATAGAATAGGTCATAAAAATTCATGTAAATATATCCTCCCGGGTTTTGCACATAGCCACTGCCCTTCGCTGAAAAATCTATAGTGATCGTAGCACTTTGCCCGGCAGGCACGGTTACAACGGAATCATCATATTTACCGTTGAACAGTGTTGGTACATTACTTTGATTAACTGTTGAGGTAACGCGGTAACGGCTGGCTCCTGAATACAAAATATTTTCCGACAACTGGTACGACATGCCCGTTTGTCCGCTGTACTCGCTGTAAGTAGTGATATAAGGGTCCTGAGCATGAAGATTAATGACAACTGTAATGCATATGGTGAAGGCAATTAATATTTTTCTCATAAGTTTATTATTAGGAGGTATTAGTATTGGGGTTCCTGATAGGTGTAAGAGTACGTTTTCAGAATATTTTTATCCTTGTCGAGCACCATGACCAACCGGCCAAGTATATCATATTGATAATAGATTATCTCGTTGCGTATATCGTCCTGACTGGTGATGCCTTTCACCGGGTCGTAGGTATAGGAAGTCATTTGCGCTGTTTTGGGGTACAGGCGGAGTTCATCAATGATGCCGGTGCCTGATACAGTTACCGAGGTTATTCCTTTGAGTGTGTGAACAAAGCATGTCCATCCATTTATTGTTCTGCCTTTTTGAGCTATGCCCTGGTTACCCGTGATAGATAATCTGGTGGTATCCTTTTTCCAGTAAGACAGCGTGTATTCAACCGTATCCTTTAAACCTGATTTGGTGATGTTGCCATTGGATAGCTGATACCCTACTTTCCCTGTTACAGCATTGGTATCTCGGGAACTACTGCCAATCGTCCAGTTACCACTGCCATTCGCCTCAAATGAAGTATAAGCAACAGATGTATCGGCAGCCCCTGAAACCTGCGCAATAGGCAGACTGTTCTGATAATCCCATACATAGGAAGTAGCGGGCCCGGATTTGGGATAGGCATCTACCAGATCACCACTGTAAAAGGTCATGATCGTTTCATCCCTATAACGGCTATCCCTGGTTATTGATGAACTGGAGGTATAAGCCTGCCCAAAATCTGTTAATGGCGTGCGGGTGTTAAGCTCCTGTACAATGTAGGGATACACTTTATCGGAAGAGCTTTTCGAGTAGTCGTACAAAGTGAAGGATGATTTCAACAGTTTGTTGTTTATAAAACTGCTAACCTCTATAGGTGGATTCTCATAAGCCTGGTGTAATTCCATTACTGGTTTAAGTAAATAATTGGCACCGCTTTTTGTCGTCGCTATACAACTTGTAAGCAGAGAATCCCTCGTTTTCATCCAGTTGATCATTTTTTTCCGGTCATTGCATAAATATTCCCGGTATTGCTCATAATTTACAAACCGGCAACTGTTTATCCCCCCGGTTTGTGGCGTGCAGGAGTTCATAGCACTTAACATGCTTGCCGTATCTGTATGAAGCAGATTGTTATAATAGGGCAAGCTATCGGTGGTAACTGCACACGGGGGCAATAAATCAAGTGCGTATTGAATAAGTGTTGTTAAGGTGTCTTTTTTGCTGGTATAACTGATCTTTTGGGTTGGCTGATCATGAAAGTTACTCGTGTAGTATGTAGCGGATGTATTGGTTATATACCGGCTGGTACTTGGTTCGTATATGGTTTCCTCAACACTGTCCCTGATTCTCTTGGCAGATGTTAGCACATAATAAGTATGGGTTTGAGAATTATTCAGACTAACGGTAATAAATCCGGGTGTTGTTAAAGGGTTCTGCTGAAATAGCGGGTAATGCCACACGTCTTTTACTAGTTGGCTGTCTTGTGTGAAATAGCCTTCGTATTTTAGTTCTCCACGCATGGGTTCGAAACGCTCCGGCGGGGCAGGATAGTTGGGAATGGTAGTATCGCAGCTATTGCTTTGAGTAATCGAACGGGTGCAAACATCATTGATGATATTATCCCAATAATTACTACCATAATACCGGTAAACAGTGTATCCGTTGCCCGATTGTGACACCCAAACTTCATTATATCCAATGTGATTACCCTGGGTAGTAGCCATTGGTCGCAAACTACCCGGTGATTTATAAAAGTCGTGAGCACCCGTTCCATCAAGTGAAACACATCCACCTGAAAAACCAGGATTGGGACCATAAACCAGCCGGTAGGCATCGTTGCGAAGAACCTGGATATAGGTTGGCCGGCTGTACAATATACCTGTAGAATGTAAGCTGGGAGTATGGTTGATTCGGTAAGAATAATTAGCAACGATTGCCCGGTTAGTGGTACCTGAATCTACTGTTGTTATGGATTGAATTCGCAGGCCACCGACAGTGACGTTGCCGCTGATATAATGGGGCACCCATTCACTCATATACAGATTGCATCCATGCCCCGTCGAGGCATTGTTTCTTAAAGTTTCGATCCAATAATTACCTGATGGCAGCACTATGTCAGTGTCTTTGGTTTGTCCGGCATTCACACTGAGCGCATAAACTTGTGCATCGTCACTGAGCCGGTATATGGTGACTCGAGCACTCTCATCATTGGGAGATGTTGAGGAAGTATTTGATAAAGTGAGGTGGTAGGCGTTCCCACTTAATGTTACGTGAATAGAATCGGGGTTTGAACCATTTGCCGGAGCGACACCATTGTGACCGTCATACCCTGGATCTCGTGCAATGCGGGGCTCCAGTGACAGCGTGTCGTACTCGCAGTACGTATCGTTCGGTTCCATCAGGAAAGAAGTATATCCCCCGGTTGGCCAAATGATTTTATTCAAGGCCCCACCGCGCATAGCTGGCCAGGCTGCATCCCGGTTCGCACCAGGTATTTTCATGATTGACGTTTGGTATATAGTAAGTGTAGGTATCAACGTTTGATTGGAATCTGCCCCATTGTAAAAGCCCCAATGATCAAAGCCAAATGACAGGTGACGGGGTACATGCTCGGTATAATACACAAACCGGTAGGGTGGTATTTTTATTGAATTATCGCAAGCCATTTCCTGAACTGAATCAAGGCGAAGGCGATATTTATCAGAATGAAGGTTGTCGGAGCTAAATGTGGTGGTGAATATTCCATTTAAACTGCTTACCGAATCTATCCAGTACGAGTAAAAGAAACTATCTTTTTTACATAAACTGCCGCTGCCGTTTTTTATGGTTATGCTGCCCAATGCTTTGGCTTGTGTGTTAGCCGTATCGTATAGAGAACCGCCTGCGTTGTAATCGTTTGATAGATCGAGCCGAGCTGAGGAAGTGGGTGTGAACAAAATACTTCCATTTGGAAAGTTGATTTTCTTTAATCTTACCCCGTTAATAAAATTCTTTATCAGGTTATACTCCGGCCAAGGCCCATTCGGAAAGCTCCATGTAATATTGTTGCTAACAGGGCTCGTGGAAAGCGTATAGTAACTGTAGCTTTCTTTATCGTACTGAAAAGTTATGGAATCAGTTTTATCAGCCGAAACGATCTTATTCAAAAACCAGCTTGATACGGCTGCGTTGGCATTCGAATAACTGTTTTGATAAGTTCCGCTGACCGTTACTTCAACAGGTGCTATGCTATCATTGTTACCGGTCTTGCCAAAATAATATTGAATGCCATCGGGAGTAGTAATAATAAATCCCTGAAAACCCATTGAAGAAACATAATCAGGCTGTATTCGAAAATCTGCGCCCGGCACTAACACCGGTGTGCGATCATCATTAAAATAAAACTTGCCGGTATAACCATCAAAGTTGAAAAAATACAAGTCCGGTTCACCATCCAATTGCCCGTTTATAAAATTCCGGTCATCAGGAACATTTCCATCAGGAGGTGGATTATAAGCAGATGGATTATGCACGATCATGTAACTGGAATAACCATAATCGCTGTAATGCCCATGAAGGCAGCTGGTTGCTCCTGAGATACCCTTATCATCAGGTGTTCCAATAACGGTTCTTGTTATACAGCCTCCCGCCATCAGGCTAAATCCGCCACCTACCCAACTTGAATTTTCCTGGGTTTTCAATCCCCCCGCATGATAGCTGAGTGATATAGGTAGCTTTAAAGACCTCGATTGAATGGTATAAATGGGAATACCGATATTGGGAATACCTGTATGATAACTCACCGGAATATCGCCATATTTTCCCAGGGATGCGGCTGTGGGGGAAGCAATGTGTACTTTACCCATTGTTGACGATGTATCCTGAGCCATCATTTTTAATGGAAAGGCACAGACCAGGGTTAACCAAAATGTAATTTTTAGCTGATACATACTATAACTTTTATATCGCCGAATTATGAATGTGATTTTAGAATGAGTAGCCTATACGAAACTTGACGGGTTGCCCTACTCGTGGAACCTGCTGCGAGTAAAGCATATCATATAATAGTTGAAGCTTTGTTTTCTTAGCCCATTTACTTTTGAGTGACACAATCTTGCTAATGCCTATTAAGGCAGACCGTTGCCAGGTATTGAAATCGTATAGCTGTCGGAAGTCCTGGAAGGGTTTTACATATAGGTATTCGAAACCACCGGAGGCATAGAAACTGGACTTGATCCGGACGTCAATATAACTACGCAAATCCAAACCCTGAGCGGTTATGGTTATATGCTGAATGTCTTTGCCCCAACCCATCTTATACGCCATGCCTAAGCCGATAGTGCTTTTTTCAGAAAGCTTATATCCAACAGATAGCCCTATATCACTTTCAGCCGGTATGAAATAATTCGACTTACTGCTCTGAAGGTTAGCTCCATATTCCAATCTTTTCCAAAATGGTTTTGTTTTTAAATTTTTCGGCTTGAAGTCCGGCATATCCATATCACTGCTTCCATTACCCAATGTTTTTAGTTTGTCTTTGAGCTTATTTAGCTGTACCTGTGCCGACTTCAAATTTTGTGTAAACATAGCAGTAGCATTAGGACCACCGGTGGCGAGTTGCGCCTGAATCATTCCCTGCACCTGCGCTCTGGTTTGTAAACCAGCGAGGCTTTGCATGCTGCCGTAATTGGCAGGTAGTCTAAACAAGCTTGCCAACTCTCCATTCTCTTTTAAAAACTTCTGATATGCTGGTAATTTATCAAGCATCGAAAGGCCCTTTTTAATCAGCTTTTTGGGGGCTTCATTCAGTTCATTTTTGTATTCTTCCACCTGGCTTGCATAATAAAAAGCCTGTTTATTATAGACTTGAATGTTTTTCATCACACCAGCCGGGAGGTTTTTATATCCTTGTAACGTCTTTGTTAATTGTTCTTTGCGCTGGGCAATAAAGGCTCTTATTTCAGCAGATGTTTTAAGCTTTGACCTTAGTTCATTTACACTTGAAAGCGCATTCTGTAATTTTTCCTGCGCCCCTTTTGAGTTTGAAAGCAAGGCATTGTTCCCGGAAAGAAAAGCAAGGCTGGTTTTTACAGAATCTACCATAGGTAGATAAACTCCACCTATGGTAGAGGGTACTTCTGCAGGTTTTTCTATTTTGTTAAGCAGTTGAGCATACTTTCTCTGACCGCTTGCAAATAGCTGTTCTGCTTTTGCCGGGTCAATTTTAGAAAGTTTATTGTTTAATCTTTCTTCCTGCTTTTCTAAATGTTTCAGGTATTTTTCGGTTTGACGGGTGAGTTGATTGTCAAGCCAGGCATACTGATGTTGAATTTTATCAAAAAAACGAGTGGGAAAATCCAAAGCTTTGTTTAAAGGACTGGAAATATCCTGTGCATAGGCGCTAAGGCAGGGCAAACAAAGACTTGCCGCTACAATCAGAGAAAAGGTTTTCTGCATTGTACTTGGGTTAATGGGGTATTTAAATCACGTGTAGGTAGGGATTAAAAAGAGAGAGAAATCCTTGCGAAAAAATTTCCAGGCTGAAGTATCGAAAATTACGGTTATGGGTGCCTTTAGTGAGATTCGATTTAAAGGCTAGTGTAAAACTAGAAGTTTGTTTTTACATTCCAAACGCTTTGAAAAGAAGTTGACTTCAAATAACTTTTAAAAAATTGGGTGTTTTTCTTTTAGTCATTTTTTGAAAGCAACTGTTACCAAACTCTAAACCAAGTGAAAGGCGTTATTCCAAAAGAAAAAGCCATCCGATAAGGATGGCTCAACATACTTAGATAATGTTACTTAAGTCTACAAGAAATGAAAAAATTCGACTATGTACTTTGAACTAGAAAGGCACTCGCTTAATATGGCATTTGGATAGGTTGAAGTAAAGACCGCCTTCAGAATGTACCATCCCTTAGCAGTACAATTTCAAAATCAGATGATGTTACAATCATAATATTTTTTTGGCATTAACAGATAATTTGTAGTAGCTAGTATATGATCCGACAGTTAGGATTATTTTTTTTAGTAATTCTAGGGAAACGGATTAATTGTTTTATGCTGCGGGAGGAAGATCCTGCAGCATTTTTTGTTTAG
>Ga0105239_10001374_pt1 | contig 32644 bp, 37 predicted proteins | sample KBSC44metaG_FD_92761 | JGI IMG/M metagenome (GOLD analysis project Ga0105239, IMG submission 92761) | Corn rhizosphere microbial communities from Kellogg Biological Station, Michigan, USA - KBS C4-4 metaG | ecosystem: Host-associated > Plants > Roots > Rhizosphere > Soil | place: Michigan, USA...
ATACCTCGCAGCAAGCTGGCGCCCGGCTCGCCGCGGCCGGCACCACGGCACACGGCGACCAGACCGAGGTGTTCGCGAACCAGCTAACCCCTGCCGACGACATCGTGCGCACGGTCATCCAAGGCAATCGGTAATCGTCTCACTTCACCCGCAGGGAGTCTCGCCATGAACAAGCCCCAGTCCGGTCGATTGAACTACGCGACGATCTTCCTGCTCTCGCTGGTCGAATTTCTTCGGTCAGGCATGAAGGCCTTCGCGGCCGCGCCGATCATGGGCGAGACCGGCATCGGGCCGGAAGAGTTCAGCCTGATCGCGGCGGTGTACGCGAGCCTGTCCGATGCCGAGTGGCAGGCCATGATGGGTCGCATCGAGCAGATCGCTCAGATCGCCCAAGACGAGTTCGACGTGAAGTCCTATTTGCATCCGCACGCCGGTTGCTACATCGAGTTCGAGGACGAAGTCGATCGCGCCATGAAGGACCTCTCACCTGATCTCGTCGGCCTGTGCGTCGACACCGGCCACTCGGCCTACGCCGGCATTGATCCGGTGAAGCTGATCGAGCGTTATGCATCGCGCATCGGTCACATGCACTTCAAAAACATCGATCGTGCCGTCCATGCGCAGTGCATTGCCGAGGGTGTGATTTCTTCAGCGCGATCGCGCGTGGCGTGTTCTGCCCGCTGGGTGACGGCGTAGTGGAGCTCGTCGCGGTCCGCGACGCGCTGGAGCGCATCGGCTATCGGGGGCTGGCCGTCGTCGAGCAGGACGTCGATCCGACCGGCGCCGCATCGCCCTTCGATAATGCGCGACAGAGCTACGATTACCTGCAGTCTGTCGGCATCGCGCCGGCGCGCAGCTGATCCCAAGGATGCGAGCTGCTTGGTCGACGCGCGCAACACGCTTGGCGAGGGTTGCATCTGGGATCCGCGTGACCACTGCGTCTACTGGACGGACATCGAAGAGGCTCGCATTCTTGGGCTTGCCACCGATGGTCAGAACACGTCCTTCTCCCTGCCTGAACGAGCGGGGTTCATCCTGCCGCGTCGGGAGAGCGGATTCATCGTCGGCCTCGCGACGCGGATAGCGCGCGCTGATGCAGGTTTCACCCACTTCGAGACGCTGGCCGAAATTGAAGCGGAACTGCCGCAGACGCGCGTCAACGATGCTGCTGTCGATCCCTTCGGTGGCATCGTCTTCGGCACTTTCGACGAACGCGATCGCCTGCCGGTGGCCAGCCTCTATCGGCTGTCGCCGCAGGGGAATCCGTTTGAAGCCTCGTTCAGCGTGAGCCGACGAACTGGCGTTGCTCAGGAACAGATCCTCTGCGGGGAACGACACGAGAGAACATTCGCATACGGCGTTGACGCCCGTGCGCCAGCATTCGCAGCGACGCGCGCCAACGTCGACGGCCTGATATCGCTTGGCACGGATGCTACCAAGGTCGATCGACCTCCACTGGGACGCTGGGCGCCACGCCCATCCAGGTGGCACTCGCATGGCTGCTTCAACGCGCCCCGAACATCCTGCTGATTCCCGGCACCTCGTCGGTCAGGCATCTGCGCGAGAACCTCGCCGCCGTCGACCTGAGCCTGCCCGGCGATGCGGTCGCCAAGCTCGATCGCATCGCGGCCGGCGCCTGAGGCGGCCGGCCGGACGAGGTCGGGCTTCCTACCAGCCTACCCCGTAGTAGTTGTTGACGGTGCGGCCGTAGTCGGGGTCATACGAAGGCACTTCGGAGTCGCTGTATCTCGGCGCGCCTTCGAGCTGCGCCTTGGTCAATGGCACGACGTACCCGTCCTGGGCGGTGTCGTACTTCAGCATGCTCCACGGGATCGGGTACCTGTAGGATCCCATGCCGAGAAAGCCGCCGAACACCAGCACCGCATAGCGCACGCCGCCGCTGCGCTTGTCGCGATCATCGGATTGGGGCAACGCTTGACCCACGCGACGGCCTCATCGATCGAGGGGAGCTCCCATATTCAGTACCCGGCGACCAGGTCGCCCTGGAACGGTCCATCGTTGGATGAGGAAACGCGAAACGCCGCACTGCACGACAGGGCCCTCGGCCCGCGGCGGTAGACCGATAGGCCCATGGTCGGGAATCGAGACTTTGCCGTCAAGAGTGGCTGTCGGGATACGGTTGCGTCGGTGGCCGCGACCGCCGTTTCCGACCTGCTGCCTGCTCGATGCAGGAACCTGGGCAACGCACCGTTCAGTCCGGTGCCGCAGTGGTCGATGCCCGGACGATCAACTCGGCGTTCGGCGCCCGCAGGATGGCGTGCGCCGATCGATCCCGCAGTTGCGCCATCAGCAGGTCGATCGCCTGCGTCGCGACTTGGTCCAGGTGCAGGTTCAACGCCGTCAATGGCGGATCGCACTCGCGCGCCCGCGGCCCGTCGTAGCGGGTGGCGATCATCACGTCGCCGGGCACGCTGCGGCCGATTGCCCGCAGTGCCGGCACGAGCCCTGCGGCCACGGCATCCACCGGCGCGCAGATGGCATCGACGGCCGGCAGCTTGGCGAGCAATTCGCCGAGTGCACCGCGCCCCGAGGCCTCGCCCAGGTTCTCGTCCACCGTCACGACGACCTGCTCCATGCGATGCCGCTTGGCGAACACGCCGTAGGCGGCCACCGCCTCGAGGTAGGGGCTGCGCCGCTGCTGGCCGGTGACCAACGCAATGCGGCGCCGGCCCTGCGTGCGCATGTGCTCCAACAACTGCAGCGTGGTGTCGCCGGACCGCAGGTCGACGCCTGACAGCCGATGCGCCCCTCCCGGCTGGCTGCCGATCGTCACCACCGCGATCCCGCGCTCGACGAGTTGCGCCACCTGCGCATCGCCCTCGGCCGGCTCGATCACGATGGCGCCATCGAGATCGAGGCTCTCGAGCGCGGCGCCGCCGCCGCCGGACGACGGCACCAGCATCAGCGCCAGCCCGCGCTCCAGCGCGACGCCCGCGGCCACGGCAGCAATTTCCATCATGAAGCCCAGGCGAGATGCGCCGCCCGCCACGGAGAAGGGCATGGACGACACCAGCGCGATGATGTCGGACGAGCCACCGCGCAGCCGTTGTGCATGGCGATTCGGCCGGTAGCCCAGGCGCTCGGCCACGTGCCTCACCCGCTCGCGCGTCGACGGGTCGACCTGGCCGCGGCCGTTCATCGCGTGCGAGACGGTGGTGATGGACACGCCCGCTTCACGGGCGACATCCACGATCCTGGTGCGGGCCGTGTCCTTGGACGGCAAGGTCGCCGAGGGCCCCGATACGAGACTTTTCCTGTTGTGTGTTGACATGGCGAGCTGCGGAGGTACAAAATGCCTAAAACGTTTTGGGAAGCCGAGCATACACGCCCCGTCCAGGGGCCTTTCTTTCCCCGACCCCCAAAACGTTTTGGCCCACAAATTGCTGTCTCGCCATCACCACCCACCGCTTCGAGGAAACGCCATGTCCGCCCCCTCCCTCATGCCGAACCCCGACACCCCGCCCGTCGATACCGTGCTGCCCGCGGCGCAATTGCTGGTGTTCGGCCTGCAGCATGTGCTGGTGATGGCCGCCGTGCCCATCACCTCGGTCTTCCTGGTCGCCAAGGCACTCAATCTCGGCACCGAGACCACGCTGCAGCTGATCAGCTCGACCTTCCTGGTCTGCGGGCTGGGCAGCCTGCTCCAGGCGTTCGGGCCATGGAAGTTCGGTGCGCGGCTGCCCTTCATGATGATTCCGGGCGGCGCGCCGATCGTGATGTTCCTGACCATCGCCCAGCAGCGTGACCTCCAGACCGCCTCCGGCGCCGTGATCCTCACGGCGCTGTGCTACTTCCTGCTGCTGCCGATCTTCTCGCGCTGCCTCAAGTACTTCCCGCGCATCGTCATCGGCACCTTGCTGCTGCTGGTCTCGGTGAATCTGCTGAAGGTCTACGGCGGCATCATCGTCGGCAAGCCGGGCACGCCGGGCTTCGCCGACCCGGCGGCCATCGGGCTCGCCTTCGCCACGATCGGCATGACCATCGTGTTCGCACGCTTCCTGAAGGGCATCTGGGGCCAGATCTCGGTGCTGCTCGGCCTGGTCGCCGGCACGCTCCTGGCCGCCGCCTGCGGCATGGCCGACTTCAGCAGCGTGGGCAACGGCGCGCTGGTGAGCCTGCCCACGTTCCTGCCGTTCGGCGTGCCGCGGTTCGACCTGGTGGCTGCCATCCCGCTGCTCATCTTCAGCGTCATCTCGATGGTCGAAGCGACCGGCCAGACGATCGCCGTGGCCGAAGCCGTGAACAAGCCGATCGAGGCGCGCAGCGACGTGCCGAAGACGATCCGCGGTGACGCGCTGATGTCGCTTCTCGGCGGGCTGATGGGCACCTCGATGATCATCACCAGCGGCGAGAACATCGGCATCGTGCGCGCGACCGGCGTGAAATCGCGCTACGTGACAGCCACCGCCGGCGCGATCCTGATCCTGATCGCGGTCGTCGCGCCGTTCGGCCGGCTGGCCAACGCCATTCCCGGCCCGGTGGTGGGCGGCACGGCGATGATCGTGTTCGCGATCATCGGCACCATGGGCATCGACATGCTGCGCCAGATCGACCTGCGCCACGGCAGCGGCATGTTCATCCTCGCCGGCGCGTTGACCATGGGGCTGCTGCCGATCCTCGTGCCGGGGCTGTACAGCCGGTTCCCGATCCACCTGCAGCTGGTGCTGGGCAACGGCCTGGCGATGGGCTCGCTGACTGCCGTGATCCTCAACCTGCTCTTCAACCACCTGGGCGGCGCGAAGCCTGCCCGGGCGAACGATGCGCCGCCGCAGGCCGCGTCGCCCGCCGCCCATTGAACGTGGAGCACTGACATGCATTCCTCGCGACCCGACCTCGACCGAGAAGACCTCGAAGCCGCCGAGCTGCTGCTCGTCCCCGGCCACCTGATGCTGCGCGACGGCTGCGTGACCGGCCACGCCGTGCTCATCAGGGCGGGCTGCTTCCACGACATCGGCCCGGCGGCCGAACTGCGCGCCCGCTATCCGCAGTTGACGCCCGTTGAACTGCCCGGCCGGCTGGTGATGCCCGGGTTCATCGATGCGCACCACCACCTGACCCAATCGTTCGGCAAGTCGCTCGCGGCGGGCGAGCCCTCCGAGATCTTCCGGCGCATCTGGGTGCCGCTGGAGGCGAGCATGAACGACGAGCTGGTCTACAAGGCCAGCAAGGTGGCCGCGCTCGAGTCGCTGCGCGGCGGGTTCACGACGGTGTGCGATGCGGGCACGCGGGCCACGGGCGACATCGAAGCCATCACCAGTGCGGTGAACGAGGCGGGCCTGCGCTGCGTACTCGGCCTGATCTGCAACGACGGCGGCAACGCTACCAGCGACGCGGCCATGCGCCGGGATCTGCTGGCCCGGGCCGACCGGTTCATCGCGCGCCGGCAAGGCGATGCACTGGTGCGGCCGTCGCTCGCGATCTCGGTGCCCGAAGCGGCGTCGGACGAGATGCTGGTTGCCGTGTCGACCTTGTGTGCCGAGGCCGGGATCATCTTCCAGAGCCACGTCAACGAGCATCTCGCGGCGATCGAGCGCTCGCTGGTGCAGCGCGGCCGCCGGCCGCTCGAACTGCTGGACGACCTGGGCGCCCTCGGCCCGCAGGTGCTGATCGCGCACGGCACGATGGTGACGCCGCACGAGCTGAGCCTGCTGCGCGACACCGACACGGCCGTCAGCTACAACCCGGTCGCGAGCCAATGGAAAGGCAACGCGGTCGCGCCGGCCCTGCAGATGGCCGAGTTCGGCATCCGCTTCGGCCTCGGCACCGACGCCACCCGCAGCGACGGCTTCCGCCTGCTCGATGCGGCCGAGTACGCGCAGCGCCTGGCCTTCGGCCTGGACATCGGCGATTTCTCGTGCGGCGGCGGCTGGACCTGGATCGACCATGCCACGCATCTCGGTGCCCGCGCGATCGGCGCAGCCGGCTCGATCGGCGAGATTGCGGCGGGTTTGCGTGCCGACTTCCTCGTGGTCGACCTCGACGTGCCCGAACTCTGCCCGGCCATCGACGTCGACTGGGATCTGATCCGCCTCGGCAACCGCGACCAGATCGATGTCGTCTTCGTCGACGGGCGGATGCGCCTGTGGCGCGGCTGGCCGGTCGACTGGGACGGCCGCGCACTGGTCCACGAGTTGCGCGAGCTCGCCGCTGCCGCCATTGCGAAGGCGCCCATCCAGCGCATCCATCCGCCGTCGGCCGTCGACCGGCAGCGCCGCCTTGCGCGCCGCGGGCCTCACCGCCAGGGCAGCGTGCAATGACCTGGACGAACCTGCTGGCCATCTCGCTGACGGTGGCCGTCGCCAGCTTCATCCAGGGCAGCAGCGGCGTCGGCTTCGCGCTGATCGTCGCGCCCGTCATGGGCATCGTGGCACCGGCGCTGCTGCCGGTCACCGTGCTGGTGCTGATGCTGCCGCTGAACCTCTACGTCGCGTGGCGCGAGCGCGGTGCGCTCGATTTGCGCAGCGGCGGCTGGGTATCCGCGGGCCGCCTCGCCGGCACCTTCGCCGGTTTCTGGGTGTTGATCGCGTTGTCGGCCAGCCATCTCAATTTGCTGATCGGCATCTCGACCATCGCGGCGGCCGTGGTCACGCTCTTCATGCCGGCCTTCAACCCAGGCCGCAGCGTCTTCGCCGCCGCCGGGCTCATCACCGGCGTGACCGAAACCGCCACCGGCATCGGCGGCCCACCGCTGGCGCTGGTGTACCAGCATCATCCGGTCGCGGTCATGCGCTCGACGATCGCGCTCTGCTTCCTGGTCGGGGAGCTGATGTCGCTCGGGCTGCTGTGGCACGCGGATCGCATCAATGCCGTGCAACTGATCGGCGCGGCGCAGTTGCTGCCAGTGCTGGGCGTGGGTCTGCTGCTGAGCAGGCTCGTCCATCGGCGCGTCAATGCGCATGCATTGCGGATTTTCGTGATGTCGTTTTCGATCGCTTCGGGGTTCGTGCTGCTGTTGCGGGCTTGATCGGTGAAACGCGACCAGCGCTCACCCAGCCGCGCGCCATCGGGATGTAGGTGATATCGAGTGCCCACACCGCGTTAGCCCGCGCGATCTCCAGGCCCGCAGCAGATACGGGAAGACCGGATGCGCCAGGTAACTCTTGCTCGTGTTGGGCTTGCGGTACAGCGCCTCGATGCCCATGCGGCGCATCAGCGTGCCCACGTGGCGACGGCAGATTTCGATGCCCATGCAGCCGAGAGGCAGCCGACCGCCGCGAAGCGGACATTCATCAGAGGCTGGGGGCACCTTCCTGGCCGCAAGCGGCTATTGCCGAATGTTCCCTTCTTGACGAAGTGCCTGTGGCCGAGCGTGTTGTGCGGACACGACTCGGTGTCAAAGCGCGCTTGCGCGGCATCATGGCACCGAACCATGTAGCGATCGGCGTCTGAAATTCGGCCCGGACCCAAGCAAATGCGCGGGTTTCCAGGGCACTTGCGCTCCAAAATATCAGACAACAAAAGCTGCCACAGGCAGCATTGGCGCGGGTTCCGGGCTCGTTCGTCGACCGGAATTATAATCCGCAGGTCCGGGGTTCGAATCCCTGAAGCGCCACCAGAAAGCAAGCCTAGGGCCTAGCAGCGATGCTGGGCCCTTTTGCATTCGCAGGTAGAGACGGGGAGGACAGCGTGACACACGCTGAAGACGAGCAGGCAGCGACGCCCGATCACTCAGCGATACCGCGCTACGGCCGCAATCTCGCGGGCCGGGACTACGCCGTCGGCGATGTGCACGGCTGCTTCACGGCGCTCGATCGCGCACTCGATGCGATCGGCTTCGATGCGCGCGTGGACCGGCCGTTCTCGGTCGGCGACCTGGTCGATCGCGGCCCCGAGTCCCACCGGGTGCTGCAGTGGCTGGACCGATCCTGGTTCCATGCGGTCTGCGGCAACCACGAGCTGATGACCTGGCGTTCCGCTCTCGGCGATCCCTATCCGCATGTCGACCATCTGATGCACGGCGGCGGCTGGCTGGCCCGGCTGACGGCGGAAGAGCAGCGGCGCATCGGCCGGCGCCTCGCCCGGCTGCCGCTGGCGATCGAGGTCGAGACGGCGCAGGGCCTGGTCGGCCTGGTGCATGCCGATTGCCCGTTCGACGACTGGCACGACATGCAGCGCCTGCGCTGGGACACGCTCGACCCGACCGGCAGCATCGGCGATTGCTGCCTGTGGTCGATTGCGCGCTACGACAACCGCTACGAGCGCCCGGTGAAGAACATCCGCGCCGTGGTGCACGGCCACATCACGATCCGCCGCGCCGAGGTGCTGGGCAACGTGCACTTCATCGACACCGGCGGCTGGCGCCCCGGCGGCCATTTCACGCTGCTCGAACTCGAGACGCTGAAGCCGCAGCGCGGCCCGTCGGCAGCAGGCCGCAAGAACCGCTGACGGCTACACCGTCTTCAGCATCCCGCCATCGACGAAGTAGGTCGAGCCGACGCTGTAGCTCGCCCGCTCCGAGCACACGAAGACGATGAAGTCGGCGAGCTCCTCGGGCTTGGCGAACCGATTGATCGGTGCATGCTCCTTCGCGACGCTGGCCAGATGGCCTTCCCAATCGCCGCCGCTGCCGGCGGTCAGCTGCTTGGCGGTCTTGATCCAGTCCGGCGTCAGGATCAGGCCGGGGTTGATGGTGTTGACGCGGATGTTGTCAGCGATCAGTTCGTTCGCCAGGTTCTTCGAGAACATCATCAAGGCTGCCTTGGTGACGTTGTAGATCGGCTCGTAGCCCAGCGGCTGCACCGCACAGATCGAAGCGTTGTGCAGGATCACGCCGCCGCCGCGGCGCCGCATCGACGGCACCAGGCCGCGCGCGAGGCGCACCGCGGCCATCACGTGCAACTCCCAGTAGGCCTGCCACTTCTCGTCGGGCGCCTCCATGATGGTTTCGTTGCTGCCGGTGCCGGCGTTGTTGAAGAGGATGTCGGCGCCGCCGAAGTGCGTTTCGGCCGCGGCGACCAGCTGCTCGGCGCCGCCGACAGTTGCCACGTCGCAGGCCACGCCGATGGCCTTCACGCCATGGCGTTGTGCGATGCCCGCGGCTTCGGCCGTGAGCCGCTCGGCCTGGCGCGCCGCCATCAGCAGGTGCACGCCTTCGGCGGCCAGGCCCTCGGCCACCGCCAGGCCGATGCCGACGCTGGCACCGCTGATCACCGCCACCTTGTCGCGCAGTTTCAAGTCCATCTCGTCTCCTTCCGATTCGTCGTCACGCGCCAGGCGCAGCCGAGGCGCGCGTTGCGGGTTCAGGCCATCGGCGCAGACTTCGGCCGCGCTTGCGTCGATGACCTCGGGCGCCACGGCGTTGAAGTCGAACAGGCCGTGGCGGTGCGTGATCATCACCGGACCGGCTGACAATCGGGGCCGCCCGGCTGTCAGCCTTCACCGATGACCCACCGCAGCCTCTACATCGCCCGCATCAACCGCGTCATCGACCACATCGACGCGCACCTGGCCGAGCCGCTGGACCTGGAGGCGCTCGCCGCGGTCGCGCATTTTTCGCCGTTCCATTTCCACCGCATCTTCCATGCGATGACCGGCGAGACCCTGGCCGAGCGCGTGCGCCGGCGCCGGCTCGAAGTGGCCGCCGCGCGCCTGCTTGCCTCGCCGCCCACGCCTGCGCTGGAAGTCGCACTGGAGGTCGGCTTCGGCTCCGGCGCCGCCTTCACGCGCGCCTTCAGCGGGCATTTCGGTGTATCGCCGAGCGGCTGGCGGCGCGGCGCCTGGCGAGCCTGGGCCGAGCGTCATCAGCTGCAACTCAGCAAGATCCATCAAGCCGACCGCAATGCGAGTCAAGCCGTGATGGCCGCCTTCCGCGAGGATCGGGCCTCGTGGCCGGCAGGCCATGTCGAACTCACAGGAACCACCATGATGGACGTCGAGATCAAGACCCTGGCGAACATTCACGTCGCCTATCTGCGCCATGTCGGACCCTACGGCACCTCGGGCATCCCGCGCACCTGGCAGCGGCTGGCCGCGTGGTGCGAGCAGCGCGGCCTCACGCCGCCGCGCCGCACGATGTACGGCATCAGCTACGACAACCCCGACTTCACGCCGCCGGAGAAATGCCGCTACGACGCCTGCGTCGAAGTCGAACCCGGCTTCAAGCCCGACGGCGAGATCGGCGTGCAGACGCTGGCCGGCGGCCGCTATGCCTGCACGGAGTTCACCGGCACGCCGGAGACGATCCACGCCGGCTGGATGCGGCTGTGCGGCGAATGGCTGCCCGACAGCGGCTACCAGGCCGACGACCGGCCCAGCCTCGAGATCTACGGCAGGGATTTCGAGATGGACGAGAAGACCGGCGCGTTCAGCTGCCAGCTGTGCTTTCCGGTGAAGGCGCTATAGGCCACGGCCCTCCGCTGACTACAATCCCATCCCCCGACCAGCCACTGGATCTACACCATGTACCGCTGTGCCGTCCTCGCCGCGAGCCTCGCGGCGACCTTGACGCTGCCCGCGCAGGCGCAACTGCAGTTGCAGCGCAACTTCCCGCGCGATGCCTATCGGGGCGTGATGAACTTCGGCACGCCGCCTGCCATCCAGATCAACGGCAAGGACGCGTTGCTCGGCCCCGGCGTGCGCATCCGCAAGCCCGACAACCTGCTGGCCCTGACCGGCGATTTCGCCGGCTACAAGGCAGTCGTCAACTACACGATGGACTTCCAGGGTTACGTGAAGGACGTCTGGATCCTTCGCCCCGAAGAGATCGCCAACAAGCCCTGGCCACGCAATGCCGAGGAGGCCGCCGAATGGGCTTTCGACCCGGTCGCGCAGACCTGGACCAAGCCCTGAGCAACCCGAGCAAGATCATGACCAAGAAAGTTTTCATCAAGACCTTCGGCTGCCAGATGAACGAGTACGACTCGGACAAGATGGCCGACGTGCTGCGCGCCGCCGAGGGCTACGAGTCGACGCCCGACCCGGAGCAGGCCGATCTGATCCTCTTCAACACCTGCTCGGTGCGCGAAAAGGCGCAGGAGAAGGTCTTCAGCGATCTCGGCCGCGTCAAGCACCTGAAGGCCAGGGGAGTGATGATCGGCGTCGGCGGCTGCGTCGCGAGCCAGGAAGGCGCGGCGATCATCGAACGCGCGCCCTACGTCGATCTGGTCTTCGGCCCGCAGACGCTGCACCGCCTGCCGCAGATGCTGGCGCGCCGCAACGAGCAGCGCCGCCCGCAAGTCGACATCAGCTTCCCCGAGATCGAGAAGTTCGACAGCCTGCCGCCGGCCAAGGTCGACGGCGCATGCGCCTTCGTCTCGATCATGGAAGGCTGCTCGAAGTACTGCTCTTATTGCGTCGTGCCCTACACCCGCGGCGAGGAAGTCTCGCGCCCGTTCGAAGACGTGCTGACCGAAGTCGCCGGCCTGGCCGAACAAGGCGTCAAGGAAGTGACTCTGCTCGGCCAGAACGTCAACGCCTACCGCGGCACGATGGGCGGCAGCGCGGAGATCGCCGACTTCGCGCTGTTGATCGAATACGTCGCCGAGATCCCCGGCATCGAGCGCGTCCGCTACACGACCAGCCATCCGAACGAATTCACGCAGCGCCTGATCGACGTCTACGCCAAGGTGCCGCAACTGGTGAACCACCTGCACCTGCCGGTGCAGCACGGCAGCGACCGCATCCTCTCGGCGATGAAGCGCGGCTACACCGCGCTCGAATACAAGAGCACGGTGCGCAAGCTGCGCGCGGTGCGGCCGGAGATTTCGCTGTCGAGCGATTTCATCGTCGGCTTCCCCGGCGAGACGGAAGACGATTTTGCGAAGATGATGAAGCTGATCGATGACGTGGGCTTCGATTCGAGCTTCAGCTTCGTCTTCAGCGCCCGCCCCGGCACGCCGGCCGCCGCGCTGGAGGACAACACGCCGCAGGAGCTGAAGCTGCAGCGCCTGGCGCAGCTACAGGCCAAGGTCGAGGCGAACGCGCAGCGCATCAGCGCGAGCCGGGTCGGCACGGTGCAGCGCATCCTGGTCGAGGGCCGTTCGCGCAAGGATGCGAGCGAGCTGATGGGCCGCACCGAGTGCAACCGCAAGGTCAATTTCAAAGGCGCGCCGCGGCTGGTCGGGCAGATGATCGACGTGGCGGTGACCGAGGCCTACCCGCACTCGCTGCGCGGCGAAGTGCTGCTGCGCGAGCCGCTGCCCTCAGCCGCGTGACGGGGTGACGAAGCCGGCCCACCACAGGCCGAGCGCGCTGGCGCAGACCATCGCGGCATAGGTCAGCAGCATTCCGTCGCGGCCGAAGAGCAGCAGGCCAAGCAGCGTGACGGCGGCGCAGCCACCGCCCGACCACAGCGCCAGCCGGCGCCAGCGCACCCCGCCGAGCTGGCGCCGCCAGCACAGCTTGGCCAGGCTGGCCCCGATGACCGCGATGCCGAAGGCCGGCAGGAACAAATTCACGAGGTGGATCAGCGCGTCCAAAGGTCCCAAGCCAGCGGTCTCCGAGAGGGCGATGCGAAAAGATCGAGCGGGAAATGCGCCTGAATCCCCGTCTTCCCCCGAAGTGACGGGGAAAGGCGGCGAATTTTATAATCCGGGAATGAGCGTCTTCGCCCTCGGCCTGAACCACAGCACCGCGCCGGTCGATCTGCGCGGGCGCTTTGCGTTCTCGCTGGATCAGCTGGCGCCGGCGCTGCAGGGCTTTCGCGCGAACCTGAACCAGCCGGCGATGCCGCCGGAAGCGGCACTGCTGTCGACCTGCAATCGCACCGAGCTCTACTGCGCCGCCGAGCCGGCGATGGTGCGCCCGGCCATCGAATGGCTGGCCGGCATCGGCGGCGTCGGCAGCCAGCACCTGATCGACCACGCCTACGTGATGGAAGGCGGGCACGCGGCGCGCCATGCCTTCCGCGTCGCCAGCGGCCTCGATTCGATGGTGCTCGGCGAGCCGCAGATCCTCGGCCAGATGAAGCTGGCGGTGCGCGAGGCGGGCGAAGCCGGCACCCTGGGCAGCACCTTGCACCAGCTGTTCCAGCGCTCGTTCTCGGTCGCGAAGGAAGTGCGGACCGCGACCGAGATCGGCGCGCATTCGATCAGCATGGCCGCCGCCTCGGTGCGGCTCGCGTCACAGCTGTTCGAGGATCTGCGCGGCATCAAGGTGCTGTTCGTCGGCGCCGGCGAAATGATCGAGCTGGTCGCCACGCATTTCGCCGCGCGCACGCCGCGCGCGATGGCGGTGGCGAACCGCACCTTGGAGCGCGGCGAGAAGCTCGCGCTGCGCTTCGGCGCCGAGGCGATCCGCCTCGCCGACCTGCCATCGCGGCTGGCGGAATTCGACGCCGTGGTCTCCTGCACCGCCAGCTCGCTGCCGATCATCGGCCTCGGCGCCGTCGAACGCGCGCTGAAGCTGCGCAGGCATCGGCCGATCTTCATGGTCGATCTCACCGTGCCGCGCGACATCGAGCCCGAGGTGGCGCGGCTCGACGACGTCTACCTCTACACCGTCGACGATCTCTCCGCGCTGGTGCAGACCGCCGGGGAAAAGCGCCAGGCCGCCGTGGCCCAGGCCGAGGCGATCATCGAAAGCGGCGTCGCCAGCTTCGTCAGCTGGCTCGACCAGCGCGCCACCGTGCCGCTGATCCAGGCGCTCAACGCCCAGGCTGACGATTGGCGCGCCGCCGAGCTGGCACGCGCGCGCAAGCTGCTGGCGCGCGGCGCCGATATCGAGGAAGTGCTGGACGCGCTCTCGCGCGGCCTGACGCAGAAGATGCTGCACGGCGCGATGGCCGAGTTGCACGCGGCCGACGGCGAGCAGCGCGCCCAGGTGGCGAAGACGGTTTCACGCCTCTTCCTGCGCAGCAGCCCACGCATCGACGGCGGGCGTTAGCGGCGCTCGCCGCTGCTGGTTGCACGCCCCGCCCGCGCCCTTGTGCGCCCTGCCCGCCCCCGTTGATCGACTCCACTCCCGATGAAAGACAGCCTGCGCCAACAGTTCGAACGCCTCGCGATGCGCCTTGGTGAGCTTGACGCGAACCTGGCCGATCCGGGCGTCACCAGCGACATGAACCGCTACCGCGCGATCGCGCGGGAACATGCCGAGGTCGAAGGCGTGGTGCGGCGCTTTCGCCGATTCCAGCAGCGCGAGGCCGACCTCGCCGGCGCGCTCGAACTACTAGCCGCCTCCAGCGAGGATGCCGAGATGGCACAGATGGCACGCGACGAAGTGGCTCAGGCAGAAGCCGACGTCGAAGCGCTGGACCACGAACTGCAGGCCGCGCTGCTGCCGCGCGACCCGGACGACGCACGCAACGCCTTCCTCGAAATCCGCGCCGGCACGGGCGGCGACGAATCGGCCCTCTTCGCCGGCGACCTGCTGCGCATGTACCTGCGCCATGCCGAACGCCACGGCTGGCGCGCCGAGATCATGTCGGCCAGCGAATCGGAGCTCGGCGGCTACAAGGAAGTGGTGGTCAAGCTCGAAGGCAACGACGTCTACGCGCAGATGAAGTTCGAATCCGGCGGCCACCGGGTGCAGCGCGTGCCGGTGACCGAGACGCAGGGCCGCATCCACACCAGCGCCTGCACCGTCGCGGTGCTGCCCGAGCCCGACGAGGCGGAAGAGATCGCGCTGAACCCGACCGAGCTGCGCATCGACACCTTCCGCGCCAGCGGCGCCGGCGGCCAGCACGTCAACAAGACCGACAGCGCGATCCGCATCACCCATTTGCCGACCGGCATCGTCGCCGAATGCCAGGACGACCGCTCCCAGCACCGCAACAAGGCCAAGGCGATGGCGGTGCTGGTCGCGCGGCTGCGCGAGAAAGACCGCAGCGAGCGCGCCGCGAAGGAAGCGGCGACGCGCAAGGGCCTGATCGGCAGCGGCGACCGCAGTGACCGCATCCGCACCTACAACTACCCGCAGGGCCGGCTGACGGATCACCGCATCAACCTGACGCTCTACAAGCTGCAGTCGGTGCTCGACGGCGATCTCGACGAAGTGCTGGCCGCGCTGCGCGCCGCGCGCTCGGCGCAGCAGCTGGCGGCGCTGGAAAGCGGCGAGACGGCGTGACCGTCGCCGAAGTCCTCGCGCTCGCACGCCAGATGGGCGTGGACCGGCTCGATGCGCAGTTGCTGCTCGGCAACGCCCTCGGACGCCCGCGCAGCTGGCTGCTGGCGCATGACGACGCGGCGATCTCCGAGCCCGCCTGGGCCGGGCTGAACGACAGTCTGCGGCGCCGCGCCGCGGACGAGCCGCTCGCCTACCTGCTGGGCGAAAAGGAGTTTCGCGGCCTGTCGTTCAAAGTGACCCCGGCGGTGCTGATCCCGCGGCCGGCGACCGAAACCCTGGTCGAATGGGCGCTGGAACTGCTCGCCCCGCTGCCGCCGTCGGCGCAGCCCGAGCTGCTGGACATGGGCACCGGCAGCGGCGCGATCGCCTTGAGCATCAAGCACGCCTGCCCGCGCGCACGCGTCACCGCGCTGGACCTGAGCGAGCCCGCCCTGGACGTGGCACGCGACAACGGGCAGCGCCTCTCGCTGGCCATCGAATGGCTACAGAGCGACTGGTGGGGCGCGGTCGAAGGTCGCCGCTTCGATCTGATCCTCGCCAACCCGCCGTACGTCGCCGAAGGCGACCCGCATCTGCCGGCGCTGGCACACGAGCCGCGTGGCGCCCTGACCTCGGGCTCGGACGGGCTGGACGCGCTGCGCGTCCTCGTCGCCGGAGCGGCCGATCATCTCCGTCCGAGTGCCTGGCTGCTGCTGGAGCACGGTTACGACCAGTCCGAAGCCGTCGGCGCGCTGCTGCGCGGCGCCGGCTTCGCCGCCGTCGAGCAGCGGCGCGACCTCGCTGGCCAGCCTCGCTGCAGCGGCGGCCGCCGCTGACGTCGCCCGGCGGCAACAGCCGGCCGTCATCGTGACGACTTGCCTTGAACAGGGTGGCATTTGCCCCTCCCAAAGACCGCGGACGGGCGTAGCATCATTCGGCACGGCGCCGGTCCCGAGTGCCGCAGAGAGGAGCAGGCCATGAATCGAGTTCGAAGTCTCGTCCGCTGTCTGTGGGTGCTGGCTGCGATCGGCGCGTCGACCTCGGCGCTGGCCATCGATGCCGGCGACGGCCTCACCGTCCCGGGCAGCACGCTGAACTGGGATCGCTGGCAAAGCCGCATCGCGGTCAACAGCGACCTGCCGTTGTGGCGCGCCAACCTGAATGCCGGCTCCTCGGCGGGTCTCCAGGTGAGCGGGTTGAGCGTGATGAGCGACTACTACTTCGCCGGCCTCCCCCTCGGCGCGAACGGCGCCGGCGGCTTTCGCGCGACCAGCGGCGTGCTGCTCGGTGCCGGCGGCTCCGTCCTCTCTGGCGGCAGCGGCTCGACCTGGGGGCTGAACCGCCGCAACGCGCTGCCGTCGACCGATACGAATACCAGCGATCTGAAGTCGACCGTGCCTTACGTCGGTGTCGGCTACAGCGGCCTGACGAGCCGCGACGGCTGGGGCTTCGCCGCCGACGTCGGCCTGATGGGGCGCAGCGCGGATTCCGGCGTGCGCCTCGGCCGCGGCTACAACAACGCGCAAAGCCTCGACGACATGCTGCGCGACATGCGCATCGCACCCGTCATCCAGCTCGGCGTGTCGTACTCGTTCTGAGGGCTTGCCGCGCGGGCGGCGCCGCTGCGGACGCTTTGCCGTATAAAGCCGATTGGACTTTCTCACCTGCAGCCACCATGAACGACGTTCAACACCGCATCGACGATCTCGTCAAAGGCCACCGCGTGGTGCTCTTCATGAAGGGCACGGCGCAATTCCCGATGTGCGGCTTTTCCGGCCGTGCCGTGCAGATCCTGAAGGCCTGCAACGTCAACGACCTGTACACCGTCAACGTGCTCGAAGACGACGGCGTGCGTCAAGGCATTAAGGACTACGCCAACTGGCCGACCATCCCGCAGCTCTATGTCAACGGCGAATTCGTCGGCGGCTCGGACATCATGATGGAGATGTACCAGGCCGGAGAACTGCAGACGGTCCTGAACGCCTGAATACCAGGCCGTCGATGACGCGGCGCATCATCGTCGGCGTCACCGGCGCCACTGGCGCCGTCTACGGGATCCGGCTGCTCGAACGCCTGCGCGCGGCGCGCATCGAGACGCATCTGGTCGCGAGCGGTGCCGGCGTGCTGAATGTGCACCATGAACTCGGCCTCGACCGCAATGCGCTCGAAGCGCTGGCAGATCATGCGTACAGCCCGGCCGACGTCGGCGCCGCGATCGCCAGCGGTTCGTTCACCACTGACGCGATGGTCGTCGCGCCCTGCTCGATGCGCACGCTGGCAGCCATCGCGCACGGGCTCTCCGACAACCTGCTGACCCGCGCGGCCGACGTCACCCTGAAGGAACGCCGCCGCCTGCTGTTGATGGTGCGCGAAACACCGTTCAACCTCGCGCATTTGCGCAATATGACGGTCGTTACCGAGATGGGCGGCATCATCTTCCCGCCGCTGCCGGCCTTCTATCACCGGCCGGCGAGCATCGATGAACTGGTGAACGAGAGCGTCGAGCGGGTGCTCTCGCTGCTGGGCGTGGCCGAGGCCGCGCCCAAATCCTGGAGCGGACTCTGAGTCAACGGCCAGGTTCTGGCACCAGCATCCAGCGGGAACGCGACGCGAACACGGCGTTCGGGTATTCGGGCCGGCCCCGGCTGCCGTTGTAGCGGCCCAATGCCAGGAACAGGTCCCCGCGCTCGACATCGAGGTAGTGGCGCAGGATCACGCAGCCGAAGCGCAGATTCGTCTGCATGTGGAACAAGCGGCTCGCATCGCCATCGCCGATGCTGCGCGCCCAGAACGGCATCACCTGCATGTAGCCGCGCGCGCCGGCCAGGCTGATCGCGTACTTGCGGAAACCGCTTTCGACCTGGATCAGCCCGAGGACCAGCGCCGTCTCGAGCCCGGCGCGCTTGCTTTCGTACCAGACGGCCTCCAGGAACTCGAGCCGCGTCAGGTTCTCGGCATGGCGCTTCTTCAGCCGTTCGCTCATCGTGCCCAGCCAGCGTAGGTAGCGCAGCCGATCCTCGATGTCGCCGAAGCTCGGTTTGGGCGGCGCGCTGTCCGCGATCGCGGAGGAGAGCGCCGAACGCACCGCGTCCACGAGCGGCTCTTCGATCTGGGCGCCCGCCAGCGCAAGCTGCGGCAGGCCTTGCAGCGCCACGCCACCAAGCAGCGTCAGCACCCCCCGCCGGCCGAAACCAGGCTCTTGCGAGCCCGCGGTCATGCCGCCAGGCGCGACTTCAAAAAAGCCAGCGCATCCGCGGCCAGCACCGGCGTCGCAGCAGCGTCACGCCGATGCTGGTATTCGAGCCGGCCTTCCTTCAGCCCGCGATCGGAGATGACGAGGCGGTGCGGCACGCCGATCAATTCCCAGTCGGCAAACATCGCGCCCGGGCGTTCACCCCGGTCGTCGAGCATCACGTCGACACCTTGCTCGAGCAGCCGGTCATGCAGATCGTCGGCAAGGCGGCGCACTTCCTCCGAACGCTCGTAGCCGATCGGGCACAGCACCACTGTGAACGGCGCGAGGGCATCCGGCCAGAGGATGCCACGCTCGTCATGGCCTTGTTCGATGGCGGCAGCCGTGACACGAGTGATGCCAATGCCGTAGCAGCCCATTTCCATCAGCTGCGGCTTGCCGTTGGCGTCGAGGTAGGTCGCGCCCATGGCCTTGCTGTACTTGGTGCCGAGGTAGAACACATGACCGACTTCGATGCCACGCTGGATCGCCAGCACGCCCTGGCCATCGGGCGAAGGATCGCCTTCGACGACGTTGCGGATGTCGGCGATCACGTCCGGCTCGGGCAGGTCGCGCCCCCAGTTGGCACCGGTGAAGTGGAAGCCTTCGTCGTTCGCACCGCAAACGAAATCGCTCATTCGGGCGACAGTGCGTTCGGCCACGATCTTCACCGGCTTCTTCGGCGCGATCGGCCCGAGGTAGCCCGGCTTGCAGCCGAAGTGTTCTTCGATCTCCGAGACAGTCGCAAACCGGAAGCCTTTCTTCAGTCCCTCGACCTTGCCCGCCTTGACTTCGTTCAGGACGTGATCGCCGCGCAGCAGCAGCAGCCACACGGTCGCACCCTTGATGTCGCCCTTCTCGTCCAGATCGTCGGTCGCCAGCACGAGCGATTTCAGCGTTCGCGACAACGGCAGTCCGAGGAATTCCGCCACGTCGGCGCAGGTCGCCTTGCCGGGCGTGGGCGTCTTCTCCAGCGCCTGCGCCGGCGCGGCGCGCTGCGCAATGAGCGGCAGTGCCTCGGCCAGCTCGATGTTGGCCGCGTACTCGCTGGTCGGGCAATAGATGATCGCGTCCTCGCCGGTCTCGGCGATCACCTGGAACTCTTGCGACAGGTCTCCGCCGATGGCGCCCGAATCGGCCGCGACGGCGCGGTAGTGCAAGCCCATGCGATCGAAGATGGCGCGGTAGGCCTTCACCATCGCCTCGTAGCTCAGCGCGGCGGATGCGGCATCGCGGTCGAAGGAGTAGGCATCCTTCATCGTGAACTCGCGACCGCGCATGATGCCGAAGCGCGGGCGACGCTCGTCCCGAAACTTCGTCTGGATGTGATAGAAGTTTTTCGGCAGCTGACGATAGCTGCGCAGTTCGTTGCGAGCGATGTCGGTGACGACCTCTTCACTGGTGGGCTGGATCACGAAGTCGCGCTCATGCCGATCCTTCACGCGCAGCAGCTCGGGCCCGTAGGCCTGGAAGCGCCCGCTTTCCTGCCACAGCTCGGCCGGCTGAACGATCGGCATCAGCAGTTCGACGGCGCCGGCGCGGTTCATCTCCTCGCGAACGATCGCCTCGACCTTGCGGATCACGCGCAGCCCCATCGGCATGTAGTTGTAGATGCCGGCGCCGATGCGCCGGATCAGGCCAGCTCGCAGCATCAGCTTGTGACTCACGACCTCGGCGTCGGAGGGTGCTTCCTTGAGGGTGGAGATGAAGAACTGGGAGGCTTTCATGCGGGCGCGAACGTGATCCCGAGAGGGACCTGGGGGCGGGTTATCGAGAACTCTCGCATCGCACCGTGACAGTGCAATAATGGTTTTAACGAGAAATTTGAGGTTGATTATGCTCGACCGTGAAGGCTTCCGGCCCAACGTCGGCATCGTTCTGCTCAACCAGCGCAACCAGGTGTTTTGGGGCAAACGGCTCCGCACGCACTCTTGGCAGTTCCCGCAAGGGGGCATCAAGTACGGTGAAACACCCGAGCAGGCGATGTTCCGCGAGCTGCATGAGGAAGTGGGCTTGCTTGCCGAGCAAGTCCGCATCATCGCGCGCACTCGCGATTGGCTGCGCTACGAGGTTCCCGACCATTTCATCCGCCGCGATGCCCGTGGCCATTACCGCGGCCAGAAGCAGATCTGGTTCCTGTTGCAGCTGATGGGGCGCGACAGCGACATGAACCTGCGCGCAACGGATCATCCCGAGTTCGATGCCTGGCGCTGGAACGAGTACTGGGTGCCGCTCGAAGTGGTGATCGAGTTCAAGCGCGATGTCTATCAGATGGCGCTGACGGAGCTGGCGCGCTTTCTGCCGCGCACCAACTATCACAATCGCTATCTGCGTTCGGGCATGCGGCCGCATCATCGCGAAGACTCGCCGCACCCCGCGAGCGAGCCGCCACCGCAGCACAGCGCGCCACCGGACGACGCCTCGAGCTGACCGGGCGGGGCGGCGGCGGGTTTCGCCGCCGCGCTCAGACCAGCACGAGATTGTCGCGATGGATCATTTCAGGCTCGCTGGCGTAGCCCAGTGCGCGCTCGATCTCGCTCGACGGCTTGCGGCAGATCAATCGAGCTTCAGCGCTCGAATAATTGGCCAGCCCGCGCGCGATCTCGACCCCGGCGCCGCTGCGCACCGCGATGACGTCGCCGCGATGGAACTCGCCGGTGACCTCGACCATGCCGATCGGCAGCAGGCTCTTGCCGCCGTCGCGCAGCTTGGCAACAGCGCCATCGTCGACGACAGCGGCGCCGCGCAGCTGAAGATGGTTCACCATCCACTGCTTGCGCGCCGCGATCTTCGGCGTCTGTGCCAGCAGCGCGGTCCCGATCGCCTCGCCGCCGACCAGCCGCAGCAGGACATCCGGCTCGCGCCCCCAGGCTATCACCGTAGCGGCCCCGCTGCGCGCCGCGCGCTTGGCTGCCAGCACCTTCGTGATCATGCCGCCGCGGCCGATGCTCGAGCCGGCGCCGCCGGCCATCAGCTCCAGCTCCGGCGTGCCCGCCACCGCTTCGTGGATGAACCGAGCCGTGCTGTCCTTGCGCGGATCGGCTGAGTACAGACCTTTCTGGTCCGTCAGGATGACAAGCGCATCGGCCTCGACGAGATTGGCCACCAGCGCGCCGAGCGTGTCGTTGTCTCCGAACTTGATCTCGTCGTTGACGACCGTGTCGTTCTCGTTGATGACCGGGATGACCTTCAGCGACAACAGCGTCAGCAGCGTCGAGCGTGCGTTCAGGTAACGCTCACGATCGGCCAGATCGGCATGCGTCAGCAAGACCTGGGCGCTGCCGACACCAAAACCTCGCAGCTGGGATTCGTAGATGTGAGCCAACCCCATCTGCCCCACAGCCGCGGCCGCCTGCAGCTCGTGCAATTCCTTGGGCCGCGAACTCCAACCCAGCCGCTTCATGCCCTCGGCGATGGCCCCGCTCGACACCATCACGACTTCGCGCCCCTGCGAAGCCAGCACCGCCATCTGCCGGCACCAGTTGCCGATGGCTTCTTCGTCCAGCCCGCGGCCCTCGTTCGTCACGAGGCTCGAGCCCACTTTGACGACGATGCGCCGCGCGCCCTTGAGTGCCTCAGTCATGATCGGCGGCCACGTCTGCTGCAGCGAAACGCGGATCGGGGTCCTCGTCCTGCCGCACCTGCGCAGCGACGTGCTGGAAGATCGCCTGCATCAACGGCGCGCAACCCTCATGCGTGAGCGCCGAGATCTGGAACACCGGCCCCTTCCACTTGAAACGCTTGACGAAATCCTTGACGCGCTTCTCGCGCTCCTCGGCCGGCACCATGTCGACCTTGTTGAGCACCAGCCAGCGCGCCTTGTCGTGAAGCCCAGCGTCGTACTTCTTCAACTCGGCAACGATCGCCTTGGCCTGGGCCACTGGATCGACGCCGTCGTCGAAGGGGGCGATGTCGACGATGTGCAGCAGCAGGCGCGTGCGCTGCAGATGGCGCAGGAAGTAGTGCCCCAGCCCGGCGCCCTCGGCAGCGCCTTCGATCAGGCCGGGAATGTCCGCCATCACGAAGCTTTGCTCGGGGCCGACGCGCACGACGCCGAGGTTGGGATGCAGGGTGGTGAACGGATAGTCGGCGATCTTCGGCCGGGCGTTCGAGACGGCGGCGATCAACGTCGACTTTCCCGCATTCGGCATGCCGAGCAGGCCTACGTCGGCGAGCACGCGCAGTTCCAGCTTCAGCTTCTTCTGCTCCCCGGGCCAGCCCGGCGTTTTCTGCCGCGGCGCACGGTTCGTGCTGGTCTTGAAATGCAGGTTGCCGAACCCGCCGTCGCCGCCCTTGGCGAGCAGGACTTTCTCGCCGGGGACGAGAAGCTCGGCCAGCACCTCATCCGTCTCGGCGTCGCGGATGATCGTGCCCATCGGCATGCGCATCACGATGTCGTCCGCCGCTGCGCCGAACTGATCCGAACCCCGGCCTTGTTCACCGTTGCGCGCTTCGTGGCGCCGCGCGTAGCGGAAGTCGATCAGCGTGTTCAGATTGCGGTCGCCGACAGCAAAAACGCTGCCCCCTCGGCCGCCGTTGCCACCGTTCGGACCGCCAAAAGGGATGAATTTTTCGCGCCGGAAGCTGATGCACCCCGATCCGCCATCGCCGGCGACGATGTCGATGGTGGCTTCGTCAACGAATTTCATGAACTTGCCTGCTGGATTGCTGAATTCTGCCGCTGAAAAGCAAACAGCCCCGGCGAACCGGGGCTGCGCTGCGGGCCGTGACCGGAAGCCGCTGGGTCAGGCTGCCGTGACGATCACGGTGCGCCGATTCAACGGCCCCTTGATCGCAAAACTGACCTGACCGTCGATCAACGCAAACAGCGAATGATCGCGGCCGATGCCGACGTTCTGGCCGGCATGGAACTGCGTCCCGCGCTGACGCACGATGATCGAGCCGGCCGAAATGGTTTGACCGCCGAACACCTTGACGCCGAGCATCTTGGGCTGCGAATCGCGCCCGTTGCGGGTGGAACCGCCGCCTTTTTTCTGTGCCATGGTTTAACTCCTAATCTTGCTGCGTTGCGCTACTCAGACAGTCACCGCACCGATTTCGAGCTCGGTGAAGTTCTGACGGTGGCCTTGCCGCTTCTGGTAGTGCTTGCGACGGCGCATCTTGAAGATGTGCACCTTGTCGTGCCTGCCTTGCGACAAGACTTTGGCCGTTACGCTGGCGCCGGCAACCAAGGGAGTACCAACCTGCAGATCCGCGCCACTTCCAATGGCGAGCACCTGGTCGATCACGATCTCTTGGCCAACGTCCGCAGCAATCTGTTCTACCTTGATCTTCTCGCCTGCAGCAACCTTGTATTGTTTGCCGCCGGTTTTTATGACCGCGTACATATGAGCCTTTCGGGGGATGTTCTCTGCCCACGCCCGATGTGGCATGCAGCAGCCCTGCAAAAAATGCGGAGCCTATGAGTCTAGCACAACGCCAAGCGCTCGCTTTACGACACCTGCCCGGCGCAAAACCGCTTGCGGGATGCTTCCTATAATCCCGGGGTTCGATGAAACCAGCAGCGTGCAAACCTTGTCACCCTTCCTTGCCCCTGAGATCGTCGCAGCCGATCAAAGCCTTGCCGCCGACATGGCAGAGGTCGACAAGATCATCCACGCGCGATTGGCCTCGGATGTCGCCCTGATCAATCAGATCTCGCGTTACATCATCAGCGCGGGCGGCAAGAGGATTCGCCCGAAGCTCGTCCTGCTGTTCGCCAATGCGCTGGGATTCGCCGGCCCGGAGCGTTATGAGCTCGCGGCGACGGTTGAATTCATCCACACCGCAACCCTGCTGCACGATGATGTCGTCGACGAGTCTTCGCTGCGCCGCGGGCGCGACACCGCGAACGCCCTCTTCGGCAATGCGGCAAGCGTGCTGGTAGGAGATTTTCTCTATTCGCGCGCCTTCCAGATGATGGTCTCCGTGGACCGCATGCGAGTCCTGGAGGTGCTGGCCGACGCGACCAACGTGATCGCCGAAGGCGAAGTGCTTCAGCTGATGAACATGCATGACCCCGATCTCGGCGTCGACGACTATCTGCGCGTGATCCGCTACAAGACGGCGAAGTTGTTCGAAGCCAGCGCGCGTTTGGGTGCCGTGCTGGCCGAGGCAAACCATGCGGTCGAAGAGGCTTGCGCTGACTACGGACGGTCGCTCGGGACGGCGTTTCAGTTGGTCGACGACCTGCTCGACTACGAAAGCGACGCAGCCCATCTTGGCAAGAACATCGGCGACGACCTGCGCGAAGGCAAGCCGACGCTGCCGCTGCTCGTCGCCATGCAGCGAAGCACGCCGTCGGAGCGCGACCTGATCCGCCATTCGATCGAACATGGCGAGGTGCAACGGCTACCGGAAATCGTAGCGATCGTGCGACGCACCGGCGCCCTGGACGTCACCCGGGAAGCCGCGCGAACCGAGGCCGCGAAGGCGCAAAAGTCGCTCGCAGCGCTCGGCCCGTCGGCGCATCGAGAAGCTCTGCTAGAATTCTGCGTTCGGTCGGTCGAGCGGTCTTTCTAGGCCACTTGCCGGGGCACAAGGCTCGCTCAGAGCCTCATCGGCCCAAGATCGGGGTGTAGCTTAGCCTGGTAGAGCGCTACGTTCGGGACGTAGAGGCCGGAGGTTCGAATCCTCTCACCCCGACCAGTTTTCCCATAAAGTCTTTCTCTGTGCGCGTTCGCGTCAGCAAGAAAACTGCGGGAATGTAAACATTCGAAACGCCGGCGGCGTCATGCGCCGGCCGCGGCGCGCAGGGCGGTTCGCTTTTGTGCAAAGTTGCCCGTGGCCAGCATCGGCGTGCGGTTTACAGTGCCCGGTGAATCAGCGATGATCATTTCATTCTCACATTGTGAACTGACGCTGTAACTCGTGGACACCTTGGCTGAAGCGCCTCAATCTGCTCTCTCCGGCGTGGCCCGCGTTCTGGTTCATGCGGGAAAGCTGAATCCGAAGACCGCCGAGGATCTGTTCAAGTCGTCCAAGGACAAGCGCTCGAGCTTCGTCTCCGCAGTGATCGCAGCCGGTGCGGTATCGCCCGCCGATCTGGCTCACACCTTGTCTTCTGCCCTGGCGCTGCCCCTTCTAGATCTGGCGGCCGTCGATGCACAACGCCTGCCCCGCAATATCATCGATAGCAAGCTCGCCGCCCAATACCAGGTGGTGGTGCTCGGAAAGCGCGGCAACCGGCTGTTCATCGGCGGGGCGGACCCGACGGATCAGGAAGCGGTCGAGCGCATCAAGTTTGCGACCCAGCTCTCGCCCGAATGGGTCATCGTCGAGCATGACAAGCTCTCGAAGCTCGTCGATGCTCAGGGCTCGAGCGCCGCCGAAGCCTTGGAAACGCTGGTGGCCGGCGACTTCGAATTCGACGTTTCCGACGAAGACACCAGTGCTCAGGAAGCCGACGTAGCGACCGACGTCGAAGACGCCCCGGTCGTTCGCTTCCTGCAAAAGATGCTCATCGATGCGATCAACGCACGCGCGTCGGACCTGCATTTCGAGCCGTACGAATACACCTATCGCGTCCGATTCCGCATCGACGGCGAATTGCGCGAAATCACGCAGCCGCCGGTCGCGATCAAGGACAAGCTGTCATCGCGAATCAAGGTCATCTCACGCCTCGACATTTCCGAGAAACGCGTGCCGCAAGACGGACGCATGAAGCTGAAGTTCGGCAACAAGGCCATCGACTTTCGCGTCAGCACGCTGCCAACCTTGTTCGGCGAGAAGATCGTCATTCGTATCCTCGATCCGTCCAGCGCGAAACTCGGCATCGAGGCGCTTGGTTACGAGAAGATCGAAAAAGAACGCCTGATGGCGACGATCCAGCGCCCCTACGGGATGATCCTCGTGACCGGGCCGACGGGCAGCGGCAAGACGGTGTCGCTCTATACCTGTCTGAACATCCTGAACCAGCCGGGCGTCAATATCTCGACCGTCGAGGATCCAGCGGAAATCAACCTGCCGGGCATCAATCAGGTCAACGTCAACGACAAAGCCGGCCTGACTTTCGCCGCCGCGCTGAAGTCATTCCTGCGCCAGGATCCGGATGTGATCATGGTCGGCGAGATTCGGGACCTGGAAACCGCCGACATCGCGATCAAGGCAGCGCAGACCGGTCACATGGTGATGTCCACGCTGCACACCAACGATGCGCCGACAACCCTGACCCGTCTGCTCAACATGGGCGTGGCGCCTTTCAACATCGCTTCCAGCGTGTTGCTGATCACCGCGCAACGGCTGACGCGCAAACTGTGTGAAGTCTGCAAGGTTCCAGGCGACTATCCGCGAGAAGCGATGCTGAAAGCCGGTTTCACGGCCGATGAGCTGAATGGCACCTGGAAGCCCTTTCGGGCCGTGGGATGCTCGGCTTGCAACAATGGTTACAAGGGGCGGGTCGGCATCTACCAGGTGATGCCGATCACCGACGCCATTCAGCGCATCATCCTCAGCGAAGGCACCTCGATGGACATCGCGGCTCAAGCGCAACGCGAGGGCGTGCGAGACCTGCGGCAGTCGGGCTTGGTCAAGGTGCGGGCAGGCGTGACGACACTCGAAGAAGTGATCTCGGCCACGAACGAATAGAAGCCATGCCGGGTAGGTCACCGACCCGGCATGCGGTGCAGACAACAACCGGCTCACCGGAGAAAACATGGCGACTGCAGTAGCCGTAAAAGGCATCAAGGATTTCATTTTCGATTGGGAAGGCAAGGACAAGACCGGCAAGGTCGTCCGCGGTGAAATCCGTGCCGGCGGCGAAGCCATGGTCAGCGCCAGCCTGCGGCGCCAGGGGATCCTGGTCACGCGCATCAAGAAACGGCGGACATCCGGCGGCAAGTCGATCAAGCAGAAGGACATCGCGATCTTCACGCGGCAGCTGTCGACGATGATGCGCGCCGGCGTGCCGCTGCTCCAGTCCTTCGACATCGTCGCTCGCGGCAGCACGAATCCGCGCATGACCAAGCTGCTGAACGACATCCGCATGGACGTCGAAACCGGCACCAGCCTGTCTGCGGCGTTCCGCAAGCATCCGCTGCATTTCGACGCGCTGTATTGCAACCTGGTGGAAGCCGGCGAAGCGGGCGGCATTCTGGAAGAACTGCTGGATCGCCTGGCGCTTTATCAAGAAAAGACGATGGCGATCAAGAACAAGATCAAGTCCGCCTTGATCTATCCGGTCGCGGTGATCGTCGTGGCCTTCATCGTGCTGTCGGTGATCATGATCTTCGTGATCCCGGCCTTCAAGGAGGTCTTCACCTCCTTCGGCGCCGATCTGCCGGCTCCCACCTTGTTCGTCATCGCGATGTCCGAGTTCTTCGTCAAGTACTGGTGGATCATCTTCCCGGGGATCGGCGGCGGGGTGTACTTCTTTCTCGAATCGTGGAAGCGATCCGAGAAGATGCAGAAGACGATGGACCGGCTGCTGCTGAAGATGCCGGTATTCGGCTCCCTGGTGAACAAGTCGGCGGTGGCGCGCTGGACGCGCACGCTGTCGACGATGTTCGCGGCCGGCGTGCCCCTGGTGGAAGCGCTCGACTCGGTCGGCGGGGCCTCCGGCAACGCGGTCTACGCCGAAGCCACCGAGAAGATCCAGCGCGATGTCTCCACCGGCTCGTCGCTGACCTCGTCGATGCAGACCACCGGCGTGTTCCCGACGATGGTGCTGCAGATGTGCGCGATCGGCGAGGAGTCCGGTTCGATCGACCACATGCTGGGCAAGGCGGCGGAGTTCTACGAAGACGAGGTCGACGAGGCCGTCAAGGGCCTGTCGACGCTGATGGAGCCGTTCATCATCGTGATCCTCGGCGTGCTGATCGGCGGCATCGTGATCTCGATGTATCTGCCGATCTTCAAGCTCGGCCAAGTGGTGTGACGTCCAGCGATGGATTCAGTGCGTTTCGACCTGTGGCTGGCCCCTCCGAGCCTGGCGATTCTTGGCCTGCTCATCGGCAGCTTCCTGAACGTCGTGATCCACCGGCTGCCGCTGATGCTGGAACGGGGCTGGAAGCTCGAGAGCGCCGAGCTGCTCGGCGTCCCGGCTGAGCCGCAGGAAGCGCTGACCCTCTCGACACCGCGGTCTCGCTGCCCCTCTTGCGGACATGCGATCGCCTGGTACGAAAACATCCCGGTGCTCAGTTACGTCTGGCTGCGAGGCCGGTGTTCCGCTTGCAAGACGCGCATCTCGCCGCGCTATCCGCTGATCGAGTTGTTCACCGCGGTGCTCTTCGCGGCGGTCGCCTGGCGCTTCGGCGCGACGCCGGTCGCGCTGCTGTGGTGCGGCTTCGTCGCGGTGCTGCTTGCGCTGGCCGCGATCGACTGGGATACGACACTGCTGCCCGACAGCCTGACCCTGCCGATGCTCTGGGCCGGTCTCGTCGCCAGCGTGCTGGGCTGGACGATTCCGCTGCCGACGGCCGTCTGGGGCGCGGTCGCCGGTTATCTCTCTCTGTGGTCCGTCTACTGGCTCTTCAAACTCACCACGGGCAAGGAAGGCATGGGCTTCGGCGACTTCAAGCTGCTGGCGGCGCTGGGTGCGTGGCTTGGCTGGCAGATGGTGTTGCCGATCGTGTTGGGCGCGTCGGTGATCGGCGCGGTCGTCGGCATCGCCATGAAGATGAGCAGCGCCCTTCGCGAGGGGCGTTACGTGCCGTTCGGCCCCTTTCTTGCCGGTGCCGGCTTGCTGGTGTTGTTCGCCGGGTCGGAACGGGTGCTGGGCTGGCTCGGCTGGGCCTGAGGAATCTCGTTGGCGGCAGCGGCGTTCATCGCGAGCAACGCGCGCGTAGGCCGCATCGGGCTGACCGGCGGCATCGGCAGCGGCAAGAGCACGGTGGCCGGCCTGCTGCAACGCCGCGGCGCCGTGTTGATCGACACCGATGCGATCGCCCGCGCGATCACGCAGCCGGGCGGCGTCGCGATCGGGCCGCTAAGGGCAATCTTCGGCGATGACGCGATCGACGCCAGCGGCGCACTGGATCGCGCCCGCATGCGTGCGCTCGCCTTCACGGACGCCACCGCGCGCACGCGGCTCGAAGCCGTGCTTCATCCCCTCATCGGTGCGGAAACCTCGCGCCAAGCCGAGGCCGCTGGGGCAGCGACGCTCCTGTTCGACGTGCCCTTGCTGGCCGAATCGCGCCAGTGGCGCAGCCGGGTCGAGCGCGTGCTGGTGGTCGACTGCAGTCCACGGACGCAGGTCCAGCGCGTGATGCACCGATCCGGCTGGGACGAAGCCATGGTCCGCAGCGTCATCGACCAACAGGCGACGCGACCCGCACGCCGCCGCTGCGCCGATGCAGTCATCTTCAACGACGGCCTGAGTCTGCAGGCGCTCGACGAAGAGGTGGGCGCCTTGTGGTCGGCGTGGGGCTGCGCAGCCTGAAGGCGCGACGCTAACCAGCCCTTACGGGAGGAAATCCTCCCTGTGGAACAATGTCACGCCGGGCGGCACCAACGGTCCGCCCGAATGTTGCAGAGGATGGCCCCTTGGTGCTCTACGAATACCCTTTCCACGAAGGCATCCGCACGATGCTTCGGCTGGAACACCTGTTCGACCGCCTGGGACAGCTGATGCCGCGCGAATCGCCGATGGACCACCACTTCGCGCTGGTCACCATCTTCGAGATCATGGATGTCGCATCGCGCGCCGATCTGAAATCGGATCTGCTGATGGAGCTGGACAAGCACAAGACGCTGCTGAACGGCTATCGCGGCAACCCGTCGATCTCGGAGGAAGCGCTCGACGGCGCGATCGCGAACATCGATCGGGTGTTCAACAGCCTGAACGAGCTGCAGGGCAAGGCCGGGCACGCGCTGACCTCGAACGAATGGCTGATGAGCATTCGCAGCCGCATCAGCATTCCCGGTGGCACCTGTGAATTCGACCTGCCCGCCTACTACGCCTGGCAGCGCTTCGACGCGTCGCGGCGCCGCGCCGACCTGATGCGCTGGGCCGGCACCTTGATGCCGCTGGCGGAAGCCATCAGCGTGCTGCTCAACCTGCTGCGAGACTCCGGCGTTCCGCACAAGGTCGTGGCACAGGGCGGCCAGTATCAACAGAGCCTGCCCACCGGCAAGCTCTACCAGCTGCTGCGCGTGCGGCTGGAATCGGGCGACGAGCTGGTGCCGGAGATCAGCGGGCACCGCCTGATGGTGATGGTGCGCCTGATGCTGCAGGACGAAGAAGGCCGCCTGAGGAACAGCACCGCAGACACCAGCTTCGAGCTGACCTTGTGTGCATGAGCATGGACGGGGCAAGGATCATCCGTTGCCCGGCTTGCGGCGGGCCCAGCCGCTACGCCGCGGACAATCGTTTTCGTCCCTTCTGCAGCGAGCGCTGCCGCACGCATGACCTTGGCGCGTGGGCGAGCGAGAACTACCGTGTGCCCGCGCACCCGGAGCCGCAGGAACAGGAGCCCGGCGCAGAGGGCGATGCGCGCCACTGAGCCGGAGCGACGAGCATGGCCGGCATGAGCGCCCCGAAGACATCCGATCCCTTGCATGGGATCACGCTGGAAGCCATGCTGACCGCTCTCGTCGCTCACTTCGGATGGCCTGGATTGGGGCAGCGCATCTCCATCCGCTGCTTCACCAGCGATCCGAGCATCGGCTCCAGCCTGAAGTTTCTGCGCAAGACGCCGTGGGCGCGAGACAAGGTCGAAGGCCTGTACCTGTTCATGCTGCGCGACTTGGCCCGCGCCGCAAGCCGCCAGAGTTGATGCGGGCAGCACCGGCGCGCGAACTCCCGGCCCCGGCGCGCCTACGGAAGAACCCCAAAGCCGCCTTGAAACCTCCCAGCGCACCCCTATAATCCAGACCGCTAGCACTCATCATCGACGAGTGCTAACGACGTGACAGCCTCGCTGCACGTCTCGAGTCATCGCCGGCGTCGCCACCGTGGCGCGAACGGCTAGACCCTCAAACTGTCCTCAAGGAGATGCAATGAAACTTCGTCCGTTGCACGATCGTGTGATCGTCAAGCGTCTGGAACAAGAAACCAAGACCGCCTCCGGCATCGTCATTCCCGACAACGCCGCAGAAAAGCCCGACCAAGGCGAAGTCCTGGCCGTTGGCCCCGGCAAGCGCAACGACAAGGGCGATTTCGTGGCCCTGAACATCAAGGTCGGCGACCGCGTGCTGTTCGGCAAGTACAGCGGCCAGACCGTCAAGGTCGATGGCGACGAACTGCTCGTGATGCGCGAAGAAGACCTCTTCGCCGTGGTCGAGAAGTAACAACGCCCTCGTAACTCAAAGAATCCGGAGAACTCAAATGGCAGCAAAAGACGTCGTTTTCGGCGGTGACGCCCGTGCGCGCATGGTCGAAGGCGTGAACATCCTGGCCAACGCGGTCAAGGTCACGCTGGGCCCCAAGGGCCGCAACGTGGTGCTCGAGCGCTCGTTCGGCGCCCCGACGGTGACCAAGGACGGTGTGTCCGTCGCCAAAGAAATCGAGCTGAAGGACAAGCTCCAGAACATGGGTGCCCAGATGGTCAAGGAAGTCGCTTCCAAGACCTCGGACATCGCCGGTGACGGCACCACCACGGCCACCGTGCTGGCCCAGGCCATCGTGCGCGAAGGCATGAAGTACGTGGCCGCCGGCATGAACCCGATGGACCTGAAGCGCGGCATCGACAAGGCGGTCTTCGCGCTCGTCGAGCAGTTGAAGAAGGCCTCGAAGGCGACCACCACGTCGAAGGAAATCGCGCAAGTCGGCTCGATCTCGGCCAACAGCGACGACACCATCGGCAAGATCATCGCCGACGCGATGGACAAGGTCGGCAAGGAAGGCGTCATCACCGTCGAAGACGGCAAGTCGCTCGAGAGCGAACTGGACGTCGTCGAAGGCATGCAGTTCGACCGCGGCTACCTGTCGCCCTACTTCATCAACAACCCGGACAAGCAAGCCGCGCTGCTGGACAACCCGTTCGTGCTGCTGTTCGACAAGAAGATCAGCAACATCCGCGACCTGCTGCCGACGCTGGAGCAAGTGGCCAAGGCCGGCCGTCCGCTGCTGATCATCGCCGAAGAAGTCGAAGGCGAAGCGCTGGCGACCCTCGTCGTCAACACCATCCGCGGCATCCTGAAGGTCGTGGCCGTGAAGGCGCCGGGCTTCGGCGACCGCCGCAAGGCCATGCTGGAAGACATCGCGATCCTGACCGGCGGCAAGGTCATCGCCGAAGAAGTCGGCCTGACGCTCGAGAAGGTGACCCTGGCTGATCTGGGCCAAGCCAAGCGCGTCGAAGTGGGCAAGGAAAACACCATCATCATCGACGGCGCCGGCGCCGCGACCGACATCGAATCGCGCGTCAAGCAAGTGCGCGTGCAGATCGAAGAAGCGACCAGCGACTACGACCGTGAAAAGCTGCAAGAGCGCGTGGCCAAGCTGGCCGGCGGCGTGGCAGTGATCAAGGTCGG
>Ga0105239_10001376_pt1 | contig 32599 bp, 32 predicted proteins | sample KBSC44metaG_FD_92761 | JGI IMG/M metagenome (GOLD analysis project Ga0105239, IMG submission 92761) | Corn rhizosphere microbial communities from Kellogg Biological Station, Michigan, USA - KBS C4-4 metaG | ecosystem: Host-associated > Plants > Roots > Rhizosphere > Soil | place: Michigan, USA...
AGATCCTGTCCGGGTTTCCCGCAACTAGACTCTGCAATTGGCAGCATGTCACCTCGAAAAAAGTGAGGGCGGTACTCGCATCAGCCTGGCCTGAGGAGGTGAGGAGGGATATTGTACAAGCCACAGCTATTTATTTATTTTGGGGCATCAGCAAGGCTGAGACCATGCTAATGCGCTTGCACGTTTCTCGGTGTGATACCTCTGGCCAGTGGCTAATAACGACCATTCCTGGTGATGGATGGGCTGATGGCTCTGCAGTCAGAACATGTTGTCCGTACCTAGGTACGTAGGGTTATTTGTTGTCTGGTATATCAAGCAGACTCCGGCCGGGGTCGTGAGTTGTGAAATGAGTCCTCATACTGGTACAGGAAATAAGTCGTTCAATCGTCTTGCCATGCGCTCTTCTTAACAGTCTCGTGCGATCGACTTGCACCCACACCGACTTTGACTTTGGACCAGTCACGTTGCATAATATGGTCGCCTTCCTTGACGTCCTCCCTCCTGCCTTCCAAGTAAAACCTGCCACCTTCGTAGCATCCTAAGTAGAGTCCGCTGCCCAAAGCGGTCCAACCAGCTCGTAGCGAAGCCCCACGGAAGAGGCCTCGAACACCTTCTTTACCGAGGATCTCTCTTGCAACGGAGAAGCCACTCTTTCGTGCACCTTGAGCCCCTTGGAATAATAGGTTCGACGCTTTAGACTTCCCGTCAAGCTTTGAGGATGAAGGATCGTCTCCGGAGCCAGCTGCTAACATAATCCTCGTCTTGACGACATCAATAGGAGTTGTGATCCACGCAGCTCCACTGCCAGCGATGCCAGCGCTCATGGCAGTAATCATGGCCCGTTCGGCTATGCCATTGACTGGAGCGCCCTCTTTCTTTACTTTCCTCCTGTTCATGAAATATTCTTTCAGGTACTCAAAAATAGGGAATTGCAGACCAGTAAAAGGAAGGTTCCTCGCAGCTAATGCAGTGTATCCCCTCCACAACCTCGCAGGATTGCTTCTAAATTGACCAAAGACTTGCAAGGATGTAGAGCCGCGCCCCGTTGAGCTCAACATTTGAGCATTTTGCTTAAGAACTTCCGCTGGCGTTAAGATAGCACAGCTCACCAATTCTGCGCCAGCACTGGCTGCAGCGTGTATAGCGGGCTGGGGGAGGTATAGCGTTGAATTTGGAGGAATGGCTGTATCTATACCCGATTTTAGAGCTTCATACGTGGTAAAGAATGCGCCGGAGGAGGGGATAGTGATGAGGATGATCGAGCCAACGCCCTGGTACAGGCCGCGGAAGAGCGAGCGTTTGGTAGTGCCGTCGACATTTTTGTAGAGTTGCCGATAGTTTTCTGCCTGGAGGCGCGTCTTTAGCGTGTCTAGGGGGTAGACGAGAAGGTCGACAGTGAAAGCAGCAAATGCGCCAGCCTATATCATGGTTCAGCGTGTGTTTGTTTGTATGTCAGGCAAGCTCACAAGCCAAATGTCGCTATTAGTGTTGGAAGACATGGACAATCAGGCGCTTGACAACAAAACGAGAAATGGCAGCAAAGGAATGACAAGGTCTATGTAAAACATGCAGCCTTCAGCGTGGTGGCGCTGTTGGCGGCAGAAAAGAGATGGCGAGTGACGATCTCGTTGCGGGCAACTTTTGGGCTGGTGAGCATCATGCCATCATCGATGAAGGCTCCACCCGATGTCCGTCGCTCTTGGGAAGGCCTCGTAATCGCATGTTGAGAGTGGGATCGCTTGTAGATACAACAGAAGGCCCAGAGAATGTCTACCCGGAGTTTAACTACGATGATTTGTGCATGAAGCCTTCGATGTCGCTATCACCACTGTCTGTGAAGATGTCGTACCTGTTCTCAAGAAAATTCGTAGATCTGGAATAATAGCCTTTATCTAATCTGATCTAGACGAGGTGGGACCAAGTTATGAATCCTTGACATGATACAACATAATCAGGGCGGTCCGTTGATTTGCAAGTACATTGGATTTCTTTTGTTATTACCTTAGTTATTAGCCTATCTTCACTCTAGCTTCAACGACCCTCATTCACCACCAACTCGTCGCCGTTTCCTCCAAAATTCACTATACTCGGCTAACCTTCCCCCGGCTCGGAAAAACCGTTCGGAGCCTCCCACAAACCCCCATCGCAGGCGAACTCATCAAACAATGTCGAACCGCGAACATTATAGAGCCACTGCAGTTGGCCTCCCTGCTTCTCTACAAGGCCGACTAGTTGTTCCAAGACTACCACCGCCTGCCGTTGTTGCATCTGTCCAACGTCCAGCCATGGCGACCGCAGAGTAAGTCATTAAACTACCCTTGAAGAAATTTAAGAACCCCCCCCACTAACAATTTTCTCTAGGAAAGAAGTCCCGCTAAAGGCGGTCCAACTCGAGGCTTTGGTAAGATCGGGCTGCACTATGAACTCACGACTTTGTATTAACAGCAAATAGGTGGTTATGAAAGTCATCAAGCACTGCTCCTCCCGTTTCCCTACCACTGCCACCGGCAGCCTCGTCGGCATGGACGTCAACGGCACCCTCGAAGTCACCAACTGCTTCAATTTCCCTGTCGTCGATCTGCCACCCGAGGCCCAGTATGAACAGCAACAACACTTCAATAGTGCCGCTGCCGCTCCTCGCCACAAGTCCAGCACCGCCTACCAGGCCGATATGATCAGACACTTGCGCGAAGTCAATATCGACGCCAACAATGTCGGCTGGTATACCAGTGCCAACTTGGGAAACTTCATCAACATGAACTTCATCGAGAACCAATACCATTACCAGAAAGACTTGAATGAGAAGACTGTTGCGTTGGTCCATGATGTCAGCCGAAGCTCCCAGGGCGTTCTCAGCCTTCGTGCGTTCAGACTCACTCCACAATTCATGGCCGCGTACAAGGAGAACAAGTTCACTACTGAGAAGTGCGTATTACCTTCTCTGTTGATCCAAATACGTGTTGGAGGAAGCCCAATATGCTGACATATTCTTTGCGCTCGTTTCTAGTCTTCAAAAGTCTGGCTTCAAGTACACCGATATCTTGGTTGAATTGCCAGTTACAATCCACAACTCACTCCTCGTAAACACCTTCCTCCACCAGATTCCCTCAATGCTCGCCAGCGGAGTTCTCAAGCCACCCACTTCTGTTGCCGAGATTGAGAACAACCCAGTCTTCAAGTCCGACGGTCTTGCCCCAAGCTTTGACAACCTCTCCATCAGCATTGACCCATTCCTGTCGCAGACCGCCGACAATCTACTAGACAGCATTGAGACTCATCATGTTGAAGCAAACAACTTCTCCTATTACTCCCGCGCCCTTGCCCGCGAGCAGGCTAAGATCCAACAATGGCAAACCAAGCGAAAGGCCGAGAACGCGGCACGTGCCCTGTCCAAGCAGCCTCCACTCCCCGAGGATGAGTGGCAGCGACTGTTCAAGCTACCCACCGAGCCTAACCGCCTCGAGAGTATGTTGAACTCACGACAGGTCGAGCAGTACGCGCGCCAAGTCGACGGCTTCGTTTCGGGCACGACTGGTAAGATGTTTGCCGTCCGGGGTAATCTTCTTCCAGGCGAAGGCAACCCTGAATGATCGGAGTCTTTTCTTTGTGTGTATTTGATGGGAGATGAATTTTCATTACGATGATGACAAAGGGGGTCGGAGGTAAATCGGCAGTCAATTTTCCATTGGCTGTTGACTATCCAATGAAATGATCTCACATTTCTACAGAAAATGTCTACATGGAAGGCGATGCAGCAAATCACGAGCAAATTAGAGCTACCGGCATGGTATTGTATGCATGCATGAAACATCACTCAATGGAGCATTCGGCGGTGCATGGCGTTGGAGGAACTACTGTGGGTTTCATGGGGTCTTCGCAAACACCAAAAGTCACGCACAATTGTCAATCCGTCCAGAATCCGCTGCTACAAGAATTGAGCGAATGATGAGATATCAATGGCAACAACAATTTCACTGTCCCTCCACAGTGAATCGATTTGCACAGGAGAGAAATGCCATACCTAGGGTGAGCAAGATAGCCTCCCACATCGCAAAAGCTGGGAGGCTTTTTGGTGAGGGCCAGAAGTCAGCATTGACAGCCCTGGAGGGACTGTCTAGCTGTACTCACTCACCATAGCAGCCAGCTAGAAAATGTGAACAAAATCGTTCAACTAAACCGTGTACAGATTTGACCTATTCAATTCGCGTTCAGACCAAGGGGTATTGCCTTTTACCGCTCAATACCAGTAGGTATTCATCCCCTATCTTTCACTTACTTGGCAGTTCATATCGCTCTGAGAAAACCGCCAGGGGAGCATCTCACCCTCTGCTCTCAAGGACCGACCTGGACACGTCTGCTTCCCAACCGGTTCGAACCCTTCTGACTCACCTTCCATCGGGTCTACCCCCTCCCCCAACTCCTCGCTTTCTCTTTTGGCCGTGACTCGTGACTGTCCGTGATCGATGACTACTCCACCACTCGTCCACCCTGCACCAATCTTTCGCCTGAATGCTCATCCTCGAACCAGCTGGAGCCAGTGTGTCCTTCACTGAGCATCCATGAACCAGCCCAGCCCTGAAGAAAGTCAACTCCTCCCAAGGTCCAATGGCAACTCACGATGAGTGAAGCGGATGCGCTTCCCAATGATGAAAGCGCCACTCGTTGGAATAGGAAAAAAGGTTTCTGGTTTTGGACTGACTGGAGTGGGCGTCAGCCAAAGAGCGGATTTTTTGCTTCCCTGAACCCACCCGTGCCAATGCACAGCCGTGTGGGCCGTTATGCGCTCATTTTCATTGGATGTTATAAGAGAGAGAAAAAGAGGGAGGGGGTGGGGACGGTATGAGGAGCGCAGATTTTGTGGGTTAGAATGCAAAGGAAATTAAAAGCTAGGGTCAATTGAGGACAGGACCCATGGAACATGGACGTGAGTTGAGAAGTGAGGGCAGCTGCTAACATGGCGGAGCAGGTGAAGAATACCTGGCCTCGAGTCGAGGAGATTGAGCGGCGGTCTCGTGGAAGGCGGCTTCAGGACGACTTCGAAACACGTCTCCTCGCCATTTACCTTGTAGGTTGGGTGGACAGGGGGCAAGACTGACTTGGGGAGACATGAGAGGGGACTTCGGCCCTGCGTCGGCGATCTTGGAACCAGTCGAGCTGAAATATATCAACCATTGAAAGAGGGAGTCGCGCCGTCCAGAAACGAGTTAGAACGAGATACGTCGTAACAGCTCCATAATGAAGCTAGAGGCGTGAGCTGGCAGGAGGTGGGAAGCCAGCGTCGTACAGCGATGTTGTGCAGTCACTACCTACCTACCTAGGTACGAATGTACGACCTCCACGGTCCGCCGAACCTTCAATGGGGCATATCGTCACGATTGCTCTCGTGCGGACAATGTGCGAAGGAGAGGATCCATACTGATTCATTCAGACGAGCCCCCTAGGACAACGTGGGCCCAGGCTCTAGCCAATGCCTTTGCACCAAAATTGAGGAGAGAAAGTCGTACAACCCTGCGGGGAATTGAATTCTTGAAGTATGGGATTTATTCTAGTGTAATCGACGTAGTATGTACTGGGGTCGAGGAGGCGTAAACCTCGACGCTGAATATGATCGGTCGCTCTGTGACCGAATAAAATAGCAGAGACATCAAGGCATTTGCAGTGGCCACTCGTTGAACGCATCATATCCTGGACTTTGCAAGTTGTAGGAGGAGAAACTGCACCCTGATGGAGTAGGGAATTTCGGTTCAAATGACGCCCCGCACCGAAAATCGAGGAGATCCATGAGAACGACAAGACCGTTGTGGGCGATACAATCACAAAGCTTAAATGAATGATGATCAGCGAGCTTTGCAACAGGATGATGAGACGGCGTAGGGTGGGGAAAGCCGATTGTCCGCAGGTTGAAGGTGGAGTCCATCCAGAGGGCTGTAAGGTAAATACGAGGTTCGGATGCAAGGCTGCTCAAACAAGGTTTTCCGCAGTGGGGTGGGAGTGGGAGATCGGGGTCCGCACATGGCACATGGCACCGAAAAAGAACGACGTCGAGTGGGTTTTGGCGGGTAGAGCCAACATCCCAATGCGAGAATGGGAGACGTCAGTTCCAGTTCCTCGCCTCTGCATTCGCATCTGCATCGCGGGCTCTTCGTTCTGCTTCTGAGCCCGCGTTGAGTACCTGATTCTGCGTTTGCTTTTTCTGATTCTGCAACTGCGTCGCGAGTTTGCCTCCAGGTTTGTTGGAGTTCATTGCTCGTTGCTGGAGGGAACAGTGTTTGTTAGCGGAATTCACTGGGTCCATGATTTGCGCAGCAAGGGCGGGTCAATGTGACATGGCGTAATTCATTCGAGCCACCCGACACTTACTTCAGCTGCCTTTGCTGCGGCCCCTCTCGCATCCTCGGGACTGCCACCCTCGTCTCTGCCTCCAAGGGTCCGCCCTTGCGTACTCGTGGTTATCTTTTTGGGTACGGGGGCGGTCGAAGGCTTCGGGGTTTGCGAGCTAGAGCCTAAAGTCCTGCCTGGAGTGGAAAAGTTATCTGGCGGGTTCGAGGACTTGGAACAGATGTTTCCCATTTTGACTCCGTATTAGCAGCTTGGTTACCGTTCCTGACCGGAAAGTTACGCACTTTTCTTAAAGCTGGCTTCCGCAACACTGGACGCTTGCTTCTTGCAGCAACAGCAGAGATATCAGCGGAAGCTGAGATGAAGTGGGAGCGGAGGCGGGGAGCCCGTCCTTGGCGATTCGTCCCCCCCAAGAAGTTCCTAATCACGTGTGCAGCGCCTTGGCAAATACAAGACACCCGTCGCACCTTATCCCAACTTCAAGTCTGTGCGCACCCAAATATGATTCATTGTAGACACCCCAACAACAGGTAAGTCTTCTGGATGACGAGTCGATAACCGTAATTCAACGATACGGTATTGACACTAGTCTCGGGACATTGTCAGAGGGGGTGGGCTTCATACGAACCACTAATTCATTCATTCAGCAAAATGGATTGGACCCCTTAAACACCGGAGCCTTGCTGGATCCACTATCACCCAAACTCGAGCTCGTGTTTGTTTGAACGATTGTTCGTTATGGTTGGTCTGCAGATCTTACGAGAAAACAGCTGCAGTCATGCGTCTAGCACGCTACTGCTCTGAATGCTAGCTTCTTCAACAGCTCCAAGCCAATGCAAAATGATTATGCTGTCGTCAAAGACCGCAAGAGTGCCACCAGCACAATGCAGCGCCGCCCGGTTCTTCGAGCCATTTCCACTCAAGATATCGCAAGAAGTGTGGGCCACGGAGACCGGTCTTCACCAACTCCCTGAGGGCATTCACTCCATTTCTGGAGACTGCTCAGGAAATGGATGCAACCCAATGACCTTGTGCTCAATACTCTGCCACACGAAACTGTGGACAAGGATTGTCTGGACTAACCGCTCTAGGATCACGAGAGGCTGGCTGATCATGGGCCCTCGAGCTGTAATTTCCTGGTTCACGTCGTCGCACATTTTGAAGACTCTCGGTCCTCCAGGGCAGGGATGCTCCATATCTTTTTCCTGTCGAATTTTTTCATGACCAATGTACTAAGCCGTGACCTGGATAATTCCTTCACTCTTACTCGGTCGTTCTCGTCCATCGGACCACATTTATGAAGAGCGAGGGTTACAGCAGAATCAGAGCTGTGGAGGGTACAATGCCTTGCCAACTGTTCCATTTACAGTTTCCACAATCCCCCGCCATTGACTGCGGCTGTGTTTCGATGTTCCATTGTACCCGCTACAGTATCTCTGTAGCAAAAAAGTTTTCAAACGCTATTCTCCATACTGGTTGCTGACCCTCACGTCCCACCGAGCCATTTCCTTTGTTCAAAGGTATATTGTATGTAGAGTTTGGTAGCTCTTTTCACTGTTGAAGGCAATAAATTGAGAGAGCAATGGTCCGCCGGAATCATGATCATTTAAACCAGCTTTCTCCTCCCTCTCTTCTTGCACAAAACCATTTCCCAGATCCCATAGTACTCTGATAGAGTAGGCTACCACTTGATTTGAAGCCAGGACAGTCCAACTGACCAGTGCTTCAACTTGAACGGCATCCTATACAATCAGTGTACCTCCAACACCCAACTTCACTCTCAACCTCCCTTCCCCCCCAACTTCCTCCAACAACAGGGGCGTTTGGGGCCCACCCTGTTGTTGGATCATTCACCATGGCTGCCCCTAAGCCGAAATACTACTGCGCCTATCCAGGGTGCTCAGCGAGCTACACCACCAAGGCGTCTCGCGAGGAGCACCTCCTGGTGACACACGAGGGTCACAAGTTCCGTTGTGACGTGGAGGGCTGCAATTATGGGGGCAGCCCCACGAGAAAAGGTCTCAGTGACCACAAGAAGACCGCGCACCCAACGGCGACAACAATGGTGCGCGTGTGCCAGTGGAGAGGCTGTCGTCACAAGAGCCTCACCAAGAATATGAGGCGGCACGAGTATACGTGCCGTCTCAAGCCACTCAGTTGGGGTAACATCCCTCAACGGGAGTTACCTATCGGCGTCCTGGTTAACGCCTTCGACTTTGATGCCAACAGAGTTGACATCACCAATCAGCAATTTGCTGATCCTCTTCCGGCGGACGCCAACGCCGACATCAACAATTTGGCTGTGGTCATACAGCCTGCACCTGTGCAACTGGTGCAAGACGTCGTCCCACCGCCAGAGGACGTCCCTCCTTTAGAGGCCGACTCGGCCTCAGACATGGAGGCCCCCCCCGCAGCAACCCCTGTGGACAACAACTCCACGGAGGCCAGCTCGGCGCAAGTCGAGCTGAACGCCATCTTCAACCCCGTGGAGCCCTTTTGGGACAACTCCACACCCATGGGCAATGACAAGACGTTGCCCAGCGCCGCCATTCAGCCTTATCTTGATGAGGTAGACGCTGAATACGCATGGTGGATGTGAAGACCGCTCAGTATTCACACTCTCAGGCTCCAGATGCCCTTCACTGGGCGTTGACAAGTACCCTAGCCTGGGATTTAGATCACCATCTTGAATGGCGTGGGTGGAGTGTGCAAGCTGGTGGAACAGCTCGGGAGGATGGCACCAGCAGTGGGACTGGAAAGCCAGGAGGATTAGATGAGCGCCAGCATTGGGACTGGGACAGCTCGGAGGGTGGCGCCAGCAGTGGGACTGGTTAGCCAGGAGGATTGAACAAGCGCCAGCAACTGGACTGGTTGGCTTGGAGGAGTGGTAGAGCGCCGGCAATGGGACTGGGGCAGCTCGGAGGACTGGATGAGCGCCAGCATTGGGGCTGGTCAGCTATTTTCCAACGCAAAAAGGTATTTCCATCCGTCAGCTATCTCCCGTTGCCTGTACTAACATATTCCTAGGCCTGAACAGGAGGTTGCTTCTAGTTGCCATATTGTGAGACAGCGCCGACAAACAGGGTGCTCAGTTCTGAATTCCTTGAAAGCTCTGGGGGGGCTTTGCAAGAAGTATCTTTTCTCTATGGTGGCTATTTCTCAACCCGTACTGAAGGCAATGCTCTCCCAAACAGAGGAAAGGGCTCATGGGATGAAGAACAACTGGAAATTTCACGACCTAACGACAACACGGCTATTCACGATTCTACGCAGCGAAGATACCCCGACATTTGATTGATGCGATTTGAGATACCCTTGGCCTTATTAGAGATGTGAGACCATAATTCGATAAAATCATTCCACATAAACACGTACATGCCCAAAAACTATGGCGGCAGTCACTAGACGTGCAGTAATTGATAATTCCAATCATACCCAAGAGAGTAGATAACCTAGGCCGCAGGGGTATACCTGAATTCTGTATCCAAGTAGTGCTCGGCTGATAAATGCCTGGGCCTAGGGGGATGGAGTGAGGGGCAACAGCAAGTTAGGCGTAAGATTTAGTTACAGTAGTTAAAGGGAATCACTCGTGCTTGTGAATCCCAGGGCTTAAATTTTCAGGAGAGGTATAAAGTCCTATAATGAAGTCATCTTTCACGCACTGGTCCTTAATCCATTCGTGTGGCTTTTGATCAGGACATGAACATGGAGGATGGAGTGACGAACCTGCGAGCCTGATATGACGAACGGAGGCATCTTCGTTGCCGTTACCACTACTTACACGCATAGGCATATACTCTATTAATACAGAGATACTCCTCAATTGAGTTGAATCATAGTCACTGGCAAGGGGGAGAGGTATGCTTACTGATACTTATGATACATAGACCTGAGCCAATGACTCTCAGGCTGAGAATGCCTAACCACACAGAATTCCAATGGTGCTTTAGGCGTACGCTTAGGGCAACATACAAGTATCTTCCTAACCTAGAAAGGGCCCAGGTACAGGCTCCTTACTCCTCTACTCTTCCTCCTCTATTCCCCTTGCATCCCTCTCTTTATCCTCTCACCTCCCATCTCACTTTTCTCCCTCCTTCCTCCAAGTTCTCCCATTTCTAATTCCATCACAAATGACTCACAAGGACAATGGGTTCAAACCCCAATCGCGACCAGAATTAGATCTGTCCTTAGTACCAGTAGGGCCCTGAAGTCCTCTGACCTCGATGACGACGTGGATCCATACATAAACCTCCACGCGTAACCTTTCTGTCGAGTTGATGCTCGCGAGGTGCAGTGGATCTCGACAATTGCCTCGAGGATGAAGTGGAAATATAACTTCGGAATATGCCGTGCGTGGTGGGGATTCTTCCATTAGTGGAGCAAGCAGGTTGAGTGTGGAGAATCCTGGTCGACCCAGAGCTGTGCGCACGAAGTGTGGATCATCATGACAGCGAGTGGGTCATTTGATGGTCAGCAGTAGGGGACCTTTGGTAGGGCGTTTCCATGTAGTTCTAGAGAAATGAGCAGATAGGGGGGCTCGACGGGTGCGCTATGCACTGCCCCCGTCATTTCATTGCCTGTTCCTCTCTCAGTGTTTGGCTGGTGGTGGACTGGGAAGCAGTGATTCCTAGACTCAGTAACGGCTGGGAAGTCAAGTCCTCTGCACTTCCCTCAGAGAGTCAGGGACTCAGGGAGCTACCTACCTTCCGTAGATATGTGTAAATGAATAGCAGGAAACATTTGAGCAACAAGAGAGTCACGAAGGCAGAATGGAACCGGGAGAAGCAGAGGGCAGGGTAAGAAAGAGGAATAATGTACCCGAAGGGGAAACCTATGGGCTGGAAATTTTGCTTTTCTCTTTGTCGACTTTCTTGTCTAGAAACGAGCTGTATACTCCAGAATTCGGGATTGTGTCCGCTCAAACAACCGAGTAGCGACCTGTTGACCTATCAGCAGCATCAGCAGCACTCATGGTGCCCTCCTTCAATAACCTCATTAGTTCACGCATTGCATCGTGCACCACAACCTCAGTATCACCTTCAACAAGAATGTACAACTTCGGGTTTTCGTTTGGCCCAGGTTCTTTGCCAGTAGGGTAGAAGGAGCCTTTCGTGGTGATGGAGGTGCCGGTCGATTCGAGGATTTTGGCGACATTCGTGCGGTTGGTGACGGCCCAACGTGCTTTTTCTGCAGACAGGGTTAGAATTGTAGCTACTAGAGAGGGCAAGATAGTACTTACGAGGAAAGTCGTTTATCTCCAAAGTGGCATGGAAAGCACCAGCGTCAGGACCTTTGTTGTCAATGGGAACACCAGACCGCATGACCCCTGCCTTAGACAACTTCTGATTAATCGCTCCAACCGCTGCCGCAACTTTGTCCATCTGGTTTGTAGGACCGGAGGATGCAGTTTCTCGCTCGGTCTTATGGACTGTGATTTTTCCATCAAGATCAATGCCCTTGGGAACACCGGGAAGCGCGGCGGCTGATGGCGTGTCGAATGCTTTGACACTGGATGCAGCTTTGGCGAAAATATCGTCCCCGACCTTGACATCCTTTTCTTCCTCTTTTTCTTCTTGCTCATCACCCTCTTCCCCGGTCTTGAAAGTCTTACGTTCTCGAGCTTTGGCGGCATCACGCTCTTGGTCAAGTCGTTCCAGTCCCTTGCCTCCGAATCCTGAAGCACCAGCTTTCTCTTTGCCAGCCTTGACTTTCTCCATGAATGCATCGACCAATTTCTGGACGGGCTCGGGTACTGGTTGACCACTTTGTTTCAATGCCTTCGCAATGTCAACGGCATACCGGTCCTGCTCCTCCGTCAAGAACGTGACTGCAGTCCCAGTGTTTCCTGCCCTGCCGGTACGGCCGGCTCGGTGCACGTAGTCCTCAAGATGATTTGGAGCATCGTAATTGACAACAAGCTTCAGCTGTTTGACATCAAGTCCACGAGCGGCAACAGATGTGGCGATTAAAATAGGGACAACTCCCGCCTTAAAATCGTCAATTGTGGAGTCTCGATCAATCTGATCCTTGCCACCATGAATTGACATACAAGGATAGCCTTTCTTCATCAAATCTCGAAGAAGGCCATCTGCAGACTCCTGCCGATCAACAAAAATCAGTGCCCGATCATCCTCATTCTTGTCATCCTCGTATAACTTTCCGAGGAGCTCAAGCAGTCGAATGAATTTTGTATTTTCTTCTCGAACTTCCACGACTTGAGTGATTTCTGGCGCTACAACACTTCGCCCTCCGACAACAATTTCAACGGGTTTGGAGAGCGTTTTCCTTGCGAGTGCTTCCATCTGTCGTGGAAATGTGGCGGAAAATAGCACTGTTTGGCGATCTGGTCGGATGTTAGATAGTATCTTCATGACCTGTGGCTCAAACCCCATGTCGAACATTCGATCAGCCTCATCAAGAACGACATAAGTTATACGCTTTAAGTTTGTAACCCGTCCACTGTTGGCAGCCAGCAAGTCGATCATACGACCAGGTGTGCAGACGACAATTTCAGCACCTCGCTTAAGATCAGCAATTTGATCCTTGATAGGTGCACCACCGTAGGCACAGACTGCTCGCAATCCCAAAGCTTTCAAAAAGGGTTTGCACTCTTTATGAATTTGGGTGGCTAATTCCCGTGTAGGGCTCAGGATTAAGCCAATAGGCCCATCAAGTGGCTCGAGAGGACGTTGGTCTTTTATGTGTCGAAACATCGGTAGCAAGAAAGCTATAGTCTTGCCAGATCCGGTCTTTGCCACACCAATGACATCTCTGCCAGACATGACTGCAGGGACCGCTTGGGCTTGAATACTCGTTGGAGCTTCATAACCGAGCTTTTGAATGACTTCCAGGACTTGAACGCCCAAACCACACTGTGCCCATTTCTGGACAGGCTTTGGAACATCAACACCTCGTACCTTGATGTTGTCGAGTTGCATTCGGAGGCCTATCACATCTTCTTCTGTCCACTCTGCCATCTCAATGGGTTCTGAATAAAAATTCCGACGGAAAGGCTGATATTGAACTTTCGCATGGTTTACGGTAGGTATATCTTTCTTTTTCTTCTTAGCTGTTGCACTGGCCAGGGATAGTATATTATCGGGATTCTCATCGTCCACAGCGGTCAACTCAACCTCGTCGTCTCCGAATAGAGCCTCTGGCTCACGTTGCCGAGACTTCGAATTATTCTTCTGCTTGAAGCTCTTCACACTGGATATGGGTTGTAGGTCCATCATGAAAGCATCGAGAGCATCAACTTCTTCTTCTTTGGCCTCTGGTGCCTCGGTAGCAGTGGCATCGGAAGTCGCAGGTGCATCGGCCATGTTGGAGTCTTCCCCTCTTTCAGCAATACTACGTTGTTCTGCAGCAGCACGGGCGGCAGCGAGCGCCTCCTCTGTGGTATCTCCATCCTGGAGATCAACATCGTCGTCTCCCTCATCGGCGTCGTCAGTTTGGGTGTCAGGTGTACCATTTGTCTGCTCAAGGATCATATTCGGCAGCTTTTCCAGTTTCTTCTTCGTCCCTTCCTCATCCTCAAAATCTAAAGACTTTTTGGTAACATCGGTATCAATGGAAACTTTGCTGCCTAGGCCAAATTTGCCCATATTGCCCCTGGCTTTCAGCGATTTTGCAGGGGCGGTATTTGTGGGTGAACCGGGCGTAGAAGTCAGCACTGATTTCTTAAGAGGGTGACCATTTACGAGAGCCGGCGTCGAGATATCGCCACCAAGGACTTTGCTGGCAGCCGAGGTGTGATGGGCCTTCTTTGCAATTGCTTTTGGGTCGAATTTACCTGCGTAAGGTGTGGGAGCTGGAGACGGTATATCTGGTGTCACGGGTGTTGTGGCAGACGGTGGTGAGGCGGTAGCCGGAGAAAGTCCTGCTCTTCGGTCAATCTCGTTCAGAATACTGCGCGCACCGCCAGCGGCTTCTAGTTCCTTTTGCTTCTTAGCTTGTTCTTCAGCCTGTTTCCTCTTCCATTGCTCCAATTTGGCGAGCCGGGCAGCCTTCTGCTCTTCCGCCGTGAGTGCAGTAGGCGTTGAAGGTTTTGAGGTCTGCATACAATGATGAGCGCTTGACTCACAAAATGTTGAGGCTTGACTTACTTCTCGGGACATATCACTAATATCCCTCTTCGCAGGGCGATCCCTGCTTGAATCCCTCTTGCGCTTTCTGGATTCTGTGGATTCATCTCTTATCCGACGGTCCTTATCACGAGGCTCATCGTGCCTAGAGCGAGGATCTCTGTTTCGGCTCTGGCGGCGATCGTCACGATCCCTTGAGCGTCTGCGATCTCTTGATCTGTCCCTTCTCGAGTAATAGTAGTCTTCGTCTCTTCGAGAATCATAGCGGCGGTCTAAGGAGCGGTCTCGTCGTCGGTGGCCATCTCGATCGCGGACACGGTCTCGATCACGGTCCCTCTCTCTGTCCCTATCGCGAGGCCGATGCTGAGAAAATATGTGGTTAGCATTTGAGGTCGTGGAGCTAGCGGCCAAAGAATGGCTCACCTCAGGACTTCGAGACCTTGAATGCTTTCTCCGATGGTTTCGGTCATCGTCCCGGCGGCTTCTCTCGTATCGGTCCTCATCTCTTCGACTGCGTTTTGAGGAGGAATAAGAACTGCCTACAGGTGATGGTGAGCGAGTGTCCCCGTGCCTAGCCATCCTGTGGCTGCAGATTAAGTGAGCTTTACTGCGTAAACCGCCCCAGGACCAGGCTCGAAGTGTTGACTTTGTTTAGCTACCACGTGGAGACGAGGTTCTTTGATATGTCCGACTATATGACGGCGTTAGGCGAAAGAAAATGCAAGAGGAATACAAGACATGTGGGAAATAGGTTGTTGCCTCCTGTCAAAACGGAGGTCGTTGGATTCCCTAGATACCTAGATGGCAGTACATACCAACATACTATGTATCAAGATGGGTCGAGGCTACAAATACGGTCGATATCCCATGCAAGTTTGCCGTTGGCGCCTGGACATTTTTCGACCGCGGTCCCTCATTTTGCTTGGCATTCGGACACTGGTTTGACGATCCGCAGCTCCACGTGATCATGGAGGGTTCAAGCCACAGCACGTCACGCGTTTCAATAGCTGGTTAGGACAATACGAAGTACCCCAGCCACCCATAACTGAGGAGGTAGATAATGCCATTCATATTGCTTAGTGCATCTTGATTATCCCAACAACAATTCTTGTCTTTGGAATTAAATCTCTTCTCATTCCTTGTCCCAGGTCGCAATGGCGGCTGCATCCACTTACTCACGGGGCTTGCCTAAGCAGCTCTGGGCCAAGTCAGCCCGACCGTTCACGCGACCTGGTGCATCCAACTCGTTCCTACGCGTCTCCTGTGCCTGTTTCGCCAACAATCACCATCAAACTCTTCGCAACAGCTTTTCTGATCTCGCCGCCCGGTTCAAGCAGGCTCGAAACTACGCGACAACTGCTGCCAAGCCCGTCCGCAAACCGAAAACAGCCACTCGACGTACTACAGGAACCAAAAAGGCAGGCCCCAAGAAGGCTGCGGCGAAGAAGGGAGGGGTGAGGAAGGCAAAAAAGAAGGTTATCAAGAAGGCCAAGGCAAAGAAGCCCAAAGTCAAGAAAGAACCAAGCAAGACAGCCCTCCTCCAGAAAGCCCGAAAGGCACGTGCGGAATTGCGAAGTGTCGCACTCCTCGACAAACCAAAGCAGCTCCCTGCAACCGCATACACATTGCTAGTTGTATCTGAGGGCAAAGGATCCTCCGTCGGTGTAGCTGCCACTGCTAGCAGCGCCTCTGCCAAATATCGGAGCCTGTCTGCAGAGGAGCGCGAGGTACGAACATACCATACCATTTGAGACCATACCCTACTGACCTCTATTCTAGCGTCTTAATCACCAAGCCAACGCAAATGCGGAGAAGAATGCGCAAGAATACAAGAAATGGGTTCAAAGCCACACACCTCTTGAAATCAAGAAGGCGAACAATGCCCGCCGACAGCTTACCGCACAAGCAAGAGCTGCTGGTCAAAAGACCATCTATAGACAAATCCAAGACGACCGATCTGTCAAGCGGCCACGAAATTCCTACTCGTTCTTTTTCGGCGATCGTTATGCCTCTGGAGATTTCAAAGGGCTTTCGATTGCCGAAAGCGGCAGGTTGATTGGCAAGGAATGGGCCGGCCTTTCTGAAAACGCGAAGAGAGTAAGAACTAATATCGAATTTTCAATGCATGGGAACGTCCACTGATCCTTTTTTTAGCCGTATAACACCCAAGCCGATGCCGATCGTGAACGATACGTGGAAGAATATAAGTCTGTGTATGGTGTGGATTCTCCCATCCTCAAGAGACTTGCGAAAGAAACCTAGGTGAAGGGGCTCAGCTCGGATTTCGAGCCCATTCTTTAATGGCTCAAAATTTTCTACTGCACAACCTATTGGCCATTTTAACATAAGACCTCTGCTGGAGCCGATTTTCTCTGCCCTTAGCTGTCTCTGGAATGTATGAGTACTCACCATGGAAGGGAGCCATCGATCGGTGTCCTGTGTCATCTTCTCAGTGGACTTGGAATGGATGTCTACAAGGAGACTTGGCAATAGATGTGCGAGCGTGTCCTGTGTGCGTGTCTGCCATAAAGCTGGATACCACCATTCTGGATCTTGGCCAGTCCCAAGTGGTCTTGTCCTAGATTCAAATTATCCGTCAAGGATTGAGGAATCTTTGCTGGTGGGGAGGGAGAGGTTGCTTTGAGCATATATTTGCTCATTGTGGGAGAAGTAAGTGCAAGCATGTAAACTGTTGAAAGAAAGAGCTCAGTGCTCCTGATATCCCTTTTGTGAAATGAAAAGACTGCATAGGCACACTACTTTTCATGTACAGAAAAACTTCCCTTTTGGTCCAACTTGTTCAACGTCTGTAAACGTGACAGGTCATTCCTTTTCGCCGTAGTTTACTAATACAGTTGGCTCTGTTAAATACATCTATCCAGAACTCGATCTGCCGCTCCAGGTTTACGGTTATTGGACATGAAAGGGGAAACTCATACCAAGAACCACACCGTTGTCCTGCTAGCCAAAACTAGGTCATGGAGGCTAGTCGGTCTTTGTAGGCTGTTCCCCTTCTCCAGCTGTGCCCTTCTGTTCCTCCTCTAGCATATTCCTCCTACTCTCCATCGTGAACCAAATGCTCCGGCCAGCGCTCTCTAGTGTCTGAGTGAGACCAGCGCCAAAGCCTTGTAGCAAGCCGACGAGCTGTGCACGTAGACCAGCCATTCCACCTTCGATGCTTCCGACCCACCTCGTTCCGTCCCTGTCAAAGACCTGGCCGTCGATGCGGGCTCCGAGCAGCATTAATTTCTTCAATCCCTCCTGCACCGGGAGTTCGTAGAGCGACGGGTTCAGGCGGCGCGGCGGAGCAGGAAACTGGGGCGCCTGTGGTGCGAGGATCGAGAACGCCGTCTTGATGTGCTGTGGCGACACAGTTGGGAAGGTCAGTATGGCGAGCGAGCCCGTCAGGAGCGGTGTCAAAGGGTGCACGCCCTTGTGTTCTTGTATGGCTTGGTATGCGGATTCGGACAGTGCGTGCGTGAGTGAAGGGTCGGCCGCCACAGTATCAATCCCCGCCAAGGTTGGTAGAAGTTTCTCTCGTTGATTCTCATCTTCCGGTCGGTAGTACTCAGCGATTCGCAATGCGGGTTCAAACATGGTCGTCTTAATGACTTGCAGCTTGATGTACTCTCCAATCAATTCCTCTTGAGACGCGCCTTGGGCTAGCAACTGGGCGTCCAGTTTCCGCAGTGCAGATGTCAGCTCGCGACGGATGCCGGTCCATTCCACGGCTTTGAGAGAGTTGTGCTGGAAGAGGACGATCAACGGCGTCGTTTGGAGGAGAGAGACATACGACCGGAGGCGTTGAGATTTCCGATATTTGGGATCTCGGTGCGAGGGTGGCTGGCTCGAGGGATAACGTTTTAAGGAGTGTCTCGATGATTGTATCTGTGCGTCTGAGAAGGCCGGTACTGTTGATACAGCTGTTGCATAGGAGCAACGGTGGCAGATGTGAGGGTGGGCAAAAAATTGAAGCTCCACCAGTTGGCCTAGCGAGCGTAGTTGCAGTCGTGGAGCCATCCCAGGCGGCCACTTCCAGGTCAAAACTCTGCAAACCGTGTTATTATATGCGCGAAAGCGACGTCCAGCTGGTTGCTGAAAAAAGTAGTTCTGGGAAATAGTGATGTTAGAAGCATATAGACTACTAGCCTTATTCGCCAATTCTACGCAGGAGATCACGTGTGGAGCAGGGGGCCCAAACACGCTGCTTTAGGGGACATATCTCCTCGTTAAACTGTGAATGCACTGTCGACCGCGAAATTGCATACGAATGTCATTTTCATCGTCATTCTAGTTTGCACAACATTTTCTCTTCGGAAAGTTGATGAATCCTTACATGCACTAGGGCTCTGTTACTAACAGGGTCCCGTGAACATATCACCATCTGGAGCCTAACTTGCAATGCTTTCTGTTGGAATGACAACCACATCGGAGAAAGGATGGGTTAGAGCAGAACTCAGCCAACCGATGTCATGGCTACTCATAATAAGCATCTGTGACCTCTCATCGATTTAGGCCCTGATGATAGTAAGTTTTGTGTTTTAATCAATACCTTTTGGGGCTATAACAGGGAAGCTATCAGAACGACTGCAGGGCTTGGGTCAAGGTCTTGACCTGTTGAGTACCATCATCGAGTCCTCATCTTCCCTCCGCCTAATCGACTTACGGCAGGCATCTTTCGAATCCATCTTAGCTTGCCGTCTTCAGCTGCGTCTACTAACCACTTTGCGAGGGCTGCTCTCTTTTGCTGGGGAGTCCACCCTCTCTGTCCAATCCATCCCTCAAAAGTCTCCCCATCATCGCGGTCGCATTTCCAATCCGCCTCGGTATAGCCGCTAGGTATACCAGCGATCCGGAACACAGTCCAGTCTAGGTCTTCTGCCCGTTCCTCGAAAACACGCCCAATGGCACGGGCAGTTTGCCATCCGAAGTGGGCGATGAAGAATACTAGTGTCACCACAATTAATCGGATCAGCGAATACTCGTCCTCTGGCTGCCAGACCGAGAGAGTGCTCATGGCGAAGATTCGCTCAACCCCGTGCTCCTTCATCAGCCGAAAGACGGTCTCATAAAAGTCAGTGTATGTGGTCGGATTGACATAGAACAGTGTGTTGGGTCCCATTAGTGATAGTACCACTTTGCTTTTGGATATCGCAGTCGAGAGCGCGTCGCTATCGTTCAGTTCGCCTTTGATGACCTGGTTAATAGTTCAGTCTTTGCTCGAATACCTCAAAACGCCTATTTAGGAAGTGCCCGACCTCAAGGTGTGGGTTTAATCGGAGATCTTCAGGGACCTTGGTTGGACTCCTTGCAAACAAGACTGTTTCATGCCCTCGGAAAAGAAGCTCACGCAGCAGGCAGATACCGGCAGGGCCCGTCCCACCAAAGACAAGAACCTTAGAGCCAGGCATATCTCAGAATGGTGACCCGGAGGTTCGCGCAGGTAATTGTGAAGTCAAATATGTTCTGTAGATAGTTAATATCACTACGGTATTGGAATTTGGGTAAGTCATGCTCAACATTGTCGACTTTCTCAGTGACTGAAGAGTTGACGACCGTCTAGATACCAAAGCGCTTCGTGTTCGTATCAACAGCATTGGAAACATCGACCCAATTGACTCGCTAAATCTTCATGCACGCCATGCCTCGGTAGATACTTCCACCAAGTTCACGTTAAATATCCACCTGGGCAGGCAGCAATGATTTGCACTTTTGTCAAATACCATTGGCCAAACCTGAGACTTTAGAAAATGCGACTGGCGACCCAGCTCTACTACCGTTTAGACATTTTCAGTCTGATCTACATTTCCAGATAATCACGCTCTCCTCAGCTTCCTGTGCTCTGGTTCGAAGCTATCCAGCTGACCCCAGGTTCAGCTTTAAGTAGTTGTTGGGATATATTGCGTTGCACCCATTTATCCCGCAATGCGCGAAAAAATATCTTGGGTAATGTCGACATTAGCACCGCTGTCGTTGGACATAACTTAGTCAGGCAGGCAGTATCCTGACAGTCTTTGGGATGAAGATCAAGATTGAGGATAGTCTGGGAGAGGCAGTCCCAGAATTGCGTGCCGTCAATAAATTCCTTGAATCCTTTCTCAACTTGTACCGAGGTCTGACGCAACTGCCCAGTGGTTAAATAGCTGCCCACCCCTGCCTTAGACGTTCACAGAAATAATAATCCTTATCGGTTGGTGCGTCGTGAGCACCAAGGTCCAGAGGGCGTTGAACAAACCTATTTCAAGTCGAAATTTGTGCCCCTTGAATATCCACCATTGACTTCGCCGGCGTGTACAGCAGCGGCATAATGAATAAATCATACACGTATGGGATTACCCTCCCAAATAACAGTACAATCGTCCATGGTCGAAGCGCCAACATCAAAACACCATTTAGCGACATCCCGGTGATAATGCACGAACTTTCACCTGGCCGACAGCAGCCAAAAGGACAAAGTTTCGATCACGACCAGTCTTCAGGTAGGTCATATGCAGGGCAATTCGGCTTTATTGAGTTCACCACTGAATTCCGCCTGCCTCGGCATGTACATATCGCACCGCCGGATTCTATAGACCCAAGGACACAAGTCTTCACGGCCGAGCGCATCCTCGTGCTCTCAGGAGTGGCTCTAGTCGAACTCAATGGCGAGATATATGTGATCCCGCCGAAGACCCTTGTCACGATTGCGCCTGGCGTGCCGCACACCTGGACCGCCTGTCCGGCTGGAGTGAGGGCCTCGGCTCCCTCTATGCTGAAAGGACAGATCATTGAACAGAGCCCAGAAGCCGAGCATGAAGCTGTCATGTCTACCGGCCAGTTCCTGATGGTGTACGAATATGAGGAACCAACAGGCTTCTTCCCGACCCAACAGACCGAAACTCTCAACAGCGTGGAGAATTACGAACGCTGCGAGGATCTTGAATCGATCAGGATACCGGCATTGAGCGCCCTTGAGGTGGAGCGGACCTGCACGTTCGTGTGGGAGAGGGAGATGTGGAAGAAGGATAGAGGTATTTGAGATGGAGAAAGGGTAGGCCGCAGTAGCCGTCAATAGACGTTTGGGCAATCACTGATCATGGCTTTCGTCGGGCTAATCTTTATCCTGGTGGACAATTGTCCAATTATAGTCCTTGCTCAGGAACCATTCAGTATGATTTTACACAGTATCTATTTACGTGTGGTATATCTCCCAATACGGCGAGCATTAGGCCGTGGAAGAAGAAACAGAGTCGAAACCAGCCAGTGTCTACCAATATTGCTTCAAATGCGACACCGCAATAAATCACTTGTTCTCGACGTGGGTAGCCGCATCATGACCTTTGATCTCCTCATCGACTCCTCTGGCATCTGACAGATCATGAGTTTTGTCGATCACATCATGGCGCACCTTTTCTTCCTCTGTGGGATATGCATGCTTCCACATGGTCCACAGAGAGCGCTGGAACAAGTCGTCCATACTTTCGATGGAGCGCCCCTTCAGCTCTGGGAGGCAGAAGTAGATGAACACAACGCCGGAGTATGTCAGCATCGAGTAGAGCAGGAACACTCCCCAACCCATGCTCGAGATCATGTTTGGCGTGGCGCGGGTGATGCCGTAGTCGACGATCCAGTTGACGAAGAAACAGAATGACATGCAAACAGCGCGCTGTTCCATTTGTTAGCATTTGGAATTTGAGAGCTTCAAACAGTGGGGTTTCAACTTACAATCCGAGTAGGAAATATTTCTGCCGCGACAACGTAGCAGGCAACGCTGTGTCCAAAGGACCATCCAAAAGCGTAGATGTAGATCCAGATGACTCCGACGATGCCACCCGCTGGAGTGCCGGAGATGGTCTTGGTATTGGTGCCAGCAAATCGCAGATATAGGGCCAAGTAGAGCATAGCAGTAGCTTGCAGAGTGGCGCCGACGAGAAGAGGGAGGCGTCGACCAACTCGGTCAACGAGGAATGCAACATAGAAAACGGTGGTGACGAATTTGACAACTCCATATACGCCTGTAGTAAGCAAACTGGAGGAACCACCCTTGACTCCAATGAGCTGGAAGATCTCAGGAGCATAATACTTGATAATCCATCAGTAAAGTCATTTCCGGCCTGTGCGGGGCATAGACTTACGTTGAGGGAGTCGGTGCCTGTGAATTTATGGAACAAGAACAGCATGACGGCAAGGAAAAAGCGACGCAGATTGCTCCTAATAAGGAATATATCTTTGAGTACAACCCAATAACTGTGGCCTTGATAGCACTCTTGTTCGTAGCGGACTTGAGCCATGATCTCCTGGTATTCTGTTTGGACGTATGGGTGGTCGGCCGGGAGACCCCTGAGTTCGACTATGTTTGCCAAACCTTGCTCGGACTTGCCATGGTTGACTGATCGCGCATGTTAGCTATCCATAGAGTGCAATTTATTGGTAAACAACTTACTCAGGTATCGAGGCGTTTCTGTCACGAACGGTATCATCAGGCACATGAGTGCACCAGGAATCAGTTGAATTCCCAAGGCGGTTCTCCACTGTGAATTGTCGGTCTTGATGTCTGGACGTGACCAGAGGCTGACACCGTAGTTAACCCAAAATGCCAGCATGAGAGACAGAAGAATCATCAAGTTATATGTTGCAGTCATGGAGCCACGAATCGACTTTGGGGAGTTTTCTGCAAGGAATTGAGGAGCAAGCATTGACGTTGCGCCCACACCCAAGCCCCCAATGAAACGACCAGCAATCAAAACGTCGTAGTTTGCAATCATTTGCATAATTGCACCGATCAGAAACACGATACCCCAGAGAAGGACAGACCATTTTCTGCCTAGGAAATCTGCCGTAGGTGCAGCACAGAGAGCGCCTGCAGAGCCTCCAGCTGCAAGCATTGCCGCGATTGTACCCTAGGTGATTTGAGTTAAAAGGAAACAGGGCCCCAGTTGGACGAGCTTACCCTTCTGTTGTCATAATCATCCTTGGAAAGCTCAGATAAACCAAAGGCATGCTTGAAAGAGGGCAGAGTCAAAACGCCACCGATGTTTCCACTATCGAACCCATAGAAACATCCCGCCCAAGCGACAGCGATGAGAAGGAAAAAAAGCCGTGGATTGAAGATCTCCCTTGGATCATGCCTGGCTTGCTGGCTGAACCAGATACTGGTGCCACCCGCCATTATATACAAAATGAAAATGCTTCGCTTTAAAGATAACACTTGATGATTTCCTCTTGTACGATATTGGTTGTTGGGAGAGATGCCATTTCACGAGAGGGTGATCTGTGGGATATAAGGTAGAGGACTTGACACTGCGCGAGAAGTAATGCATGTCGATCAAACAAATAATAAGCGCCAACCTCCACAAAGTCAATACCCCGGATCAGATGCTTATTCAATCCTCAGTGGGCGAAATATCTGGGGTTGTGGCCTCGTGTCGGGTGGTATGACGAGGATTCGGACAGGAAGCCGATGATAGAGAGTTAGGTCTTGGGTAAGCGAATCGCATCGGCCAGCGTCCGCACCGTCGGCTGGCTCCCCGTTGTACTCAGAAACTTGATTCGCACGCAAGAGAGCTATCTCCACGATTAGCCACAAGGAGAGTATTGAAAGGGTGGTCTATTCTTGAGTATAGCATGTGTATCAAAGAACCCAGAGCCAAGCGAACATGGCTACTAGCACAGCGACTCAGAACACCAGCTCGTCCAACAACGCTGAGTTGAGGTTGATAACTTCTCCTCCCCAGCAAGCAGAATATTTTCTCCCAGCAGCAACGCAACAATGCCACGCCTCCAATCTATGCATTATCGCGAATGGCGATATTCTTTGTGCATGGTTCGGTGGGAGCCAAGAAGGAAAGCCGGACATTAGTATCTACATGTGTCGCCTTGCAAAGGGTTCATCGAAGTGGAGTGAACCCGTGAAGATGTCCCATGACGACAGGAGAAGCGAGCAAAATCCCGTGATTTTCCAGACTCCATCAGGCGAGCTCTGGCTTCTATATACCTCGCAGGTTTCTGGGAATCAAGATTCTGCCATTGTCAAAAAGCGCATCTCCAAGGACGGGGGAGTCACGTGGGAGCCACCTACAATTCTTTTCCATGAGCCCGGAACTTTCATTCGCCAACCTGTGACGGTCCTAGAAAATGGCACATGGGTTATTCCAACCTTTAAATGTCGCACAGAGTCAAATGCGAGATGGGTTGGAAATGATGATATCTCTTGCATACGAGCTTCGAGCGATCAGGGACAGACGTGGGTGGAAACCGAAGTTCCAAACAGCTACGGGTCTGTTCATATGCAAATCAGACAACTAAAAGACAAGTCCTATCTCGCAGCTTTCCGAAGCAGATGGGCAGATAATATTTATCTTTCACGCTCATCTGATGGACTGAATTGGTCGGAGCCATGTCCATCGTCCTTGCCTAACCCCAATTCTGGCATTTGTTTTGATGTTCTCCTCTCGGGTCGCATTGTACTTGTTTACAATCATTCATCGAAGGAGAATGCTATAGGCAGGCGTGAAGGACTGTATGATGACATCGGCGAAGCCGATGACACGCGCAAGAATCAAGGCAGCAAACATGCCGGGAAAGAGGCATTTTGGGGTGCTCCAAGGGCTCCCATCTGCGTCGGATGCAGTGATGACAATGGCCAAACATGGACAAGTCAAGTTCTTGAAGATGGTGATGGCTACTGTATGACAAACAATAGCGAACAAAAGCTGAATAGAGAGCTATCTTACCCTAGCATGGTGACTGACAGCGATGGTTTGATTCACATAGCCTATACACACTGGAGGCAGAGGATTAAATACCTCCAGCTGAACCCGGTTCTGCTTTTGAAATCATAGTTATCCAGTTAACTATCAACAATTGGACAGTATTCGAGACAATGTGTTATCATTTAGACGTCTAGTTTCTCATTCTCATTTGGGTCCTGATCTCTATGATCTGCAAACAAGAAAACAATAATATTGTTTATCTTCCTGAAGCATCTTTGAACTTTCGCATCGCAAATGTAGGCTATTCTGGAATTGCAACGGATTGTTGTCCTTGAAGTGATACATCTCACCGAGATTACAATTAATTGGTACAGATACATCTACCACCAATGTGCCATTAGCTATGTGATGTCATTTTCTCTCAGTGCATAGTGTCAATGCTTGCCGATGCCGTTGATTTGTTCCATGGGTCTCCTGGTCCCAACATTTGGGATAGAGCTCTCAACTTCCACCAGATGCTTCATCACATCAATTATCCAAGTTTGCATTTCCTTATTCGCGGGCATGTACGGCTTTCGTGGATAAAATGCCTGTGGGTCATTCACTCCAGCTAGTGGGCCCGCGAAGTAACCAGCTCCGAATTTGGTTGCAGCGATACCCTCTTTGCAAGCCTTTTCTGCCTGAGCGACAAGACCTTGCAGCTTGACGGCCTCCTGTACCTTTCCTTCTTGCCAAAGATTGTAAAGTCGGCACACAGATTTTGGGAAAACATTTCCAATCCCAGTGACACAGCCGTGACCACCACCACTTAGACATGGCACTAGCCAATCCGATTGACCTGCGAACACACCAAATTGAGCATGGGTGTATTCTTGGGTCAAGCGTGTTACCTTGCCAGCATTGCCACAAGTCAGCTTCACGCCAACAATGTTAGGATGTTTAGCAAGTTCGACAAGAACGTCCGAGTTCAAGTCAATACCACTGCATACAGCAGGGAACTGGGATTGCTGGTCAGTTATATCAATTTGGTGAATCGGGCGATTGGCTTACATTGTATATTACGACTGGAATCGGGCTCTGGTCAGCTACATCACGATAGAAGCCGAGAATGACATCTTTTGTGACAGCCTTGGCCCAATAACTTGGAGGTAGCAGCAGCCCAAAATCTGCGCCAGCTTCCTTTGCTTCTTCGGCAAGACGAATGGACTCGATTGTTGATTGGCCACTGATTCCAGCCACCAAGGGATAGTTATTGAACCCAAGATCAAGAGCTGCCTTCCTAGCTATTCGTAATAAATCTTGGCGTTCCGTGGGAGTCAATAGGACTGCCTCCGCTGTCGACCCTGCTAGTACCAGGGCATCTACTCCTCCTGATATTAAAAAAGAAAAATATTGGTATGAGGCGTCGAGATCGATTTCCTGCCGATCCGTTGCTTGATAGACCGAGACGACAGGGCAGTAGACGCCCTTCGGAAGTGCATGCCGCTTCGCAGCAATGCTCGAGGTCATACTTGATTGATTGAAGATATGAAAGCAAGCCGACAGGGTGTCCTCTGTGTCGAGCGAGGGAAACGGTTGTTAGATCGAATGTATTTACCTGGGAGACTTTACGAGTAGTCTTCGATCAATGCTGGCGACAACAATAATGGAGACACCAAGCGTGGGGAACCTCATTGACTGTATCACGGAGAGCCTATTGCTGATAATACCAGCAGACTAATTCAGCGTTCCCCCCTCCCGTGACGGATGTTGAACTTAAGCATGTAGTGTGGCTTCCTACGGAAATTCCGACGGGCTGGCACTGCAGGAGAGTTACCAGGATCAACTGTCCAGGTCGTGTTTGTATCCGGCCCCTCGCGTGCGTCGGAGGATGTCCGGGTGGGGCTTTTAAGGCATTTGGGGTAGGGTACACTTCCAGCATCAGGAGACTCAGCCATACACGCACCCTTCGCCATATCTAGTAGTATTCTAGGACGGCCTGCACACAAAGAGAACTATCAAATTCTCAAGGAAGGACTGGCATCCTCGCAAACAAGTGGGTCAGTGAAAGAAGCCAACCAATCGATGCATTCCCAAATCATGGCATTATCTTCATATGGAATAGCATCGACGATGAGGCAAGTAGGCCGAGCGATAGTGCAGTAGGAAAACTTTCCTGCCACATCATCTGAACCACAAGGTTCCATAACGCAGATAAACGACCCCGGACAGGACGAGGTGCGTTCCTCTCACTAGGATTTGATCCCTTTGTGGATAAGGCATCGCTGCGTATGCTCTTGAAAGTTGAACCGCGAGCTAGCCAAACCTCTTGGTTAGGACGTTACACTAGCCCGGGCACCTGATTGGGCTTCGTTTCTAAGGTTGAGAATTGCCCTGCTTGTTGGGTTCCCAATACACTCATTCTGAACTTGCAGAAGCATCAATTCAGCGCAAGCGGAAGCCTCGAATTATTGCATTCGATATCACGACCCCGTACAATGTCAAAACGGAAGCGTTCTTGGGAGTCTTCTACCATCTCAAGCCAGGAGCAAACAGCAGAGATTGCTTTGGCCGGCTATGAGGGACAGAATTTTGCTCGAACATCGATGTCCAACCATGGCGTAAGCGCTGCCGAAGTAATCCAGAATCTTGGTGGGGATGGCATCCTTCCCTACGAGGCAGCATCCATCGACCAGCGGTTACATGAAGCATCGAAAAACGGCCCTTCCATCGAAGGTTCATGGAAGCCAGAAGTTGCCACGGCAGATGTGCGCAACAACTCTGAAGCCTTTCCGAGCATAACTAGGAAAATAACAGCCTGTGACGTCTGCAGGAAGCAGAAAGTAAGGACCTACCCTGAAACTCCTGAGTATTGCGGTCACTTTGTTCTAAAGCAGCCACTATCAGATCAAATGTGAGATGCCCAATGATAGGCCACCTTGTGTTCGTTGTTCACGAAGAGGTGTGCAATGCGTTCTGAATAAGAGCCTTCAAACTCTACTTGATGGAACCAAGTAAGTTTCATTCTAGTCAATCATTCGATTTGTCCCATTCGATGTTGGCAAGTATTCAATAACCTTGCGCCTCTATTGCCCCCCTCCTGCTTCGATCTTAGTGACAGGAGAAAGCTTATGTATGGGGTATAGGCAAACCGAGCTATTGCAAAGCGACGTGCAGAATATACACGAAACGCTTGACAATGTATGCCGCAAACTCGGCATTCCACTCCCCCGACCACTCTCCACCAGAGCTCCGGTGAAGGCTTCTCAGGATACCGGAGCTATAAGCAGCGACAACGATCAGGAGTGTGAAATTTCACCTCCAACATCACCATCAGCTGTGCAAGCCCCGATTGACACCTTCCTTGAAGTTACTAAGCTTGGAAGTCCGACATCTGCCGACACCCCACACAGTCTGCGCCAGCACCGCCCGAATCAGAATGTTGACCTTATTGGGAAAGGGATCATCTCACTAGCAGTGGCAGAAAACCTTGCCCAAAGATATTTTTCGCGCCTGGATCATTACCTTTATGGTATCGGAAGTAGCTTAGGGGACTTACAGTCTCTAAGACATACGTCGCCCATTTTGATTGCTGCCATATGCACAGTCTCTGCCCTTCACGACCCCAAGGATCAGTCGTTATATGAAGCCTGCAATCGCGAGTTTCGACGTCGTGTATCACGATCCGTTTTCGAGAAACGCGGGATAGATCATTTACAAGCACTATGCATCGGCTCTTTCTGGCTTACGGATGCCTCACGGATTCTTTGCAGTGATGCTCTGCGGCGAGCAGCTGATACAAGGCTTCACAAGCATTTCCAGCAGCTTCTTCAGCCTCAAACTTTTCAGCCCGGCTCTGGTGTGAACCTGACTCCTGCTGATCATACCAACCGTATTCGACTTTGGTACTTGCTTTTCATATGTGACCAACACCTCTCCATTCTTCATAATCGGGATCCGCTGCTACGCACAGACAAAGAAATAACTGCTAATTGGGAGCTATTTTTGGAGCGAGAAGGGGCAACCGACTCTGACGTTAGGTTAATTTCACAAGTTGCCCTGCTTTTAATCATGGGTCAGGTCAGGGATACATTTGGTTCTGAACTAGATGACAAACTCTCCAAAGGGCTCGCCATTCATATGTTGAGTTATTCAAAGCAATTGGATATGTGGTACAACAGATTTTCAAAGCTATTCATGCCAAATCCTCACATTGGCAATTTTCCCATGAGAGGCCTACAGATGCATTACCAATTTGGGAAGCTATACTTGGGACACCATGTCTTCAAGGGTCTCAAAGGAGAGCCTATTCCACCATACTTTCTGTCACTGGCAAACACCACCCGCGACGCGGCAGTCGAGATCTTCGACATGATCATCAGGGACCCCGAACTACAGCAAAGCCTGGTCGGTATGCCTCACTATTTCCACATCATGATAGCCTTTGCGGGGCATTTCCTCCTCGAAGTCTGCAGCAAATATCACAGCCAGTTATCGATCGATCTTGATCATAACTTTGACTTAATTAGCAGAGTCCTGAACTTGTTTCAGAATCTGCCTTGTATCCCCCAACATCCCATCTCGCGCATGACTGCTGGTTTGGCCCGCAAGCTTATGGCCAGCACCGCAACCGTCAATATGAATAGTGGTATTGACTATCATCCTAGTGGGGTACAAGAAATGGCGATGGGCCATCCCAATAGGTCCGATTCCTACATGGCACATCACCCGCCAGACAATGGACAGCAGCGCAACAATAGCCAATTTGTTCCCGGCTTCATTCCTCCACCAATAGACCAGAACGGTCTCATGTTTTCGGACTTTGAACAGTTCAGTTTTCCAGAAATGACAATAAACTTCATGTCTTGAAGGACGATCTTCACTCTTGTGGAGGTCGAAGTTGAAGCCAACTTATGTTTTTGTTTGTGGCATAAAGCCCACAGCATATTGCTCGATGGCCGGCAAAAGCGATCCGTCGTGCTGAAATCCCAACTCCCTAGCTCTCAACACATCGAACCTAGCGGGCCATGTACTTATGATACTAGAAACTGTCTCGTCTGGTATCTCTTCAATAAGGGAGAGGGCACTCTTTCCACCCACGATCTCCAATGCATTGAGCATCTCTAGGACGTTCACCGTAATACCTGGAAGATTGACCGTCCGACTTCCTCAGCCGTACGCAGACTCTGGAATATTTCCAGCAATCAACAGGCTTTTGATGATTGTTCTTGTCGAGCAGACCCAGAGCTTAAGGTTGCGCGGCACTGATAGCACGCTCTTCTCTCCATTTAGAGGTTCGCGGATAATTCCGGAACAAAATGATGATGCCGCTCCAGTTGGCTTTTCTGGTCGAACGATGATGGTAGGCAGCCTCACAATCCGACCATCCAATAAGCCCCTCCGCGAGAAGTCATTCAACAGGGTTTCAGTCATGAATTTCCGCGCACCATATGGTGATTGCGGCAGTGTGATCGTGGACTCGTTGATGATTACCTCATCTGACGTCTGTCCAAACACTGCCAAGCTCGAGGGGAAAATGACTCGAACACCAGGCTTGACTTTGCGCAGAGTATCTAGGATGTATCGCCAAATCAACATTGACAGCAAGCCCGAGATCCAGATTTGCCTCTGCCGCTCCCGACATGATACCATGAAGGAGTTAAACGTGGGTAAGCTCAGGCGTGAGCAGCCTTTCACAGGCTTCCCGTCGAGTGAGGTCTGCTGCAGTAGTCCTAATAGTGCATACAGTGCTGCTGGACTTCAACTTGTGAGGAATCCTTTGGTTCCACCACATCAGTGAGAAGGAGACTGGCGACAGACGGGTCCGTCAGTAGTGAAGCGGCGAGGTATTGGCTAATAAAGCCACCTGCTCCCGTTATCAGAATCGTCTTTTGAGATTCCCGAAAACTTCCCATATCGCTCTTAATCGGTGTCTGCTGTTGATGCAAATTAGGCGGAATTTAACATGCGTGTGGCGGGTGTGAATCAAGGAAAGAGGAGGCATGTAGATTCGTGGTTAGACTTTGACGAGATTTCCCAGAGCTACCGGGCCTGAAAGGTTTCCTTGTAGGCATATATCGTATGGGTATTATTGTTTCTGTTGAAAGCTTTATGAATATGGTTCAAAATCTGTGATACTTGCCGCAAGCAGTTCAGAGGCCGCATGGCAATCATTGTCCAATCCGGCCACATCGGTGGGTGGAGGATATTTGCCGGCAAGCTTGCCGGCTCATTGCATAGATTACGCGATCCGTCGGAATCACCACGCATTGACTGATATGACCAGGGGTTGGTATATAGTATCCATGTGCTTAATGCACCAACGGTGCAAAAGCCGATACTTCTTAACGCCTCAGTAGCCGATAAACGGTGGTTGTCCGACCCAGTAAGGTGAGTGGTTGAAATTACGGGCATCACGGCCCGGGCAAGCTTGCAGCGAGGAGGCAAACCAGTATCCATTCTGTGATTGACAGTCATTTGTGGTGTTTTTAGTATCCATGGTCATATCTCGAAGGCTTTGGGGGTGACACGAATTTGAAGCACTCCACGTGTCTCTTAATTTGGCACTATCAATGGTTGGAAAGGGGAATGGAGCTTACAGAACCGCAAGGCTGATATTAAAGGGGTGCAGCTTACACGCTACATCACCTGCTGATCCAATGTAGGTGGCGAGCATTGTATTATCTCTCTTACATAGCTTGCACTTTCAATGGTTGATATAAGCCCTCCATATAATCCATCTCCTCCGAGCTTAGCTTGATCTCTAACGCCCTTGGACATGACTCAACCCTGGTGATGCTGTTGAGGCCCACGATTGGACAGGCACCTTTCGCCATCAGCCAAGCCAAGGCAATGTCTCCCATCGTACACTTCTTTCGTGCGGCAATTTTTTCTACACGGTGGACAATCTGCTCGTTCTGTTTTCCCTTGAACCATTTGGCAGTCTTCGCATCTTTCTCACTGCGTGCCGTTTTCTCGTTCCATGGCCTCGCTAGAAGTCCGCGAGCGAGAGGGGACCAGGGAATCAAGCCAATGCCCTCAGCTTGGCAAAATGGTATCACATCTCTCTCATCTTCACGGTAAAGCAAGTTGTATAGATTCTGCATGCTTGTGAAAGGCGTCCAGCCGTTCATTTTGGCGGCATACTGTAAGCGTGCCAGCTGCCAACAGTACATGCTGGATGCACCGAGGTAATGGACTTTCCCTGCTTGCACTAGGTCATGAAGGGCCCGCATCACCTCGTCAGGAGGCGTCTCTGGATCTACACGATGCAGTTGCAGTACGTCAATGTAATGAGTACCCAGGCGACGGAGTGAGCCTTCCACAGCCTCGAAAATGTGCTTGCGGCTCAACCCCATCTGGTTGACCAGTGGACCGTCGTTGGTCGGCGGGAACGGCCGCGCGTTCAAATCATCCTCAAGCACTGGGTAGAACAGTTTCGTCATTATAACGACTTTGCTTCTAGGAATGTTGTAGGTTTTCAAAGCTTTGCCGATGATTGATTCG
>Ga0105239_10001378_pt1 | contig 32575 bp, 32 predicted proteins | sample KBSC44metaG_FD_92761 | JGI IMG/M metagenome (GOLD analysis project Ga0105239, IMG submission 92761) | Corn rhizosphere microbial communities from Kellogg Biological Station, Michigan, USA - KBS C4-4 metaG | ecosystem: Host-associated > Plants > Roots > Rhizosphere > Soil | place: Michigan, USA...
CTTTGCGCACCACTGGAGCTCCTGTACCACTCGCTAGTTAGTATCGACATTGGCGTCGAGGTGACTGACTGTTACACCGAACATCCATCCCCCAGCAGGCATGTCCGGTCTCCGTCTAAGTAAGTAGCCAAGCAATGTAGCAACACTCCAAGGATATATATATGTGTGTGTGTGTGTGTGGTCGGAGATACTCTCAGGCGGGCAACGCTTGCAACGCCGTTGGGTTGAATTCAGTTGGGTCGAGTCGAGTCGAGTCGAGTCCGTCGTCTACTCAGAGGCTGGGGATGTGAGATGATGGGGACGGGAGGAGTAAAGGCTCAGTAGGGAGCGAATCATGGTACATACATACTGTAGAGAGCTCAACCCAATGAAAGGTGTGGACTATGAGAGAGAGAGTATCGCAGTGGAACGAGGTTGGTCTCACAAAGACAACCGAATATCACGGTGGAAATCCCAGCTCAACCTGCTCTTGCTGTTGTCGACGAGACTAAAGAGGATGCAATCATTCATAACCCTGTCTAGAGAGGTCCTGGTCGGCCGAGGAGAAGAGGGTAAATTGGTATCGGGGAGGAATTTTCTTTTGTCTTGCCCTTTCCTATCTTGCTTGTTTTCATTTTTGATTTGTAATAATTATTCCTATCTCTGGAATCTTTTGGGCTACTAACTAGGCGTTCTGGCGTTCGGAGTTGGCGTCAGGGATATGCGGTTTGATATCGCATGGTTTGATGTCACGGTATTACACCCATTCTCAACACCCAGGCTATGAGGAGTGAAGGAAGGATATAGTGTCAAGGGTTCACTGTACGTGCCTAACTCTAACCTTGACCTCTTTTTATGGATGAATGTCAACTCTCTCGGCGATGAATGTCGAACCATTCCTAATTTCAGCATTCATGTATGCTGAAATACGGATTACCCACTGCAAGTCTCTCGCTTCCGCTCCCCGAAAAGGAGGAGTGAGAGGATCACAGAGGTGGTGGAAAACTAGGGGGGGGGGGGGTTGAGGATCATCGTGTAACCAAGCAGATTGATTGACGGACGGGTCTTCTTCTAATTGACCACGCGAATCGGCTACCTGGCTATGTAGGAGGCAGTCTAGTGCTGAAAACTGATGCATTGCAAAGAGGAAAGAGAAACAAAATCCATATTACGATTCCTGCCCCTTTCTCGCTGGGAAAAGAACCATCTCCCATAGTCGTCGTCGACGAATGCTATGCCATGCTTGCTTGGTTCCTCTCCTGTCGCTTGGCAATAGACATGTTGATATTCTGATATCGATTCATCCATCAGCTCGTTCATCGGACCCCATGACTGTTTGTTTATGATGTGATATATCATATGACGTACTGACCGGGGATCAATTTTGTCTCTTGGTAAAGCGGAGAAGAAGGCTGAGGGGATTCCTTGCGGGGAGTGTCTTCGTCTTCGTCTTTGGGTTCTTGCTCGTCCTCGAGACATAAGTCCATCTTGCATGCGCATTTCTCTTATGCATTTAAGCCTTGCCGCTGATCTTTCAAAACTTCATGCTGTACTTCGTTGCCTTCTTATGTCATGTTATGCTCATCACCTCCAGCCGAACCTACTCATTTATCAAAGGCTCTCGCTTCCCGTGTATTCCGCAGGTCTACACTCTTCATATCATTCACATTCATATCCAATTAGTTCCATCATGTGCCTTTGCCTGACCAGGGGTTGTTGCGGTGGTTTCCTTCGAAGCACCTGACTTCCGCCTCGCCTTCCCTTTCAGCTGAGTTTGACTCTGATTCTCCATCGGGGCATCACCATCTGCATCTGCTTCTTGTTTCGTTCTCGAACGGGTTCCGGCGGCCTGGCCTTGACTTTGAGTCATCATGATGGTGTCGCCGTCTTGATCTGCGTCCTCATCCTCAGGTTCCTGGTTTTCTTTGTCGTCGGGCAGTGTGTGGGACTCTTCATCTGGATCACCGTCGACGGTTCCACCATATCGCTCGTGCCACAGGCGTGCTTCGTCGAGTTGATTGATATCAGCCGGTTTGGATCGAAGCCACTTCATCCTAGGCCCACTTTTAGCTCTTTCGGACACCCTGAATCCATAGATCTTTGGTTCGTAAATCTTGCCCTTCCCTAGGCCGGGTGCAAGATTGTGGGTTGCAGTTCCATTGATAGTGGTTGGCTGAGGCGGTAAAGAGGCCAAGGTACTTGCCAACGAAGCCTTCTCCTCTTTCGTTTGCGTGATTCCAGGAATGGCTGGTGGTTGAGGTAAGGTCAGACTAGAGCTTCGACTTGCCGTGATGCCTGCCCGTGTAGCAGTGAGCTCGGTAGGACTCAGTATGCTTTCTGCGTCCTCGTTGCCTTGGGCTGTGGAATCCCTGGCAGAGCGCTTTTTGAGGGGGGCCACTTCAAGATCGGGATATGACATGAAGAACAAGCAGGGGAATGTCGTACCAAAGAAGGCACCGTCTACGGCTTGAAATCTCGAGTTGGGAGGAGTGTAGACGTCCATGCAGCTAGGGCAGAACAGCTTGACGGTTTGCTGGCCTGGACTGTCGGTCAAGCCGACCGGGAGGACTTTTGTGCCTGCGCAATAGACCCGCGGGCAGAAGCCAAAATGTGACAGTTCGTATTTTTCCATCATTTGTTGGATCCCCGGCCTGGAGGTGATGTATCTGGCATGAATCAAGCCATAGAGAAGTTCGGCAGATGACTCGATAACACTAGTATCCGACGAGGTGCGCCCGTGCCGTCTCCCACCAGGACCAGCCGACACGCCTGACTGTCTTCGGGGACCGCCGTTTTGGTTGGCCATAGGGTCGTCCAATTCATCGCCCAGCAGTCCATCATCTTCCTCTTCCTCCTCTTCCTCCTCCTCCTCTTCTTCAGACAAGGCCGACGAATTCGTCTCTGACGGCTCGACATCAAGGATCATTTCCAGGGCATCTTTGTACATGGGTACCTGTGCCTGCAGACCGGTCAAGTTGAAATCATCCTCGATGAAGTCTTCACTGACTTCAGCGAAATACTCGTGGCCGACCAGGTTGCAGAAGGTGCCGATCCAACTGTCTGGACTTTGAGAGGAGGTCTGGGACATTTCGGAGATGGTGGCAGAGGAGCTGGTGAAATGTTGGTAGTAGAGGGACTCGGAGAAGTCAGATTCAAGTTGGAGCCTGTCCAGGCCCGTGGCCAGAACGGGGGCTTGTTCTGCAGACAGATTGGTGTTGTTTGGGTGGGACACGAAGGACTGGGGTCTCGTGCTTGGGGACTTAGAGAGTGGTGGATTGCTTCAGCGTACGGATTAAGAGGGATGAGATCAGGACTGATAGTTGTGGGGTGGAGGGGTCGGCCGATAGGTTTGCGATATAAAAGATCTCGTGGGGTGACTACAGAGGCATTTGAGGCTGGGGTGGTCTGGCAGTCGCAGGGTGAAGACTGGGCGAGAGGCCGTCTACGAGGACGCGAGATTCTGAAGTGCGGTCGGAGCGCGGAGGCCAGACTGCGAGTGGAAAAGGGCAGTGCAAGGCGGCCGGCGGGATTGGATTGATATTGGGTGATATTGGTTGAGGCTGGGGAGGGGCAGTGTGCGTGAACGGTTGGATCAGAGGGCTTATCGCGTGGTTTGGTGACGAGGGACCCTGGGCCTCCAAAATTGTTGATTGTTTGCTGTATACAGGGAGTTGAGCAGGCGCACCGTCAATTCATGGAATGGATTGCCCCAGATAGAGGACATATTATGGTCTTTGGGGCATCGGAGACGAAACTGGCAGGGCTGGAGTTGATGGTCCATGTCAGTCTTGGCATCCAACAGGCACGTGACAAATCCCGGAGACTCAAGAAAAGGGGGAAGGGAAACAACATAGACGCCATTTTCACTGAGCAGTACCCACTCACTGCCAGGTATATAATATTATGATTTGACATATATTTCTGGCTTCTTCCTTTGTACTTGGGAATTATTTAGAGGCTAATCAAAGCGCCGCCAACGCCAACGCTAAGGCTACCTAGGAGACCTCCCGCAACTAAAATAGCTCGTTCATGATCCTCGTCAGGGCTGGCTCATTGCCAAAGACATTGAACGACTCCCCGAGCACAACATCCCCATTTGAGCCAACATAATTGAACGCGTCTGGGCCAGGAGTCGTGGCACCATAGCCACCTGCAAGCTCAAACAGGCTGGACAGTTCGTTGGTCATCTGTAACGCGTCATCCGGACTAACTCCGAGTTCCTCATGGCCGTTGGATCGATTGCCTTGGCTGGTATAGCCTGGATATTCAACCTTCTGGCATGCCAGCCGAGCCATTGACACGGCGGCATCGGAATGAGCATCCTGGTCACTGTCATTTACCCCGGGGATACCCCGCGCCAGCATGGCGATTTTGTCACCAATCTCCTTGAGCCCACGGATGGTCCTCCACAGTCTCTTGGACACATGTGATTTGGTACTGAATCCTTTGACGAGCTCGATTGCAGCATAAAATTCCGTCCTGGTCTGTGAACAGAACACCGCCGGGGCGTGAGCCACCGACAGGAACAGGACAGCCAAGGCTTGCACCAGAAAATAGTTATATAGCTGCTGTTGCGTCTTGTAAATGTCCGAGATTTGATTCACCCCCGTCAAAGTGTTGATGGTATCTTTAGCCACGTCGATCACGTTCTGTGCATAATGTCGATGTTCCATGATGCTGGTTGCTGAGTGCAGGATGGGGCGATAAATGGAGATACGGGCTTGATTCTTGCGCATATACATCAATAGTCGTAAACGGCGAGCCCCACGCCCGGGAACTTCATTCTCGCGCGCCAGATCGCGACTGTTGAATTGCAGGGCTTCAGGGAGCTGTTGATACCATTGCAGGATCTGGTAATCCAAGAATCCAACTTCGTCTTTCTTGGTTTGCTGCCCTCCATCATAAGCAAGATTGTGATACCATACCTTGGTGGCAATCTGGTTGTATTTCGTAATGTGTTTGAGATACGGGCGGCTTTCATCCTGTCAAAAACGGTCAATTATAATCAAAATGAACTGGGTCGTTCCACATACAGGCTCAGGCAAACCAGGGTCAATGTCAGCATCTTGCAATGCAAAGGGCATCCCTGTCCCAAAACTCCAACGTCGATCAAGTGCATAAACTGTCCAGAAGGTACGGATGGCTTGTTGATATTCGGCCTCGTTCGTAAATAACTTGAGCATGGTTTCCTTGCGATGAAGACCCATCTCAATGCACATGCGAGCGGCAATACCGATGAAACGCCATGCTTGGGCCTCCTCGTCCCTTTGGAAGTAGAAGGTAGCCTGCAGAAATGGGTTAGCGAGGAGCTGCCTCCTGCAGAGGGTGCTTACCGTCAAAACCACCAAGACCACCGACTTCAGGTCGATAGAGGTGACCAGCTTGAGATCGGTGGCGGGCTTCGCCGCATCGAAGAATCTTTGGCCTAACTCACTGCGACCATGGGCCTCGACCGTTAGTGTGATGCCGAGAAGCATCTTAAGGATGGTGGTTTCTTCATCGTCAAATGTGTCTGCCCCCGGAAGACCCGGCTGGCCAAGTCCTGTACGAAGAGAGGCTCCGATGAATTTGTATAGCGCATTGGCATGCTGTAAAACCTTGTCTGTGTCGACTATGGGGTACATGATGCCGATCTCTTCCTCATATACTCGCAGGATTCGAACAACTTCGTTATAATCGATCAGCCAAAGTGGATCCTTTGATGGATGCGGTGGGAGTGGTGGAATGGGGGAGGCTGCACGACTCCTGTCTGCCGAGCCCAATCCTTCGTCGATCAAATTGTGCGTGATGCCCATGGTCTGTAAGGAGGATTTGGCGACGTCCAGCCCATATAAAGTGCTGGTCGGCCCATGAAACTGAGGTACGCCCTTCGAGGGCCGCCTGGGCGAGATCAAGGGAGGCAATGTTCTGGAGACGGACATGGGCATGCTGTGACTGGAGCCATCCTGTGACAATTGAGGGTCGACAGCACCGACAAAGCTAGCGTCCGATCGATTTCGCAACTCGTTCAAGCTGGCATACAGATCATTGACTTGTTCTTGTAGCGACGTGATGTGATCACGCATCTGGCGGAATTCCCTACGAGCTAGGGTCAGTCAATGAAGGCAAGAGGGACAGAGCTCACTGACGCCGAATCCTTGAGGGAGTTGGTGCAGCAATTGGGAGCGTAGACACAATCGAGCGAAAGATTCCCACACCGCTGACATGGTGTCTGCCCATTGCACTTAATCTTGCGGCGCTTGCACTCATTGCTAAAGATCAACAACGTCAATACGAATGGCTATGCTACAGCAGCAGGCGCGAATGGTCGCGACCCGTGAATCCTTACCAGGCGATGGAAATGTATCTGTTCCTCTTGGAGCGGGTGTGTCCTTGTCCAGCGTTGCTGGCGCTATCGTCCGCCTTCCTCTTCTCGCCATGTCCATTTGGCTGGGGCGAGTTGTCTGAGGCAACAGTGCTGGATGTCATGTTGCCTGATAACTATGCAGATCACGCGAGTTGGTCCTGGTAGTGGAGTGATAATGGGTGGTTGGAGGAATGGTTCCGCAGTTGAGAGGAAGGCTGAGAGGGTCTGTGAGAGGTTCTGAAGAAGGCGGAATTATGGGAGAGTCTCAAAACCTGGGAAAATATGGGGGAAGGTGGGATCTGGGCCGACGGCTGAGGAAAGGGCGACACCTAACAAGCTCTCGCCAATTCTGGGTTTCTAGGCACTCGTGACACCAAACATAAATGAGGGGTAAGTAGCAGCCACACACTACGGGGACGCACAAAGCCGCCTAGTGGCCACCGCCAGCCAGAGGTTCAGCCTTGAGGGCGACACAGTCCTCAGTTGCATGTAAGTTGAACGGTGAAGCACCCATACCTGGTTGCCATCACGCCCCTCAGCCCTCTCCCCCCAACCCGCGCCCGAAACCCTTGATCATCCATTCAGGGCACAAGAGCCCCCCGGAAAGGGCATGATAACGATGGGATTGCTAATGCCAATATTTTGGTGGTCCTGGACTAACCAAGTCGCTGGTTCCAATATATCATACAGAGTAGATGAGAAATTGAAAGATTCTTCTTCATCCAGCTCGGGTTCATAGCTAAAGGAGTCACCTTCCTCTGTTGCCCATTCGAGCTTGGATTGGGCAATGACTGTGAAACATGAAAGGGCCCATTTAATTCCATTTGTGCCTCAGGCATTGGATTCACACCTCGTCTAATCCTCCCACGATCCTGCCAGCTCCCTTCCCCTCCGTTGCACAGGAATGCGTCACGGAGTCTGAAGTCTAGACTTAGCACGAGTATTCAAATTCGTGCATGATGGATCTTTAAACTCGCCGCCTTAACTCAGCTACAGAGGTCCATCCTTCTCTACTTGCACAGGCATTCCCTTGCAGACGGGGATCAATGTCAGGGTCTTCAAGCGGTAAGAACTTCATTAGGGCCGAACGGATCGCATCGTGTACCTGCATCCCAAGGAATAGAAGAGGAAAAAGAAAAGAATAGTCAAAGAAAAACAAGAAACACGCATGCTTGGGAGACGCCTTGCCTGAAACAATCTCTTCATGGTTAATACTTTCTCCGGAGGCCGAAAACTCGAAACCGACGATGGGGGCCGGACTTGTAGACAGGGCGAAAGGCAACGACCAGGCGAGAAACTTGTTCTGCCCAACCTTTCGAGCTGCCTTGTTGGGAAGCTCTGCGTTCGATCAATGCTCGAAATGCCCAATTTTACCAGGATTTCATCTGAACGAAGACGAAGACAAATCGTGTCGCTGTCGGTTCGTTCAAGAACCACATCCTTGGTGGTTAGTGCCGCGGATGCGTATCTTGAAATCTGAAACAAACCCAATGCCGGACTGCTGCCGGCCGCCCATTCTAATTAGAAGACATGTCAAAGTTACGAACGGCCGCTGGGTCTCGAACACGACAACATACTCCGTTTGTCACTACTGTTTGGAGGGAAAATATTTGGTCCACGGGCCCGTCCTCACAGCTGCCGTTCTTTGAATATGCAGCCAGAGTTTCAGGATTGCAGTGCCACGGAAGTTAGGGGACGAGCGATCCCTCTGGGCTGCGTGACAAGCACATCCTGGCGTCGACGACTTGATTGCAGAATATTGTCCACATCTTAATCTGCAAGTCCGGCCTGAAAGTCGTCTCATTGGCGGTCCTCGTTCAGTAGCTAGGCAATAGGCGAGGAAAGCCGAGATACCTACAGGTGGTTCGAGCCCTGCTCCCACATTACAGACTTGATGCAGGTTGAGGAGTCCGCCAAAATTGAGCGAATGAGCTGTCATCTCTGCCCTGTGCAAGGACACCCTCTTGTTGGGGAAAGGTACCGCTGGGGCCAATTTACCCGCAGACGATACCGAATCCTTCGGACATGGGGAAGTGACATGTGGTCGAGGGCGTTTCGCCCAAACGCAAGACGAATCCAACATCGAGTACCAAGTACCGAGTACTTGCATTGGCTAACCTTCAGGGTGCATTTCTGTACCTGCCCCCCTTTCAGGATGAATTGCTCCCCCGTTCTCATTTTGTTTTCCTGCATCAGACTAACTTGTAGATGCTGCCTACCCTCCTCGGGAGATGCTGCTTGTGCAAGGGGACGAATGTCTCAATCAGCGTCGAAACCACCCTCCATCGTGTCAATGTACAAGATGAGACTGTGATTGTGATTTGTGATCGGTCGAAACACAGGGTATTGGGAGAAATGATTTCCCAGCAAATGGCGGCATCCACGCCTGTACTGCGGATCCGCAGATACGCTGATCCTCGGTGATGTCTACCGTCAATGGCCCTACGAGGTCATGCATCCACGTGTTTTGACGGGGAAATGGTGTTGATTGCCGCGAAAACCCTACAACCTCTCTGGATGATGAAGGGGTGGCCTTTAATTTTCGCCACCCGTAACGAGGTCAGAGGGCCTGATTTGTTAGTGTTCTGACAGATGAATGCTTGGTAGTAGCCAAGCGTTTTTGATTTCAATCCGCCGAACGGCAGTATTTGATGGTCGAAGGGCTATTCCAATTAGCTGAAAGGGGAGTACGGAGTACAGTGTTCCTCGCAGGAGGCCAATGACCACGGCACTTCTCCACCTCCCAAGCGATAAAGAGGTCTCTCACGATCTGGACATCTTGATCAACATTGAGTGGGAGCAACTAGCAATGCTCTGTGGTCCCGGGAGGATCAGAGAGGAGGTCATCCGAAGCGAACGGAAGGAATGTTTTGGGACCTGGAACAGGCACGGAAGGAACCTGTCCTCCACCCCAGCCCTACGATTACGGATGCAGGTGGTTTGGACTCAACGACTCCGAGTCATCCCCACAACTCCACTGTCACGACTCACCATGAGTTATGAAAAGGTCCTTCCTCTTGGTCAACCGAGCTCCCGTGAGAAGATACGAGGTGTCTTCATCAGCTCTCGTACCTTAACCCCTCGTATCGAGATGTTGTTGACAGTTGATATTATGTCAGAAATGATTGAATATCTACGCGTTAGGCAGTTGTGTGGTGAGTGATTTCTGATATCAGGCCCGAGAGATATCATCTGCAGGCGTATGCTGTGTGGATGCTGAACCAATTACTGATGAGTGTATAAGTCAGCAACCGCCCACACATACACACCTAAAGGAGGAGGGTGGAATATCTCTGACAAGAACCCCTGCGTCAGTTGCTCATTTCGCAACGGTCCTATGAGGTGTTTCGTCCAGATGGAGGACATGGTCTCCGGAAACTCAGTACTCAGTATGATCCTTGACTTGGCGACAGGGTGATGAAATGAGTAACCGTGGTGAGACCAGCAACTGTTGTCGCTATCCCGCCACTATCGGTCCATTGGCATCCTATAGTGACGGCTTTCGTGATGAGAAGGACCCCCCTTCTCATATATCCTCATACGAGCACTCTCACCAATCTCACAGATGGAGAAAATTGACTTCGTACGCTAACCCCCTGTACGCGTCATTTTCGGTCGCTATTTGGAAATCAGTTGAGAACGCTGATATTCTAGGAGACCTGTTGTAGACCTGTTGGGCCATGAAATTGGACTGTAACAACTTTGCAAGAAACAAGACGAAGGGCGGCCCCCATTTCAGACTTGACTGACAGTTTTGGGGAAATGGTCCCGCGCTCAGCCCTAAATTATCAAAACGCGTACACAGCGTTGATCATTGACTGTCCGAGTAATGGTTGGTTTCTGTTTGCTCGATGGTGAATATATCGTTCTCCGCGGATACGCTGTATATTTCGTAGTACGAGTGAGTAAATGGTGCTTCTGTACGCTGTACCTCGTAGTTGGACGAGCATTATGGTACACTTGCCACCCGATTTTACCTGATTGGATGGATTGGGCCTCTCTTGGGGTTTCTGGAGCAATGGCGCAATGGAGCAACCCGTATTTTGTGGTGGCTGCATCTTTGAGGACGCCTTTTAGCTAGAGAGCCATCGCTAGAGGAGGTGATGGCAGGCGGCCTGATTCTAACATCATACTTGCTGCTCGGTACGAGGTACAGAAAGGGTCAACCAAAGCCAACTCTATACTCCGTAGCTCGTTTTGGGAACTTGGTAAGTTGGTGCCATACATATGTACCCTAAGGCCGTAAACTCCAATTGTTCTTGAGCTAGTACCGAACCCCTTCGCTCGATGATGGAGCGAGGCGCATGGCTAAGTAGCCAATGAAGGCGCGAGGAAGCTCGATAAAGGTTCTAGCGTAGAATCAAGCTGGGCATTCATGCGAGGATGTCGGTTTAGGCAACTCACGGGTGCCACGACAGGGGTCTTCCCACAAACTCTGAAAGAACCTCTCAAGGAGAGGCCCCATGTTCGTTCCACGCTAGTGAACGAGCCAATAGAAAATCGCATGCCTACTGCCAGAGGAGGATAGTGTGCAACAGGGCTATCAGCCCTGGGAATCGTGAAGGGGGGGGCGGGTAAATGTGCAGGTTAAATACATAGCCGCTCTTTGTTACCCCTGGCGAACGCCATTATAATTTAGCACCCGCCTGGTAGGGGAGTACTTCTGGTAGTTCAACAGCAAACTCGTAAACGAGAGAAATTAGGATGAACTCAGAATGTTCCAAATCTTATTCGATACGAAGCGCCAGTTTGAATTCAGCCCGGGCCAGGATCTGCAACTGTGGCGGGCAGTCAAGACTCAAAGAGTCATTTCTGAGCCGCAGATATCGGGCGGAGCAATTCCAATACGGGCTGGCAGTATTACCCAGAAATGGAAAATAGCTGGTGTTTTTGGCCTAGCACACTCGGTCCGAGAGTCACAGGTGCTGTGTTTTGGAAGCCGGAACTTGCGCCTTGACCAGAGCTGTCCAATAGGAAAAGCTGGAGGGTTGAAACTCATCAAGAGGGAGGATGGCGTGTCTAGGCGAGTCCAGGAATCCTTGTGACTTGGCCAATAGTAATAATGGAAACGAAATTAATCTGGAAGGTGGTGTCAATGTGAAAGCCCCAAGAAGAGTGCTCGTGGTGGTGCACGAAGTGGCCTGTACTCCTAGCTGGCTCGCTGGTAGCCTGGCTTCGTTTAAGGACACAGATTGGCACGACAATTCTTAGGTGCACGGTTTATTTTGGGAGGTTCTTTGTCATCGGTCGGGGAGGGCGATGCAGATGGACGATCGTTGCATTGGTGGCTGGCTAGCCGTCTGCTAAGACTTGTCAGGTGCCGCGTGGCGCCGCCGCCCTGGTCCCCAAGGCCACGCTTGGGCTGGTGGTCATCGCTCTGCTCGCTGCTAATATACCCAACCTGTGCTAGTCACAGACCAGGGCGCGGTTAATGATCCTACGCTCCGGATTCCAAACTTCCCTTAGGGCTGAACGGCCAAGTTGCTGCATCATTGGCCAGATTATCACCCCTGTCCAGAGGATTTCGGTTACCAGGAGTAAACGACCAGGAAGAAATGGCGACTGAGACGCCCTGGTTTCCTGATACAAAGGAGGCTCTGCGTGGACACGGCCAGTAATAGACATCGTGCGTACTCGTAAATTGGTAGAAGCCCGAATAGATCTGAACAACTCCTCGGTACGAGTAGATCCGTAGATACAACATCACTAATTTGGTTCATTGGACGTTGCGCCGCACGGGTGAAGGCCCCCCCAATTCAGAACCCCGATGTAATCAGTGATCTCCATTCGTAGACCGCCCGTTGAAAATAAACTCTCGAGCGTCCAGTGGCTGGGTCCAAATCAGAATCTCGTGGCACACTCTGGGGAGTATCCATAGGCGGAGTAGGCACCACCGACTTCCACCACCAAGATGAAATGTGATTACAGATCGTGCTTCAGAGTATCGCCCACACAAGATCTGCAAATGACGTCCAATTGGTACGCCCAAGTGGCACGCCTACTTGCCAGAGCGTAGTCTAAATTTCTATGGCCCCAATGAGCGAGAGAGGCTGGGTGTGATGACCGTCACCGTATTTCTCTACATCGATCACACCCTTTCAATCTTGCTTTTTCGTATTCCGTGCAGGGCGCGGCAGCAACGTGCCTTGAAAGTTGGTCCTTTTGTTGCCTTTATGCTTTAGTACCCACACTCGCCTGGCGAGCGACGACACTCCGTACCAGCCTGTTGGAAATCATAGGCCCCCCACGGGATAGCTTCAGCTCCAAAAAATGTGACTGTCCCCACGGGTCAAACCAACCCATCAAGTTACCACCTGATGACTACCCTACGCTTCCCGGAGTAAACGAAGTAGAGCAGCAATCGGCTTCTTGCCGGGCTGAGTTCGAGCCAAAAGCGTTGGATGGTGGTAAACGAGGCGACGCTTTCTGGAAGTCAAATCTCCAGCGATATTCAAATGTGTTTACCAGGCGGCAATCCGCCGAACACTAACCAATTCAGGCCTGTATTTATCGATATTCAGGAGCCAAACAATTTGCAATTCCCTTCCCGAAGGAGGCTTGGTCAGATGGTATTCTAATTAGGCACAAGGGCCCTCGTTTTAGTAGGGCAGAGGCTCTTTTGGGTCCATCCCTCCCCGGATAGAACACCTGGGTACGGAGCACTTGAAGGATGAAACCGTCGTGGCTGGTGTGCGGCCGACGATGTACCAGATTAGTAGCAAATTTAGCTATGATTTCCAGGCCACATTGGCACCTGCGGCAACATCGAGCAAGATACTATTCCGCCCGCAAAGTTGAGACCAGCGGATTGTCAGCGGATCTCTCAGGATCAATGTAGGCAACGATCCCGTCTGATATGGTTGGTGGTGGACGACAGCCTGCTGCTTTAGAATGGCGATGTCAGGCGGAACACCCTGTGAAGGGTCCTGACAGGGCCAAATAGGTCTGGCAATGCTCCCTACCTCGGTGGACATGGGTAGGCCCTATGAGAAAGGTGGGTTAGGTGGACAGTAGACTCTCGCGTCCACGAGTCGAAAGGAGAAGTTGGTGTAGGAAAGCATAGCTAGCCAGTCGAAGATGCAAGAGAAGAGCGATTTCGATATTCGCCCATATAGGCAACCGTCCATATGGGTGGTGTTCTGCACCCATTGGCCAAGTGCAAGCCTGGAGGCCTTCGCTGTGAGGTGAAATTTAATGCTGCGGCAATTACTCATCTGTTCCGTTCACGTCGACCATTAGAGGTGGAAAGCCATGATACGCGATACGTGATACTGACGAGGCAAATTATGTCATAACAGGCTCCTGACTGTGGTTTCTCAACCACGAGGTATTCGGGTATGCTATGGTACGCCTATCCGATAATTGTGCACGAGCGGTGACGGAATCCGGTTGCAATTGATGCTGTAATCGCCCAATAGGTAGTCCGCGGGCTTGTTGACGCAAAATGCGTGTATCGCCATGGAAATAGTGATAAATCCTTGGGCACAGCTTGAGGCGGACGGGGCCAGTTACCAGCGACAGTTCCCGAAGGACAGGAAGAGGGCGCCCGTAACTCAAATCAAATTCCTAAGCCACAAAGCTTGGAGGATTCACTGGCCGCTGGCGCACCGCTCGCCCTCAAGCCGATGACGAAGACTTTGAGCATGCATTCAAACTGTCGGAGACATTTTATTAGACACCTTCTCCGGGTTGTACCCAGGTTTCCAGGTATTCTTGTACGGAGGACGGCTGGCCGAGAGACACTGATTACGAATGAATGTGGCAATACGCAACAAGCAGCATGGCAGCCTAGCAGTACAGAGTTCTCGTATGTGATACCAATGGATCAGGAACCGTTGTGGCGTGTGCATTTCTACTGTGCGGTTCTGGGGACGGATGGCCGCACTACCCGCGATGGTAACTAGTAGGTCTCGCCTTCGAGGGACCAAAAGGGCAAGAGTTAGACGGATGTCCTCGTGGGTATCCTGATGAGTGTCCTGATGGGTATCCTTTGATCAAGGTGTTTCAACCGAGTCTGTCCAAGGACGAAACAACGGAATATCCGAGCCTTGCCTCCCGTACTGCGTATTGATGTTCAGCGAGTGCGACAGATTTATCAACTAACACCTACATCGTCGAAGGCTCTATTAGGGAGGATGAAGCAGCAAGCACGATTGGTAAGAGGCTCTAGTATGGTACCACAAACAAAGTGGGTGGCGGATGAGCAGGCATCGCTGCACCGCGGCACCAGGCCTCCAGCACCGAGCCCCAAATAGTCCTTCGTAGACACAGACAGACATACGTAGGATGGCCAAAAAGCCCAGCACACGAAGCGCCTATCGTGGTTAGAGCCGGGGATTGACCCGCGATCAAGTTACACCCACACACTGGCATCTTCGGCGGTGCTAGTCGTGGTACCGAGTGTTGCAGCAGTCGTTCGCCATGGCAGACTAGACTTTGAAAAGAAAGTGGTAGACGATGAATGAGTGGGTGCAATTTCGCAGGGCTGGGCCGAGTTACAGACTGGAGGTGGGAGAGGGAGTGGAAGTGGAAGTGAAGTGAAGTGGGAATGCAGGGACTACGAGTACAGGGACCACAGGGAGCCCAGCAAAGGGAAAGCGCGGACCTTGGAAGGGGAGTTGAGTTGGAAATGGGAAGTTACGAGTGCAAAGAAGTTAGAGAATCGCCAGGGCACCCAACGGGGAGGAGCCCTCGGGCTTTGGTCGCTGGGATTGACAAGTCCCCGGCAGGCGCGGCCAGCGAACCTCAACTTCGCTCACCTCCTTCCCTCGAAGCCTCAGGTCCTTTCACCGCAACACGCTCCCAAAGCAGCGTCAGGTCGCTCCGCATCGGGCCTAGCGCCGGCTGGGGCGCAGCAGCACCAAACTTCTGCCTTACGAGCCCGACTTGACCACAACGTTGCACCCAAGTCCACCTCCTCGTCCTCCAGTCCTCATCCCATCCCAAAACTGCATCCTCAGGCTTCCTCCACCAATGGTGCGTTCCCAAAGATAACCTTGCCAGGCCTATTTCCGTCAAACCCGGCGGTCGTGTTCGCCCGCAAGCCTCCCAGACTCCTCCACCTCGCTCCTGGGTCTCTGAGTTCTTCCTCGCTCGCCCGCCTCCGTGGAACGGCGCTACCAGCACAGCAGGAACATGGATCCCTCAATGGGGCGGTCTGCTCTCCCCTGCAACTGCCAATTCTCCATCCACCCTTGCTCTCCCGTCCGCTGCCTCGCAGGGCAGGGCAGGGCATGGGTCACCGAGCAGAGCGAAAGAGGGACATGTGGCCCATGCCACTCCCAGAGACCCAACACCTCAAACTTAACCCCGGTTGAACTTTTGTGTGAGTCCCCGGCACCCCTGTCACCAAGCCTATGCCATTCTGAGCCTGGCGGTATTTATGTTTCCTTCGCCCGTACTCCGTATATATCAGGGCCCAACGTAGGCCTCCCATTGTCTATCCATATGATTGACCAGTTACCCGACACTCAACTATTAAGTCTTCAACTTGCCCACCCGCCCCCGTTTTTGTTTTTTCTGACATTCCACTATCAACCTGAGTATAACCGAAGACTTCGTCTTGAATCCTCCTCTTCCCAACATCTCTCTGAGACTTGACCAACATGCAACGGAGTTCGAGTTACTCCTACCCACCCAACATGGCTGGAAACACGAGATATGCTTCCACACATGCCAGCAGTTCTGCCTTCAGTGCCTCTGCCAATCCCAACGAAGATTGGACCAAGATCTCCGACCTCGCAGAAAGACGACGAATCCAAAATCGCATTGCTCAGGTGAGTTCCTCCCTCCGTATCTGGGAGTCGGGGTGGTCCTAACATCAAGTCCAGCGAAACTACCGCAAAAAGCTCAAGAGGAGATTGGAAGATTTGGAGCGACGTGCAGGATCGTCATCTGCTTCTCCTGAACAGTCTCATTCTGAACTCGCCACTCCCCCTCCCAGGGAGCCGACTCAGCCAAAGTCACAATCTATGGCCCGGCAAACATCGAGATCGAGTGTGTCTCAGGATCTACAGAGAGCGTCGCCAGAACTACTACCGCTAGATGACCACTCCTCGCTTTTCGACACCCCGGCAGCTCGCCATCTTTCCATGAACTCAACTCCACAATTCACCTTCTCATCATATCCACCTACCACCAGCTATCTCCAGTACGAACAACAGCATCCGATCAGCTACGACAGCCACCCGGGCTACTATTCAACTTACTCCTACCCAGCCGACCTCACCCCTTCAACGCTACCACCCACATTGCCGACAATGATTCCATCGACGTATGTGAAGCAAGAGCACCTCTTTGCAGATGACGACTTGATGAGCCCGTTCAGCATGAACTATGCTTCGCTAGCTGGTCTAGAAATGCCCTCCAATCAAGCCTATTCAGGGGCCAACTCTCATGTAAATCCCACCGCTTTCTTCTCTCGTTCGTATTCAAGCCCTCATTTTTGAGCACCAAGATGATCTCTCCGCTCACTTCACCGTCAAAATGTTCTCAAGCCTGACGGCTCCAATTTACCAGCTCAAATGCTGACATCCTCTGGCTAGACACCACCCCTCACAGATCCATACTCGTTGGATTCGGCTCACAACTCGCCCAACTATTTTGATGTACCGCTCACCCCCGTCTCAAGAACGGCGAGCCCCAACATCCACCTCTTTGACATCAGCTGCAATTGAGGGCAGAAACACGACTCTCGAACAAGGCGTCTTCCCGCATCAACTCGGCCAGAGCGAGGGACACGACGCTTGAGACATTTCGCAACGACAGTGCAGACCCTTTGGAATCGGAAGGGGAACGGAGGGCGGCATCACACCCTGGGGTATGGGCAGGAATTTGATTGTAGCGAGTTTTGTTATTCTGTACGAACTGAATGGGATCCACCTCAAATCGAGTGGAAAAGGATAGATCAACGAGGCCCTTCAATGGGGAAAAGGGATGAACTGAGGGGCGGTCTCCAAATACTCGGAGCGGTCCTTACATTCTCCTGCGTGTTACAACTAGCGCTGGCATAGGAATGGGCAGCAACTCTGAAGGATGAGCTAGTATAAGTCAGTCCATCATGGAAGATGGACCAGAGAACCAATACAGCATCAATGCGAAAAACCATCTAACTATGCATTATTCGAGACATCTGTGATCCTGCACCCCAACTAATTGTAATGATGCTGGCACGAAAGCACCGAGTTGAACACCTGTCGGCCCTAGTTCTGGGACAGGACGCATCTGGGTGTTCGAGTTGGTGTGGAACATGCAGGGGAGAGAGGAGAGGAAGGCGCACTCGGTAGTATCGTCGGTAGGAGTATTGGGAACACGTCGAGTGGCTTCGCGATAAGAGACGCAAGCCCAGGAGGGGTGGGGATAATGGGATAGTACTTACTTGGTACGGAGTTGTTGAAATCAGAGCGAGTACAGGCTTCAGCTCCTAGGGCTGAAAGATGGGTGGAACAGGACGACGTTCACAGGTCGAGGAAGGAAAGGAACAATTGGCAGCGGGTAGGCAGCCTCCATTCTCCATTCGGCTTAGGCTCCCAACCTGACTCTATTCTTTGGAGCTGGAACCTTTGGGCTCTGCCATGTTTTGTGGTCGACAACGAATCATCTATTGCAAAGTGCTTTCGAAAGCGGTCAGCGGGCCTCGTGTCATATCTCCTGCATGTGCTCTGTCGAGAGCCATGATTTGATTCATCGTGTGCTTCTATCTGATCACCCCTGGGATTCAGGAACTCAGGAACCACTCTCCCAAGGCCGTGCAGCTGTGGCCGGCGCAGGGAGTCCGTATCAACCCGGCGCGCCAGTATAAATCGGTAATCAATTTACGAGTCAAGTCCTGAATCATGGCTGAGCTTGGCCGACGTCGAGAACTTTTTGGCTTGAATATGTAAGCTATGTTTATTTTCGACTGCGTGGGCCACGCTGCTTCTCCGCAGCCCTTTTCGTGTGGCGCAATCTTACTAAGGGTGAAATTTCACTGAATTAGGGGTTGGGATCCTGATCAATGGACTGCCAGTGATGATAGGGTCCGGGGTGGGCTATCTCAAGTATGGGGCTTTGTCCTGCACAGCATATTGGAATTCCTCAGGTCCCCACCGATGTCCTTTTTTAACACACAACCGCCCTCTGCAAACTCTGTGAGCATGCCGTGAAGACTGACGGTGAACATTTTTGAAGTCCCATCTCGATTGCACAGCCCAGGGAGCACACTTCAATGGGTTACTCGACATCCAGGCCCTTGGGGGAGCAGGCTTCGCATCACAACGAACTCGGGGTAATGATCGGCGAATACTGTGGGATTTGACCTCCTACAACGGCATTGAGATTGCCTTGGACCCTTTGCAATCTGACCGTAAAGTCTACACCCTGATTCTCAAAGACCATGTCCTTCCCCTAAACCCAGATAATGGTCGTGAGCAAGCAAGCACCTCTTGGGAGTACGATTTCTCCACGGCAGACTACTCGACCACTCCTTCTGCTGTACCATCCGAAGTGAAGCTATTCGTCCCGTGGGATAGGTTCCAACCCACATACCGTGGCCTGCCGAGCAACGACACGAAGCCTCTGGACCTAAGCAATATCAAGAGGATCAGCATTATGATTAGGAGGGTTGTTGATTGGGCTGCCTAAATATTCATCACTGCTGACAGAAGAGAAGCTTCTTTGGCACACAGCAAGGGCAGTTTAGCCTGAAAGTCCTATCACTCAGCGCCTATCTGTTGCCGCCGCATGCAGAAAACACTGCACTTCCAACAACTCCAGACTTTGGTTCTACTCTGATTGCAGTATCGGCGAGCGCTTCACCCAGTCAGGAAAGAGAGAGTTCCAATATTCCATCAAGAGTCTTGTGGGGCAAAGTGCGAGGCGCCGCGGGCCAACTACTTGAGTTTTTCCTGTGAGAGACAAAGCAGAACTCTTTCCAGAAAAAGGGAGTCAACTGCGGGTGCCTCGTTCCACCATGTCACATTCTTGCCACGCAGAGAATCCCTTGATACCAGTCACATGGCAATCAAGGTTTACTACATACAGGGGGGATTTTGAGCGCGCTACGAACGAGAAACCTAACTCTGGCAGGACGTCACCAAGCACCGCCGTTCTGCAGGCTTCTCCATAACAGCCTCCATAAGAGCAAGAAGGCTAGGTTGTTGTGGGAGTAGTGAAATGTCACATAATACCATCCACCCTCCTCGAAGCTGATATCCTCAGGATCTTGGGTCGCTCAACGAATATGCATCGCCACTGGTGGTATTTAGGACCCGAAGGACAGATTGTGATACCTCATCATGGCCTGCGTGAATTTCTGGATCGGAAGCTTCCGACGATGTTTTCAAGGTATCTCTCTGACCGGGTTGGATTTTCACGTGTCAGGTGATGCGGAGGGCAAATCCACAGATGCGAGGCTGCATCTTCCCCAGGTGCTAAATCCGACTCTGGAGAATAGTTTACTCCGAATCTTTCCACGGCGTTATTAAATCCGGTGGCAAGCGGACGAATTGGCCAAGAATTTCTTTGCAGACTTGAGGAGAGCGGGATTTCACAAGCGGCAGCTCCCTGTCACCCGAGACTACTCGCATTCCCAAGTGCTTGGTCAACGCGAAGACCACGAAGGGTCAAGTTACAGGTATCAAACAAGCGGAATTGACAGTGGACGACCGTGCATAGCCTCTAATTGGTGGTGAGTGACGTAGCCACGGTGGCCTTGCGCGAAATGCTAGGCACCTTTACAAATCAAGGGAAGCTCAGTGCGAGCGACGGAATTTGTGCAGGCGAGGCGACTTCCAAGTTCCAAGTTGGCCGATTCTATTCGACATGCTGGCGAAGCGCCATTCCTCGGTAGATGGCCCTCTTAGCAGAGCACGAGTAGGTAGGTAATCATACGACGTACAGGGACTAGCGCGGGATCTAGTATTGAATACCATACATTACCATACAGGAAGACATGGGTGCGTGGGCCGATCGCTTGCAGCCCGATCGTTATTACCTGTCTTGGCTCCAGGTGGCAGGCACTAGTGCTGCTAGTGCCGGCAGATTCGGGGACCTCGAAAGGTTAAAATGGGAGGAGTCTTGGTCAGCCCTACTACCACTGACGACTATTCAGAATATTCAGAATCAGACCGACGAGGAGGTACGGCGAACTGTGCTAACTTGTGAAGGGAAATTGAAATCGGTCCCATAATTGATACTACTCCTACTGCCACTACCACTACCACTCCCCGCGACAGGCTTGACAAGGTTAAATGCGACGGCACGTTCAACCTTTGCTGTGACTCCGAACATTAACCATATTGAGATGGAGGGAACGAGGAGCGAATGCCCTTTCCCGACACTGTTCCTCGCCAATGATACGCCGAGGGCCTCCTGGGCATCTGGGCCAAAGTTTAGTATTCGTTCGATGACGCAGGCACTGAAACCTACCGTAGGCAGTAGGTCGCTATCCACGAGAGGATGCCGAGAAATACTGACAAATGCACGATCACAATCCGTTCTCAATCAGACCTTCAAGGTGGTGACGGTACTAGCAGGAATCGTACTGGGTCATTGTCATAATTCCAAAGGGCACGCCTATCAGCGTATCGACAGCAACCAGTGATTAAACACCTCCTCGCGGGACCGATGCCTGACGCAGTCTCCGTCCATAGGAGGTTAGTATGTGCCTGTAGTCGGTAGACATGTAACTGGGTACCCTTTGCTTTGTTGTCGTTGGAAGGCAAGGCGGCGATTGTGCTGGCGGGATGATGACTGATCCGTGACAAGGCGAGTCACGAGTGTCACACTGACACAGGGAAGGGGCGGGGCAGGTTGGCCCAGTTGAAACCAGCCACACCGCCTGCCAATTTTAGAGATTTTTTCCAAATTATTAATTACCTCCCAATACTACAATTTACGAGCGCTGGCCTCCATTCTCAGGCTGGAGTTCCACGTAGTACTCCGTACTTGGTGGCTAGTGGTCAATTAGTATGCCTACAGATGAGTACTTCGAGTCTCCCTAAGTTAGCACTGAGTCTTGTACTGAGTACTCCGTACCCGCGAGTCTAACAACTCGACGCCTACACCCGCCCGAGGGCCAAACCCAAACCCACCCGCCTCTGTACGACGCCCTAACCAATTAGTCGACGTTACAGATTCTGGAACCCAGCATTTTCCTGATCCAACAAGCGCTACGAGTACATCCCTCCAGCGAACACAGGGGCCATCTTTTAGGGAACCGATGCGGCCATTCCACCCTCTGGGTTCTGCTCGAGGCGGTGGTGGCCACTACCACCACGCTCTCTACTCGTACGAGTAAGTGCCGGCATAACGACTCCTCCTGAACGTGGCTGGCTTTACAAGTCATCTCCCTAAACGAACAGAAGGGCCTACCCAGCCGGCTAAGGGGCCTTAGGGCCCTGCTCCTCGTTGCGACTTCGCACCTCCACCTTGCGCTCTATTTCTGCTCGGTACGAGGGAATCCGTTGGGAGAGATACACGAGTACGGAGGACGGGGGACTCGTTCTCGCTTTTCAGCTCAAGGCTTGTGACAATTTATTCTTGAACACGCATACGCACGCGCACACGCGTGCCAGAGTACCCACTACTAGTTGCTGGATATTTAGTGACTTCCCAACTAGGAAATTACCACACGCTGTCCCTATTTCGAGTACTCTTATACGACACTGCATTGGCATGACAATTAATGCCGCGTACTAATGCCACTAGCGTTACTAGCGAATACCTGCCTAAAGACCTCCCTGGGAACCTAGGAAGGGATGGAAGGAGTATTCAGACCGAGTCCCGATCAGGCTGTGTGTCCAAATACAGAGAGATACCCAGGTTGGTACGGAGTATATACTGATTATCCTCGAGCCTGGGAGAGTAACCAGAAAATACCTAGGTACCTAGGTACTCAGCGTTTGGGAAGAGTGATTTCATTACCATGCGCAGCCACTGGCGCAATCAATGCAGGCGAGCAGCCCCTTCTCGCCCTACCCATTCTTTGGACACCAGAGTTTGGGGAAATCCTTCCTGGTCGTTCTCTTATCCACCAATAACCTCTCATCTTTAGCTGCGTGTTCCAGTTCGTCTTCGGCAGCCATGTCCAAGCATCTGACTGTGCACTCTGACTAGACCTCAGTATTCACCCCGAAACCAAACATATAAGCGACACAGCAGTAACCTAATATTCATCTGTCAACACCTATCTACGATCCAAAACCTCCACACTTTTCCTCGCAAGTCCTAGGCATAGGCATCAACCTTTTTTTGGGTCCCCTCGCAAGACCTGAACCAAGCAATGACGATCTGCGGTCTCTCGGGTGCCTCGGATTCCCAGTCTGAGACTACACAGCGTGCCTAACCACACAAAATTAACGTGAGGCGTTCCACTTGAGTCCCAGGCAATTCCCTTCCCCGACACCTTAACATCTACGCAGCATTTTGCCTGATTGAGAGATCCTTGCGAGCGCTGCCATGGCCATGAAACCTGTCCCAATTATTCATTCATTCTTGTTTCATTATCTCGACGGGATCGTCTGTGGACAAATCCAAGGCCGACCCATTGAGTGCCCTTGGCCCATGGCTGTCCATATCTAGAAGGTTTCCGGAACGAGGTATTAGCTCTGTTCCCCAAGAGAGCGGCCGTCTTGGCCGCGGATGGGTTCCAGGCTTGCGGAGTCCCTCGCATTCGCAAACCTGCCTTAACCTGCCTTAAAAGCAGCTTGGACATCCACCACAGGGGCAAATTTAACTGACCCTGTTCGGCCGCGGCATCCATGGAACACTCGTATCCGAACGGAGAACGAGAGAAACCGAATCCGTCGTCATTATTATTGACGCCTTTCCCTCCCATGAGATGAGCCGCTTTCCGAATGCGAAGTCGCACAGTACTCCGTATTACCTTCCAACCTGTACCCCTCGGAGTGCCAACAGATCAACTAATCATTCATCGAGATATTGACTGGGATTTTAAACATATTCCAGCACTCCAAGGTCCCAAGCAATGAAACCCGGCCCAATGCCTGTCATTCTTTGTCGTTCTTAGGCAAGTTGCTCGTACCGAGGGCTTGGCTAACCCGATCAACCAAACGTTGGTGAATCTGCGCGCACTCGAATGATTCAGTCTCGCTGCGTCAGGTCGATCTTGGAAAAGTCTAGGCAACGCACTGTCGCTGGCTGGCTGGCGCCCCCCTCTCAACACCACCGCACACAGCTCGCCTGACAGTATCGAATGTGTGCTGTAAGAGTAGTATCGCATTTCTCTGGGTGCAGCTTTCCATCCCCAGATAGGCATACTCATGCGTAAATGCGTCTCGCCTATCTCCTAAATTCTCCATCAGTCAGTTATTCAGCTTCAATTCGTCCACGACGGCTTCGGTCGCATTCGTATTATGATGCTTCTTTGGGTCTTTGGTCGGCCACCCGCCATTGTGAACTGTGGACGAATTCGGCAGGTGTTGAACTCCCCATTATTCAATACTAGTCTGTACGCCCAGGGCTCAGACTATGTTCTCGTTGCATTACATCCGAGCTATCAAAGATTGCGTGTCCATATTGCCTGGCGGGCTGTAAATAGGCAAGACAATACCAAGTCAAGCCATGCCAATGCTACGAACTGCCCTGCCAATGTGCCCGGGTGAACCGGACCCCGAAATCGTACGAGACTATCGACGTCGATACGGTGCACTCCCTCTTCCTGCTAGCGTAGCTCGACTGCGAGGCGCAGTATCGACACGTAGTCCTGTGCATTATTCGAACCATCAAGACTGATTGGCAATATTATTCCCCCTACAGATTATGCTATCATATCACCACCGAAATGTGGATCATCAGGCTACGAAATGTATCTGCTGAAGGCCGAAGCTTACGGCACAGATCTCCAGGGGTGGAGTCATACCCCAGATTTCAACCGTGCTGACTACCGAGAGGCTTGAGCCTCGATGACCTAGTTAGAAGCTGCCGCTACTGTCTCGCGCACCCAGACCCGTCAATAATCAGCCTCAGCCTTGAATGAGATTCACAGTGAGCACTCAATATGTAAATGGTTGCCAAATGATTCCAAATTGCTTGCTTCCAGTACTCTCCGTTTTCTCAGACCCGCCCCAGCGGGCAGAACACCACAGCCCATCCAAAGCTTCTCCGGATCACTGAGATCCCGGGGTACGGATACGACGTGTGATGGACAGCCAGCCACTGGAGCTCGTATTCCACAAATACTGCAAGAGAACGCGACGCAGGTCCCTCGTTGCCGCCCTTAGCTACCTCTCTATTTTCGGGGTCCTTGTTCATCGAACAGAGAAGCTCTTAATTGGATGCATTAGATAACTCAATTTACGACTACAGGAAGACTCGAGGTCTATTTCGAGGGGATCGAGTGCTCCAACATTTCCAATCACCTGCAGACGCAGAAGAAGCTTGATCAGGCACGACATTGAGACTCCCAACGCCGGTCGTGATGTTAGATCGATGGCAGTACTCCGTCCTGGAGCCAGCCTTGAGTTGGCCTCACCCCGGGCGTGAAAGCTCCTTCTAAATCTGAATTCATGGAGGGGCGTTTTTACCGTCATAACAAGCGTGGCCTCGACAAGATGGGTGACGTTCTGGGAAGGGGTTTGGACTCCGTCTCTCCTTCAAGATACAGCGTCCAATGCGGGCTGCCCACTCCTGGTAAGCCAAATTGTTCCTACGAGATGTACAGATGAGCCAAATGTACTGTTCGAGTCTCACACCAAATTTGAGAGGTTAAGGCTCCCTCTAATGCTATCGTGTCCGCAAATTTTAAGAAGTTGGTTGTGGCCCCTACGAGTCCAGCCTAGCGACTTCATATCACTGCCTAGATGTTCCGAAGGATGGATGCATCCTCTTCTCGTGACCGAGAAATACGGCGATTCTTTCAAGCTTCTCATAGTGCCCAAGCCGGATGTGGCGCTTGCACGCGCATCCCCTATTTCCAGTCCGTTGTTCAGAAGACAGGCGCTATGTCGTTGACATGCGAGGCACCCAAACGCTAGGAGCCCAACGGTATTGCCTCGACAAGCTTCTTCTCATGGCACCCCTGTCTTCCGTTTCGTTACAACCTCCTTCCTTCCTTCAATCTCATCACTGTCACCTCTTAGTTACAGACCTCGAAAAGCAGCTCCAAGTCCAGTGCCATTGAATGAGGTTCGAAATACACCGTCGCGAAAAATGGGTTAAAAGCAGCAAGGCCCATAATGACCCACTCACATTGCAAGGGAATTCCGACATCCCAATCCAGCGACGTGGTACGTTCGGAGACATAATATCGCTAACAGGGGCCTGAAACAATATTTCAGAGATTTCTCTCCGAAATGAACTGCCAAGTCCCTAGCCCATGTTGAATACATAATAATTAATACCCTGTCTTGTCCTTTTGGACATGCGGATCGTCCCGCTCATCTATCACAATAGGAGAAGCTATATGGACATATCTGGACTAGTGAACGAGGTCCCTCCTAGGCAAGGAAGCCCATGTGGGTGGAACTCTGTCCGCTTTCATCTAGAGGAGGAGATTAGGAGGGCGCCTGATACATATTACATACAAAGTGGTTATTGTGTTCTGTTTACCTTATGCCATTGAGACACATTGGTGGGACTGTCCCTGCACGGCTTCAACGAAAAACACACACGTACGGCCTCCCACCGCAAGGATTCCCTTTCTCGATGATATGGCCGCTCGACCTTCTTCTGCAGGGCCGCCCAAGCCAAGCTTCTCTCTCCCAATTGCTCTGGGTTGCATTTTGCTCTCATTTCTCTGGAATACTCACCACGATTCACTGCCTGCATCCGTACGCCGTACCTTTGGGTGGCCCCATGAGGACTCGCAAGTGTTTCAGAATCCAGGCTATGTCACACCATCGCATTCGTGCCTGAGGATGGAGTACTCCGTACTCCATACTTGTTTACAAAAACTCCATATTCAGATAGGGTACTCGGTGCGCACTCACGCCATACCGCCGTGGAGTCTTGAGGGAGGTATTCCAGATCGAAGGCGTGTTTCCCTCTTTGGGACGATCTAGCAGACGACCTGGTAATACTGTACTGCGCACGAGGTAAGGAGTACTCGCACCGCAGTATGAACTAGACAGACACTATACCGTACTTCAAGGCCCCCTACGAAAACACCCATCTTTGTAAGGCGGCGCGAAGAGCTATTGTCCAATTTTCTGGGTGCAAAGTCGACAACGCAGTATGAAACGACTTTCCCGGACGTTGCATTGGGCCACGACGCCTTACTTTCATAAGGTGGTAGCCACGCGCTTCCGGCTTGCCCTGGGCTCGGATTTTGGCTTTGCTGGCCTGATGCCATCGGTTACGAAACAACAATTTGTCCCTGCTACCGCAATCTGCATTCATCCCCTATCACCAATGTCTGTCCTGCCTTGAAAATTCAGAATGTATCCATATGGTGCTCCTGAAAGACTGCTTGACAGATCTGATTCGATAGTGGGACCATCTGGAGCTGCAGAGGCCAACTCATCCTAGAGCAGGAAAAGTCGAGCAAGGCTTGCTATGGGGCCTCCTAATGTCTCATATCACCTTCGCAAATGAAGCCTAGCATCGCCTTCACTCTGTATATCATGCAGAACTCACTATACTATGTGCGACGTAGAAAGCAGCGTGGAAGGACTTAAACAACCAACAGATACCGAGTATAGGACTTCGGGACCACCACTGTTCCCTAACCCCTGGAGTGACGAGGAATTGCCCAGGTCCCCTGTTGGAGCGACTGTGACGCCAGCTTCCCTTTGGGGACCAGGGCTGAAAACGAGGTAGGTGCTGAGTCCTGCCCTATCTATCACTCGATCGTTTGCTTGCCTGTTCGCCGGCTCGCCTGAATCCTGCCTGATGGCTACGCATAGGCGAGAACATACCAGTACTCCGTACCTGAGGCGTAACGGCTATGACAGCTCACTATAGCACTCCTTTAGGACTTGCCGGTACGTGGATATTTTCTTTCCTCACAGAAGCCTCTATCTACACCCCTTCTTAGAACGTTTGAGATAACGTAGCACTGTGGAGCATAATAGGACATTACCGTACATCTGAACATCCACATCTCCTAGAAACAACGGGGAGGGCACTCAGCCGAACTCATCTATCACTGAAAGCCGACCCTCAGCAACGGCGAATCACGGAGCGAGTTGCCCTTTCATACAAGATTGTCTCAAACCCGCATAGCGTATTTGGACGTACATGGTAGATGTGGATTTCCAGCCCTTCAGGGACGCATCTGGAGGGCCCCGTCGGGATTCCGCGGACGGGGTTCCATCATCTCCGAGAGGGGATACCAAGAACACTGACAGCCTGGAATTTGGAATTCTTCAAAATGTGTATGGAGCACGAGGTCCTTGTTGCCTACGACGGACGAGGAGGTGGTTACACACACCTTCCTAGGTAAGTAAGTATCTCGTTAGTAAGGCCGTTGTGGGGATTAGGGACGACCAGCACGGAGCAATGTATGTATGCATCTCCATCGACCACGAGACTGGGCGTGATGAGGATGAAAATGAGCCCCGCCAAAATGCGAGTTTCCAGCCCGATCTTGTCGACTCGACTCGACTCGGGAGAGATCTCAACCCTCGGGTACGTACCGTGTGAACACGGAGCGGCCCCGTACACCATCCTCCATCAGTGGATCAAAGTTGCATGGATGCAATGGCAGACACACCTTCGAAGGGGAGGCGCACCAGGGGCTTCGAATGCACCCTTCTCCAACCACATGCTTGCCGAGCTTCTCGCTTGCAAACCGTGTCCCCCCGTCTGGGCAGGGTTCGAGGCTCCATCTCAACCTTTGTTGATGCTACTACTATAAGGCATGCGGTGCTGGATTTCATTCTCTCGAAGGGCCGACGACCATGAGCTGCACTGGCCGGTTTGTGGGTCAGTATCAGATTCGATCCCTCACGCACATGCACCGATTTTTGGCTACTACATACATATACTCCTATATAACCCCTATACTAGAACTATAGGAATTCAGACACGACTGGCCCTGTACTTTCCCCTGGGGGCCTTGCTGCGAACGGCTCAGATGCCATGTTGCCATGAATGAAGAAACGGCGGGACGGGAGTCAAATGCACGGAAGGGAGGAAGGAAGAGATCTCGGTTTTGCAGTTCGCTGTGCTGGAGAGTATAGGAAAGGATAGGATACGAACCGGTAAAAGTATTGCACCTGTACTTACTTGCATGATATCTACTTGCTGCCTGCTGACTGCGAACTGCGATCTGAGATCTTAAGAACCGGTACATACATACATATTTACATCAGGAGGCAGGACGGGCAAGGCATCTCGGTTATTTAAGAACCAGAAGGTTGAGTAATAATATAATCCAGTCCAATCTGGTCTCCTTTCCCCCCCTTCTTCTTCTTCTTCTTCTTCTTCTTCTTCTTCTTCTTCTTCTTCTTCTTCGTCTTCGTCGGCACACACACACATGCACACACGCACTCATACTCTCTTGGGACCTTGGGACCCCCCCCAGAGTCTGGACTCGATCCTCCCTCCCGCGTATCGAACAAGCAAGCTCCTCTTTCTCAACGTGAACCCCTCCCCTTGGAGGGGGGAAACTACATTTTGGTTCTATACAATACCCCCTTTGGTAAAGTAAAATGCTTCCGGACCGTGAAACACGGAGTTATGTAGATGCGCAGCAGAATGATGAGATTTCGGTCTGTTTCTGTCTATATGTGTACAGTGCACTCCGGACATACACGAGATGAAGTTTCTGTTGTGCCGGGCAGAGGCAGGGCTGATAAATAATATTCTTTCTCTCCTTCTCCTTCCCCTTTCCCCTTCTCCGTGTCTCGTCTGGTGGTCTTTTTCTCTGTTATACTCCAACTCCAACTCTCTAAATCTTCACACTCCAAGGATGGTCTTCGTCACCATACTGGATGGCCTCGATCCAGTTCTTCATCTGCAGGGCGACCGCGCCGGCTTCCTCGGCCTCCTTCAATCCACAATCGATGAGTTTCTCCTTATACGAGATCTTGCGCACGGGCGCGACGATGGCGGCAGTACCAGCGCCGAAGACCTCGAGGAGACGGCCCTCGGCCTCGGCCTCCGCGAGCTCGGGCATGCGCACGTAACGCTCGGTGACCTTCCAGCCCTTGGGCTCGAGACGTTCGCGCGCCAGCGTCAGGACCGAGTCGCGCGTCACGCCTTCCAGGATGGTGCCGTCGAGCGGCGCCGTCAGCAGCTCGTTCTGACCCGTCTCCTTGTTCTTCATGCACACGAACAGGTTCATGGTGCCCACCTCCGTGATGTACTCTTCGGGGCCGAAGAGCCAGAGGTTCTGGTGCAGGCCCTTTTTGGCCGCTTTCAGTTGCGGCACGATGCACGGTGCGTAGTTCGCGCCAAGTTTCTTGTCGCCCACGCCCCCGGGCCATGCACGCACGGCGTAGTCGGTCGCTTCGAGATTGATGGCTTTGAAGCCTGTGGGATAGTAGGGACCGACGGGGGACGCAATGACGTAGAGGAGCGCAGAGCCTGGTGGGCCAACGCCCAGCGTGCGTTGCGTGCCGATCATCGTCGGGCGAAGGTATAACGAATAGCCCTTCTCCGAGGCGATGAAACGCTCGTCCATTCGGCACAGCTGGCCGATCAATTGAATGAGCTTGTCCCCGTCGAACGTCGGCAGCGCAATGCGCGCCGCCGACTTGTTCATCCGAGCCATGTTCTTGTCTGGCCTGAACAGGCGCAGCGAGCCGTCGTGTTCGCATTTATAGGCCTTCATTCCTTCAAAGCATTCGAATGCGTAGTGGAAGACGCACGTCGCCGGATCGAGTGATAGGTTTTGATACGGGGTTATGCGAGGCGCTAGCCAGCCTTGAGCGGCGGTCCATTCTACTGATAGCATGTGGTCTGGTTTTCTCTCCGTCAGCGTACGGTTCGGGGATGACTTGGGTGGCATGACTCACCGGTGAACGTGCGGCCAAACACAAGATCTTGGTTCGCAACCAGGGCTTTCGGGTTGATGGTGTTGGTCACCTCGCAGGTAGCCGGGTCGATGCCCGGCAGCTTTGAAAAAGAATCATCGTCCAAGGACCATTGATCCCGTCTTCGCAATGAAGTAGAAAATGGCTTGTATAACTGTCGCAGCTGCGATGATTGCTGTGTCTTGAAGGCAGATTTTCCGATGGTATGTGCACAGGGGGATCGCAGTAACCGAGGAAGTGACATTGTGGTTGTTTTTGTATTTTGGTCACCGCGAAATCATCGAGGGGTGGTGATGAGCCTGGGAGGTGTTGGGGACAACTGACAGATGTATGCAGTCAGTTGTTGTTTGACACAGCGTGGGATGGTGTATCTAGGATGGCGTCCGGGGTAAGCCTAGTGGCCAAGGGCGGAGCTTGTCAAAGGGCGGTGCCTTGCATACAAGACGAGGGTTGACTGTAAGCGGAACGAGCAGTTGGAGATGATGATGGCTATCTGTACGTTTACCGCTCGCCGAGTCCTTTTTGGAGGTTTGTATACAAATCCAGAAATTTGGTCGAGCGAGGTCGGATCGGTAGCTCGGGAATTCATTTCTTGGCGCCGCCGATGATAGCCGCACATTTTGATTGACAAGATGGAGGACTCGGACTCGAACTGCGAGCAGCATCAGTATGATTACTCCTCTTCGAGCCGTACACACCCTAACGAATCTCGTTCTCGCGGAGTACTCTCACTCTCCGAGAACTATGTACGGGTTACACGCACACCACCTCCACTCCAAGGGCAGACTCAGCCTTGCGAGATCGGATACTCGTCCTGTTCCCCTATCCCATCCCCATAGCCTACGGTCCATCTACCTCCACGCTACAACTTCATATCAAGGTGAGCCACCCGAGGGACCAACATCTTCCCCTCCATAACCAATACCCCCCCGCCGGTCAAGTTGACATAACCTGCCCCATCCCTCACAATGCACTCGACCCATGCTTCCCCAATCCGTTCAGAAATCTGTTTGACTTTCATGCATGATTTCCCTAATTTAGCAGCCCAATACGGCGCAAGGACGCAATGAGTCGACCCTGTGGCTTGATCTGTCCACCGCTGCTTTCAGCTTCGCCGGTCCCCTTGAATCTGACCAAAGAGCGGTTCTCACGTACCTTCACTTCCATAAGCGAATACGCGCTTCAGGAAATCCACGCCTTCTCTCCTTCCCTCGCTCGTGATAATCTGGCTACGAGTTCCTGGCGGTGAACTCTTCATCAACGCCACCGCATCAATTCTCTTCGTCTTCGCAGAGAAGTCAACTGCATGATCAACCTCAATGACCAGGTCCATCAACGAGTTCCTCCCCAGGCCTCGTATCTGGAACGGGGAGATCTGAATCGCTTGTGCCAATCTTTGCCGAAGCTCCACGTCGTGATCGAAGGACTCCGTGATTGGAACGGACGGAACCCGAAGCCTCACTGTCATGCCCTGCCCAAGGCTTTTGCTCCCTGAGCCTGTCTCTGGATGCCAAAGTCTATCAGCTTGGACGATGATTCCACCCACCGTCCGAAACGTGAGTTTCCCCTTCTCAACAGCATTCCTCCCGTATTGGTACAATGCTATTGCTGCCCCGACAATACCATGGCCGCAGAATGGCTCCTCGGCAAACGGTGTAAAAGATCGAATATCGTAAGTCTCTGCCCTAGTCCCTTCTGACCTCCCGCCACCACTAGCAGCGCCCTTGACGAAGATGGTCTCAGATTGATTCATCTCCCTCCAAACAGGTAAGCCCAAACCCGGAAAGACCAAAACAAACAAAAACTGCGCTTGAATCTCATATTGGGAACATTGAATCCGCCTTACCGTGCAACAGCTTGAAGCGATCTTTCCGCCGGCCACTGTTGATCCTCTTCAAGAATAAATACCGGCGCCGGGTTGCCTTTGAACGCATGCCCCGTCATCGTATCGATCACAACCTGCTTCAGCGTGAGAATCTTTCTCCATAGACGGGCTCTCAATGATCCGTACAAAGTCTAGTATTCGCTCCATCGCGCGTTGGGAGGGATGTGACTGCAAGCAAGTAATTCAAGATCTTTCTTCTTGTCGCGAAAGTAAACGCTCCTGCCTCAATCCGCAAAGAAGGGTGGGTCAGACAGATTACGGCTTCATCACTTGATAGCAGCGATCCATCCGTTATTTACTCTACCGCTTTCCCTGACATATCGCCGCTGAATATGTATATCTATTCATCCTATCTTATCTGCGGATGAACAAAGGAGGCTTGGAGCGCTAGACCCATAACCGGCAAAATGTCCCGGTGTGCATCGCGATTTCAGGAGCGGCCGGTCC